>Ga0310811_10005547_pt1 | contig 15985 bp, 13 predicted proteins | sample YCmetagenome_FD_207642 | JGI IMG/M metagenome (GOLD analysis project Ga0310811, IMG submission 207642) | Soil microbial communities from experimental microcosm in Duke University, North Carolina, United States - YC | ecosystem: Engineered > Artificial ecosystem > Soil microcosm > Unclassified ...
CTGCTGCCGCGCTGCCCGAAGTTCGGCGCGTGGCGCTGATAGGGAAATTTCGGATGTATTCATGAAGACTGAATTGAAAAGGGGAGAGAGCGAAGCGGAATTAGCGGCGCCACGGCATGCCGGACAGCGCGCCGAGCAGGCACACCCACGAAAGGGAAAGCATCCATCCGGCCAAAATGTCGGTTGGGTAGTGCAAGCCCAGGTACACACGGCAGACGCCAACCAGAGCGATGAATGCGAGGCCAGGGATCAGCAGCGCGCTGCGCCTAGCCGGTGTTGCCAGCAACAGTAAGGCCACCACGATCGCCATCGATTGCGCCGCATGACCGCTAGGAAAACTGAAACTCGCATGCGGCGAGGCGAGGTGCCAAAGATCGGGCCGGTGACGTTGCATGAGCTTTTTGGCAAGGCCGCACAAGATGGCCGCGCCCGCGGTCGAGCAAAACCAGAACAGCGCCGGACGCCACCGGCGGCGAGCCACTAGGAAGGCAAGCACCAGTACGCTCGTGACCGTGACGAGCATGCAGACGATCGATGCAAATTGTTCCAGGTGGGCATTCGCATAGCGGTGCAGGTAGCGCAGCACGCTCTCGTCGAACGCTAGGCTGTCGCCGGACAGCACTGCGACAGCCAGCCAGTACAGCAAGCCTAAACTTGCCGCCGCGGCCAAAAGCAGGGCGCCTTTGCCAAGATCATCCGTCTGTGATGTGGCCAGGACGGCCGATGATGCATAGCTGTCACCGAAGCGATTTTCTTCCAGAGCTTCTCTCAACGAATCCGTCATTGCGCACCGCACCGTTATTCAAGATGGGCGCAGATTAGGAGCGCAGACTTAGGTCTTGCTTAGGTTCTCGCTGAAAGGTGGCGTGCCGCGGTCGGCGCAGCATCAATATAGGTTAGCCTGTCGTGCGCTGGCCATCAGGAAGCGCCGTGAGCGGCCAGACAAGGCGCTTCTTCGCGCTGATCATATGGAAAAACTCCTCCGCCGTTACCGGCCGGCTGAAGTGATAGCCCTGGATTTCATCGCAGTTCTGCTGCGCCAGGTAATTCAGCTGCGCCACGTTTTCCACGCCTTCGGCAACGACCTTGAGCTGAAGATTGTGCGCCAGGCCGATGATGGAGGCCACAATCAGGCGATCGTCCTGATCGTCGACGATATCCCGCACGAAAGACTGGTCGATTTTCAGCGCACTGATGGGGAAGCGTTTCAGATAAGCCAAGCTTGAATAGCCGGTGCCAAAATCATCGATCGAAAGTTTCACCCCCAGTGTGCGCAAACGACCGAGGATCAGGATTGCTTCCTCGACGTCATCCATGATCATGCTCTCGGTCAGCTCCAGCTCAAGAGATTCTGCCGGCAGACCAGTTTCCGCGAGCGTGGCGGCCACGGTCTCGACAAAATCCGGTTCGCCGAATTGCCTGGTCGAGACGTTCACCGCGATCACCGTGGCGGCAATGCCATCGCGGCGCCACGCAGCCTGCTGCGCACATGCACTGCGCAAGACCCAGGACCCGAGCGGCACGATCAAGCCGGTTTCTTCAGCCAGCCCGATGAACTGGGCAGGCGCAATCATGCCGCGTGTCGCATGCTGCCAGCGCAACAGCGCTTCGGCGCCAACAATCGCGCCAGTCTTCAGATCGACCCTCGGCTGGTAATGCAATACGAATTCCTGATTCTCCAGCCCTTGCCGCAAATCGAATTCCAGTGCGAGCCGCTCGTGATTCTCCACGCTCATGCGCTCGTCATAGAAACGGTAATTGTTGCGGCCACTCTGCTTGGCGCGGTACATCGCAATATCGGCTTGTTCGATCAAGGTCTGTCCATCGGCCGTCTTGCCAGGATGCATTGCAATGCCGATGCTACATGTCACCATGAACTGTTCATCCTCGATCTCAAACGGCCGCGTCAGCGATGCCATCAGCGCCGACGCCGAAGACGCCACTTGCGCAGGGCTGGCTTTTCCCGGCAGCAGCAGGATGAACTCGTCGCCGCCGAGACGGCCGATGGTGTCGCATTCTGCAAACTCACTCAGGCGCGTGGCGATTGCCTGCAACAAAAGGTCGCCGATTCGGTGACCGAAATTGTCGTTGACGTGCTTGAAGCGATCGATGTCGACGAACAGGACCGCCGCTGGTGCATCACCGCTTTCGATTTGCGCAATCTGTTCTTCCAGCCCATGGCGGTTCATCAGACCGGTCAGACTGTCGAAGCGTGCTTGATAGAGCAGCCGCTGCTCGCGTTCTTCGATCTGGATCGCAACTGCAATGCGGTTGGCCAGCTCGGCGAGTTCAGCCATGGTTTCTTTACTTAATTGGCTTGTGCCATTCCATGCGAGGCAAAGGATGCCGCAGACGCGCCCGCGCCACAGCAGCGCGATATGCCAGGTGTGTGCAAAACCAGACGCAGGCAGAAAGGAGGGCGTCGAAGCATCCAGCAGGCCGAGTGGATGCTGCGCCAGCGTTCCCATTTCGCGGTCGGGCCATCGCGCCGTATTTTCCAGAACCGGCGTGTTTACATCGCGCTGGATAAACAAGCGATCGTCTTCCTGTTCATGGCCGGCATAACGCAACACATACAATTCGGCATCCGGCACAAGATGACGCATTGCCTCGCCGACCTTCGCGATCAGGCGCGGCAGATCGAGCTGCTCGCGCATGTCACGATCAATGGCGGAAAGCGTCTGCAGCGTCGATAGCTGACGGTTGATGCGCTCCGACATGGTATTGACGGCAGTTGCGAGATCGCCGAATTCGTCACGCGAACCGACGCGGATTTCGTCGTAGTCGCCGGCTGCAATGCGGCGCGTGCCGTCGATCAGCCGTTCGAGCGGCCCCATCGTGCGGCGAATCTGAATCAGACTCAGCAGCATGATCAGCAGCACGCCACAACCGGCCACCGCGAGATAGAGATTGAAAAAATCGGAATGCGCCTGTCGCGGCGGAAAACGCCGCACGGCGACCACCGTCCACGGCGCAACGCCGAAGGACGGTGCCAGCGACAGTTCCCACTCGCCGCGCAGTTTGCCGCCATCATTCCCGATTTCGTCCGGATAAGCGCAGTGAAGCCGCGCGCCGTTGCTGTAGATGCAAATGTTGTAGGCCGCATCGACATCTTCCGGCGCACCCCACAGATGATCCGAATTCAAATGTGCGACAAGCAGATTGCCATGTTCGCGCGGCGCGGCGGCCATCATGATGCCGGGCATCCCCTCAGACCCCGCTTCATGCACGATCAGCGCTGGTTGCGAAAGATCGCGGTCGGCCGAATCGCCCAGCCACAGCTGTTTCCATCGTGGCGTCTGTTTCGCAGAGATGTATTCGACGGATCGAAATATTGGCACATCGGCGTTGAGCGACCATTCGCGCTCGCCGTTTTTTGCCATGTTTTCCAGTACGGTACGGACAAACAGTAGGCGGCTGTACAAGGCCATGCCATAGGCACGGCTCGCACCCACGAGTTCGTCCTGTTGCTGCTCCTGCGTCACGCGCGAAACATCGCGGTAGGTCAGGAAAGCGAGGAGGGATGTCGGCAGCAGCGCCGCAATCAGGAACAGCGTCGCAATTCTTCTCGCTACCCGGCTGCGCAGGAATTTCCCATCAATTTGCATACGTTCAGAAGTTCGCGGCAAGGTCTATGAAGCGGCCGTCATTGGCTCGTATGACGTCGTCGAGGCTGTCTTTGTTGGATACCTGCGGCTTGGTGACGCCGTCCTTGCCGACACTGTACAGATCGTAGTCTGAATTCAGCGGATTGAGCTTGCGGTCCTTGCGTGCCTTGCCGTGACCATTGATACCGGTCAGGTCGACATAGACATAAGGCCGCCCCCAAGGATCGGCGACCGGTGCGCCGATTTCTGCCAGCGTTTCCGGATAGGCGTGGGCATCCTGCCAATAAAGGCCGATCTTGCCGGACATAACGGCAATGTCCGTTATCGCCTGGCTGACCCGCACGCGTTCCCGGTAATCCTGATACCGGGAGATTGCGACGCCGGCCAGGATGCCGACAATGGCAATGGCCAACACCAATTCAATCAGGGTCAACCCCCGTGAATGCGACGCGAGCTTCAATATAGGCGTGCGACGCAACATAAACATCCTTGAGCACTTAGAATTGCGGCGCGGAAACTTTCCGGATTCTCACACAGACCACGAACCAGGTGCAAGACCGGAACGCGAGGTTCGTAGAAGAATGATGCTGCTGGAAGAGAGACCTGCGGCCAAAGAAGGAATTCCGTTCCTCACGGTAGAAAGCCAGATCTACGGATCCATTTTAACTTCGTATAATTTGTATTATGTCAAATACTAAAAGGAAGTTCCAAGCAATATGGGTTGGCTAAATGGCTGCTTCTTCCCTGTGTATTGAAGCTGCAGCACGATAGTCCAGGATCTCCCGCTTCGGACGCCTGCTCATTCAGGCGCGCCCCGCAGCGACCCAATGTCCAACAACAAGATGTAATCCACCCAAAATCGTCAGCACGCGCCTCGGGACTCAGGCAACGACGCGAGTATCGTCAGCACGGCGTTGTAATCGACCGGCTTTACGAGGTGCGCATTGAATCCTGCCGCGCTCGACTTGCTGCGGTCTTCATCCCGTCCCCAGCCGGTCAAGGCAACCATCGTCATGTCCGGGCCGCGCAGGCCCGCGCGGATACGTCGGCATGCATCGTAACCGTTCAAGCCGGGAAGCCCGATATCCAGAAACACCACATCCGGACAGAAGCGCTCGGCCGCTTTCACCGCCTCGATGCCGTCGTGAACCACGCAGGTCTCGTTGCCTGCCAGTTGTAGAAGCATGGCCAGCGAGATGGCACCGTCCTGGTTGTCGTCGACGACCAGGATACGGCGCGGCGCGGCGGTCTGCGCGTCGACGGATTCTAGCGGCGGCGTATCCTGCGCCTGCTCCACGAACACCGGCAAGCGAACCACGAACTCGCTGCCGCGGCCGTCGCCCGCGCTGAAGGCCTCGACCGAGCCGCCGTGCAATTCAACGAGGCGCTTCACCAGCGTCAGGCCGATGCCGAGGCCGCCCTGAGAGCGCTCCAGCGAACGCCCTACCTGTGCGAACATTTCGAAAATGCGCGACAGCATGTCGGCAGGAATGCCAACGCCGCTATCCTTGACTTTCACCAAGAGATCATCGCCCTGCCGTTCGGCGATGAGCCAAATTTTTCCGCCAGCCTCAGTGTATTTACAGGCATTGTTGAGCAGATTGCCGAGCACCTGGGTAAGCCGGACCGGGTCGGCGTGCAGAAAGACGGCTTCGGCAGGCAGTGCCACGTTCAGCTCATGCCCTGCGGCATCGGCCAGCGGGCGTAATGCCTCGACGGCATGATGAATCACCGAGGCGATTTCAACCCGTTCGCGCTTGAGCTCGATCCGATCGTGGCTGATGCGACTCAGATCCAGTAGATCGTCGATCAGACAGCTCATCTGGGATACTTGGCGTTCCATGGTCGCGCGCGCCCGGTTGATGAGCGCGCCGTCGTGCTCCGCACGCTTCATCAGCTCCAGCATGTTGCGTAGTGGCGCCAGCGGCCCGCGCAGTTCATGCGACAGTGTGGCCAGGAATTCGTCCTTGCGGCGGTCCGCTTCTTTCAAGGCTTCCTCGGCAGCCTTGCGCTCGGTGATGTCCTGCAGGGCGACGAGGATGGCGGTAGCGCCGTCGCGCAGCAGTTTGCGCGCATCGACCTGCACCGTGCGGCGTCCGATGTCGGGGAATTCGCGTTCGATATCCATTGCCCGGAATGAATCTTCCGTCGCCGCAATCGCCTGCAAAGCCGTCCACAGGCCCGATGCTTTCCATTCTTCGTTGCCCAACTCCTGGAGGGGCATGCCGTGCGCCAGATCGCGCGAGACGCCAAACATCAGGTAAAAGGCACGGTTGGCCGTCTGCACGCGCAAATCGGCGTCGAGAACGACCAGCGGCTCGACCACGGTGTTGAGAATCGCCTTGGCGTACTCGCGCTCGTAGATAGCCTGGTCGATGCTCGCCCGGAATGCGGTGACATTGGTGAAAGTGAATACCGCGCCGGCGGGGCCTGCGTCGCTGATATAGGGAGCAATACACAGCACGAAGGAGCGGTCGGCGTCTCGGATATCGCGCCGGCATGACACGCCGTCGACCATCGCCTGCAAGCACAGGCTGTCAAGGTCCTTTACGCCCGCGAGAGCTTGCAACTCGCGGGCAGGCCGGCCAAGGTCCGCCGATGTCAGATGAACCGCTTCCATTGCGGCACGGTTGAAGCCGGCCACGGTGAAGCCTGACCCGACCACCACCAGCGGCAGGTCCAACGAGTCCAGGATGCCGAGCAGGTTGGCGCAGTGCGAGTCCACGCCCGTTCCGCCGCCGGGCACGCCCGAGAAATCACCGGCCCTGCCCTCCGCCCACCGCGAACTATTCGTCATCGGGCCCCGCTCTCGGCGTACAAGCTGCGGCTTCGCCGCAACACCGCCTCCGCCACTTCCGGCAGCATGCTGCGTAGCGCCAGTAGAAGTGCCTGCGGACGCGGCATGTGGAATCGTCCGGTCGAGGTCGACAGCAGTCGGCTCTCGAGTACCCGCGCCTCATCCGCACCCACGATCTCGCGCAGCGCTTCGGAAACCGCCGTTTCAAGCCGCGCGTAGTCTTCCACCGGAATCAGATGGGAGTGGTTTTCCCCGAGTCGGGGCAGCATGCGGGTATGCACTTCGCCGTCGAAGTTATCCATGACAAACGAACAGAAGATTGCAATGTCGTGGTCGTGCGCCAGCCGGTCAAACTGGTCCTCGAGGCTCATGCTGGCGGCGGCGTTGCCCTGCTCCCACAGGATATTGACCATTTCGCCCCACCAGCGCACCTTCGGATACTGCCCGTCACCGCGCGCGTTGGCGATGACATCCGCTGCCAGTCCAAGGAACACCGGCGCGTCCGGCATGGCGTGGGACATGAATTGTGGCAGCAGCGTGTCGGCGTCCACCACCGTAAGCTGACCGCGTTCCTGCGCGGCCTTGACATTGACGCCCAGTGATTCCATTCGCGGGCGAAATGCATCCCAGTGCGCGGCAGTCGGTACCAGGATCACGCCTTCGCCGTTTTCGATTGCGCCCGCTGCGAAGCGGCAAACCGCGCGGTTCAGAAACTCTTGGTCCTGGTACAGCTGGACGATATGGTCGCGCGGTTCCGCATCCGCCAAGAGCCTAGCCCAGGGTTCGTCGCCGTGTTGATGTTCGTGCGTTTTGTGGCAGTGCGCACAAAGCGTGCCGATTCCGCCCTTGGCCGCGGTGTTATCGTAATTCTGCATAGCTCCCTCCGATTCGAAGCAAATGGCGCCGACCGTTCGGGACAGCGGCGGGGCATTTTAGCAATGTTAACAAGCGCTACGACAAATCTTCCGGAACTAATTTTTACTTCGGCGAAACTATCGCGGAAAACAGGATGATGCCGACCGCTATCGTCGAGGGTCGATGTGTGAGGACGAAATCAATCAACGGTTAAAGGCGCATCATCAATTAGAGGTGCCGACACGTTACGGCGTCACAAATTCAAGTTACAGGAGAGCTCGCTCCGACACAGTCACTCAATTAGCAGAGGCAATGGGATACGAACGCAGTTACATATCTCACGATCAGCAACGTCTTCTCATGGCCCTTCTCTTGCGGCACGCGGGAAGGAAATGATCGCATGTGAATACGTGTCCCATCATGCCACTCCTTTCGGATAAATGCGTCGTCGCCAAGAGAGAAGTTTTATGCGCCGCCTGTTCTGTTTATCTTCCGCTCCTATCGATTCATCGTCGCGATGTGCTATCTCGTACAGAAGAGGTAACAACAGCAGCGTCTCGAACAGAATGCCGCCGATGAAGACTGTAGCCAATGGACGCTGTACCTCGGCGCCAGTGCCTGCCGCCAATGCCATCGGCACGAAGCGCAGAAAGCCACCTATGCGGGTCATCAATACCGGGCGTAGCCGCGTGAAAAGCTGAGCTGGACAATTTCCGCAACCAATCGTCATCGGCCAGCGGTCTTGGCACTTCAGTTTAGAGGCGGATGTCGCATGCTGGAATCAGCATGCGTATTGCTCTATGAAGGGAGTTTATTGGAACCGTTCGTCAACCGTCGCAAGGGCTGGTATGAGACCGGTTCGGGCAATGCTCGGTAAGCAGCGCTAGGCGTTACCCAGTTCAATCAAACGCCGACCAGTTTCTTGAACGTTGGCAGTACTGCCTCGCCCTTGAACGGCTTGACGATCCAGCCCTTGATGCCGGCGGCCTTGCCGCGTTCCTTCATGATCGGCGAGTTTTCGGTGGTCAGCATGATAATGTTGACGCCGGCATTCCCGAGTTCGCTGCGGATGCGTTCCGCCATCGTCAAACCGTCCATGTTCGGCATGTTGACATCCGAGAGCACCAGCTTGATGCCCGGGTCGCCTTTCAGCTTGGCGAGACCGTCGCGGCCATCGACGGCAAGTGCGACATCCAGTCCGTTCTTCTTCAGAAAATCGCCCACTTCGGTACGGACAGTGCTCGAGTCGTCGACTACCAGGATTTGCGCCATGATGATTCCTTGTAATGATTAAAAGAGTTCCAGCTCGCCCGTACTACTGCCGCCCGCCTCGGCATCAACGGTAAAGTCGATCTCGGCGTACTCGGATACCCACAAGCTCACGTGCAGGCGCGGCGCCTGATCGATATCGATCGCAAAATGCTGAATGTGGCCGCAGTTGAGCATTTTCAGATACGCCGCACAGTGACGGTCGATTACATTCGGCGTCGACATGCCAATATGCGGGAAATAAGCAGACAGATCGCGGTTGAGGATGCCGCAGCACAGGTTGCCGCGCTCGGCGATCGCATCCAGACATTCCTGTTCGGCGATGTCGGCGGTGCCACTATTCAGGCGCGCGAAATAAGCTAAGGTCGCCGCATCCGGCGTGAAGTGAAACATCACCATCAGCCGGAACAGATACGATGACACGGTCAGCACCGCCATCTTGCTTTCGCGAATGCTGCTGTCGTCGGGCAGCATCGCCACTTCGCAATGCGCTCCGGACGGTACAAGACTGTCCTTCAGCGCCTGCGTCAGCAGCAGGTTGAAACCTTCCTTGGCGGATGAACTGATCATGATAAATGCGTCGTTCAGGCAGCCAAGGCTTCCCTGGTTTTCTTGTTGATAAGATCCAGTCCGATCACCGCGCCGACGATCATCTTGCCGCCAGCCTGCAGATCCTGGAAGGTAGTGGTGGTAATCAGATCGTTCTGATACAGGCTGCTGCGGTAATTCTTGGACAGTTTTTCGGCTCGCTGCGCCAGATCGCGTATCTCGGCGGCAACCACCGCAAAACCGCGACCGTGGCTGCCGGCGCGCGCCGCTTCAATCGAGGCGTTGAGTGCCACAATGATCACCTGATTGACGATCAGCGCGAATTCGTCATTCTTCCTGTGCATGTCGCGGTTATGCGCGATCAGTGCATTCAGGTCGTCATGCCAGCGCTCGAAGGTGCGCATGAGGCCTAGCAGGTGATCGATCGTTTCCTGCGAGCTTGCGCAATTCTCCAGCACCCGTGTCATGCTGCTCGAAAACTCCGTCTTCCTCAAATCGAACTGCTCGGCCAGTTGAGCATGCTCGTCGCGCATCTGCTGCAACTCCATGTCGGCCTGCTGTCGTTCTTCTTCCAGTGCCTGCTGGCGCATTGCAATATCCAGCTGCTGTTCTTCCAGCGTCAGATGCAGGCTGCGCTTCAACGACTCAACCTGTTCCAGATCAATCATGCGCGCAATGCGAGACCGCAACTGCCTGATCTTCCACAGTAGCGGCGCGCCGCTCAACACCGCGCCGAGAGCCAGATAGATAAGTGAATCCTGTGTCATGAAATGTTTCCTGGTGTGCGTGCTGCGGTCAGGCGACACGCGGATCGCTTTCGGTCCGCAGCGCCACGGTGGCGAGACCCGTGCGCTGCTCGTCCGCTGCGGTTGGATAAGGCACGTCAATGCCGTCCACCTCGACCATGATCTGTTCCGGCAGCATCACGAGTGTCTGGAAAGGACGGAAGGCGTCGCCCTCTCGACCGCCGGTGAAGCGCAGTTCGATACTGCCCTGCTCTCGCGTGACGAAATCGAGCACGGCATCCATGCCGACCCCGCGCCCCGATACATTGCTCACTTCGCTGCGCGTCGAGAAGCCGGCCTGCATGATCAGGCGCGCCAGTTCGGCATCGCTCAATTGCGCGTCGGCTTCGATCAGCTTGCGTTCAATTGCGGTCTGCCGGATGCGCGCCAGCGCCAGTCCCCGGCCATCGTCCGACAGCGCCATGTGCGCCATGCCTTCGAGCACGCCGAGTTCCAGCTTGATCGTGCCAGCTGCGGCCTTGCCCGCGGCAAGACGTTCTTCCGCCTTTTCGAGGCCATGATCCATCGCGTTTCGGATCAAGTGCATGAATACATTTCGCAGCATGGCCGATGCGTGCGCGTGGACGACATAGCCGTTGTCTTCGATCACCATAGCTGGCACCGCCTTGCCGAGTTCTGCAGCAAGCGTAGTCAGCGAGTCCACGATGTCGGCCAGCGTATCTGCAACCGATTCGGTGCCCAGCAGACGCAGCGTCCGGCGGACGGCGTTGCGCGCCGCCACCATCTCGTGCAGGTTCGCGGTATTGACTGTCTCCAGCCGGTGCAGGCTTTCCTGGATATGCTTGCGCTCGATGGTCAGCGTGTGGTGATCGCGTTGCTCCGCCTGCACGGCATTGCGTCGACCAAGGGTGACTTCATTGATGCGCGCGTAGCGGTCAATGATGCCTCTCACCGACGCCAGTTCCAGCAGCAGCTGCTCCTGGTTCCAAATGGCACCGCTGTCCGAATGGCGCAGGTCATCGTAGTGCTGTTCCGCGGCATGCACGATATTGGCAAGATGCAGCAGGCCATAGGTACGGCCGTTGCCCTTGATCGTGTGCATGTTACGGAACAGTTTGGCGATGGCGAAGGCGGTCGGCTCCGGGTTCTGGCGCACAATCTGCTCGTTGTCGTCCAGGAAGCGGCGTGCGCTGACAATGAAGTCGTCGAATTTGGCGGCATCGACCGCGAGGATTTCGCCGATCATTTCCAGTTCGCGTTTCTGTTCGTTCGCTTCGGCTGTCAGCTTGCGCAGTTCCGTCACGTCGCGTACGCACAGCATCAGGCGAATGATGGTATCCGCATCGTCGACGATCGGCGACCAGCCAAGATCAAGGATTTTGATGCGGCCATCCGGCATTTTTCTTTCTACTTCACCGACCATCAAGTGTTCGTTGAAGGTGAAATTCATCACGTCTTCGCCGATGCAGGCGCCGCCGATTGCCTCGATCTGGGCCAAGGTATCGGCGCCAAGATTGGTATCCGCAAACACCAGCTCCATCAGGTCGCGGCCGGCGATATTCTGTGTTTCGAACACAGTTTCGAGGAAGGCCGAGTATTCGGGATGCACACGATTACCCCCCACCACAGTCAGAATGCCTTGCGGAATATGCTGCAGCATGGCCTGCATGTCGGCGGTCTTCTGCTTCAGTTGGGAGGACGCGTGCTGAATTTTTTCGATCATTTCGTTGAAGGCGACCATCGAATGGCCGACTTCATCCATGCGCTGCACCGGCAGCCGGCGCGTGAAATCCTGGCTCGATGCGATCTCGCTCATCATTGTCTGCATGCGGCTGATCGGGCCGGTAATCTGGCGATACAGCAGGAAGCCGATCACGGTCAGCAGCATCGCGGCCGCGGCAGCTGCGGACGTAATCGCCGTGCTGGTCGTGGCCAGATTCTGGTTCAGCACACCGATCGCAACATCCTTGCTGCGATTTTTTTCGATGCGCATCGTATTGACGATGCCCTCCAACTCCCCCTGATACTGCACGACACCGCCAAAGAAACTCGCCTGCGCGATATCGTTCTTGCCAGCCAGTTTGAAGCGCGCCACATCGTCAATCGCCTGGAAGTAATTGTCCAGGCTTTCCCTCGCCTGCTCGACTAGGCCGCGCTGCGCGTTGCTGCTTGCATGCTCGCCCTGGAATAGCAGTGCCTGTTCCAGGGCCGCTTTGCGGGCATTCAGTTTTTCGTTTTCCTGCGGGATCAGGCTGCTGTCGGATTCGCTGACCATGACCATCGCGGCCAACTGCACGTCCTTCAGGATGCCAACCAGGTCGGACGAGGCGAGCACGCTCGGCATCACGCCTTCGGTCACTGATTTCACTTCAACGGCACTGTTGCGCGACTGGAAAACAGCGTAGCCGCCGATGGCGGAAATGGTGGCGAATGTCAGGATGACGAGCAGGCAGATGCGCAGGCGGATGGTCATGCTATTCCCTTCGATGAACGAATCCGAGCTTCGGCGAAGCGACACGGATTCGTTGATGCCAGGAAATTATTGCAGGCCTGTATGACCGCGCCATGACAGCCCAGCATTTCCGCCGTGGTTAGGCGGCAGTGACTAAGCCGTGCCGCGATGCACTTTCTGCCTCTCTGCTATTGGCCAGTGTCTTATAGACCGCGCTGTCCCAGCGGACGTCCCGCTTGGCAAACATCGCGATTCCGATTGCAGACAATCAAATCAAATTGCGTAACAGGAACGCTGTACAAATGGTTTCGCAACCTAACAGATTACTTTATGTTTTTATTTTTATATATTAAAAACAGTATCTTAGGTTACAAATGAATGCAATACATTAAGAGAGACGCCCGAGGATCAGTTGTACGCCGGGCAACCGTCTTTTCCCCATTTGCCATCGCACAGCCGCCACAGGCACCGCTCCCCCTCGAATAGTGTGAGCCTGCGGCACGAGGCGACTTGCTCCCGCAAATTAGGCCTGCGCTTCTCAACCGGTGGAGGCGCAGATTCCGCGACGGATACCGGTGCTGGCGTCGAGCGCTCAATGACCGGTACCGCTTCACTTTCCGGGACGTGCTGGCGCTTGCTCTTGTGTTTGGACGTTCTGTTTTTTTGCGCGGGCGGCGCCTCGCTGACCGGTGCGGCGGCAGGTGCGGTTGCCGGCATAGGTGCGAACGCAGGTGCAGGCGCAACAGGCTGGGCCGGTGTTGCGAGACTGGCTGCTTGATCCTGCGGCGACCGTTCCGGCGAGGGCGGCGGCGCGACTGTGGTGACAGCGGTTTCGGCAACCGTGCGCAGGGTGGACGACGCGGGTGCCGCCGCAGTCAGGGCCAGTTCAGCAAGACGGCTGTCATTCTGGTTGCTCCACCACAGCAGGCCGCCACCAAGAACAAGGACAAGGACGGCGACGCCTGCCTTCAATTCGAAACGTGAAATGCGGGGCGGACTGATCGCGGCACCGTCGAAGTCGTCAGGCCGGGCGCTCGCCGCAGCGGCGATGTCAGGACGGGGCATGCCGCCAGAAGGCATGCCCGACGCCACACGTGGGCGTTCCGGAGGGGAATCCGTTACCGGGTCGCGACTCGGCGGTGTTGCAGGCGTTCGTGCCGTCGCGGCGCCGGCCCCTATTGCCCCACCTGCATTTGCCGCTTGCTGCACGGTATTGCGCCGCCGCAAATGCGCACCGCAGGCGATGCAGAAATTGGCTCCAGGCGCATTGACGTGCGCACACACCGGGCAGACCGGCGGCGCAGCCGTCTGCATCGACGCGCCACAGCTTGCGCAAAATTTGGCCGAGTCTTCGTTCTCTGTACGGCAACGTGAGCATTGCATTGATACACCTCGGTCGGCAGCAAATAGGGACTTTTCCTACTGACCACATTTAACCGAAAAAGTTGTCGTCAAAACAATGATTGGCCGCGTAGCGATTACGCCGTTTGTGCAGCTTGCGCATTCAGCAGTTCGGCGACCTGCGCTGCAGGCATGGGCCTCGCAAACAGGTAGCCCTGCATTTCATCGCATTTCAACAGGCGCAGGTGTCTGGCCGCCTCTTCCGTTTCCACACCTTCCGCCACGACACGCAGTTTCAACGCATGCGCCAGCGAGATGACCGACGACACGATCGTCATGTTGTCCTGGTCTTCGACCATCGAACCGATGAAGGAGCGATCGATTTTAAGGAAATGAACCGGCAGCTTGGACAGGTAACTGAGCGAGGAATAGCCGGTCCCGAAATCGTCGATCGCGATGCAGACTCCGAGTTCGTTGAGTTTTCCCAGCATCTCGATACGAAGATTGATGTCGTCCATGAACAGGCTTTCGGTGATCTCCAGCTCCAAAGCCTTGGCACCTGCGCCGCATTCCGCAATCGCTTCCCTTATTTCCTCCGCGAAGCGCGGATTGCGCAGCTGCTGGATCGACACATTGACCGCGATGCGCGGTGGCTCAAGCCCCTTGTCGCGCCATTCGCAGTAGTCGCTCAGTGCGCGACGCACCACCCAGCGCCCGACCGCGGTGATCAGGCCGCTCTCTTCGAGCAGGGGAATGAAGTGTCCCGGCGCGACCATCCCGCTTTCCGGGTGGTTCCAGCGGATCAGCGCTTCCAGTCCGACGATCTTCTCGCTTTTCGCATCGACTCGCGGCTGGTAATGCAGTACAAATTCCTCGTTCTCCAGTGCGCGGTGCAGACGATGTTCCAGCTTCAGCACATTCTCGACATAGGCGTTGATCGATGGCTTGTAGAACAGGTAGGGCAAACCGCCCGATTTCGCACTCTTGAGCGCACTTTCCGCGTTGCTGAACAGCGTTTCGGCATCGTCGCTGTCATCCGGGTAAATTGCGATACCGGCGATCATGCGAATCGAAAGTGACTCGCCACGCAACTCGAAGGGCCGCACCTGCGGCTCGGACTGGATCAGCTCGACCCGGTGCGCCACTTCGGTCAGGTCGCCGATATTCGGCAGGATCGTCGCAAATGTGGCGGACGAAATGCGCGCCAGGTATTCCGGATTGCGCACGAGGTGGCTGAGGCGCTTCGCGATCTGTCTGATCAGATCGTCGCCGCCACTGCGGCCGTAGGTATCGTTGATCTGATGCAGCCGCTGCATGTCGCCAATTACCAGCACCAGTTTCTGACCCAAACGCTGTGCACCCTGCAAGGCCTGCTCCAGCCGTTTAAGGAAAAACTGACGGTTGGGCAGCCCCGTCAACGGATCGTAGTAGGCGAGATAGGTAAGCTGCTCCTCTTTCTCGATGTATTTCAGGCCGAAACCGATGTCTCCGGCCAAGCCGTCCAGCAGTTTCAATTCCCGTTCATCGAAGAAATTTTTTTCTCCTGCAAACAAAGCCATCACACCCACCACGCGGTCATCAACCTTCAGCGGGAACGCCGCCATCGACAAGTGACGCTTGCCAAGCAGCTCGTCGCGCGCGTCCGCATAGCCAGGTTCGGTCGCAATATCATTGACGACTACTGTCTTGCCGGTACGCACAGCAACGCTGGCTGGACGGGCTGCATAATTTGCATCGCTCTGCGCCGTAAAGCGCACGCGGCTGATATAGCTGTCCTCGCCGCCACCCCAAGCAACGACGCGACCCTCGCCGCTGGCCGGGTCCAGCAGTCCGATCCATGAAGAGAGGAACTCGCCCTCTCTCGCCGCAATCCGGCAAGCCTCCTGCAGAAACAGATTGCGGTCATGAAGGCGCACAATGGCGGCGTTAATGCCGCTCATCATCGCGTGAATGCGGGTCAGACGCGCGATCCTGTTCTGCTGCTCACGCCGCTCGGTGATGTCGCGTATCGAAACCATTACGCCGACCACTTCGTCATTCGCTATCCGGAATGGCGTATGTTCTGCCTTAACCCAACGTGCACCGTGTTCAGTCCAGCTTGGAATCAGCACCTCGGCAACTTCAGTGGTCTCGCCATTCAGTGCGCGCCGCAGCAGGTCGCATATACCATTGGTTTCGAGCATCGGAAAAATTTCGTCGATGCGTCGGCCGCGGACTTCCTCCTCGGTAAGACCTGTCAGTTCCTGCATGAAAGGATTCCAGATCACGTAGCGTAGCTCATGATCAAGCACGGCAATGCCGCCGCGAACGTTATCGAGGACCTGACGCGCGAATTCGCCCGCTTGGCCAGAGAGGCCGGCAATATAAT
>Ga0310811_10005548_pt1 | contig 15984 bp, 13 predicted proteins | sample YCmetagenome_FD_207642 | JGI IMG/M metagenome (GOLD analysis project Ga0310811, IMG submission 207642) | Soil microbial communities from experimental microcosm in Duke University, North Carolina, United States - YC | ecosystem: Engineered > Artificial ecosystem > Soil microcosm > Unclassified ...
AGAGCATACGTATTGGCTCTATCTATCCCTGAAACAAAAATTATTCTCCTGGCTGTCCAGGATCACCTGCCGGTTCGGGATCGCGGAAAGGTCTATCAATAAGGCTTATGACGGGCTGACCCGACTGGCTAAGAAGACCAGGGCCGATTTTTATCTGGTGCACCATGTAGAAGCCCTCGGCGCCGGCTTTGCGGCCGCCCGGCGCCATAAGGCTGCATTTGGATTCGATGCGGAGGATTTTCACAGCGGTATGAGTGAGTTCGCCGTCCCCTCCCCTTCGGACGATATCATCGTCTACCTGGAAAGTAAATATCTTCCGCATTGTAATTATATGACGGCGGCTTCGAAAGGGATAGCCACCGCCTACCATGAAAAATACGGAGTTCCTACCCCACGGGTGCTATTGAATGTTTTCCCCTGGGAAGACCTGCCCGCCAGGGAAGTAAAGGAGCCCGTACGGTTTTATTGGTATTCGCAGGTCATCGGGCCTAACCGAGGCCTGGAACTATTGTTGGAGGCGGCAGGCAAAATAGGGCTGCCCGGACCGGCTTTTGAAATTCATCTGCGGGGCAGTCTGTATAGTGACGAATACCGGGATAGTTTGAAAGCGATGGCCAACAAGGGAGGGATAGGAAACCGGCTTTTTTTTCATGAACCGATACTGGCGGAGGACATCGTTCATGACGGGAATAACTTTGACGTAGGAATGGCGCTGGAATCACCTGTCTCGGTCAACAGGAATATCTGCGTCACCAATAAGGTCTTCTCTTACCTGATGTCCCGCCTTTTGATCATTGGGACCGATACGGAGGGGCAAAAGGATATCTTTAGTCATTTCCCGGATGCTGTCAGCATCTGCCGGGTAAATGACGCGGATGAGATCGCTAAGGCCATGCTGTTTTATATCAATGATAAGGATCAATTAAAGAAGGCGAAGATGGCCGCCGGCGCGGCCGTGCAGAACCCCTTCAACTGGGAGTGGGAATCAAAGAAACTGTTGCATTATATTAGCGATATCTCATAATTTAAACCCCTGATTCATTATGAATGCTTTGCTCCACGAAATCCTGGCTACCAATACCGTAAAGGACCAGCATGGGAATGTTGTTCCGCTCCACTCCTCCATTCATACAGACGAGGTGGAGTTTATTTCGAAGATGATAAAAGATCATAATTTAACAAGGGCTGTGGAAGTAGGCTGTGCTATGGGCATATCCTCTCTTACGATTGCGGAATCGATTGCCGGCACGAACGGGGCTTCCCACCATATCATCGATCCCTTTCAGCAGAGTCAATGGAATAATATAGGAGTGAATAACCTTAAAAAGGCAGGATTCCACAACTTCCAGCTGATCGAGGATTATTCCGAATTCGCCCTGCCCCGAATGGTAAAGGAGGGCGTGAAAGTGAATTTCGGATTCATAGACGGGTGGCATACCTTCGATCATACCTTGCTGGACTTCTTTTACATCAACAGGATGCTGGAGATCGGCGGGATCATCATCATCGATGACGTACACATGCCGGCTGTCAACAGGGCCGCAAGATATATCTATAACTATCCCGCCTACCAATATGCCGGCAAAGTACAATACAAAGAGACCACCTCGAAGAGAAAAACGTTTGAGACGATAGGTCGCCTGTTCTCCGGCATACAATACCTGGTTGGGTCGAAAATTTCAAAAGAGCTGCTGAACTCCAAATTATTGAAATCCGATAAACATCTTAATCTGGATTGCAGCATGATCGCTTTCAAAAAGGTTGCCGAAGACAAAAGGGAGTGGAACTGGTATGAAAACTTCTGACCTGAAAAGGATCCTGATCATAACACCTCATTTTCCTCCGTCTAACCTGGCTGCTGTTCATCGTTCCCGGTTATTTGCGCAGCACCTCCCCTCCTTCGGATGGGAGCCACTGATTCTGACGGTGGATGAGAAATATTATGAGGAGACCCTCGATCCCAATCTCAGCCGCCTCCTGCCGGAAGGCCTGCAGATTGAAAAGGTAGCAGCATTCGGTGTTACCAGGCCAAGACTCATCGGGGATATCGGGTTGAGGGGATTCTTCCAGCTGTACCGAAGGGCCCGGCAACTGATAAAAGAGAGGAAGATCGACTTCCTCTATATTCCCATCCCCTCCTTTTATGGTTCCCTGTTGGGGCGGAGACTGCACGCATCGACAGGAATAAAATACGGGATTGACTACATCGACCCCTGGGTACACCGGTTTCCCGGCAGCGACAAGATTTTTTCCCGGCATTGGTTCAGCTCCAAACTGTCCGGACTGCTGGAGCCTATCGCCATAAAAAAGGCTTCTCTTATTACCGGTGTGGCAGAAGGATACTATAAAGGGGTGCTGGAAAGAAATCCACATTTACAGCAAAGCTGCGTTTTTGGCGCCATGCCTTATGGAGGAGAACGGTCTGACCATGAAAAAGTAGCCGAACTGGGCCTTACCCCTTACCTTTTTGAAAAAAAGCCGGGGAAAATACAGCTCTTATATGCAGGGGCCATGCTCCCTAAAGCGTATGCTCCCCTGGAGGGCATCCTGAAAGCCATCCATAAAGATCCGGCCGCTTTCCGGCAGCTGGAAATACATTTTATCGGTACCGGCAAAACACCGGATGATGCGTTGGGTTATAATATCAGGCCCCTGGCTGAAAAATACGGGTTATGGAACTCAGTTATCTTTGAATACCCCCGGCGTATCCCTTATCTTGACGTACTGGTACACCTGGAAGCTGTCAGCGGCGTATTTATCCTGGGCAGCACCGAACCTCATTATACTCCTTCCAAAGTATACCAGGGAGTATTGTCAGGGAAGCCGATACTGGCCGTTCTGCATACGGAAAGCACTGCTGTTGACGTTATCCGGACCGCTGTTACAGGGTTGGTGCTGGCTTTCGGCGGGGAGCCGGAAATTCACCGGATAGAAAATGAATTTATGGCCGTCTTTAAAAAATATACCGACTTTTTGGAGAACTTCAATCCGCAACAAGTGAATATGGCTGCTTTCGAACAGTATTCTGCGAAAAACATAACCGGTAAGCTGGCGGAATTGCTGGAAAAATGTATCGAAAAATAAAATACAAAAAAAATGGACGCATTATTCAGGAAGCTGCCTCTTTTTAAAGGCAAACAAAGATTGGCAAGGCTGCTTCTTAAAAAAGATCTGGCAAACGGGAAAGACATCTCTGTAAAAGGCAGGTTCGGCAGCAGCTACCTGCTGCCAAATCTTATCGAGAATGTAAGTCTCGAAATATTCATCAATGGCATCTATGAGAAAGCCACGTCTGACTTTTTTGTAAAAAGGCTGGCGCCGGGAGGGGTATTCCTGGATCTGGGAGCCAATATAGGAGCCATCAGCGTGCCCTTGTACCGGCAAAGAAAGGATATTAAAATAGTCTGCGTGGAAGCCGCTCCCTGGTTATTCCCCTATTTACAGAAGAATCTTGAGCAAAATGGATTTAAAGATGCCGTCCTGGTAAATAAAGCCCTTTTCAATACGGATAATGAAGAAATAGATTTTTATTCGCCGGATGAAAAATTCGGCAAAGGATCTTTATCACCTACCTATACCGACAAGGCCGTAAAAGTGAAGACCGTCCGGCTGGATACCCTGCTGCATGAACTGCGCATCGATAAAGTGGACACTATAAAGATAGATGTGGAAGGATATGAATACCATGTCTTTCAGGGAGCGGAAAAGCTGTTGGCCGGACCCGATGCCCCCGATATCCTTTTTGAATTCGAGGATTGGGCGGAAAACCTGGCGAAACAGGCGCCGGGAAGCGCACAAACTTATTTACTGGGAAAAGGATACCAGCTTTTCCGGCTGGACATACGGGGGCAGCTTCATCCTTTATCCCAGGCATTGACAAAAGGAAGTACGATGCTACTGGCTACTAAAAGAGGGGCGTGACCTGCAATATTTTATATAAGTAATCCGGCGTGTGAAGTCAAGATTTAACTTTTTTTCGCTCATTCATTTTATTGTACTGATCCTGTCCCTGACGACAGATTGGTATTACCCGCTCGTGTTCATACTCTTCATCAGTGTCGTCATTTTAATGCTCGACAAACTGGGGAAGGGGGTCGTATTGCGGGAAACGATTGCCTTGCATACCTGCTTCGTCTGTCTGGTAATGCCGGTGGTGAGTTATACCTTTTTCGACAAAACCAACAGGCTTGCCAGGATATTCGTGAAGTATATGCAGGTGCCTGCCTCCACCTATTTTGATTTTGCGTTGCCCGCCATCGCAGGCTTCATCCTGATCTTATGCTGGCCCATAGAAACACCTGCCTACAGCGATAAAGGGTCCTATCTTCAGCAGGCCATCGCAAAAGCCAAGGCAATATTGGAGCGGAGGCCCCTGGTCGGCGTCTATCTTCTGGCAATCGGCACCGTGATGTTCTGGGTCTCCAAATTCCTGCCCACCACGCTTGAATTTGCTTTCCTCCTATTCTTCTTTGCCGCTTTTGCAGGTTTCCTGTACGTATTTTACCAGACCACATTCCGGTACCGCCGGATCATACTTTTCTTCTTCGGGGCATTTATCATCACGACCGCCCTCAGCACAGGCATGTTCACCATCGTCGCCTACATGAGCCTCACCTTGTTCTCCTTTTTCTTCCTCGGCCGGAAGACACCCCTATGGAAAAAATTCTATATGTTCCTGCTGGGTGTCCTTATTCTGCTGTTGATCCAGAGCGTCAAACCGACTTATCGTGCGCTCACCTGGGACAAACATTATGAAGGAAGTAATATTGCCCTGTTCGCCAATCTGCTGGTCGATAAGGTCACGGAAGGCAACTGGAGCTCCCCCGACGCTTTTTTCCTGATTTATATCCGCACCAACCAGGGCTTTAATGTCTCCCTGGTAATGCGGCGTATTCCATCGAAAATGCCTTATGACGGAGGTTCCAACCTCCTCCTGAGCGTAGCCTCCTCCCTGGTGCCGCGGTTGCTCTGGCCTGACAAACCCGAGGCGGGAGGGAAATATAATATGCAGTACTATACCGGCGTTATCCTGCATGGATGGTCTACCAATATCGGGCCGCTCGGAGAGGCCTATGGCAGCTTCGGGGCTTCCGGAGGAATCATCTACATGTGTTTCCTGGCCCTTTTTGTCCGGTGGGCCTATCTGTGCGTATTCAAAGTGTCGGTAAAATTACCCCTTATCATATTCTGGATCCCGGTCTTATTTTACCAGGTCACCTATGCCGCAGAAACAGATACCTTACAGGTCTTTAATTCTTTAATTAAATCAGCCTTTTTTATCTGGATGTTGTACAAGCAATGGCCCCATTGGTTCGGCGTAGAAAGGAGGAGAACCCCTCTTCCCAGGCTACAGGACAAAGGAGGCTATTCCCTAACAAATCAGGCAACCCATTGATATATGCCCGTAGTATGTTTTTTATTCCGAAGGCCTGCTGATCACGCTTTTAGCCTGGAAAGGGTATTCGAACAGGTGAGGAATCACCTGGACAAAAATTTTCTTACGGAAAAAGTAACGATCCCTTTTTACAGCTCGTCCCTGCCGAATATTTTCAGGAACCTGCTTTTTGTTCGCAAACAAAAAGCAGATGTGTATCATATCAGCGGGGACGTGCATTACCTCATGCTGACCCTGCCGCGACAACGTACCGTGTTGACCATTCATGACTGCGTATTCCTGCACCAGTCTTCAGGTATCAAACGCCGCCTGCTGAAATGGCTGTTCCTCGATATGCCGGTTAAGCGAAGCCTGCTGATCACCACTATTTCAGAAGCCACCAAACAGGATATTCTTAAATATACCGGCTGTCCTCCCGGTAAAATCAGGGTCATCCCTAATCCGGTAGATGCCGGCATCCATTACCTGCCGGCGGAATTCAATGCGGGACACCCTGTTATTCTCTTCCTGGGCAGCACACCCAATAAGAACCTGGGAAGAGTGATACAGGCGCTTGAAGGGATTGACTGTACCCTGAATATCGTTGGAAGGATTCCCGACCACGAGGCGGGCCTGCTTCAACGGCATAAGATTGTCTATACCCAGCGGACCAATCTTACCGACAAAGAGCTGGCAGCGCAATACGCAGCGGCGGACCTGGTTGTTTTTGCTTCTACGTTCGAAGGATTCGGCTTGCCGGTCATAGAGGCGCAAAGAGCCGGCCGGCCGGTCATTACCAGCAATCTCAGCCCGATGAAGGAAGTGGCGGGAGGCGCCGCCTGCCTGGTAGACCCCTATGACATTGATTCCATCAGGCAGGGCATCCTGGCGGTTATTCAAAAGGAGGAATACCGGCGGCAATTGGTGGAAGAAGGTTTCCGGAATGCGGGACGTTATGACGCAGCAGAGATAGCCCGGCAGTACCAGGCTTGTTATCAACAATTATTATCAGCGTAAATATGTGTGGCATAGCAGGTATTATTGAATTCAGGAAGGACACGGCAGAAGACGGGTTGATACGCCGTATGACCGACGCCATGTCGCATCGGGGCCCGGACTCGGATGGCTTTTACAACGATAAAGGCATATCGCTGGGACATCGCAGACTCTCTATCATCGACCTGTCTTCGGCGGCCAACCAGCCCTTTATTGACAACTCCGGGAGATATGTAATGGTGTTCAACGGGGAAATGTACAATTATGCCGAAGTCAAGGGCTTGATTAAAGAATATGAGTTCCGGACTGCCGGCGATACGGAAGTATTGATGGCCGCCTATATCAAATGGGGCCCCGATTGTATCCGCTATTTCCGCGGTATGTTCGCCTTTGCGGTGTGGGACAGAGAGAAAAAAGAAGTATTCATTGCCAGGGACCGGATGGGGGTTAAGCCCTTCTACTACTTTCTTAGTGACGACAGGCTGATATTTGCCTCGGAGATCCGGTCTATCCTGGCAACAGGTCTTGTTAAAAGAAAAGTCGATACGCAGGCACTGCTGGAATATTTCACCTATCAATCCGTCAGCAGTCCCCTCTCCATCATCGAGCATATTCAGCAGCTGGAAGCGGGGACCTGGATGAAAATAAAAGAGGGTAAAGCGGAGCGACATCGGTACTGGGACGTCACCAAGGCCTGCTCAGACTTTGATTTTGAAGATAAGGACGCTGTCCGGGGTAAGATCAGGGCATTGCTCCTGCAATCCGTCCGGCGCCGGCTGGTAAGCGACGTCCCGGTGGGAGCATTTTTATCCGGCGGCATCGATTCCAGCGCGGTCGTGGGATTAATGGCAGAGGCAAGCGATGCGCCGCCGAATACATTTAATATAGCCTTCGAAGAAAAAGATTACGACGAATCCAAATATGCGGAAATCATAGCTAAAAAATTCGGTACCGTCCATACACGGCTTTTGCTCAAACCCACCATCTTTCTCGATGACCTGGAAAATGCGCTGGATTCCCTGGATACACCCACGGGGGATGGCATTAATACCTATGTGGTCTCCAAGGCCATCCGGCAAAAAGGTGTCACCGTAGCCTTATCCGGTGTGGGAGGGGACGAATTATTCGCAGGCTATCCTTTCTTTTCACAATATCTGAATTTACACAAAGGGCATCTTTTATGGAAGGTGCCTGCAGGTATTCGAAAAGGAGTAGCTACTATTTTTCCGACGGGACCCGCTAACGGAAAGAAAGGCCGGATCAAGCAACTTTTCGGGGGTGAATCCTGGTTTATAGATAAAAGTTACCCGGTTTTTCGCCAGATACTGTCTCCGGGTTTCCTACGCGAGATCACTACGTTGTATCCGTCCGGTGATTTTACGACCGCTGTTCAGCAGCAGCTATCCGACGCAAAAGAGCAACTTGAACGGCTCCCCTTTTTAAGCCAGGTATCGGCCGCCGAATACCTGGGGTACACACAGCATACGCTGCTCAAAGATACCGATCAGATGAGCATGGCCGTCTCGCTGGAAGTAAGAGAACCTTTCTTCGACCATGACCTCGTTGAGTTTGTAATGGCTGTCCCGGACGCCCTGAAGAAACCCATCTATCCCAAGAGCCTGCTGGTCGAATCCCTGAAACCTTTATTGCCGGATGAAATAGTCTTCCGCAAGAAACAGGGCTTCCTTTTCCCCTGGAACCTTTGGCTGAAGGATGAGCTGCGGTCTTTTTGTGACCAGCGCATCCGGAATATGGCCCAAAGACCGTTTATTAATGGAGAAAAACTGTTGACGTGGTGGCAGCAGTTCCTGGACGGAGACCCGCACATCCGCTGGGCTGAAATATGGCTATTCATTGTACTGGAATATTGGCTGGAGAAAAATAATGTCGACTAAAAAAAAGATATTGCTGCTCACGGATTGGTATGAGCCGGGTTTTAAAGCCGGAGGCCCCATACAATCCTGCCGCAACTTTGTAAGAGCCCTGCATGATGAATTTGAGATCAGTATCATCACGGGCGATCGCGATCATGGAGATACCCAGCCTTATCAGGGCATAGCTGCCAATACCTGGATCACGAAGGATAACGGGGTCCGCATCTGGTATGCCGGCCCTGGTACCCTGAAGCCAGGTCCGCTGAAGCGCCTGATCACCGCCATAACCCCGGACTATATTTATCTCAATAGCATGTATTCCTATCATTTCACGCTGCTTCCGTTATGGCTGAAGTGGCGGAAACAGATTGCCGCCGGCATCGTGATAGCGCCCAGGGGTATGCTGCAGGCCGGCGCCATGCAATTCAAATCCGGGAAAAAAAAGTTGCTCCTTAAACTTCTGAATACCTCCGGACTGCCAGGTAAGCTGATATTTCAGGCGACAGACTCACAGGAAAAAGAGGATATTGAAAGGTATCTTCCTTCCGCAGGAAAGATATTGGTCATCGCCAACTTTCCGAAGATGAATTCCATTCCCTGGAGCCCGACGCCTAAAAGACCCGGAGAACTGCATTGTGTGTTTATTTCCCGTCTGGCCCCTAAAAAAAACCTGCTTTTCCTCCTGGAGGTACTGGAGAATTTGCCTGACACCATTCGCCTGCGGCTTAATTTATATGGAGAGATAGAAGATCAGCGGTATTGGAAAAAATGCCTTTCCGCCATCGAAGGCTTACCTTCCCATATTACCGTCGACTGGAAAGGCTCCATCCCCAATGAAGCCGTCCCGGAAGTACTGCAGCAACACCATATATTTGTATTGCCGACAAAAGGAGAAAATTTCGGCCATGCTATTTTTGAATCCCTGGCGCTTGGAAGGCCGGTATTGATCAGCGATAGGACACCGTGGAGAAATCTGGAATCCGGACATACGGGATGGGACCTGTCGTTGGACCGGCCGGACCTCTTCCGGCAATCCATTGAAAAGGCCGCCTCTTTCGACCAGGAGGAATACGATCATTGGAGCCGGAGCGCCTATCTGTATATAGAGGATTTTGTAAAGAGGTCGGATCTGAAAAAAGATTACCTAAAATTGTTTAACCAGGAAATAACCAGACTGCAATAATTACCCGATGTATAAACTCGCCATTGTCACTTCTCATCCCATTCAATACAATGCGCCCTGGTTCAAGTTACTGGCAGATTCCGGTAAAGTCAGGCCAAAAGTGTTCTACACCTGGGGAGAGTCCGGACAAGGACGCAAATACGATCCTGATTTCAGAAGAGAAATCGAATGGAATATCCCGTTGCTGGAAGGATATGAATACACCTTCGTAAAGAATATTGCCAAGGTTCCGGGCAGTCACCATTTCAAAGGACTGATAAATCCCACGCTGAACGACGAGATTATGGAATGGGGGCCCGATGCGGTGTTGGTATATGGATGGAACTTTCATAGTCATCTCCGGTGTATGCGTTTCTTTCACAGGAAAGTGCCCGTTCTATTCCGGGGGGATTCAAATTTATTAGATGAACAGCCGGGTGTCAAAAAAGAGATCCGCCGGTTATTTTTGAAATGGGTGTACAGACATGTCGACTATGCCCTTTATGTCGGCTCCAATAACAGGAAATACTATTTAATACATGGCCTCCGGGAGGACCAGCTGGTCTATGCGCCCCATGCGATAGACAATGAAAGATTTGCAGAACCGGACGATGATTATTGCCGGGAGGCGAAGGAATGGAGAGAGGAGCTGGGAATATCAGATGAGGATCTGGTAGTTTTATTCAGCGGTAAATTTGAAAGCAAAAAAGATCCCTTCTTTTTGATCGAGCTGGCAAAAAGGGTCTCCGACCCCCGGTTGAAGATCATCTTTACCGGGAATGGAATTCTGGAGAACCTGCTTAAGGAGGCGGCACAGAATGATGCCCGGATAAAGTTCCTGGAATTCCAAAATCAACTGAAAATGCCGGTTGTATACCGGTTAAGTGATATATTTATGCTTCCCTCCCGGGGACCCGGTGAGACCTGGGGATTGGGAGCGAATGAAGCGATGGCCAGTGGGTGTGTGATCATGTTGTCGGATAAAGTAGGGGGGGCCATTGACCTCATACAGGAGGGAAAGAATGGGATCATTTTTAGAGCGGGGGATCTGAAAAAGTGCAAGGCCCTGCTGGAAAAAATGTTAGACAACAGAGAGGAATTAATAAAGATGAAGAAAATATCCCGGGAGTTGGTTCGTTCTTGGTCCTATCAACGCATTGTCACCGCCATCGGGGAATTAATGGATAAAATTTAGCCTGTCCGGCACGGAAAAAACAGCATTCAAACGGTATAATTAAGATGTACACTCTAGGAATCAACGCGTACCATGCCGATTCGTCGGCAGCTATTTTTAAAGATGGGAAAATGATCGCTGCCACGGAAGAAGAAAGATTTCGCCGGATCAAACACTGGGCTGGCTTCCCTTCCATGGCGGTGGAGTTTTGTTTGCGCGAGGCAGGCATAACCCTTGCACAGCTGGATCATATTGCGATAGGAAGAGACCCCTATGCAAAATTGGGAAAGAAACTGCTGTTCCTGGCTAAAAGCCCCCGGGGGGGATGGAAGGCTGTTAAAGACCGGCTGAACAATGCTAAAAAAGTATCTTCCCTGGAAGAGGAGTTTGCTGCCATGGACGGCAGCGTTGACCCGGCAGCGTTGAAAAGAAAGATCCGGCAGGTCGAGCATCACCGCAGCCACCTGGCTTCTGCCTTTTTCGCCTCTCCTTTTAAAGAAGCGGCGCTACTATCCATCGACGGATCGGGGGATTTTACCACTACGATGATCGGCATCGGCAAAGGCAATAAGATTGAAGTGCTGGACTCCGTCGACTTCCCCCATAGCGTCGGGCTTTTCTATACCGCCTTTACACAGTTGCTCGGATTTCCGCATTATGGGGACGAATACAAGGTGATGGGCCTGGCTCCTTATGGCAAACCGGAACATGTGGAAAAACTAAGGGACGTGCTGGTCTTCAAGCCAGATGGGCTTTTCGAGCTTAACCTGAAATATTTCCGTTCTGCCCGTAGTGGCATCATCTCTTATGGAGAAGACCATATCCCTGTAGTGGCGCCTCTTTTTTCAGCCTATATGAGCGAAAAGTTCGGGGCTCCCCGGCAGAAAGAAGAACCGCTGACCCAATACCATAAAGACCTGGCCGCTTCGGTACAGCGCATTACGGAAGAGCTGATCTTCCACATACTGGGACACCTGCACAAAAGGACCGGCCTGGATAATATATGTGTTGCGGGCGGAGTAGCGCAGAATTCCGTGGCGAACGGTAAGCTTACCCGTAATACGCCTTTCAAGAATGTATACATACCCTCTGCAGGCCATGATGCCGGCATCTCGATGGGCGCCGCCTTGTATGTCTATAACCATCTTTTGGATCAGCCAAGGGCTGAACCGGTCTGGTCGGCGTATACGGGCAGCCGGTTCTCCAATGAAGAAATAGAGAAATACCTGCAATCCAGAAATATAACCTATAAAAGATACCCGGAGGAAGAACTGTACGAAAAAGTAGCCGACCGGCTTATCGATGCCGGCGTCATCGGCTGGTTCAACGGCCGGGCGGAATTCGGACCCCGGGCCCTGGGAGCGAGATCTATTTTGGCAGATCCCCGGCGGATGGATGCCAAAGAGCTCCTGAACAGCAAGATCAAACGACGGGAAAGCTTCCGTCCCTTTGCCCCCAGCATCCTTACGGAGTATGTGGCGGAATATTTTGAGGTGACGGATACGGTGCCATTCATGGAGAAAGTATTCCCTATCCGGCAGGACAAACAGGCCTTGATCCCGGCCGTTACCCATGCGGACGGCACAGGAAGGCTCCAATCCGTGGATAAGACAGTAAGCCCCCGGTATTATCAACTGATAGAGGCCTTCCGCAAAAAGACCGGAATTCCCATCCTTCTCAATACATCCTTTAACGAGAATGAACCTATTGTTAATTCTCCGGAACAGGCGCTGGAATGTTTCTTACGTACGAATATGGACATGCTTGTGCTGGAGAACTGCGTGATCACCCGCTAGTATGAAGATTTCCATCATTACCGCCACTTATAACAGCGCCGCTACGGTAAAAGATACTCTTGCCTCTATACAGCAGCAGGATCATCCGGACGTCGAGCATATCATAGTGGATGGCCGGTCTGCCGATAATACCCTGGAGCTGGTGGCCGGATTCCCCCATGTGGCAAAGCTGATATCTGAAAAGGATAAAGGTATTTACGATGCTATGAACAAGGGCATTGCGCTGGCGACGGGTGAAGTGATCGGTATCCTCAACTCCGACGATATTTATACAGGTCCCGGGGTGCTGACCACCATCGCAGAGGCATTTACAGACCCGGAGGTAATGACCTGTTATGCCGACCTGCAATACGTTCATTCGGCAAACCTGAATCGGACGATCCGCACCTGGAAATCAGGACCCTTTAAAAAAAAGAATTTTTATAATGGATGGATGCCCCCCCACCCTACCTTTTTTGTACGCAGGGAGGTCTACGAAGAGATCGGCTTGTTCAACCTGAACCTCCGATCGGCCGCAGATTATGAAATAATGTTGCGTATTCTCCTCAAACATGGGCTAACTACCCATTATATTCCCCAGGTCCTGGTAAAAATGCGGGCGGGGGGAATGAGTAATGCTTCCTTCGGCAACAGGCTTAGAGCTAATAAAGAAGATCGGCTGGCATGGAAATTGAATGGATTACAGCCTCATTTCTTTACGTTGTATATGAAACCGATCAGAAAAATTACTCAATTTTTAATCAAGTAACTACCGCATTATGGCAAAAGTCGCATTAATTACCGGCGTCACTGGGCAAGACGGCGCCTATTTAAGTGAATTATTGTTGAAAAAGGGATATATCGTACACGGTATCAAGAGAAGGAGCTCCCTGTTCAATACAGACAGGATCGACCATCTCTACCAGGATCCCCACGAATCTCACGTACATTTTCATCTGCATTATGGCGACTTGACCGACTCTACCAACCTTATACGTATCATACAGGAGACGCAGCCGGATGAGATCTATAACCTGGCTGCCATGAGCCATGTACATGTAAGCTTTGAAATGCCGGAATATACCGCTAATGCTGACGGTATCGGCACCCTGCGCATCCTGGAAGCGGTCCGGTTACTGGGCCTGACAAAGAAGACCAAGGTCTACCAGGCTTCTACCTCGGAGTTATATGGACTGGTACAGGCCGTGCCCCAGAGTGAAACGACTCCTTTCTACCCCCGCTCGCCCTATGCCGTGGCTAAATTATATGGCTACTGGATCACGGTCAACTACCGGGAAGCGTATGGGATGTTTGCCACCAATGGCATCCTTTTCAACCATGAATCTCCTTTGAGAGGCGAGACCTTCGTTACCCGTAAGATCACCCGGGGAGTGGCAAAGATCGCCCTGGGGTTCCAGGACAAGATCTTTCTGGGCAATCTCGATGCAAGACGTGACTGGGGACATGCCAAAGACTATGTGGAAGCCATGTGGCGGATCCTGCAACAGCCAAAACCTGAAGACTTTGTAATCGCCACCGGCGTTACCACCCCCGTCCGCGAATTCGTCCGGATGGCTTTTGCCGAAGTGGGTGTGGAGCTGAAATTCAAAGGAAAAGATGAGAAAGAAGTAGGGGTGGTCGTATCCAGCACGAACCCGGAATTCCAGGTTACGGTAGGAAAAGAAGTAGTGGCGGTAGACGCCCGGTATTATCGCCCGACAGAGGTGGACCTGCTCATCGGGGACCCTACCAAGGCGCAGAAACAATTAGGCTGGAAACCCGTCTATGATCTGCCCATGCTGGTAAAAGAAATGGTCCACGCAGACGTAGACCTGTTCCGTAAAGAAAAGGTTCTCAAAGATTCCGGCTTTTATATAAAAAATCAGTACGAATAAGTCATGCAGCAACACGATAAAATTTATGTCGCCGGTCATCGGGGGATGGTGGGCTCTGCCATCACCAGGAAATTGCAAAAGGAAGGATTTACACACCTGATCCAAAAGACCTCCGCCGAGCTGGACCTTAAAGACCAGGCCGCCGTCCGGGAGTTTTTTGAAAAGGAAAGACCTGATTATGTATTCCTGGCAGCGGCAAAAGTAGGAGGCATCCTTGCCAATAATATCTACCGGGCAGAGTTTCTCTATGATAATCTCATGATCCAGAACAATACTATCGACGCGGCCTATCGCGCGGGGGTGAAAAAACTGATGTTCCTGGGATCTTCCTGTATCTATCCCAAAATGGCGCCGCAGCCGTTGAAAGAAGAATACCTGCTGACGGGAGAGCTGGAACCTACCAACGAACCCTACGCCATCGCCAAGATTGCCGGTATTAAAATGGCGGACGCCTACCGATCGCAGTACGGATGTAATTTTATCTCCGTCATGCCCACGAATCTGTACGGCCCCAACGATAATTATGATCTGAACAGCTCTCATGTACTTCCCGCCTTGATCCGGAAATTCCATGAAGCCAAGCAGAAGGGCGAGCCCGAAGTGATCCTGTGGGGCTCGGGGAAGCCAAGGCGTGAGTTTCTCCATGCCGATGACCTGGCCGATGCCTGTTTCTTCCTGATGCAGCAATATAATGAGCCGGGTTTTGTCAATATCGGCACGGGTGAAGACCTGGAGATCAAAGAACTGGCCCTGCTGGTCAAAGAAATTGTAGGGTATACCGGCAAGATAACCAACGACCTTAGCAAACCCGATGGTACCCCGAGAAAACTAATGGATGTGGGCAAACTGCATCAATTGGGCTGGACAGCCCGTATCAGCCTGGAAAACGGTATCCGGAAAGTTTATGAAGATTTTAAAAAAACGTATTCTTAATGTAAAATGCTGTGATTTCCTTTTTTAGAAAGAAACCCCACCCTACCGCTGATTTTAGCCGGCTATCCTGTGATATGCACTCCCACCTCATCCCGGGAATCGACGACGGTTCCCCGGATATGGCCACTTCCCTGGGATTGATCAGGGCATTGATAGACCTGGGCTACAAGAAGCTTATTACCACCCCGCATATTCTGTCGGACATCTATCCGAATACCCCTGCCATCATCGGCGCCGGCCACCAGGAGGTCCTGGCTGAACTACAGCGGCAAGATATATCCGTAGAGTTTAAGGCTGCTGCGGAATACCTGATGGACGACCATTTTACCCGGATGCTGGAGGACGACCAGCCCCTGCTGACCCTGAAGGACAAAATGGTGCTGGTAGAGCTTTCTTTTGCTGTCCCTTCCATCAACCTCAAAGAGTTATTGTTCCAGATGCAGATAAAAGGGTACCTGCCTGTTCTCGCTCACCCGGAAAGATACCTGTATTTTGGAGCCAACAAGGACTGGTATGACCAGCTAAAAGAAGCCGGCTGCCTCTTTCAGGTCAACCTCCTTTCCCTCAGGGGTTATTATGGAAAGGCCTCCGCGGAACTGGCCCAATACCTGGTCAAAAAGAAGTATGTCGATCTCTTAGGTACCGACCTTCACCATGAAAGGCACCTGGAGAACCTGAGATCCCCCCAGCTCATGAATACCGTCAACAGGCTTATTGACTCCGGCCTGATCCGGAACGCCACCCTGTAGGGGTGGTCCCGCGCACCGGACTCCCCGATGGCCATCCCGCGCGCCTGGGGTT
>Ga0310811_10005549_pt1 | contig 15983 bp, 11 predicted proteins | sample YCmetagenome_FD_207642 | JGI IMG/M metagenome (GOLD analysis project Ga0310811, IMG submission 207642) | Soil microbial communities from experimental microcosm in Duke University, North Carolina, United States - YC | ecosystem: Engineered > Artificial ecosystem > Soil microcosm > Unclassified ...
CCACCGGGGTGTCGCTGACGCCCCAGAATGCCATGCTCCCGGCAAACCCCAGCCCGGCCGACGGCATCCACCCCTATCAGGGGGCCCTCATGCAATGCGTCCCCTATGCCCGCCAGGTCTCGGGCATTGATATCACGGGCGATGCCTGGAGCTGGTGGGACGGGGCGGCGGGGAAATACGACCGCGGGCATCAGCCGCGTTTCATGGCGGTGCTGGTGCTGAGCCGCACCCAGCGGCTGAAGCTGGGCCATGTCGCTGTCGTGATGGACATCATGGGACCCCGCCAGATCCGGGTGACCCATGCCAATTTCGGCAGCGATCCGGTCAGCCGGCGGGTGATCTACGATTCCATGCCGGTGGCCGACGTCTCCCCCGACAATGACTGGAGCCTGGTGCGCTTCTGGAACTATCAGGCCCAGGCCTGGGGCATCCTCTACCCGGCCTCCGGCTTCATCTATCCGGAGAAGAGCGGCATGACCCTGACCTCAGCCTCGGTGCCGAGCTCCTAAACCCCAGGCGCGCCGTAGGCCTTGAGGAACACCTCCACCGCCGCGGTCACCTGCTTGTTGTATTCGGCCGGGGTCGGCTGGGCCCCGGTATCGAAGAGACAGCGAAGATGGAGATCGACCTTGACCAGGCTGAGGAGCTGGCGGGCCGCCAGGGCCGGGTCGTCGATGATGAGCTTGCCATCCGCCGCCGCCTCCGCCAGGTAGCCGGCGAGGCAGTCCTGCATGACCAGGGGCCCGGCGCGGTAGAAGATCCGGCCGAGATCGGGGAAGCGGTCGGCCTCGGCCACCATCATCCGGAACATCCGCACCCGCTCGGGATCGATCAGCACCTCGAGGAAATGCTGGCCGATCCGGGTCAGCGCCTGGCGCAGCGGCAGATGCGCCTCCATGATGGCACGGATTTCGCCGGTCAGCCGCCCGGCCACCTGGGCCACGATGGCGGCGAAGAGCTCGCTCTTGCTCTTGAAATGGGCATAGACCGTGGCCTTGGAGACCCCCGCCGCCTTGGCCACGGCGTCCATGGAGGCGGCCTCGAAGCCCTTGGCGATGAAGACGCCCCGCGCCGCCTGGAGAATCTCCTGGGCCTTCGGGCTCGACAGGGGTTCGAGCTGCATCAGGGGGTCCGGCATCCAAACTCCAACTAGACTATACGGTTCAGTTTTCTGTTGACTCAAGATAAGGCAATCACACATCCTCTGCAAGTGAACTGAACCGTCCAGTTCACCGTCCGTTGATATATTGGCCGTTCCGAGCCTGGATCCGACAATGCCCGACGACGCGCCGCTTCAATCCGAGGCTGTTCCCCGCCCCGATCCCGCCCCAAGGCACGATCCGGTCAAGGCGGAATCGCGCGTCGCCAAACCCGTTGAGAAGCCGGCCCGCCCTGCCGCCTCGGAGTCCCCGGCACCGGCCAAGCGCAAGAAATCCAACCTGCGCCGTCTCATCGCCCTAGTGGTGCTGGGGATCGCCATCATCGGCGGGGCGACCTATTGGTGGCTCAATCGCGGCCTGGTCGCCACCGACGATGCCTTCGTCGACGGCAATGCGGTGACCCTCAGCCCCCAGATCGGCGGCAAGGTGCTGCGGCTCCTCATCGACGACAATCAGCGGGTCAAGGCCGGCGATCTGCTGCTGGAGATCGACCCCCGCGACTTCGCGGCGGCGCGCGACAGCGCCCAGGCCCAGCTGGCCCGTGCCCAGGCGGCCGAGGCGGAGGCGAGCGCCAATCTCGATCTGACCAAGGCCAGCACGGCGGCCAGCATCGCCTCGGCCGAGGCGGGGCTCGACCTCGCGACGGCGGCCTTGGCCCAGGCCAAGGCCCAGCTCCTCTCCTCCTCGGCGGAGGCCGACCGCGCCGGTGCCGACGTCAAGCGCTACCGGACCCTGACCAAGCAGGATTACGCCTCCCGCCAGACCCTCGACCAGGCGGAAGCCACGGCGCGCAGCAGCGCCGCGCAGGTGCTTTCCGACACCCAAGGGGTGACGGTCGCCCAGGCGAAGATCGGGCAGGCCCAGGCCGCCGTCGATCAGGCCCATACGGCGGCACAGCAGGTCGCGGTCAAGGAAGCTTTGCTGCTCTCGGCCAAGGCCGATGTCGAGGCGGCCAAGGCCGCGCTCCACACCGCGGAAATCAATCTCGCCTATACCAAGATCCTGGCACCGCAGACCGGCTATATCACCCGGCGCCAGGTCAATGCCGGCGATGTCGTGGAGAAGAACCAGATCCTGGCGACCCTGGTCTACGGCCAGCCCTGGGTGACGGCGAACTACAAGGAGACGCAGCTGACCGACATGCGCCCCGGCCAGCCCGTGACCATCCATGTCGATGCCTATCCCGGCGTCGACTTCAGGGGCCATGTCGACAGCATCATGCATGGCAGCGGCGCGCATTTCAGCCTGCTGCCCCCGGAGAACGCGACGGGCAATTACGTCAAGGTGGTCCAGCGCGTGCCGGTGAAGATCCTCTTCGACGAGGATGCCGCGACCTTGGAGAAGGACGGCCATGTGCTGGGCCTCGGCATGTCCGCCGTGCCCACCGTCAACATGCGGCCCGGCGCGAGCAACGCCGCGACGACGAAATAGCCGGGGCGCCTCGTGAGCGCGACCGGCGACACGGCCCGCAAGCCCATCGTCTATCGGCCGGCCCATGCCAAGCTGCCCGCCGCGCAGCCCCAGTCGACCCCCTGGCTCATCGCCCCCATCGTGGCCCTGGCGGCCTTCATGGAGGTGCTGGACATCTCCATCGCCAATGTCTCGCTGCAGCATATCGCCGGCAGCCTGGGGGCGAGCCAGGACGAGGCGACCTGGGTCCTCACCTCCTATCTCGTCACCAATGCCATCGTGCTGCCCATCACCGGCTGGCTCTCCGCCGTCTTCGGGCGCAAGCGCTTCTATCTCGCCTGCATCCTGGGCTTCGGCGTCAGCTCCTTCTTCTGCGGCCTGGCGCCCTCCCTCGGGCTGCTGATCCTGTTCCGCGCCATCCAGGGCCTGACGGGCGGCGGGCTGCAGCCGGCGGCCCAGGCGATCCTGGCCGACACCTTCACCCCCGCCCAGCGCGGCATGGCCTTCGCCTTCTACGGCATCGCCGTGGTCTTCGCGCCGGCCATCGGACCGACGCTCGGCGGCTGGATCACCGACAATTACAGCTGGCACTGGATCTTCCTGATCAACGTGCCCATCAGCATCGGCCTCTATTTCGTGATCGATGCGATGATCGAGGATCCGCCCCATCTGGTCGAAGAGCGCGCGAAGCTGAAGGAAAAGGGCATCAAGATCGACTACTGGGGCTTCGCCTTCCTGATCGTCGGGCTGGGCGCGCTGCAATATGTGCTGGACCGCGGCCAGGAGAACGACTGGTTCTCCGACAACACCATCACCGCCTTCGCCATCGCCTCGGCCGCCGGCATCATCGCCTTCATCGTCTGGGAGCTGCGGCAGGAAAATCCGCTGACCGACCTCAAGCTCCTGAAGAACCCGAACTTCGCCGTGGCCAATATCATGATGTTCCTGGTCGGGTTCATCCTGCTGGGCTCGACCCAGCTGATCCCGCAGTTCGTCCAGTCGCTGCTGGGCTATACCGCGACCACGGCGGGCATGGTGCTCTCCCCCGGCGGCTTCTCGATCATTCTGCTGATGCCGCTGGTGGGCCGGCTGATCTCGCGCGTCGACGCGCGCTACATGATCGTCTTCGGCCTCGCCGTTTCGGCGGGGGCCCTCTATCACATGACCTCCTTCGACACCGACGTCGATTACTGGACGGTGGTCATCGCCCGCATCTTCCAGGCCGCGGGGCTCGCTTTCCTCTTCATCCCCATCTCGACCGTCGCCTATGTCGGCATACCGCGGGAGAAGAACAACAACGCCTCGGCCATCATCAACCTGTCGCGCAATCTGGGCGGCAGCATCGGCATCGCGCTGCTCACCACCTTCCTGGCGCGGCGCTCGCAATATCACCGCAGCATCCTGGTCGACCACATCGCCGCGGGGGACCACCAATACGAAGCGACGGCCGCGCATATGGCGCAGCATATGGGGGCGATGCTGGGCGGCTCGACGCGCCAGGCCATGCAGATGGCCCAGGCCCAGATGGACATGATGGTGAACCGCCAGGCGGCGATGCTCTCCTATATCGACGATTTCATGCTGCTGGCGATCCTCTTCGCCGGGGTGATCCCCTTCATCTTCCTGATGAAGAAGCCCCCCTCGGTGCACGGCCCCGGCGCGGGCGGGCATTAAAAAAGTTCTTTCCCTGCTTCCGCGGGAATGACGATCCGAGAGTTGTGCTACATCTTCTGACCTGATGACCGCCGTCGCGCCGGAATTCCCCCGCTCTCTCTTCGCCCATAAGCCCTTCGCCTTCTTCTGGTCGGCGCGGGTCATGTCGACGATCGCCTTCCAGCTCCAGGGCGTGGCGGTGGGATGGCAGGTCTATGCGCTGACCCATAGCGCGCTGGCGCTGGGCCTGGTCGGGCTGGTGCAGTTCCTGCCCATGCTGGGGCTGACGCTGCTGGTGGGCCATGTGGCCGACCGCTATGACCGCCGGCGCATCATCGCGCTCTGCCAGCTCGTCGAGGGTCTGGCGACGGGGTTTCTGATGCTGGGCAGCATCGGCGGCTGGCTGACGGCGGAGCCGATCTTCATCGCGGTCGCCGTCATCGGCGGGGCGCGGGCCTTCGAGATGCCCTCGATGCAGGCCCTCATGCCGGGGCTGGTGCCGGTCGCCGTCTTCCCCCGCGCCGCTGCTGCCGCCGCCTCGGCGATTCAGACGGCGACGATCCTGGCCCCGGCCGCGGGCGGGTTTCTCTATGTGCTGGGGCCGGCGGTGCCCTATGGCCTGGCCGGGCTGATGTCGCTTTCGGCCTGCCTCTGCTCGAGCCTGATCCGGATGGAGCGCAACCCGCGGACGCGCGAGCCCGTGACCCTGGCCTCGGTCTTCTCGGGCTTCACCTTCATCCGCCGCAATCCCGCGATCCTCGGCAGCATCTCCCTCGATCTCTTCGCCGTGCTGCTGGGCGGGGCGACCGCCCTGCTGCCGGTCTTCGCCCGCGACATCTTGCATACCGGGCCCTGGGGCCTCGGCCTGCTGCGCTCGGCCCCGGCCATGGGCGCGCTCTCCATGTCGGTGCTGCTGGCCCACCGGCCCCTCCGCCGGCGGGTCGGCCGCACGATGTTTCGCGCCGTGATCCTCTTCGGCCTGGCGACCATCCTCTTCGCCTTCTCGCATTGGCTCTGGCTCTCGGTGGCCGCCATGGTGGTGATGGGGGCGGCCGACGTCATCAGCGTGGTGATCCGCAGCTCCCTGGTCCAGATCGGCACGCCCGATGCGATGCGCGGACGCGTCGCCGCCGTGAATTCCCTCTTCGTCGGCACCTCCAACCAGCTGGGCGAATTCGAATCCGGCGTCACCGCCGCCCTCTTCGGCGCCGTGCCCGCCGTGATCCTCGGCGGGGCCGGCACGATCGTCGTGGCGCTGCTCTGGATGCGGCTCTTCCCGGCGCTGCGTGAGGCCGACACGCTCGAGGGCTTCCGGGCAGAGCCGGCGCCGCCCGGCGCCGCAGGCTGATACGATGGCGAGCACCACGCCCACGGACCGCCGCCTGAGGCAAGTCGTCGTCGCGAGCATCCTGGGCGCCACCATCGAGTGGTATGATTTCTTCCTCTATGGCGTGGTCGCCGGGATCGTCTTCAACAAGCTCTACTTCCCGAACCACGAGCCGCTGGTCTCGACCCTCCTCGCCTATACGACCTTCGCCATCGGCTTCGTCGCGCGTCCCGTCGGCGGCGTGCTCTTCGGCCATTTCGGCGACAAGATCGGCCGCAAGAGCATGCTTGTGCTCACCCTCTCCCTCATGGGGGTGGCGACGGCGCTCATCGGCCTGCTGCCGACCTATGACCAGATCGGCATCGCGGCCCCCCTCCTGCTCCTGCTGCTGCGCGTCGTGCAGGGGCTCGGCCTCGGCGGGGAATGGGGTGGGGCCGTGCTGATGGTCTATGAATATGCCCCCGAGGCGCGGCGGGGCTACTACGCCAGCCTGGTCCAGATCGGGCTCTCCATCGGCCTCTGCCTCAGCGCGGGGGTGGTCGCGCTGATGTCCATGCTGCCGGCGGGCGATTTCCTCGCCTGGGGCTGGCGCATCGCCTTTATCGCCAGCTTCCTGCTGGTGGCCGTCGGCCTCTACATCCGCCTGAAGATCATGGAGACGCCCGAATTCGAGCGCCTGCGCAGCGCCGGCGCGCATTTGCCGATGCCTTTCACCACCATGCTCCGCCAATACCCCCGGAGCATTCTCCTCGGCATGGGCGCGCGCTTCATCGACGGCGTTTTCTTCAACGTCTTCGCCGTCTTCAGCATCGCCTATCTCGTGAACAACGTGAAAGTGCCGCGGACCACGGCGCTTTGGGCCGTCTCGATCGCGGCCCTGGTCATGGTCTTCTTCATCCCGCTCTTCGGCCATCTCGCCGATCGCTGGGGCCGGGCCCGGACCTATGCCGTGGGCGCGGCGCTGCTGGCGCTCGCCGTCTATCCCGCCTTCTGGCTGATGAGCAGCGGCGGCACGGCGGCCATCCTGATCGCTCTCGTGATTCCCTTCGGGATTCTCTATGCCATCTGCTACGGGCCGCAGGCCGGGCTCTTCGCCGATCTCTTCGACGTGCGTGTACGCTATACCGGCATCTCCTTCGTCTACCAATTCTCAGGCATCTTCGCGAGCGGCCTCACCCCGCTCATCGCCACATATCTCGTCGCCATGAACGGCGGTCAGCCCTGGCTGCTCTGCCTCTATGTCGTGTTCGCCGCGCTGGTCAGCATGGCCTCGGCGATGGCGCTCGCCCGCGGCGATTTGCGCGAACTCGGCGCCGGTCCGGCGCCGTGATAAACTGCCCGTTACGTCGCGGCGGGAGACGGGGGGCCATGTCGGAGTCGGAGGGAGCTGGCGGCCTGGATCTGACCGGCGTCTGGCAAGGCCAATACGCCTATCCCCGAATTCTGGACCCTGTGTCCTTCACGGCAACGCTGACCGAAACCAATTCATGGCTCGAGGGCGTGACGGAGGAACCTGGCGCCATCAGGGCCGCCGACCGCACGGTCACCGCGACCTTGCAAGGCCGGCGGACGGGTCGCTCGATCACCTGGCTGAAGGTCTATGACGGCTTCGAGCGAGAGCCTGTGCAGTACATCGGCGAAGTCAGCGAAGACGGCAGCGAGATCGCGGGACGCTGGACCATTCCCGGCAACTGGTCGGGATCATTCCTGATGATCCGCGCCGGCGGCAGCAAGGCCGCGCTCACGAGGGTCGTGACCGAGAAGGTCTGAGACGCTATGCCGCCTCGCGGCTGCCCTGATCGATCAGAGCGACGATGTCGGCCATGATGGCGTTGAGATCGTAGTCCTTGGGCGTATAGACGCGGGCGACGCCCGCTTCGGCCAGCTTCGCGGCATCCTCCGGCGGAATGATGCCGCCGACGACGACGGGAATGGCGCCGAGGCCGGCCGTCTTCAGCCGGGTCAGCACCTCGCCCACCAGCGCGACATGGCTGCCCGACAGGATGGAGAGGCCGACGACATGCACCCCCTCCTCCAGCGCCGCATTGGCGATCTGGGCCGGCGTCAGCCGGATGCCCTCATAGACCACCTCGAAGCCCGCATCGCGCGCCCTGACGGCGATCTGTTCGGCGCCGTTGGAATGGCCGTCGAGCCCGGGCTTGCCTACCAGCATCTTGAGCCGCCGGCCGAGCCGGGCGGAGACCCGCTCCACCGCCTCGCGCACCGGCACCAGGCTGGTGCCGCCGCCGATGGTTGCGGCACGGCCCACGCCGGTGGGGGCACGATACTCGCCATAGATCTCACGCAGCGCGGCCGCCCATTCGCCGGTCGTGACGCCGGCATGGGCACAGGCGACGGAGGACGCCATGATATTGCGGCTTTCGCGTGCGGCAGATTTCAGTTCGGCCAAGGCGCTCGCGGCGGCGGCGGCGGCGCGCGCCGCACGCCAGGCCTGCAGGCCCGCGATCTGCGCCCGCTCCGCCTCCGGGTCGAGAGCCAGGAATCCGCCGTCGGATCCCGCGGTCAGCGGCGAAGGCGCGCTTTCGGTGAAGCAATTCACCCCGACGACCTTCTGTTCGCCGCTTTCGATGGCGGCCAGACGCCGGCTGTTGGACTCCACCAGCTTGCGCTTCATATAGCTCTGCTCGACGGCGGCGACGGCCCCGCCCAGGGCTTCGATGCGCGCCAGCTCCGCCCGCGCCTCGGATTTCAGGGCCTCGACCTTGGCCTCCATCACCCCCGAGCCATCGAAGATATCCTCGTAATCCAGCAGGTCGGTTTCATAGGCCAGGATCTGCTGCAGCCGCAGCGACCATTGCTGGTCCCAGGGCCGCGGCAGGCCCAGCGCCTCGTTCCAGGCGGGCAGCTGCACGGCGCGGGCGCGGGCGCGCTTGGAGAGCGTGACCGCCAGCATCTCCAGCAGGATGCGGTAGACGTTGTTCTCCGGCTGCTGCTCGGTCAGGCCGAGGGAATTCACCTGCACGCCATAGCGGAAGCGCCGGAGCTTCTCATCGGCAACGCCCCAGCGTTCGCGGCAGAGCTCGTCCCAGAGCTCGGCGAAGGCGCGCATCTTGCAGATCTCGGTGATGAAGCGGATGCCGGCATTGACGAAGAAGCTGACGCGCCCGACCACTTGGGCGAACTCGCCGTCGGGCACCTGGCCCGTCGCCTTGACGGCATCGATGATGGCGATGGCGATGGCGAGCGCGAAGGCCAGCTCCTGCACCGGCGTGGCCCCGGCCTCCTGCAAATGATAGGAGCAGACATTGGTCGGATTCCACTTCGGCACCTCGCGGCAGGCAAAGGCGATGACGTCCGCGCTGAGCTTCAGGCTCGGCTCCGGCGGGAAGATGTAAGTGCCGCGGGAGAGATATTCCTTGAGAATATCGTTCTGCACCGTGCCGGCCAGCGCAGCGCGCGCCACCCCCTGTCGTTCCGCCGCCGCGATATAGAGCGCGAAGAGCCAGGGCGCCGTGGCGTTGATGGTCATCGAGGTGTTCATGCGCTCGAGGGGAATCCCCTCGAACAGGGCCATCATGTCGCCGAGATGGCCGATGGGCACGCCCACCTTGCCGACCTCGCCTTTGGCCAGGGGATGATCGGCGTCATAGCCGGTCTGGGTCGGCAGATCGAAGGCGACGGAGAGTCCCGTCTGGCCGCGCGAGAGATTGGTGCGATAGAGCGCGTTGGAGGCCGCGGCCGAGCTATGGCCGGAATAGGTGCGGAAGAGCCAGGGCTGCTCGCGCCTGGCTTTGGGGGCCTCGCTCGCCATGGCAAGAGCTTACCGGGGCATTTTGTGCAGTGCAATATGATCGACCAACTTGTCGGCCAGCCGCGCAAGAAGGAGATTGAACCACAGAGGCACCGAGACACAGAGGAGCAAGGTTCGTCGACGAGAGCCCAGCGACAGAGGCATGTTTGCTCGCTATCTCTGTGGCTCTGTGCCTCTGTGGTGAAACTTTTCTGGATAGGATTCGCCCATGTTCGAAGGCTTCACCCTCACCACGATCAAGGCCGGCGAGATCGACATCCGGCTGCGCCATGGCGGGTCCGGGCCGCCGCTGTTGCTGCTCCATGGCCATCCCCAGACCCATGTCATGTGGCACAAGATCGCGCCGCGGCTGGCGGAGGATTTCACCGTGATCGCGCCGGATCTGCGGGGCTATGGCGGCAGCGCCAAGCCGGCGACGACGGCCGATCATGAGCCCTATTCGAAGCGGGCCATGGCACGCGACCAGATCGCCCTCATGCGCCATTTCGGCTTCGAGCGCTTTGCCGTCGCCGGGCATGACCGCGGCGGGCGCGTCGCCTATCGCCTGGCGCTGGATCATGCCGACGCCGTCGAGAAGATCGCCGTGCTCGATATCGTGCCCACGGGGGAGATGTACCGGCGGGCCGATATGTCCTTCGGCCTCGGCTATTGGCATTGGTTCTTCCTGGCCCAGCCCGCCCCGCTGCCCGAGCGGATGATCGGGGCCGATCCCGAAGCCTATTACTTCCACGGCGTGCGCGATCGTTTCGCGCCGGAGGCCTTGGCGGATTATCTCCGCTTCGTCCACGATCCCCAGGTCATCCACGCGATGTGCGAGGACTACCGCGCCGGGGCGACCTATGACTTCAGGCTCGACGAGGCCGAGCGCGGCAAGCGCCGCATCGCCGCCCCGCTTCTGGCGCTCTGGGGCGCCAAGGGCATGATGCCGAAATGGTATGACGTGGTCGCGGTCTGGCGCGATTGGGCGGAGAGCGTCCAGGGGTTGGAAATCGACTGCGGCCACTATCTGCCCGAAGAGGCGCCGGAGGAAACCTATGCGGCGCTCAGGGCGTTCTTGATGGCGGGCGGGGAAAATGACATAGGCTTTCGGAAAATACCGTAGGCTGCGCCGTCCCTCTTTCCGAGACCTGGGAGAATCCCCCGCATGTCCGACCCCGAGATCGAGGCCCTTCGCGCCGTGCTTGCCGCCCGCCCGCGCCCGCCGGGGGTGGCGGAACGGCGCGAGCGGCTCGACGCCCTCGGCAATGCTCCGATCGACGCGGCGATCCGCCTGGAGCCGGCCCGGATCGGTCAGATGGAGGCCGAATGGGCGACGGCGCCGGGCGCCGATCCCAGCCGCGCCGTTCTTTACATCCATGGCGGGGGCTACATCTCCGGCTCGCTCCTCAGCCATCGTGGCCTGGCGACCGAGGCCGGCCGGGCGGCAGGCGCCCGGGTGTTGACCCTGGCCTATCGCCGGGCGCCGGAGAATCCCTTCCCGGCCGCGGTGGAGGATGTGGTCGATGCCTATCGCGTCATGCTGGACCAGGGCCTCGCGCCCGGCCGCATCGCGATTGCCGGCGACAGCGCCGGCGGCGGGCTGACCATGGCCCTGCTGATTGCCGCCCGCGACCGTGGCCTGCCGCTGCCGGCCTGCGGCTGGTGCATCTCGCCCTGGGTCGATCTCGGCTGCAGCAGCGCCAGCATGGAGACCAAGGCTGCCAGCGATCCCATCATCCAGAAGCCCTATCTGCTGGAGGTGGCGGCCGCCTATCTGGGCGAGGCGGACCCGCGCAATCCGCTGGCTTCCCCGCTCTATGGCGATCTCCGCGGCCTGCCGCCGCTGCTGATCCAGGTCGGCGCCGCCGAGACTCTGCTCGACGATTCCATCATGCTGGCCGGCGTCGCCGGTGCGGCCGATGTGCGCGTCACGCTCGAGATCTGGCCGGAGATGATCCACGCCTGGCCGCTCTTCCACCGCCAGCTCACCGCCGGCCGCAAGGCGATCGCGCAGGCCGGCGCCTTCATCCGCGCCGCGCTGGCCTAGGCGCTTTAAACCTTCACGACGATCTTCCCGAAGGGCCCGCGGTCGAGATGGGCGAAAGCCTGCGGGACCTGGTCGAAGGAATAGACGGCGTCGATCACCGGCTTGATCGCCATCACCTCCAGGGCCGCGTTCATGGCCTCGAAGGCCTTGCGCGGGGCGACGGAGATGCCCTGGATCACGATGCGCTTCACCAGCAGCGGCAGGATGTCGGCGGTGATCTGCAGGCTGGCCAGCAGGCCGATCAGCGAGATGCGCCCGCCCGGCATCACGGCGCGGACCGAGCGGATCAGATTGTCGCCGCCGATGATCTCCAGGATATGGTCGGCGCCGCGCCCCTCGGTCATTTCGAGCACGGCCTTGTCCCAATCGGGCTGGTGCGTCGTGTCGATGCCCTTCCAAGCACCCAGCGCCATGGCCCGCGCGAGCTTCGCCGGGTCACGCGAGGTGATGATCACCCGCGCCCCGATCGCTCGCGCGATCTGCAGGCCGAAGAGGGCGACCCCGCCCGTGCCCTGGACGACCACGGTCTGGCCGGGCGTCAGCTTGCCGGTCTCGAAATAGGCGTACCAGGCGGTCAGCGCCGCGATGGCCAGGGTCGAGGCCTCGGTGTCGCTGAGGCTCTCGGGCGCCGCGACGGCGCCCGCCTCATGCAGCAGGATGTATTCCGCCAGCACGCCGGGAAGCGGACCGCCGAGGCTGCCGCCATAGACGGCCCCGTCGGCGGCGCTGTCGCCGGGGACGCGGCCGGGCGGCGGTACCGGCCCGTCGATCCAGTCGGTGATGAAATGGCTGAGCACCCGGGCGCCCGGGGCGAAGCGGCGGACCTCGCTGCCCACGGCCACCACCTCGCCCACGGCATCGGATGCCGGCACATGGGGCAGGGTGAGCTCCGGCAGCATGATTCCCTCGGCGGTCAGCTTGTCCCGGTAGTTGAGGGAGACGGCGCTCACCTTGACCAGCAGCTCGCGGGGTCCCGGCGTCGGCACCGGCCGCTTCACGGCGGCCAGATTGGCGAGGCCGAAACGGCTCAGCTCCCAGGCGGTCATGGTCTTCGGGATCGCGACAGGCATGATCATCTCCTGATTAAGGCGGCGCCAGTCTATTGGCGCTTGATCGTCGCCGATGCCGACTAATAAACTGATCATTGTGGAATTCTGTTCGCCAATCCTGGCTCCGCCGTGATTCCCGCCGCCGGGCTCCAGGGCATCGTCGCCTTCGTCCAGACCGTGGAAGCCGGGAGCTTCACCCTCGCCGCCAAGCGCATGGGGCTCTCCAAATCCGCGGTCGCCAAATCCGTGGCGCGGATGGAGGCGCGGCTGGGCGTGACCCTGGTCAATCGCACGACCCGCCGCCTCAGCCTCACCGCCGAGGGCGAGAGCTTCCATGAGAGCTGCCTCAAGGCGCTGGGCGAGATCGACGCGGCGCAGGCCCTCCTCGCCGCGCGCCGGCGGGTGCCCTCGGGGCGACTGCGGATCGATCTGCCGCTCTCCTTCGGCCGGCGCATCGTGGCGCCGATCCTGCTCGAGCTGGGCGAGCGCCATCCCGAGCTGCTGCTGGAGATCTCCTTCAACGACCGCCGCATCGACCTGATCGAGGAGGGGGTGGATCTCGCCATCCGGATGGGCGAGCTGGGCGACAGCGCCGGGCTGATGGCGCGGCGCCTCTTCCGCCAGCGCTCCGCGATCTGCGGCGCGCCGGCCTATCTCGCCAGGCGCGGCCGGCCGCAGAGCATGGAGGCTCTGAGCGAGCATGCCTGCATCCGCTTCGGACGGGAGGGGCGCATCGTCGCCTGGCAGCTGGCGGCACCTGCCGGCGGGACACGCGCGCTGATGCCGGCAGGGCGGCTGATCATGGGTCATGGCGAGGCCGTGCTCGACGCGGCCCTGTCGGGCCACGGCCTCGCCTATCTGCCGACCTGGCTGATCGGCGCGGAGCTGAAGCAGGGCGCCCTGGAAATGGTGTTGTCGGAGAGCGCTGTGGAGGAGTTCGACGTCTACGCTCTCTGGCCGCGCACCCGGGATCTCGCGCCCAAGATCCGTGTCGTCGTCGACGAGCTGGTGCGCCGTTTCTCACCGCCGCCCTGGGACGCGGTCTAGCATCCCCACTCTTCCCCCTCGCCCCCCCGAAGGGGGGAGAGAGTTGGGGTGAGGGGGTCCATCGGCCTCGCATATGCTCGAACCCGTATCGCGCTTAAGCCAGCACCCCCTCACCCTGACCCTCTCCCCCGTTCCGGGGGCGAGGGAATAGGACTTCTCCCCCTCGCCCCCCAAAGGGGGGAGAGGGTTGGGGTGAGGGGGTCCACCGGCCTCGCACATGCTTGAACCAGTATCGCTCTTAAGCCAGCACCCCCTCACCCCGGCCCTCTGCCCCGTTCCGGGGGCGAGGGAGAAAGAGAGCGAGGGCTATGAGACAGGAGTGCGTGCGAAAATGTCCGAATCTGCTGCTACAATCGCCCGACGAAAAATCTTGGGGGGATGAGCCCAGATGACTGCCGAGCATGATCGCCTGCGCGAAGCCCGGGACCAGAAGCAGCCCTGGCGGAAATGGGGCCCCTATCTCAGCGAACGGCAATGGGGAACGGTGCGCGAGGACTACAGCGCGAACGGCGACGCCTGGAATTATTTCAGCCATGACCAATCCCGCTCGCGGGCCTATCGCTGGGGCGAGGATGGGATCGCGGGAATCTCCGACAACAAGCAGCGGCTTTGCTTCGCGCTGGCGCTCTGGAACGGGCAAGACCCGATCCTGAAGGAGCGGCTGTTCGGCCTGACCAACAGCGAGGGCAATCACGGCGAGGACGTCAAGGAATACTACTTCTACCTCGACAGCACGCCGACCCACTCCTACATGAAATATCTCTACAAATATCCGCAAGCCCGCTACCCCTACGAGGATCTGATCAAGACCAATGCGGCGCGAGGCCGTGCCGGATTCGAGTATGAGCTGATCGATACCGGCATCTTCGACGAGGACCGCTATTTCGACGTCTTCGTCGAATATGCCAAGGCCGGCCCCGAGGACATGCTGATCGAGATCACGGTCCACAATCGCGGGCCGGACTCCGCCGAGTTGCAGCTCCTGCCGACGCTCTGGTTTCGCAACCGCTGGTCCTGGGGCGATATCGTGGAGCGGCCGCTGCTGCGCGAGATCACCTTCGCGCCCGGCCGCATCGTCGTCGGTGCCAATGACCGCAAGCTGGGCAAGTACTACCTCTACTGCGACGACGGCGCCGAGCTGCTGTTCACGGAGAATGAGACCAATACCGAGCGTCTCTTCGGAACCCACAATCACAGCGCCTATGTGAAAGACGGCATCAATGACTATGTCGTCCATGGCGCGGCGAGTGCGGTCAACCCCGCCAAGCGCGGCACCAAGGTGTCGGCCCGATATCGGCTGACGCTGGCACCGGGCGAATCGAAGCGGGTGCGGCTGCGCCTGACCTCCACGGCACCGGACCGCGCGCGCGCAAAGCGCACCACGCCCTTTGCCGAAGGCTTCGAGCGGCATTTCCAGGCGCGCCGCGCCGAGGCGGATGAATTCTTCGCCGCCATCACCCCGAAGCTCCTCAGCGACGATCAGGCGCTCGTCATGCGCCAGGCGCTGGGCGGCATGATGTGGGGCAAGCAGTTCTATTTCTACGACGTCGACAAATGGCTCGACGAACGCGGGACCGATCCCTACAAGCCTGGCCGGCCGCCGGGGCCGCGCAACGACCAATGGCACCATATGTACAATGCCGATGTCATCTCGGTGCCGGACAAATGGGAATATCCCTGGTATGCGGCCTGGGACCTCGCCTTCCAGGTCCTGGCACTGACCCAGGTGGACGAGGATTTCGGCAAGCAGCAGCTGAACCTGATGCTGCGCGAGCGCTACCTCCATCCCAACGGCCAGATCCCGGCCTATGAATGGAATTTCAGCGACGTCAATCCGCCCGTCCACGCCTGGTCGACCATCTTCACCTATCGCCTGTCCAAGGCCCGGAGCGGCATAGGCGACCTGGAATGGCTCGAGCAATCCTTCCAGAAGCTGCTGCTGAATTTCACCTGGTGGGTCAACCGCAAGGACCGCACCGGCCGCAATGTCTTCGAGGGCGGCTTCCTCGGCATGGACAATATCGGCATCTTCGACCGCAGCGCGCCGCTGCCGACCGGCGGCTATCTCGAGCAGGCCGACGGCACCGCCTGGATGGCGCTGTTCTGCCTCAACATGCTGGAGATCGCCGCCGAGCTTGCGATCGAGAAGCCCACCTATGCCGATATGGGGCTGAAGTTCATCGAGCATTTCCTCTGGATCGCCTCGGCCATGAGCCCCAAGGGCGGCGACAGCGGCATGTGGGACGAGGAGGACGGCTTCTTTTACGACGTGCTGCGCCTGCCGGACGGCACATCCTCCCGCCTCAAGGTGCGCTCCCTCGTCGGGCTCCTGCCCCTCTGCGCCGTCGCCATGTTCGATGCGAAACTGTTCGAGCTCCATCCCAATATGGGTGAGCGTTTCCGCTGGTTCCTAGAGGCTCGGCCGGAACTGGTCTCAGCGATCCACGATCCGCGCAAGAAGGGTTTTGGCGGCCGCCGGCTGGGCGCCATCCTGAACGAGGACAAGCTGCGCCGGGTGCTGGCGCGGATGCTGGACGAG
>Ga0310811_10005550_pt1 | contig 15983 bp, 16 predicted proteins | sample YCmetagenome_FD_207642 | JGI IMG/M metagenome (GOLD analysis project Ga0310811, IMG submission 207642) | Soil microbial communities from experimental microcosm in Duke University, North Carolina, United States - YC | ecosystem: Engineered > Artificial ecosystem > Soil microcosm > Unclassified ...
CCGGCCCCGCGGCAGCGTTGCCGCGATCGCCTCCAATCCGCCCCGCCCTTCCTTCGCCATTGTTTTCCTTACGTTTATGCGTCCGCCACGGCTGTTCGCATCTTCGTGATTCAACGTCCGGGGCCGGGAAGATAGCGTAAGCTTGGGGCAAGAGAACGAGGTGGATTCGGAGCCTACGGAGCGCATCCAATTCGCCTTTGATGTGTTTGTGCAATGGCGCTTCTGGCGTGGGCTTTAAGGCGGTCGGCCGAGAATGGCCCGCTATTGCCCGGACAAGGACACGGACTCCATGGCGGCGGCAAGCGGCGAAAGCATTGAAAAGCTGGAAGATATGATCGTGCGCACGGCGGAAGCGACGGCCGCGAATGTGCGCGCGGCCAAGGACGCGATCGGCGGCGTCATTTTCGGCCAGGACATGGTGGTCGAGCGCGCGCTGGTCACTGTGTTGTCCGGCGGACATGCGCTGCTCGTCGGCGTGCCGGGGCTGGCCAAGACCAAACTGGTCGACACCATGGGCATCGCGCTCGGTCTCGACGCACGCCGCGTGCAGTTCACGCCCGACCTGATGCCGTCCGACATCCTCGGCACCGAGGTGCTGGAAGAGAGCCAGGGCGGCAAGCGCTCCTTCCGCTTCATCCAGGGCCCGGTGTTCGCGCAGCTCCTGATGGCCGACGAGATCAACCGCGCCTCGCCGCGCACGCAGTCGGCGCTGCTCCAGGCGATGCAGGAGCAGCACGTGACCGTCGCAGGCGCGCGGCACGATCTGCCCAAACCGTTCCACGTGCTGGCGACGCAGAACCCGCTGGAGCAGGAAGGCACCTATCCGCTGCCCGAGGCGCAGCTCGACCGCTTCCTGATGGAGATCGACGTCGACTATCCCGATCTCGAGGCCGAGCGGCGCATCCTGTTCGACACCACCGGCTCCGAGGAAGGCCGCGCCAAGGCGGCGATGACGGCGGAGGACCTGATGTCGGCGCAGCGTCTGGTGCGGCGCCTGCCGGTCGGCGAATCCGTGGTCGAAGCGATCCTCAAGCTGGTGCGCTCGGCGCGGCCCGGCCCCGAGGGCGGCGAGCTCGGCAAGCTGATCGCCTGGGGGCCCGGCCCGCGCGCCAGCCAGGCGCTGATGCTGGCGGTGCGCGCCCGCGCGCTACTCGACGGCCGCTTCGCACCGTCGGTCGACGACGTGCTCGAACTGGCCGAGCCGATCCTCAAGCACCGCATGGCGCTCACCTTCGCCGCGCGCGCCGAAGGCGAGACCGTTCCCGGGGTCATCCGGCGGCTGACGGCGCGTTTCGGATAGGACAATGGCGGAGCCCGCCCTCAGAGACGCCGAAGCCGGTGCGGTCCGCCAGGCCAGCGCCGGTGCGCACGGGCTGGCCGCGGCGATGCCGCGGCTGGTGCTCGAGGCGCGGCGCGTCGCCTCGACCGTGATCCACGGCCTGCACGGGCGCCGCCGCGCCGGCTCCGGCGAGAATTTCTGGCAGTACCGCCGCTTCGTCTCCGGCGAGCCGGCGCAGAACGTCGACTGGCGCCGCTCGGCGCGCGACGACCATCTCTATGTGCGCGAGCGCGAATGGGAGGCCTCGCACACGATCTGGATCTGGCCGGACCGCTCGCCGTCGATGCTGTTTAACTCGGCGCTGGCGGCCGAAAGCAAGCTCGACCGGTCGCTCGTCGTCGCATTTGCACTTGCGGAAGTGCTGGTGCAGGGCGGCGAACGCGTCGGCGTGCCGGGCCTCATGCGACCGACGGCGAGCCGCAACGTCATCGAGAAGATGGCCGAGGCGATCCTGCATGATGCCGGCGCGCGCTCGAGCCTGCCGCCGACCTTCGCGCCCTCCCCGCTGTCCGAGGTCGTCCTGCTGTCCGATCTGTGGAGCCCGATCGGCGAGGTCGAAGCGACGATCACGCAATTGTCGGCGTCGGGAGCGCACGGCCATGTCGTGCAGATCGTCGATCCGGCCGAGGAGAGCTTCCCTTATTCCGGACGTGTCGAGTTCATCGAGCCGGAGGGCGCCGGCAGTGTCACCGCCGGCCGCGCCGAATCCTGGCGTAGCGACTATCACGGCTTGATCGCGCGCCACCGCGACGCCATCCGCGCCGCCACCGACCTGCGATCGTGGAGCTTCGCCGTGCATCGCACCGACCGGCCGGCGACCGAATTGCTGCTCGCCTTGCACGCCCGCATGGGCGCGCTCGCAAGGGCCCCGCGCGCGCTCGACATTGGGAGCGCCGCTTGATCGGCTCATTGCCGCTCGCATTCGCCCAGCCGCTGGTGCTGCTCGGGCTTCTGGCGCTGCCGATGCTGTGGTGGCTGTTGCGGCTCGTGCCGCCGCGCCCGCGCCGCATCGACTTCCCGCCGACGCGGCTGCTGTTCGAGATCGCGCCGCGCGAAGAGACGCCGGCGCGGACGCCGTGGTGGCTGATCCTGCTACGCCTGCTGCTGGCAGCGCTGATTGTCGTCGCCGCCGCCGGCCCCTTGTGGAATCCCCCCCTCGCCGCCAACGACCGCTCGGCGCCGCTGCTCGTCCTGATCGACGACGGCTGGGCCGCCGCCGCCTCCTGGGACGAGCGCATCCGCACGGCGGATGAACTGATCGCCCGCGCCGAGGCCGATGACCGCGGCGTCGCGGTGCTGCCCTTGTCGGAGACGTCGCGCGATCTCTCTTTGCAGGTCGCGGGCGCGGCGCGCGTCGCGCTCAAGCAGATCAAGCCGAAGCCGCACGCCGTCGACCGCGCCGCCGCGCTGCCGCAGATCGCGCGCTTTCTGCAAGCCTCGCCGCGGGTCGAGCTGTTGTGGCTCACCGATGGCGTCGACCTCGGCAAAGGCGCGGAGTTCGTCGCCGGTTTGAAGCAAGTCATCGGCGATCATCCGCTCAGTATCGTGCAAGGCGGCCTGCCGCCAGCGCATGCGCTCGCCGCCGCCGACAACGCCGCCGGCGCGCTGACGGTGAAGGTGCTGCGCGCCGAAGGCGGGCCCGCCGAAAACGGCATGGTCAACGCCATCGACCTCAAGGGCCTGCCGCTCGGCGACGCGCCCTTCGCGTTCAAGAGCGGCGAGAAGGAAACCGAAGCCTCGATCAACCTGCCGGTCGAGATCCGCAACGACGTGGCGCGTCTCGAGATCGTCGGCGAGCGCTCCGCCGGCGCGGTGCAGCTTCTCGACAAGCGCTGGCGCCGCCGCACCGTCGGCATCGTCTCCGGCGGCGACGCCGACCGGGCGCAGCCGCTGCTCGGCGCCAACTACTATCTCCAGCGCGCGCTCAATCCGTTCGCCGACGTGCGGCTCGCCGAAGGCGTAGCTCCGGCGGAAGCGGTCAAGCGCTTCCTCGACCAGCACCTGCCGATGCTGATCCTCGCCGACGTCGGCAATGTCGGCGACCAATTGCAGCCGCTGACCAAATGGATCGAGGATGGCGGCGTGCTGGTGCGCTTCGCCGGCCCGCATCTGGCCGCCAACGACGACAGCCTCGTGCCGGTGAAGCTGCGCCGCGGCGGCCGCATCCTCGGCGGCACGTTGAGCTGGGACAAGCCGCAGCCGCTCACCGCCTTCTCGCGCGACAGCCCGTTCAACGGCATGGCGGTGCCGAACGACGTCACCGTCACGCGCCAGGTATTGGCCGAGCCGGACGCGCAACTGCCGGGCCGCACCTGGGCGACGCTCGGCGACGGCACGCCGCTGGTCACCGCGGCGCGCCGCGGCAAGGGCATGATCGTGCTGTTCCACGTCACCGCCGATCCGCGCTGGTCGAACCTTCCTCTGTCGGGCGCTTTCGTTGACATGCTGCGCCATATCGTCTCGCTCGCCGGCGCGGCGCCCTCCTCGTCGAAGACGGCCGACAGCGACGCTAACAGCCGCACCGTCGCCGCGGTGCCGCCGACGCGCGTGCTCGACGGCTTCGGCGCCTTCTCGGTGCCGCCGCCGACCGCCAGGCCGATCCCCAGCAACTTCACCGGCCGCGGCGATGCCGAGCACCCGCCCGGCTTCTATGGGCCGCCGGAGGGCCTCGTCGCCGTCAACACGCTGGCGCCCGACGACCGCCCGGCGCCGCTCGACGTGGCGCCGCTCAACGCGCGCGTCGACATCTATCGCCACGGCGAGCCGCTCGACCTGCGCGGGCCGGTGTTCCTGGCGGCGCTCGCGTTGCTGATGCTCGACGCGCTGGTCGTCATCATGCTGTCCGGCGGCATCGCCGCGATGCGCCACCGCCGCCGCGCCGCCGCGGCGCTGCTCCTCCTCGGCATGCTGGCCGCGCTGCCGTGGCACGCCCGCGCGCAGGCGCCGGCGGCAAAGCCGGACTGGCCGCCGGCGCTGAGCGACGCGCAGCGCGACTTCGCGCTCAAGGCGACGCAGCAGACGCACCTCGCCTACATCGTCACTGGCGACGCGTCGGTCGACGACGTCAGCAAGGCCGGGCTCGATGGATTGACGCTGTTCCTGGCGCAGCGCACCGCGCTCGAGCCCGGCGATCCGATCGGCCTCGATCCCGCGCGCGACGAGCTCTCCTTCTTCCCGCTGATCTACTGGGCGATCTCGCCGAGCGCACCGAAGCCGTCGCAGGCCGCGCTCGAGCGCATCGACAGCTACATGAAGCAGGGCGGCACGGTGCTGTTCGACACGCGCGACGCCATCGACGCGCCGCCCGGTCCCGACGGCGCAATGCAGAGCCCGGGCATGGTGGCGCTGCGCGCGATCCTGTCGTCGCTCGACATCCCCGAGCTTGAGCCGGTGCCGCGCGACCACGTCCTGACCAAGACGTTCTACCTGTTGCGCGACTTTCCCGGCCGCTACACCGAAGGCAAATTGTGGGTCGAGGCGCTGCCGGCGGAGACCGACGGCGAGAGCGAACGCCCGGCGCGCGCCGGCGACGGCGTGTCCTCGATCCTGATCACGTCGAACGATTTCGCCGGCGCCTGGGCGATGCGGCCGGACGGCCAGGCGATGCTGCCGCTGGTGCCGGGCGAGCCGCGGCAGCGCGAATTCGCCTTCCGCGCCGGCGTCAACATCGTGATGTACGCGCTGACCGGCAACTACAAGGCCGACCAGGTGCACATCCCGGCGCTCTTGGAACGGCTGGGGCAGTAAGTGAGTTACTATTGACTATAGTATCTTAATATGAAAGGATACTATCGCCATTGGCGATAGGAGTTCCGCGATGAGCAAATACGAACCATTGCCTCAGTTCCTGATGTCGGCCGGCGGCCATCTGCACCGGATGAGCTTCGCCGAAATCGAGCGCGTCCTCGGTTTCAAACTTCCGAAGAGCGCCTATGAGCATGAAGCCTGGTGGAGCAACAACGCGACCGGCCACTCGCATGCGCGCGCGTGGCTCAAATTCGGGTGGCGGACCGAAGCCGTGGACTTGAGCGGCCGGAAAGTCACGTTCCAGCGGTCGCGTGAGGTTACGGTTGCGGAAAAACGCGATCCTTGGGGATGCATGGCCGGCACCGTAACCATTTTCCCGGACACCGACCTGACGATGCCGACGGGTGACACATGGAATGCCGAGGAAGGGAGGCTACTCAATGAGTGACCTTCTGCTCGACACGTGCGCCGTCCTCTGGCTTGCTCAGGGCGCGGAGATGACACAAGCGTCGCGGACGGCGATTGCCGAGCAAAGCCTGCAGGTGTCGCCAATCAGCGCTTGGGAAATTGCGAATCTGGTTCGCAAGGGACGCCTTGCAGCCACGTTGCCGGTGGCGAGTTGGTTTCACCAAGCCGTAACGAAAATGGCCGCGAATCTTCCCAGCTTAACGGTGGAGATTCTCACCGGCTCCTGCAGCTTACCCGGTTCGCCCCCGGACGATCCCGCAGACCGCATCATCATCGCAACCGCGCGCGATCGCGACATGATCGTGGTGACGCGAGATCGTCGCATTCTCGACTACTCTCGCGCCGGACACGTCCGCGCAATGGCCTGTTAGCATGAACCTCGGCGTCTCATTCGCCCCGCTGGTGCCCGACTATGTGGTCTGGGCGGCGTTCGGCGCGTCGGTGGTGATCGCGGTGCTGCTCTTGCTCGCGCGCAGCCGCGGCGCGGCGCTGCGCGCCGTCGCGCTCGGCCTGATGGTGCTGGCGCTCGCCAACCCCTCGTTCACGCGCGAGGACCGCGACCCGATCCCCTCGGTCGCCGCCGTCATCGTCGACAAGAGCCCGAGCCAGGACTTCGGCGACCGAAACAGGCAGACCGAAGAGGCGCGCAAGGCGCTGGTCGACCGTCTCAACCACATTCCCGGCCTCGAAGTGCGGGTCGCCGAGGCCGGACAGGCCGACGGCGAGAACGACGGCACGCGGCTGTTCTCGGCGCTGTCCTCGACGCTCGCCGATGTGCCGCCCGACCGCGTCGCCGGGGCCATCATGATCACCGACGGCCGCGTGCACGATTTGCCGGCCGACGCCGCCGCGCTCGGGTTTGCGGCGCCGCTGCACGCACTCATCACCGGGCACAAGAACGAGATCGACCGCCGCGTCGTGCTGACGCAGACCCCGCGCTTCGGCATCGTCAACCAGAAGCAGACCATCGGCTTCCGTGTCGAGGATCACGGCATCAATGCCGGCACGGCGCAGGTGACGGTCAGGCGGGACGGCGAGGTGCTCGAGCAGCGCAGCGTCACGGTCGGCGCCGAGGTGAAGGTCGCGGTGCCGATCCCGCATGCCGGGCAAAACATCGTCGAGGTGGAAGCCGCGCCCGTGCCGAACGAGCTGACGCAGGTCAACAACCGCGCCGTGATCTCCATCGACGGCGTGCGCGACAAATTGCGCGTGCTGCTGGTCTCCGGCGAGCCGCATGCGGGCGAGCGCACCTGGCGCAACCTCCTGAAGTCGGACGCCTCGGTCGACCTCGTCCATTTCACGATTTTGCGCCCGCCGGAGAAGCAGGACGGCACGCCGATCAACGAGCTCTCGCTGATCGCCTTCCCGACGCGCGAACTGTTCCAACAGAAGATTTCCGAATTCCAGTTGATCATTTTCGACCGCTATGCCCGCCAGGGCGTCTTGCCGATGATCTATTTCGAGAACATCGCCAAATACGTGCGCGACGGCGGCGCGGTCATGATCGCCGCGGGTCCGGACTATGCGAGCCCGAGCAGCATCTGGCGCACGCCGCTCGACGAAATTTTGCCGGCCGAGCCGAGTGGCGACACGACCGAGCAGCCGTTCTTCGCGCGGCTGACGCAGGCCGGCGAACGTCACCCGGTCACGCGCGGCCTGCAGGGCGCGGACACCAGCCCGCCACACTGGAGCCGCTGGTTCCGCCTCGTCAACGTGCGCCGCACCAGCGGCACCACCGTCATGGACGGGCCGGACGGCAAGCCGCTGCTCGTGCTCGCGCGCGAGGGCAAGGGCCGCGTCGCGTTATTGCTCTCCGATCACATCTGGCTGTGGGCGCGCGGCTATGAGGGCGGCGGCCCGCACCTCGACCTGCTGCGCAAGCTGTCGCACTGGCTGATGAAGCAGCCCGACCTCGAAGAGGAAGCGCTGCGCCTCAACGTCAGCGGCCGCACCGTCACCATCGAGCGGCAGACCATGGCCGACAGCGTCAACGCGGTGACGCTCACCTCGCCGACCGGCGCGACGCGCACGCTTGAGCTTCAGCCGAAGGAGCCGGGCCTGTGGCAATCGACGCTCACCGCCAACGAGCTCGGCCTGTGGCGCGCCACCGACGGAAAGTTGACCGCGCTGGCCAATGTCGGGCCGGCCAATCCGCGCGAATTCCAGGAGGTCACCTCGACGCCCGACGTGCTGAAGAAAATCGCCGAGGCGACCGGCGGCGACGCCCGCCGCCTCGACGACGGCAAGGGCCTCGAGGTGCCGCGCGTCTTGCCGGTGCGCACCGCGTCGGTGTTCAAGGGCGACGACTGGATCGGCCTGAAAATGCGCGACGCCTCGGTCGTGCGCGGCATCGGCGTCTTGCCGGTGTTCGCCGGCCTGATCGGGCTGTTGCTGCTGATCGGCTCGCTCGCCGTCACCTGGGCCCGCGAGGGGCGGTAGCGCTCCGTTCATTCCCGCGCAATCGGGAATCCAGTTCGTGACTCTCAATCTTGCACGCCGCGCTGGATCCCCGCTTTCGCGGGGACGAGCGGGTCAATCATTTCTTTTCCAGCACATTGTCTGCCGCGATGATGACGACGTGGCTCGGATTCTTCGCGCAATAGGCGGCGATCTTCTCGCCGTCCGACTTCATCTTGTCGAAGTCGACGACGGGCCTGGCGTTCGCCTCGGTGTAGAAGGCTTCGAGCCACATCAGCACCATGGCGGCCGTCTGCTTGTCGCTCGCCTGGAATTCCTTGCAGGTCATGGCGTCGAGATCGAGCCGCTGCGCCTGCGCCGGCGCGGCGAACGGTATCAGTGCCACGGCCATGAGAATTGAAGAAAATTTCATCGGGCACCCCCCTCCTGCGGTGGATGACCGAGCCTCTGCCGTGCGGCACGGCTCGGCAATTCCGTAGAATCCCGGGCACTCAATTCAGGAAGTGGTAGTTTCCCAGTCCGGCAGGATCAGGCCTGCGACGCCGTCAAAGGCGCCCGGCGCGAGCTCGGCGACCAGCAGTCGCGCCGGATCGACCGGCCCGGGCATGGTCACCTGCTTCTTCGGCACCTTCTTGAAGCCGGCGCGGCCGTAATAGGGCTCGTCGCCGACCAGGAAGACGAGCCGGTGGCCCTGCGCCTTGGCGTCGGCCAGCGCCCGCTCCAGGAGCTTGCGGCCGATGCCGTGCGAGCGGAACGGCGGCTCGACCGTCAGCGGCCCGAGCAGCAGCGCCGGCGTCGTCCCGATGCGCACCGGCGTCAGCCGCACTGAGCCGACCAGCAGCGTGCCGATGCTGGCGGTGAACGACACCGGCAACAGGTGCCGCCGCCCCTCGCGGATGCGGAAGGCGGTGCGGGCATAGCGGCCCGGGCCGAAGGTGCGCTCGTGCAGCCGCTCGATCGCGGCATCGTCCTCCGGCTTTTCCGCCCGTATGGTCAGCGCCAGGTCGTTCATGCGAGCCGATTAGCACCCCCGATACCGCAGGTCCATTGCCGGTGGCCTTCTCCGCCGCGGCATCCTAAATGAGAGCCGGACAAGCAAAGACGGGACGGACCCATGGGACTTTTGGTCGACGGCGTGTGGCAGGACGACGTGTCCCGCACCAAGGACGGGCACTTCATCCGCCCGGCCACCCAATTCCGCAACTGGGTGACCGCCGACGGCAGCCCCGGACCCTCCGGCGAGGGCGGCTTTGCGGCCGGGGCCGGGCGCTACCACCTCTACGTCTCGCTCGCCTGTCCCTGGGCGCACCGCACGGTCATCTTCCGCAAGCTCAAGGCGCTCGAAAGCGCCATCTCGCTCTCGGTCGTCTCGCCCGAGATGGGCCGCGACGGCTGGACCTTCGATACCGCGTCCGGCTCGAGCGGCGACGCCGTCAACGGCAAAGCCAAGCTCTCCGAGGTCTATCTCGTCGCCGCGCCGCGCTACACCGGCCGCGTCAGCGTGCCGGTGCTGTGGGACAAGGAGCGCAAGACGATCGTCAACAACGAATCGTCCGAGATCATCCGCATGTTGAACTCGGCGTTCGACGCGCACACCAACGTGCGCACCGACTACTATCCGCCGGCGCTGCGCGCCGAGATCGACCGCCTCAACGACATCATCTTCCCGAACGTCAACAACGGCGTCTACCGCGCCGGCTTCGCGACGTCGCAGGCCGCCTACGAGCAGGCCTTCCGCAACGTGTTCGACACGCTCGACGAGATGGAGCAGCTGCTGTCGCGGCAGCGCTACCTCGCCGGTGCACAACCGACCGAGGCCGACTGGCGCTTCTTCCCGACATTGATCCGCTTCGACGCCGTCTATTATTCGCACTTCAAGTGCAACTGGCGGCACATCTACGAATACCCGAACCTGTCGAACTACCTGCGCGATCTCTACCAGGTGCCCGGCATCGCCGAGACGGTCAGCCTCGAGCAGATCAAGCGGCATTATTACTGGAGCCAGCGCCAGGTGAACCCGACCGGTATCGTGCCGCTCGGGCCGCAGCTCGACTTCGCCGCGCCGCACGACCGCGCCCGCTTCGGCTGATCGCGCAAGGCACAAGAAATGCTCGGCACGCACGACCTGCTCATCTTTATCCTCGCCGGCTGGCTTCTGAACATCACGCCGGGGCCGGACACCGCGCTGATCGTTGCGCGCTCGACGCAGCTCGGTTTGCGCGGCGGCGTCGCCGCGGTCGCCGGCGTCGGCTGCGGCATCATGGTGCACATCACCGCCGCCGCGCTCGGCATCTCGGCGCTGATCGCGGCCTCCGCCACCGCCTTCGCCGTGGTGAAGTTCTGCGGCGCGGCCTATCTCGTCTATATCGGCGTGCGCATGATGTTGACGCGGCGCGCGCAAGCGGAAAGCGCGGTAGCGGCGGCGAAGGCGTCGCTGCCGCTTGCGACCGTGTTTCGCCAGGGCTTCATCACCAACGCGCTCAATCCGAAGGTGGCGCTGTTCTTCCTCGCCTTCCTGCCGCAGTTCGTCGACACCGCGGCGCCGTCGAAGGCGCTGGCGCTGTTCTTCCTCGGGCTGATCTTCAACATCAACGGCTCGCTGTGGAACCTGATCGTCGCCTTCGTCACCGCTCGCGCGGCCGGGATGGTGCGCGGCGCGCGCTCGTATCAGCGCTTTATCGACGGCACCATCGGCGCGATCTTCATTGCATTCGGCATCAAGCTGGCGCTGTTCCGTCGGGGGTGAGCGCTCACCACAACTCGCTGACCGCGACGCCCTTGAAGACCTCGTCGAGGCGCGCGCGGGTGGCGCGGCCCGTATCCGGCGGCAGCGCATCGAGCGCAAAGAAGCCGTGCTCGACGATCTCGCGGTTCGGCTTGGGTGGGCTCTCCTGCAAGAAGTCGCGCACGATAAAGAGTGCGACGTGGTCGCGGCGCGACACCCTGCCGTTGAAGTAGACGGCGAACAGCTGCGGCTGGCCGGTGAGCTTGATGTTGCCCTCCTCGGCCAGTTCGCGCGTGAGCGCGGTCAGCATCGTCTCGCCGGTCTCCACCCCGCCGCCGGGCATGTGCCAGCCGTCGACATAGGAGTGCTTCACCAGGAACACGCGGCCGCTTCCGTCGATCACCATGCCGCGCGCGCCGAGAGTCGCGCCGCGGGCGAAGCGCCAGTAAAGGTGCATCATCGGCCGGATCGCCGGCTCGAGCCGGCGGCGAAGGCGCGTCAGTGTCATTGCGGGCTTTCTCTCCCCTGCCCCTGAACGTGGCGTTACCGGCAGGGCCGAAACGAGGCAAGCGAACGGTTGCGGTTTGGAACGGTTCTAATATACGTCTTGGTCCGTTCAATCCGTCGATTGCGAAGGGGCCCGTCCCGTGAAGAATTTCTCCGACCTGAGCGAGCAGGAGGTGCTGGCGCTGGCCATCACCAATGAGGAGGAGGACAGCCGCATCTACCGCGGCTTCGCCGAGGGCCTGCGCGACCAGTTCCCCTCCTCGGCCAAGGTCTTCGACGAGATGGCCGACGAGGAAGTCACGCACCGGACGCGCCTGTTCGACCTCTACCGGCAGAAATTCGGCGAATACCTGCCGCTGATCCGCCGCCAGGACGTCAAGGGCTTCATCCAGCACAAGTCGAGCCTGTGGCTGATGCGGCCGCTCGGCCTCGACGAAGTGCGCAAGTTCGCCGAGGACATGGAATTCCAGGCCGAGCGCTTCTACCGGCAGGCGGCGAAGAACACGCGCGACGTCTCGGTGCGGCAGCTGCTCCTCGATCTCGCTGAGGCCGAGGCCGGCCACGAATCGCTGGCGCACAAGCTGTCGGAAAGCATCCTCACGCCCGGCGCGCGCGAAAAGGAGGACGAGACCGCGAAGCGCATGTTCGTGCTGCAATACGTGCAGCCGGGCCTCGCCGGGTTGATGGACGGCTCGGTGTCGACCTTGGCGCCGCTGTTCGCGGCCGCCTTCGCCACGCACCAGACCTGGGAGACGTTCCTCGTCGGCATGGCGGCTTCGGTCGGCGCCGGTATTTCTATGGGCTTTGCCGAGGCGCTGTCGGACGACGGCTCGCTCACCGGCCGCGGCACGCCGTGGCTGCGCGGCGCCGTGTGCGGGCTGATGACCGCGGTCGGCGGCCTCGGCCATACGCTGCCCTACCTGATCCCGGATTTCTTCACGGCGACAGTCGTCTCGATCGTCGTGGTCGTCTGCGAATTGTGGGCGATCTCGTGGATCCGCACGAAATTCATGGATACGCCGTTCCTGCAGGCGGCATTCCAGGTCGTGGTCGGCGGCGTGCTGGTGTTCCTGACCGGCATCCTGATCGGCAGTTCGTGAGCCCCCTTGTCGTCACCGGGCCGCGCCGATAGGCGCGTGACCCGGTGACCCCGATCAGGTAGGCACTGTGCCATCCTAAGCGGGATGGCCGGGACAAGCCCGGCCATGACAGACCAGTGTTCACCCTCGCCCATCTCTCCGACGTGCACCTCGCGCCGCTGCCCAGGCCGCGCATCGGCGAACTCGTGAACAAGCGCATCACGGGCTACATCAATTGGCTGCGCGGGCGCCGCTTCGTGCACGACCGCGCGGTGCTCGAACGGCTCGTCGACGACCTGAAGGAGCAGGCGCCGGACCACATCGCGATCACCGGCGACATCGCCAATATCGCGCTGGAGGAGGAGTTCGTGCGCGGCCGCAGATGGCTGCAACAACTGGACTCGTTCAAGAACGTCAGCTTCGTGCCGGGCAACCACGACGCCTATGTGCGGCAGGCGGTGCGCTACGCGCCGCAATGGGCGCCCTACATGACCGGCGACGACGGGGCCGTCGGCTTTCCCTATGTGCGGCGGCGCGGCCCGGTGGCGCTGATCGGCCTGTCCACCGCGGTCGCCACCGCGCCGTTCATGGCGACCGGCCGGCTCGGCCCGAACCAGCTCGCGGCGCTTACGGCGCTGCTCAACCGCACCAGGGCCGAAGGCCTGTTCCGTGTCATCCTCATCCACCATCCGCCGGTGAGCGAGGCCAAGCCGCACAAGCGGCTGACCGACGCCGCCGGCTTCCTGAGCGTCATCGCCGCGCACGGCGCCGAGCTCGTACTGCACGGCCACGACCATCTCCACATGCTCAACTGGTTGGACGGGCCGGGCGGCACGCGCGTGCCGGCAGTCGGCGTGCCGTCCGCCTCGGCGGCGCCGGGGACCGCGCACGATGCCGCCGCCTACAATCTCTACCGGATCGGCGGCGCGCCGGGCGCGTGGACCTGTACGATGACATCGCGCGGCATCGCGGCGGGGGGCGCGATTTCGCAGCGGGACGAAGTGCCGCTTATTGCGGTGGGGCGCTGATGAGCACCAGCGCAACGAGGCCGATGACGCCGACGATCAACCCGAGCACGAAGACGCGGACCGCGTGCCAGCGGCGGCGGCTGCGCTCGACGCGCAGCACGCTCTGCGCCACCGGACGGCCCTCGTCGTCGGCGAGCGCGCGCTCGCGCTCGACCAGCCGGCCCGCGACATAGCGCGTCACCGCCTGGCGGATGTCGCCGACCTCGTAGCTCTCGGCCAGCACGGCGCGGCCGTAGCGCGTGTCCTGCACGAAGCGGTATTGACGCTTGTCGCGCCCCATTGCGACGTGCGCGACGACGTCGACCCACAGGCGCGGCACGTCGCCGCGCGAGATGCCGCGGTCGAATAGTTCGACGTCGGCGGGAATGTCCTTGAACACCGGCTCGAGCGCCTCGTTGAGCAGTTCGAGCCGCGCCAGCTCGGCGTCGCGCAGGTCGACGACGACGGCCGAACGCTCGGCCGCCTCGATGCGTGCCTCGCGCACCGCGTCCTTGAGCTCCGAGGGCGCGGGCTCGGCCGCTTCCGTTTTCCGGCGTCCAAACATAGCGGTTAATCTAGCAGGCCGAATCGGGCCTCGCAAAGCCGGAACCGGCACGTTTTCAAGGACTTTGCTGGTTAACCGGGCACCCTCAGGCCGTATGGCGCGCCCCAGGCCAGGCCGGCCTCGGTGGTGGTGCGCGGCCGATATTCGGCGCCGATCCAGTGCGGATAGCCGAGCCGGTCCATCTCCGCGAACAGGAACGGATAGTTGATCTCGCCGTCGGCGTCCGGCTCATGCCGCACCGGCACCTGCGAACACTGCACATGCGCGATCAGCGGCTGGTATGTCTTGAAGCGCTCGATGATGTCGCCGCCGACGATCTGCACGTGATAGAAATCGTACTGGAGAAAGACGTTGCTGCTGCCGACCTTGCCGATGATGTCGGCCGCGTGCTCGACCTGCGTCAGAAAATAGTTCGGCAGATCGCGCGGATTGATCGGCTCGATATAGAGCTTGATGTTCTTCGCCGCGGCCTGATCGGCCGCGCGCTTGAGGTTTTCGACGAACACGCCCTCCGCCTCGCGCCGTCGATCCTGCGGCACATTGCCGGCAAGACAATGGATGGCGAGGCCGCCCACGTCGGCAACATAGTCGAGCGCCTGCGCGAACGCCGCGCGCCATTCCCCCTCGCGCCCCGGGACCGCACCGAGACCGAACTCGCCCTCGCGTCCGGACGGCGTGTTGATGCCGAGAACTTTAAGGCCGTTGCGCTCGACCGCGCGCTTGTAGTCGGCCGCCGGCACGTCCGGGAAGCGGCCCTCGATCGCCTTGAAGCCGCAGGCCGCCGCGGCGTCGATCCGCTGCAGCAAGGGCCGGTCGAGATACAGGTAGCCGAGATGCGCGGAGAAGCGTGGCATGTTCTTTCAACCCTTGCAGGACTGACGCCTTCGCTATTTAGTGCAGGTCCCGCCCACAAAGACAAATCCAACCATGTCCGCCAATTCCGCCTTCCACATCGCCGTGCTTCCGGGAGACGGAATCGGCCACGAGGTGATGAAGCCCGCGCTCGATGTGCTGCGCCGCGTTGAGGCGACGACGCCGGGCCTGTCGTTCCGATACAGCGAAGCTCCCGCCGGCGCCGAGGAGTACAAGGCCACCGGTAAGTCGATGTCGGCCGCGACGGTCAAGCTGTGCGAGGAAGCCGACGCGATCCTGCTCGGCGCCTGCGGCCTGCCGAGCATCCGCTATCCCGACAACACCGAGATCATGCCGCAGGTCGAGTTGCGCTTCATCTTCGACCTCTATGCCGGCGTGCGGCCGGCGCGACTGATCCCCGGTGTGCCTTCTCCGATCGCCAATGCGCACGAGAAGGGCATCGACTTCGTGCTGATCCGCGAGTCGACCGAGGGCCTATTCGCGTCTATGGGCAAGGGCGTGACCACGCGCGACGACGCGCGCGAGACGCTCGTCGTCACGCGCAACAAGACCGAGCGGCTGTTCGACTTCTCGCTCAAGCTCGCCGAGCGGCGCAAGGCGCGCGGCAAACCCGGCAAATTGTCGCTCGTCGACAAGGCCAACGTGTTCAAGGCGTTCAACTGGCAGCGCGATATCTTCAACGAGCGCAAGGCGAAGTTTCCGGACGTCGAAACCGAGATGGTCTATGTCGACGCCTGCGCCGCGATGATGGTGCTGCGCCCGCAGCGCTTCGACGTGATGGTGATGGAGAACATGTTCGGCGACATCCTCTCCGATCTCGCCGCCGGCCTGATCGGCGGCCTCGGCATCGCGCCGTCGGCCGACATCGGCGACACGCATGCCGTGTTCCAGCCGTGCCACGGCACCGCGCCCGACATCATGGGCCAGGGCAAGGCCAACCCGACGGCGATGATCCTGTCCGCCGCGATGATGCTCGATTGGCTCGCCGACAAGCACGACGTGTCCGTGGCGGCGGAAGCGGCGCAGCGCATCGAAGGCGCGGTCGACAAGGCCTATGCAGGCGGCTTGAAGCCGATGGAATACGGCGGCACGGACGGCACCGCGGCGATATCGAAGGCGGTGATGGCGGCATTGGGGTGACGTCGCGTGTCCCGGACGCGGTGCAGCGCGAGCGAAGCGAGGTGATGCACCGCAGATCCGGGACCCCGCTTGCTTGCGATAGAACCGGGGTCCCGGGTCTGCGTCGCAACATTGC
>Ga0310811_10005552_pt1 | contig 15979 bp, 9 predicted proteins | sample YCmetagenome_FD_207642 | JGI IMG/M metagenome (GOLD analysis project Ga0310811, IMG submission 207642) | Soil microbial communities from experimental microcosm in Duke University, North Carolina, United States - YC | ecosystem: Engineered > Artificial ecosystem > Soil microcosm > Unclassified ...
CCTCTCCCTGGCCTCCTTGCCAAGCATAAGAAAATCAAAGTTATAAGGGTTTTTCAGCGTCTCCTTCGCCAACCCGGACTGCTCATTAAATAGCGTCAGGCTAAAATTGTCAATGGCCTTCCCCTGTCGCTTATAAAGTTTACTCTTAATCTGTGCCTCCCACAACCTGCGGGACAATTTCGTTTTGCCCCAAACGACCCTCAGTTTGCCTCCCCCCATTTAGTCTAACAGCTTGTTCGACAATTGCCGACTCATAAAAAAGATACCATTTTCGTATAAAAAACAAATTTGCCCGCGAAAACCCCTTCACCCCCGGAAACGCCGCCGACAAATCCTTCGCCAGCTGCACAATCAACCCATCCCCCCAATTCGCAACCTTCTGCTTCTCACAAATCTCCCTCCCCAACTCCCAATACAATTCCAACAGCTCCCGGTTCACCGAAATAGCCGCCTTCACCTGCGCCGACTGAATCCTGGTCTTCAACTCCATCATCCATTTCTCATACTGGCTGTCTGGCACCAACCTCTTTTCCATACAACACTTTTTAAGCCGACTAAATTACTAATTATTTTAGTTTACAAAAAACTAAAAGCAATGGCATCATTTTCTCACGAAGAAACCGTAAGTTTAAATCATGAAACGCCATCTCTACTGCACCATCCTCATCGCCATCGCTGTCCTTACTTCAAACGCCCAAACGCCCCCTGCATTGGCAGCCATCCGCCAGCAGGACATCAAAACCGACATCTTCGAAATGGCCGGCGATCACTTCCGCGGCCGCGAAGCCGGCACCCTCGACGAACTCAAAATAGCCGTATGGCTTGCAGAAAAAGCCCAGGCCATGGGATTAAAACCTGGCGGAGACGACGGAACATATTTCCAGTTCTTCTCCATGGCCCGCAATCGGATCAGCCCCGCCAGCACCATAGCCATCGGAACACAAAGCCTCCAGCTATGGACAGAAGTACAGGTGCCGCAAACAGCGCCCGCCACTGTCAACGCCCCGATCGTCTTCATCGACAAAGCCGATACCAATCGCACCGATCTTAAAGGAAAAGCCGTCGCGCTCATCGCTTCCCCCGAAGGCCTTAACCTGCAAGTCTCCCTTCCACCCCGCCGTTATATGGGTTACGTCGCCCGCCGTTATGCAACAGGCTTGCTGGCCAAAGGCGCCGCAGCCGTTATCTTTATTGCAGATACTCTCGCCGAAGCCGGCTGGGCGCTGAACGCTTCCTATTCCGATCACGGCACCTATGCCAACGAGGGCGACGTCGGAGACAAAGTCGCCGAACGCCAGCCCATCCTATGGTTGCACGCTTCTGCCCTGCCCCTGGTAAAAACCACGGGACAAAACCTCGCCGTACACCTGAACATCGAGCATTTTCTATATCCTTCTGTAAATGTGATTGCGATCCAGGACGGCAAAGATCCGATCCTGAAAAAAGAATACGTCGTGTTCAGCGGTCACCTCGACCACGACGGGGTCAGAAACTATCCAGGCGCCGATTCGATTTACAACGGCGCCGACGACAACGCCAGCGTCAACGTAGCCCTGATGGCCATCGCCCGTGCCTTTCATCAGCAACCCGGCCGGCGCTCAGCCCTCTTCATATGGCATGGCGCAGAAGAACGGGGTTTACTCGGCTCCCGGTGGTATGCAGTCCATCCCACCGTGCCTAAGTCGTCTCTGGTCGCCGTACTCAACGGAGATATGATCGGCCGAAACAGCCCCGACAGCGCCGCATTGCTCGGCGTACAACCCCCTCATCGCAATTCACCCGAGCTCGTAGCGATGGGACTCTCCGCCAACCAGGAAGGACCAAAATTCCTTCTCGACACCGCATATGATAAAGCTACCCATATAGAAGGCTGGTATTTTCGCAGCGACCACCTGCCCTATGCCCGCGCCGGCATCCCCGCTATCTTTTTTACTTCCCTCCTTCACCCCGACTACCATACTCCACGCGATGAGGCTTCCCGTATCGACACGGAGAAGATCACCCGCATAGCACAATGGATGTACCGCACAGGATGGAAAGTAGCCAACACCGACCGGCGGCCGGCGGTAGACCCCGATTTTAAACTGGAGAGATAGCCGCCCTGTAATGCCTATTCCCCGCCGGGCTGATACTTCTTCTCCATATTCTTCAAAACATCTTCCCGGTAAAAAAGCACCTCTTTGAACCAACCGCCAAGATACATCGACGCCTGATCCGAGAAATGGGGCGAAGCAGGATCACTGCTTTCACCCCCGGTCACGATAGTCTTTGCCTTCACCTTCTTCCCAAACTCCACCGCAGCAATGAAACTATTCCCCGAATATCCATACCGTTTTTTCGTCCCCGGCATCACCCGGCTCACAAAAGAGGGCAGGGCGCCAAACGAAGATGGCACCAGACCCGATGGAAGACTCGGTTTCGTATCGTCATATGTCTCGATGATCTTTCCTGTCAAACGCTGATACCGGCAGACATCCCCCCATTCCACTTTCCACGAACCATATCGTTGCCGCAATTCATTCAGCACCGCACTTAATTCACCCGTCTTCTGTGCCGGTGTAGAGGCCGCCAGTTCCGCTGTTATGTTCCCAACGGCATTGGACGCATCCTCTGATGTCCGCGGCCTTGGGGCATAAGAGGCCATCCTCGTCCCCCATTCCACTGCTAAGGTCGTCGCAACAGAATGAACAGCCGAACGACGATCCCATCTCTGTAATATCGCCACCGGCTCCTGTAATATTTTCCTGGTAGAGTCGGGTGCACTGGCATAAGCCTCGAACAAAGCAGGCAGCAATACATCAAAGGCCGTCAAATACCGGTCGTAGCCCTTGGCAATAAGACTGTCCAGCGTAAATTCGGACGCACCACCCAACAGCCGGGCCGCATTCAACGCCCGATAGTTCTCTCCATCGGGGGCCATATACGCCGGGAACTTGCTCCGGTCAGGACTGCTGCTGCCGGAGAGAGAAAAAGGGGTCGAATTACAGTTCTGTATCCAGCCCGTAGCCGGATTGTAAACATGTACTATCTCATCCAGCTCATGCAACCCCTTCCATTCCGTTGCCGCAATAGAGCCATCTACCGGCAATGCCCAGTTGTAAGCATTGTCCCGCTTTGGCATAAAATTCCCATGCCAGTAGGCGATATTGCCCTGATCATCCGCATACACCGTGTTGTTGGTGGTATTGGCGCGAATGTCCATCGCCTTCTTATACTCGTCAAATGTATTGGCCTTCGTGATCATCCATGCCTCCAGCAAAGCATTCAGCGATCGGTTGTATTCCCGCAGACTCAGCCATTTCCCGTCACGGCTGGCCATCACCGGACCATGATGCGTATAAAGCCCCGTCACCGGCAAAGCCTGCAAGGTCTCGTCCTTTTTATAATATACCGTAAACGGTTTTGCCGTCACCGGTTTTGTCAGACCCTCATATTCATAAACCCAGTTCCTATCGTCCTGTCGCACTTTTTCTTCATAGAGATCAGCTACATCTGCATAGCTCGATGTGTGCATCCAACCGCAATGCGCATTGAACCCCTGGTAAATAAAGAACTGCCCCCAGGTTACCGCACCATAGGTATTCAACCCTTCTTCGCTCACCAGCTGCACTTCCATTCGGAAATAGAACGGAACGTGCGGATTGATATATAGCTCAGTAGCCTCCGATGCAGTACGAAACCCCGCCAGCGCAAACCCATTCGACCCCCGCTCCTGCTCATCCTCCTGCTCCGGCAGTCCAATACCATCCGGCCCCCCATTGCCATCACGCATCTCATTGTCCTTCCGCTTCCCCGCATCTTCACGATGAGCGCCATCCCCAACCTCAGCAGCCCCGCCACCGGCGCCAAGCCCGCCACCGTCAGTCCCTGCCGAAGACTCCGCCACCCCCATCCCCCTATCCGCCAGCACCATCCTCTCCACTGCCGACAGCTGTGACGCCTTATGCACCCGGGTCGACACAGCCCCTATATTCTTACTATAAAAACTTTTGATCTCATCCAGCTTCACACCACCCGTACTCGTCGCCGAAACACTGCCATCCGTAAACATCAGGGCATACCAGGGTTCCCAGTGCTTCAACAGCAAAGGCTTCGTTTCCGCATGTTTATACAGATAATAATTGATCCCGTCCGCAAACGCATCCAGGAGCTTATGCATCCAGGCCGGGCTCTTTTCATAGTCCGCCACAGCCTGCGCACTGTCATAGATCAACCGCATCATGACATCGCTATACAGGTAGTTCTCTCCATAGGCTTCCGCCTGCCGGCCCAACATCTCCAGGTAGTTCTTTTCCACCCGGCTGAAGTCAGTCTGACATTCGGCATACATCAGCCCAAAAACGACATCCGCATCTGTTTTCCCGTAAATATGTGGTACTCCCCATTTGTCGCGGATAATGGTGACGGCCTTAGCCTCTGCCTCACAACGACGCTGCTCCTGCACAGAAAATGTTTGAGCCTGGGAAAGAACCGGCAATACAAGCCCGGCAAAAAGGGTCACAAGCAGTCTATTCATACCCTAATTTAATGTATAATTCCTAATATCTCGCCGCCTCTCCCGGCTTTGGCAAAGAAGCCCTGATAAATTTTCTCAAACTCTCCGTCGCCTCCGCAAGATCAGGCTTCCGCAGATACATCATATGCCCGCTGCGATACCCCTCCCAGGAGAGCCTGTCCTTCAGCTTTCCACTCGGGTCCAGCTGCCAGAGACTGTACTTCGCATTGAAATAGTCACAGGCCCCGTCATAATATCCGGACTGGATCATCAAATGCATGAACGGGTTTTCCGCAATGGCTTTCCGCAGGTTTTCCCCGGTATGGTCATTCTGGTTATTCCAGGGCCGCACAGGTCCGAATAAATAGTAATTGAGATCGGTTTTGTAATGCAGCTCCTCCCGCAGATATACATTCATCGCCGGCATAAAAGCATGGTTCCAGGCATTCAGCTCTGCATTGTAGTCCGGGCTGTCACCGGCGTCCTGCTCGTCGATACCCTTATAACGCGAGTCGAGACGACCTACTGTAAATCCTTTATCCCGCAATAATTCCTTCCAGAAAAAATTGGAGGGAATGATCAGATTCGATTGCAAAATGGCTTTTTCCGACAGACCGGTATACCGGGACATTTTAGCAGCTAACGCTTTTTTCCTGCCCTCCTCCAAAAAACCACCGTTCGCCAACGCCGGGATCAGTTCATCGATGGTGAATTTCTCCACCTCCGCCAACAGATCCGTCAGGTCACGCTTCTGCACATCCGCCGGCAGCATCTTATGATACCAGGCCGTCGCCGCATAATACGGTACCCGCAGCGATGCCTTCACAAATTCGCTGCGTTCGATCCCCAGTTCCGTTGGCGAGACCAGCACCACCCCATTCAGATACATCCACTGCGCCTCCTGAAGTTCCAGCGCCAGCCCCGACGCACGCGTAGTGCCATAGCTTTCCCCGATCAGGAACTTTGGCGACGCCCACCGGTTCTTACGACTGACAAAAGTAGAGATCCACTGCGCCAGGTATTTGATGTCCTCGTTTACCCCAAAGAACCGGGAGGTGGGAATAGCCGCGCTCACAGCCCTTGAAAAACCCGTGTTCACCGGATCGAGATAGACGATGTCGGCGACGTCGAGAATAGAACTGCTGTTCTCCTTTACTCCATAAGGTTGTATCGGGAATCCCTCATCATCGATATTTAGCCGCCTCGGACCGGTATACCCGATCTCCATCCATACCGACGGAGTGCCGGGACCGCCATTAAAAGATATGACCAGCGGCCGGGCCGCCCGGTCCTTTATATCCGATCGCTCATAGTAAGTATAAAATACGCCGGCGATCGGCTTGCCTTCCTCATCCCACACAGGAATAGTCCCGGCAGTGGCATCATAAGGAACAACCTGCCCCTTGATCGTCACCTGCGAATGCGTAGTGACCGCTGAGTCGATGTTCAATACCCGGCTGCCAGCGGGCATTTTTTCAACCGGCGGTGTAGGCGGAGCCGCCGCCGTCGCATTCCGCTGCTGCGCATATCCCTGGCCCATCACACCCGCCAAAACACACAAAAGTGTAAATTTTCTCATACGATAATTTTGATTGCCGCTAATGTAAGCCGGAATTCCCACCGCAACTACCCATATATTAACCAGCCTCAGCACCGCAACCTCACGCCATCGCCGCAACAAAATCGCGCAACCTCATCCCATCCCCGCAACCTCACGCCATCGCCGGATCGGAGATCCCATCCTCACCGGTCTCCACCCTACCCGCAAAACGCCGCTCATAGCCTTCAAACCCCTCCACCCTCACTGTAAAATCATACCACCGATGCGCAGCCAACCTCAGATCGATCACATCCGCCGTCTTTTCCCTCCTTTCCCCCGCGCCATACGCATTATCGATTATTTTGATACCAAACGCTTTACCGCCCTCCAACACCAGGCTGCACTTACCCTTCGTCGTGACCATCCGCATCCCCAGCGCCGGATCACCCTTGCTTCCCCTGATCTCCCGGTACCAGCCGTTAGGGCCATATACCTGCAGATCATATCGTCCATCTTCCAGCAATACATGATCCGTTATACTGTCTCCGGCCTTCACTGCATAGTTCCTGACAGCCATCTCCTTGCCGTTAACATATAGTATGAACGGTGACCCGGCCGATTTTCCCCCAAAAGCGGGAAAAGATTCCAGCTTCAGCGCGCAGCTCTTCCCATCGGCGCTCAGCCGTCCCTCAGCCGCCAGGGCATACGGCAACGCACACGACAACCTCGTCCCCCTCTCCTGCCCGGGCAGCCCTTCCCACTTATACCCGAGACGCCGCGCAGCCGCTATCTCCTCCTCAGACAATTTCTTAAACCCCCCAGGCAGATCCCGGTACTGCGCCTGGTTGATCCCCTTCAATACCGCATCCTTTTCTAAAAAAGAAGGCAACCCCACCTTCCCCCCCTTATAAGGCCGGAAGACCGAGCTCAGATCCCCACACACCGTCCTCCTCCATTCACTGATATTCGTCTCACGTACTCCCCTACCCGTTTTATTGTTGATAAAGTTTTCCAGCATCATCAATATCGAGGTATGATCGCACACCTGCGAGTTGACAAAACCGCCCCTGCTCCAGGGCGACGCTATCACCAGCGGCACACGGTAGCCCAACCCGATAGGACCGCCACGCGCCTCCTTTTCTCTCGCCTTAAGCAGGTCCTGCTCCCGGGTATGATATTCCAGCGCCGCATCGATACCAGCTGATACACGTCCAGTCTCCGGTCGGCCCGGGTCCGGAGCCACGAAGGGCGGTACATGATCGAAATATCCGTCATTCTCATCGTAGCAAAGAATAAAGATCGTTTTCTTCCATACCTCCGGGTTCTTCGTCAGGATATCCATCACCTCCGATACATACCAGGCCCCATACCACGGCGCACCCGGATGATCCGAAAAATTCTCCGGCCCCACCAGCCATGATACCATCGGAAGCTGGCCAGCCTCAACATCGTGACGGAACTGCCATAGCACATCTCCTTTCGGCACCTTCATCTCGCGGCCAATACTACCGTCCGTATAGCTCAGCGAAGACAGCGCATGATAGTCAGGATCGCCGGAATTCCTCGTGAACGCCCGCGCATGCAGGTCCTTCGTCCGTCGATCGAGCTTTTCATAGTTCTCCCTTGTCACCACGCTCATATCTTTCTCCGCAAACCGCAAAATAGCCTGCTGCCGCCCCAGTCTCCGCTTCAACTTATCATCACCCGGCGCAGCCGCAATGCCCGCCTCCAGTTCAGCAATCTCCTTCCTCAACGCCTCAGCGATCGAAGGCAGATGATCCATATAAGCCGGGGAGAACCGCACCTGGTATTGCGTAAACCATTCTATCGGATTGTCCGTAAAATTCGAGAGCCACGCATCCTCTTCTCCGGCAAAGCCCTGGTAGATGCTCAGCTCATTCTGATAGATCCTCCAGTCGACACCGGCATCCTGCAGTCGCTCAGGGAAGGTGGTCCACGAGGCCTCCACTCTATAATCCGTATCCCCATTCCTGACCCTTGCCCTCACCGAAGCCTTCTGCTCATCCCGTATGGTCCCTGTCCATAGATACAGCCGGTTCGGAGTAGTCCCCGTCAGCGACGAACAAAAGCTCTGATCGCATACCGTAAAGGCATCCGCCAGTGAATAATAAAAAGGAATATCCCTCCGGTCATAGTAACCCATCGTCAACGGCATCTGCCCATACGCCGCATTCCCCGATGGCTTAGCCTGCAGCCATTTATCGTATTTACCTTCATTTCGCGCATCGGTCTGGTCAGTCCAGGAATGAGGCAGCGATCCCATCCAGGTAGCCTTCGTATCCTTAATGTCCAGTCTGAACGGCGCAAACGTCTCCCCAGAACCATTCTGTTGTAAAAACACCGGATTGCCCCCAGGTAAGGTCACAGCCCTGGGATCACGGTATCCCCTTACCCCTCGCAGATTTCCATAACAATGATCGAATGACCGGTTCTCCTGCATCAGGATCACCACATGCTCCGCATCCAGCCAGGTACTGCCCGCCGGCGGATCGATAGCCATCGCCCGCTGAATAGATGGAGGCAGCACTCCGGCCATACCGGTAGCTCCTGCAAGAATGGCCGCTTTTTTGATAAATTCTCTACGATTATCCATATTCTGATATAGTAAGTGAATGTAAAATAGACCAGTTTAGGTATTTATGACTTCAAAAGAGCATTAATCTAAGGTAAAGTTTGTGGAACAATTTCCACACCATTCTACATTCAGCAAAAAAAATTACCATGTTGACAGAAGAGTTAAAAGAAAATACCGGGGACATACATCAGGCTTCTGAAAGGAAGATGATTGCTGCCCTGAAAAAAATAGATACGAAGGAAGCATATATAAATTTTCTCAGCTGGCTTCACGGTTTTTACGCCCCGGTAGAAGCCCTCATACGGCGCCAGCTTACAGAAGACAACTTCCCCGGCATTACGAAACGAAGCCGGGCCGAATATCTCCTCTGGGATATCGGCGAATCCGGTATGGCCGCCCCGGAACCGGATACCTGTGACCAGTTGCCTGTCATCGATTCCTTTTACAGCGCCCTCGGTGCCATGTACGTACTGGAAGGTTCTACCCTCGGCGGACGCATCATCGCAGGCATGATCAGCCGCTCCCTCGATTCCCTGAAGAGCCTGTCCTTCTTCAACGGCTACGGCGCTGAGACAGCCAGCATGTGGGCGTCCTTTAAGAATTATCTCAACCGGCCCTTTTCCCCTGAAGCACGACGCGAGATCATCGCCGCCGCCGAAGATACTTTTTCAACCTTTAAAAACTGGATAGAGAGACATGAGCTCCAACCCCAACTATGATTCGGAACTCTGCGGCAAGGTGCCCATACACCTCATCAATACGGTACAGCCTTATGCGGCCCTTCTCGTATTGGACAGGTCGTCGTTTGCCATCATCCAGCTCAGCGAGAATGCAGAGGTCATCTTCGGACACCCGGTGCAGTCACTTGTTGATACCGCTCTCAGTACCTGGCTGGATCTTGCAGCCTACAGCATACTGCAATCCCTCGCAGCACAGTCCAACTCCGATAGAATTCCTCAGATCTGGACCATCAGGGATAAAAAATACCTTTCCCTTGTGCATATAAAAGAGAAGTACATCCTGGTCGAGTTGGATCTTGATCAATACGAGGAAAAGGATCAGCGTTCCTTCGTCAGCATCTACCAGGAAATAAAATATTCCATGGCGCTCATTGGCAACGCTACTTCTACTACCGAGATCTGTAGCATCGCCGCCCGCGAGTTACGCCGCATCTCCGGATTCGATAAAATAATGATCTATCGGTTTGACAAGGAATGGAACGGATATGTCATTGCAGAAGAAAAAGAAGAGGATATGGAATCCTACCTGGGTTTCACGTTTCCCGCTTCGGATATCCCCAGGCAGGCACGCGAACTCTACCTGCGCAACCCTTACCGGTTTATTCCCGATCGCAATTACCAGCCCGTTAAGCTATACCCCGTTATCAATCCTGTCACACACTCTTTTATTGACCTCTCAGATTGTAATGTGCGGGGTATCGTAGCCGTGCACCTCGAATACCTGGCAAATATGGGCGTCACCGCCTCCATGTCTATCCGCATTCTCAACAACGATAAGCTTTGGGGGCTCATCGCCTGCCATCACAAAACTGCCAGGACGCTCAGCTTCGAGCTTTGCTCCATCTTCGAACTATTGTCAAACGTCATCTCTTCACAGATAGTCTCCCTTTATAATAAGGAAAAGCACAACAACTTCACCCGCGAACAACAGATCTGGTCCCGGCTTATCGAACAGGTCTATGAATGCAATAATATCGCACAAGGCCTGCTGAACGGTGAAACAACTGTTCTGCAGCTCTTTGATGCCACCGGAGCGGCAATGTCCAGGGGCGGAGAGCTGACCGTACAGGGTACGCCTCCGGAAAGAAGCCATATCGAGGAACTGTTATTATGGCTTCATACCCGCCGTCTAACCGGCATCTTCCATACAGATCATTTGTCCGGAGAGTTCGATCATGCAGCTACTTATATGGATGTATCCAGCGGACTGCTCGCCATTCCATTCAACCCCGAAAAAGACGAATATCTCCTGATCTTCAGACCCGAAGTAAAAAAGATCATCGACTGGGGTGGAGATCCCGATGGCAGGATCGTCTTCGAGAAAGATGGATTGAATTATCACCCCCGCCAATCGTTTAAGCAATGGAGGCAGATCGTAAGCGGCACATCGCTTCCCTGGGAAGAAGAAAAGATGGAGGTCGCCGGAAAATTGAGAAGTTTTTTATATGAGTACAGCAACAAATAAATACAACCACTATATCGTCGCCATCGGAGCATCGGCAGGAGGCCTGGAAGCCATCCACGAATTCTTTGATAGCATGCCGGATACCCCTAACATTTCCTTCATCATCATCCAGCACCTGTCGCCGGACTATAAAAGCCTGTTGGTCGAGCTGGTCGCCCGTCACACCGACATGAAGGTCTTCGAGGCCAGTGATCAGCAGGAGATCGAACGCAAATGTGTATATGTCATTCCCAACACCAAGCTCATCACCATCCAGAAAAACCAGCTCAGATTGTCGGAAAAGACAAATTCCAAAGTGCCTAACAATGCAATAGACGTGTTTCTCAATTCCCTTGCAGTCGAACGGAAAGACAAAGCCATCGCCGTCATTATGTCCGGCACAGGTACCGATGGAACTAAAGGCACCGAAGCAATAAAAAAAGAAGGCGGTCTTGTCCTCGTACAGGACCCTTCTACCGCAAAATTCGATGGCATGCCCAACAGTGTCATAGGAGCAGGCAACGCAGATTTTATCCTTTCCCCCGGCGCCATCTGCAGTGAGATCCTCGACCATATTTCCCCGCCACCTGCTTTCCTGTATGGCAACGAAAAGAAAGATGAGCTATTTCTAAAGTCTGTTTTCGACATGATCAGGTCCGAGTCCGGTGTCGAGTTCCACTATTATAAGACCCCGACCATCCTTCGCCGTATCAACAAAAGAATGATGCGCGGAAATTTCGCCGACCCGGAAAATTATATTGGCTTTCTGAAAGAAAATACAGAAGAGGTCCGGCAGCTTGGCCAGGATTTCCTTATTGGCGTAACCCGCTTCTTTCGCGACAGGGAAGCATTTGACCTGATCCGGGAGAATGTCATCCCTGCTATTATAGAGAACAAGGAAGAGGACGATACGATCAAGATCTGGGTCACGGCCTGCAGCACAGGAGAAGAAGCCTATACGCTCGCTATGGTGGTCGATGAAGTACTGGAAAAAAGCCCCCGGAACCTTACCGTTAAGATCTTCGCCTCAGACATTGACGCAGAAGCTATACAGTTCGCGGCCCAGGGAGAATATCCTGCGTCCATTGAAAAAGATCTCGACGCACGCCTGCTCCAGAAATATTTCACACGCACCGGTAAAACTTATACCATCGTTCCCCGGCTCCGCAAACAGATCGTATTCGCCCGGCATAATATTATAAAAGATCCCCCTTTCATCCGGAATGACCTGGTCAGCTGCCGGAACATGCTTATCTATATAAGCCCTGCCATGCAGCAACGCATTTTTTCATTACTCCTGTTTGCCGCAGGTAAGGACGGATTTATCTTCCTGGGCCCCACCGAGAATTCTGCGCTACTTAAAAAAGATGTAAAAGAGATCAGTAATCGATGGAAGATCTATCGAAAAACCAACGAGACTAAACCCATCTATTACTATCAACAGGGACAAACCGAAGAATACAGCAGCCGCTCCGGGAGATCGTTAAAATCCGCCCCGCCAAGAGACACCCGCTCGCAATCGATTCTCTGGGACGATTTCAGGCAGGTGCTGACCGAGGACATGTCCTACGTCGTACTTTATATAGACGCCAATTTCGACATCCGGGAAACCATCGGCCCCTACGAGAAATTCCTGACCCTCCCCCGCAGACAGCTGCATCTTAACTTGCTCCGGATGGTCCCTCCGACCATCTCTATCCTGATCAGCGCTGAAGTGCACAAAGCAGAAAGATCAGGTGAAAAGATACAGCTTCGCCATATCCGCTATCCAAAAGATGACAAACTGGTTTCCCTGGAGATCTTCATTCGCCCTGGCGGGCACAACCCTGCCAATCATTATACCATGCTCATCATGCGTGAATCCGCTCCTGAAGAGACTGTGAGCAATGGGAATGGCAATGGCAACGGGCATAGCGCTCACAACCATCAGAATAATCTCGAAGAAGAATACGTAAGAGCCCTTGAATCCGAGCTTAGCGAGACAAAAAATCACCTCCAGCTGGCCATTGAAGATCTTGAGACGACCAACGAAGAACTCCAGTCCACCAATGAAGAGCTTCTCTCGGCCAACGAGGAGCTGCAAAGCTCCAACGAAGAGCTGCAATCCCTTAACGAAGAGCTGATCACCCTGAATACCGAACACCAGCTTAAGATCAAGGAGCTGCTCGAGCTCAACGATGATCTGAACAACTATTTCCGCAGCACGGATATCGCCCAGGTATTTCTCGATAACAAGCTTCTTATCCGTAAATTCAACCCGGCTTCCGCCCGGATGATCAATTTTATTGACTCCGACACCGGACGCCCGCTGACACATATTTCCAACAACATCCGCTCAGAGAATCTCCTGAGCGAAGTTCAATCGGTACTGAAGAACGGCCGTGCACTCGAAAAAGAGGTGCAGCTGGTCAGCGGAAAGAATCTGCTCATGCGGATCATGCCCTATCTTACTCATGACAACAAGAATGACGGCGTAATCATCGCATTCATAGACATCACCGCCATCACCGATCTCAATAATATTATCAGGGGCGTCTTCAATTCCAGCCCCAGTGCCATTTTTGCGTTCCAGGCCAAACGGGATGTACAGAACAATATTGTCGACTTTACTGTCATTTCATCCAATTATGCCGCCAACGCGATGGTTCAACGATCCAATGATGACCTCAAAGGCGTTTCTTTAAAACAACATCTTCGACAGTTGACCACCAACGACCTGTTGACAAAATACATTCAGGTCGCCAACGGAGGCAATACTTACCGTGGCATCTTCCAGGCGAAAGATGACAAAAGATGGTATGAAGTGACCGTGGTAAAAATGATGGACGGCTTCGTAGCCACTTTTACGAATATTACCGAACGCAAACAGGCAGAAGAAAAATTACGGGCCAACTACATGGAGCTGGTAGGGGCGCGCGAGAACCTCCGCAAGCTGAATAGCGGTCTGGAAGACAAAGTGCTCGAAAGAACGCGCGCACTGGCCATCAGCGAAGAACGATTCCGCCTCGTCTCCCGCGTCACCAATGATGCGCTCTGGGACTGGGACTTCGTCAATAACATCGTCTGGTGGGGTGAGACCTTTTTTAAGCAATTTGGTTATGCCAGCGACGGCCAGCCATTGGACCGCCACGGCTGGCTGCAAAAGATCCATCCCGGGGATCGCCCCGCAACTGAACAAAGCATTTACGCCGCGATAAATACACATCAGACCCAGTGGAGCAGCGAATATCGCTTTCAAAAAGAAGATGGATCCTACGCCCATGTCCTCGACCGTGCCTATATCCTGCACGACGATAATGGTACTCCCTATCGAATGCTGGGCTCCATGCTCGATATCACAGAATTAAAAAAGGCAGCCGAAGCAATAGCCCGGGCCAATCAGGTCCTTGAAGAAAAAGTGGCCGAACGTACCGGTCAGCTCCGGCAGCTCAATGAAGCGCTGGAGAACAGCAATCACGAACTCCAGCAGTTCGCTTCCATCGCATCTCACGATATGCAGGAACCCCTGAGAAAGATCCACATGTTCACAAAGGCCATTCAGGACAGATACAACGGAAATATGCCGGAAGATATTAAAGTATATTTCAGTAAGATCGTCCGCTCCACCGATCGCATGCGTTCCCTCATTATCGACATCCTCAACTTCTCCCGCCTGTCCGCCGAAGTCTCGTATTTCAGACGCGCCGACGTCTCCTCCCTGTTCGCAGAAACAATCGAGGACTTCGAGGTGAGCATCCGGGAAAAAAAAGCAGACGTCAGCGCAGGCGAACTTCCCGTTATGGATGTTCTGCCAGGCCAGTTCCGGCAGATCCTGCACAACCTTATCAGCAATGCCCTCAAGTTCGCAAAACCCGGAGTCCCCCCTGTCATAAGGCTCGAAGCCGTACCTGTCCGCGACCAGTCCTTTGAAAGTCCCACAGACCCCAACGGCGACTTTTACCGGTTCACTATGAAAGATAATGGCATTGGATTTGAGGAAAAATTTGCCGAAGATGTTTTCAAGCTGTTCCAAAGACTACACTCCAAAGATCGCTTCGAAGGCACAGGCATAGGCCTGGCTATAACAAAGAAAATAATCGAACGCCATAATGGGATCATCACCGTCCACAGCAAAGAAGGAGAAGGCACGGTTTTCGAATGGATTATTCCGGCAAAACATTGATCTTAAAAACGAGAGTATGTTGAAATATAAAAAAATATTACTGGTAGACGACGACGCTGACGACCGTCAGGTCTTTGAAGAGCTGCTCCACGATCTGGACCCGGATACCATCGTCGACAGCGCAGAGAACGGCCTTGAAATGATCTCGCTGCTCAATTCAACCGACGACGATGGCCTCCCGGACATGATCATTCTCGATCAGAACATGCCCAAAATGACCGGCAAGGAAAGCCTGATCTTCTTAAAGGAGAATTCCCGTTATAAAACTATTCCCACGATCGTCTATTCCACCTACCAGGTAAAAGATTTCTACCGCGAATGTCTCGCCCTGGGAGCCCAGGACGTTGTAGCCAAGCCGGATACGATGCAAGCTTATCGTGATATGATCGAACAGTTTCTGGTAGCCCAGTAATCCCTATTCAACCCCCTTTACATTCATCGGAAGCACATAAAGCCCCGCGGAAGCGGTTATGAACAGTGTCTTGCGGTCCCTGCCGCCAAAACAGATGTTCCCCACCCACTTTTCCGGAACAGGGATATAGGCCACCTTCCGCCCCGCCGTATTATATACCGTCACCCCATTGCCCGTCAGGTAGACATTCCCCTGCTCATCCAGCGTCATCCCATCAGACCCTTTTCCACAAAACAGCACCCGGTCGGATAGTTTACCATCCGCTCCGATCCTGTACTTATACGTCTTCCCACCCCCAAGATCCGATACGTACAAATAATGGCCGTCCGGCGTTCCTACAATACCATTAGGTTGCTTCAGACTGTCCGCCACCACGATCGCCGCAGACGCCCCCCGCGCCAGATAATATACTTTCTGCCCATTCAGGTCAGGCTTTGTCCTCGTCCAGTAATCCCGTTGGTAATAAGGATCGGAAAAATAGATCCCGCCCCGGGCATCGACCCACAGATCGTTCGGCCCGTTAAAACGCTTCCCCTCAAAATCGGTTAACAAAACCCGGACCTTCTTATGCTTGTCTATCGCCCACAGCT
>Ga0310811_10005554_pt1 | contig 15978 bp, 17 predicted proteins | sample YCmetagenome_FD_207642 | JGI IMG/M metagenome (GOLD analysis project Ga0310811, IMG submission 207642) | Soil microbial communities from experimental microcosm in Duke University, North Carolina, United States - YC | ecosystem: Engineered > Artificial ecosystem > Soil microcosm > Unclassified ...
TTCTTCTGAGCGAACGGGCCGCTCTCGCCGTAACCGGATATGTCGCAAACGATGAGTTTCGGGTGGCGAGGGGCGAGGTCGGCATGACTGAGGCCGAGCCGTGCCGCTGCACCTGGAGCGAGGTTTTGCAATACGACATCGGCGCCGCCGATGAGACGATCGAGGATCTTGGCAGCATCCGGGTGCTTGAGATCGAGGGTCATGCTGCGCTTGCCGCGGTTCAGCCAGACAAAGAAGCTGGCCTGGCCGTGCACGAATCGGTCGTAGGCCCGCGCGAAGTCGCCCTCCCCCGGGCGCTCGATTTTGATGACGTCGGCGCCTAGGTCAGCGAGGTGGCGCGTACATATCGGTGCCGCCACCGCGTGTTCGAGAGCAATGACACGGATGCCTTCGAGTGGGAGCACGATTGTTCCTGCCTTCTCGGAGTTGCAGCAGGCAGGAAAGCGCCGTCACGCGGCAGTGTCAAAGCGGGATCTGGGTGACCGAGGAAAGTTTAGTGGCAATGCCTGGCGCGGCGGCGAGGATAGGGTTGCCTGCCGTGGCTCCATCTCCAGCCATGAACGGGCTGACCACGGCACCGGCTTCGTCCAGGATCGCAAGGCCTGCGGCCACGTCCCACAGGTTGATGTGGAGTTCGATGTAAGCGTCGGACCGGCCGGCGGCCACGTCGGCCAGGCCAAGAGCGCCAGAGCCGTTAAGGCGCGGCATCGCGCCGGCGGCGATGATATTGTCGGCAAGCGACAGGAATGCTTCGCGTGGACGGCGGCGGGACCAACCGAGCTCGACGGTCGCTCGCGTGAGGTCGCCGGTCTCGGACGCGCGGATGGGTTCGCCGTTCAGTGTGGCGCCCATGCCGTGACAGGCGGCGAAGGTTTCCTCCAGGGCGGGTGCCACGATGACGCCAAGGACGGGCATATTCCTGTCGAGACAACCCAGTGAAACGCAGAAGCGCTTCGCGCCGCGCATGAAATTCGCGGTGCCGTCGATGGGATCGACGACCCAGCGGAGGCTGCCGGAACGGGTGTGCCCCCCCTCCTCGCCCTGGAAACCATCGGCGGGGTGAGCATGCGCGAGGCGCTCGGAGAGGAGACGCTCAACGGCTCCGTCCGCTTCAGTGAGCCAGTCCTGTGCGCCTTTCAACTTGGCCGACGACGCGCCCGGTGGGGGACGCATTTGCAGCGCGAGCTGTGCCGCCTCGGTGGCGAGCTTTATGGCGGTCTCGAAGCGGTCGGCCAGTGCACTCATCGGATCCCCGCGCGCATGAAACTCTGAACGAACTGGCGCTGGAACAGCAGGAAGGCAATCAACAACGGCGCGCTCGTCATCAAAGTTGCGGCGGTGACGATAGACCAGTCGATGCCTTGGTCGGTCGTGGCGAAGACCGCTAGACCCACCGTCAGCGGCCGCGTTGTCACCGAGTTGGTGATCACCAGCGGCCAGAGGAAGTTGTTCCAGTGGTAACTGACCGAGACCAGGCCGTACGCGATGTAGGTCGGCCTGGCAAGGGGCACGTACACCCGCCATAGCCTCGCCAGTAACCCGCACCCTTCAAGGCGCGCGGCATCGTCCAGCGGCTGCGGGATTGTCAGGAATGTCTGACGCAAGAGGAAGATGCCAAAGGCGGAGCCAAGGTATGGCAATGCGATGGCAAGAATTGTGTCCGCCAGACGAAGCTGTACCACGGTGCGATAATTCTCGATCAGCAGGACGTCCGGCATCACCATGAGCTGCAGCAGCACTATGGCGAACAACAGGTCACGGCCGGGGAAGACCATCCGCGCGAAAGCGAAGGCGGCCAGCGTGCAGAGGACGAACTGGGCAGCCAGGATCAGGGTCACCAGAATGACGGTGTTGATCAGGTAACGGGTGAATGGTGCTGCCTGCCAGGCGGCCTTGAAGTTGGCCAAGGTCAGGGGCGCGAGCGGATCGAAATGCGTTGCGTATGCGGCAGGATGAAAAGCCGACCACACTGCATACAGCAGTGGCAGCATCCAGAGAATGCCGAGGATCCAGGCGCCCACAGTCTCCAGGTGACGGCCGATTGGATCATGGGCGACCATCATCGATAGTGGACCCTGCTGCGAAGCACGCCAAACTGAAACGCCGCGGCAAGTGCCATGATGGTCAGCAGCACCACGGTCGCCGCAGCGGCGGCCGCGGTATCCCAGAAGCGGAAGCCGGTTTCGTAAATGTAGAACAGCAGCAGGGTCGTTGCATTATCTGGACCGCCGCGGGTCATGACGATGATGTGGTCGATGACGCGAAATGCATTGATCACGGCGTTGACCAGCACGAACAGCGTGGTCGGCATCAGCAGCGGCAGGGTGACGCGGCGAAAATAGTTCCAGCGTGACGAACCCTCGAGCGCGGCAGCCTCTTTCAGGTCCGTCGGCATGGTCTGCAAAGCGGCGAGAAAGAAAATCATGAAAAAGCCGGCCTCTTTCCACACAGCGACGACGATCATCGCAGGCAGCGCGGTCGAGGCATCGCCGAGCCAGTTGTGCCGGCCACCACCGAACAGAGCAATGATGCTGTCGAACAGGCCATAATCCGGCGTGTAGAAGAACAGCCAGATGTTGGCGACCGCGATCATTGGCAACATGGTCGGGAGGAAGTAAGCCATGCGTAACATCGCACGGCCAGGCAGGGCCTGGTTGACCGCGAGGGCCATCAGCAGTGCGAGCACGATGGATGTGGGGATGGTGGCAATCGCGTACCAGGCATTGTTGAGCAGCGCCTGCCAGAAGACAGGATCGTCTATCAGGCCCTGGTAGTTATCCGCCGCCACAAAGGGTGGTGGACGGCTGCCGTGCGGTGTGGCGTACAGACTGTCGATCAGCGTTGCGACGGCGGGCCAGTGCGTGAAAGCCACCAGCAGAACGATGGCGGGCAACAGCAGCAGATAAGCTTGGAGCGTCTCGCGCCGCATGCCCACCATTCCGATCAGGCTCGCCGATAAGGCTTCAGAATGCGGTCAGCCTCGGTCTGCGCGTCAGCCATGGCCTTGGCCGGAGCCTTGGCAGCGTTCAGGCATGCCTGGATATTGTCAGTCAGCACCTTGTATATTTCGCGATGTATTCCTTCAGAGCAGGTGTCTCGTAAGCGGCGGGACTTGTGGCGATGTAGCCGGAGCGTATCGACCAGTCCGCGGCGCGCTCAGGTGCAGTGATCCACCGCGCAAACTTCAGGGCCGCCATCTGTTCGGCCTTGGTCGCGTTCTTGAAGAAATACATATTGCCGCCTCCCACCACGGTATGCGGCGAATTCTTGCCAGCCAGCCCGGCAACGCCAAATGGGAAAGTGGCCTTGTCGCGGAAATTGGGCAGGCCTCCAGTGGTGAACTGGATGATCGCCGTGTTGCCTTGCAGGAAGTCAGGGGTGAGCTGAGGCCAGTTGGAAATACCCTCGGGCGTTGCGTGATGCTGCGCCGAGAGGCTGTGCCAAAACGACATTGCCTCGATCGTTCTTGGCTGGTTGAAGTAGACCTCGGTGCCAGCTTCGTTCATCAGCTTCTGCTCGGCCTGGTTGGCAAGCGCGCCGAATGTCCATTGCGCGTTGCCGAGGTCACCCGCCAACTTGATTCCCCAGCGCGCCACGTTCCCGGAGGAATCGCGCTTGGTCAGCTTGGCCGCAGCCTGCGCGAGGGCAGCCCAGGTGGTAGGAAACTTCTCGGGATCCAGTCCGGCATCGCTGAATGCCGATTTGTTGTAGTAGAAGATCGCGGTTGAGCGCTGGAATGGCACCGACCAGGTCTTGCCATCTACATGGCTATTCGCAAGGAAAGCCGGATAAAAGTTACTGATCCACTTCTTGGCATCGGCATCGAGGCCGATGTCGTCCAGGGAGATCAGGATGTCCTGATCTTGCAGGCTGTGCATCTCGGCGGCCAGCAGAACAGCGAATTGGGGACCAGTGCCAGCCTTTATAGCGGCGAGCGCCTTGATCAGGGTTTGGCTGTAGTCACCGGAATAGACAGGCTCGACCGTTATACCCGTCTCTTTCTGAAAGTCCTTGCAATAGCCATCCATGATTGCCTGTAGCGGACCGCCTACCGCGATCGGGTAATAGAAGGTCAATTTCTGCGCTGTCTGTGCACGGAGGACGGCTGGCATTGCGAGAACGCCGGCTGTCGTGGCGAGCAGTGAGCGTCGACGGATCATGAACTGTCCCTCTTGTTGCTTGGTTAGTTTTGGAACGGTCGCAACAGCTTGGCGGCTGTGGCCTGGGCACCGCTCAATGCCGCGTTGGGCGATTGCTTGCCGAGCAATGCCGATTGCAGCGCGTCGTTCAATGCCTGAGTGACGCGTTGATTGTCGTGAGTGGAAAGCTCGGCGACTGCGTATTGCAACTGGTCACGCGCCACTGCGACGGCAGAAAAGTCGGCGACATAGCTCTTCATGGCTGACGTGGCCCAGGCATCCGATCTGGTCGCGACATAGCCCGTGTCGATGCACCACTGCGCGGCCCGCTCGGGGGTACTGAGCCAGCGGAGGAAGTGCAGAGCGGCTGCACGTTGACCTTGTGTCGCTGCCTTGAACAGATAGAAGTTGCCGCCTCCGGTCGGGCTGCCGCGGTGCTTGCCGGCGGGAAGCATGGCGACCCCAAACGGGAACTTCGCATTCGCACGGATGTTGGCAAGGTTGCCGGTGGTGGTCCAGATCATCGCGACTTTCTGCTCGAGGAAGTCGCGGGGTGTCGTTGCCCAATCCACGACACCAGGAGGATGCGCGCGAAATCTGCCGGACAGGTCAAGCCAATAGCTGAGCGCCTCGCTGCATGCAGGACTGGCGAAATCGGTGCTTTTGCCATCTGCGGTGGCGAGCGTTCCGCCGGCCTCGGTGACAAGTGCCTGAAACGGCCAATAAGCGAAGCCTGTCGCCGGGATCTGCACGCCCCACCTTTCGACAGAATCGGCGTTTCGCCTGGTCAGATGCTGAGCATAGGTGTCATGTTCGAACCAGGTAGCGGGGGCATGGTCCGGGTCGAGGCCGGCTTCCTGAAACGCGGCCTTGTTCCAATACAGCACGATGGTCGAGCGCTGAAACGGAATGCCCCAGGTGTGGCCATCGACCTCGCCATTCCTAAGGAACGCAGGGTAGAAACTGCGCATCCAGGCTTTGTCGGCTTCACTGGTCGCAACGCCATCAAAGGGCACGATCAGGTCATCGTCGATCAGCGAGAACACGTCGGTTGACAGCAACACCGCGAGTTGCGGCCCGGTTCCTGCCTTCAACGCAGTCCGAGCCTTCGTGAGCGTGTCCTGATAGGTGCCGGAATAGATCGGTGTCAGCTTGATAGTCGGGTTGTCGCGCTGAAAGTCTGCCGCATAGCCGTCGATGATCTTGGTGATGGGGCCGCCGACCGCGACTGGAAAGTAAAAGCTGATGTCTGTCGGGCCCGCGGCGCGCGAGATGGCTGGCGTGGTCAGTGCAGCGCCAGCAAACTGCGCGAGGCGGCGTCGGGTGATCTTGGTCATGCGACAACGCCCTGCTTCGAAGTCACCTGGCGTTCGAAGCGGCGCCCGGTTGTCGCATCGAACATGTGGATTGGCTCGTCTGTGGCGAGGCATATGGATGCCCCATCTGGCAAGGCAACACGGCCGGGCAGGCGCGCAAGCAGTGTCGTCTGGCCGACGGCGCAGGCGACAACGGTGTCGGCACCAAGATATTCGGCGTGCTTGACCCGCGCATCGATACCAAGGTCGGACAGATGCAAGTGTTCCGGACGGATGCCGCCCAGCACATCGCCCGTCACGACCGGGGCGAGAATGGGACCGGAGGTTCCGCGCAGGACCATGCCATCGTGGCTTGCCTCAAGCGGGAACAGGTTCATAGGCGGGGTGCCGATGAAACTGGCGGCAAAGCTGGTAGCTGGATGGGCATAGATCTCGTCTGGCGAGGCATCCTGTTCGATCTGCCCGTCGCGCAGCAATACGATCTGATCGGCCATGCTCATGGCCTCGGTCTGGTCATGCGTTACGTAGAGCATGGTGATGCCGAGGCGACGCTGCAGCGACAAGATCTCGCGGCGCATGTCGGCACGAAGCTGGGCGTCCAGGTTCGAGAGTGGCTCGTCCATGAGGCAGACCGGTGTCTCTGCAACTATGGCGCGTCCCAGCGCAACACGCTGCTGCTGTCCACCGGAGAGCTGACCGGGCTTGCGCTCGAGCAGGTGACCGATGCCGAGGATTTCGACTGCACGTGCGAGACGGCGTGCGCGCTCCGGCGCCGGGACGCGACGCGCCTTGAGGCCGAAGATGATGTTTTCAGCGACACTGAGGTGGGGGAAAAGAGCATATGACTGGAACACCATGGCGACGCCGCGTGCCGCCGGAGGCAGATGGGTCACGTCACGACCGCCGATCTCCACGGTCCCGTCTGAGGCAGTCTCCAACCCAGCTACGATTCGCAGGCACGTGGTCTTGCCACAGCCGGACGGTCCTAGTAGGATGGTAAAGCTGCCCGGATTGACGTCGATGGATGCCCGGTCGAGCGCGATTACATTGCCCCAGCGACGACTAACGTTGACAAGTCGGACCGACGCGGCGGAACGCGCGGGAGGGGATCGTTCGTCGCGTGGCATGGTGACCATCTCAAGGCGGAATGCGGCAGCAATCTGCGCAGCTAACCGGGGTCGGGGCAAGCTGGACAAGTTCCGTAAATGTGGCGTTTGGGTGAAACCAGCATTGATATTGAGCGCCGCACAGGGAATGGTGCCGTCATGTCCATTCTCTCTGGTCATGCTCGGGTCGCCGGGATCGCCGGTTGGCCGGTCACCTACTCCCGGTCGCCACGGCTCCACGGATTCTGGCTGAAACGGTACGGGGTAGACGGTGCATACATCCCTCTCCCCATCCGGTCGGAAGACTTCGCGGTGGCCATTCGGGGCCTCGTTGCTGCGGGATTCGCCGGCGCGAATGTCACGATCCCACACAAGCTCGCGGCGTTTGCCATCTGTGATGAAGTCGATGAGTCGGCTCATCGGGCCGGCGCAGTGAATACGCTATTGTTTCATCAAGGCAAGGTTTCTGGCAGCAATACGGATGGCTGGGGGTTCGTCGCAAACCTACGCGCCCATGATGTCGATCCAAAGGCTGGTCCCGCATTGCTGCTAGGAGCCGGCGGTTCAGCACGTGCCGTGGCTGCCGCGCTACAGGGGGTCGCAACGACCGTGACCGTGGCGAACCGGACGGTCTCGCGGGCTGAAGCTTTGGCGCGCGATCTGCCAGGGCTCCGCATCATTGATTGGGAGGACAAAGTAGCGGCGCTGGCGGACCACGCCTTGGTGGTAAATGCCACACCGCTCGGTATGGTCGGACACGAAGCTCTGGACCTGGACCTGTCTCAAGCACCGCACGAGTTGGTGGTGGTCGACAACGTGTATGTGCCGCTGGAGACCCCTCTGCTTCGCGCCGCGCGACTGCGCGGTCTCAAGACAGTCGAAGGCCTCGGGATGTTGCTGCATCAGGCCGTTCCGGGCTTTCGAGCATGGTTTGGCGTCGAACCCAGCGTCGACGATGAGCTTCGCCAGTTCATGGTTACGGACCTGCCAATGCGATGAAGATTCTCGGCCTGACGGGGGGAATCGGTATGGGCAAGTCGACGGCGGCAGCAGCGTTCCGCCGCGCCCATATCCCGGTTTTCGATGCGGATGCCACGGTTCATCGGATGCAGGCGCGAGGTGGCCGGGCAGTGCGCGCGATCGAGGCGGCGTTTCCGGGCACGGTCCGGGATGGCGCGGTCGATCGGGTGGCGCTGCGCCAGGCTGTACTGGGCAAGCCAGACGCCTTGAAGCGACTCGAGGGAATTCTTCACCCAATGGTCCAACAGGAAGAGAATGAGTTCGTGGCGCGGGCCAGACGTCAAATGAGGCGCGCTGCCGTGCTTGACATTCCCTTGTTGTTTGAAACCGGGGGAGATCAGCGCGTGGATCAGGTGATCGTGGTGTCAGCCCCGCCCTCGGTGCAAATACAACGGATCCGCCAGCGCCGGCGGATGAGCGACGCGGACATACGAGCCGTCATTTCGCGCCAGATGCCCGATGAAGAGAAGCGCAGACGTGCCGACACGATTATTCGGACAGGTCTTTCCAGGCATTACTCGCTCAGGCAATTGAGCCGCCTTATCCGAGAAGTTCTTGCATGACGCGGGCGATCTTATTCGATACTGAGACTACTGGACTTGAGCCGCATCTCGGTCATCGGCTGATCGAGATTGCAGCGCTTGAACTCGAAAACGACTTACCGACAGGGAAACACTTTCATCGGCTGGTTCATCCGGCGCGAGACATTCCTGAGGAAGCCACCCGCATTCATGGATTCACCCTGGCCCAGTTAGTGGACAAACCGCAGTTTGCCGCAATCGTGGACGATCTGCTGGCTTTTTTCGGTGACGGTAAACTGATCGCTCACAATGCGCCGTTCGATTTCGGCTTCCTGAATGCCGAACTCACACGCCTTGGACGGCCAATTCTGTTTGCTGATCGGATGGTCGACACACTTGCGCTGGCGAAGTCGAAATTCCCCGGTATGCCAAATAGTCTGGATGCACTGTGCCGCCGATTCTCGATCGACCTGAGTGCTCGGACGACACACAACGCGCTGCTAGATTGCCGGCTGCTTGCGGATGTCTATGTGGAGCTAACCGGTGGCCGTCAGCGAGGACTGTCGTTGGCAGCCGAGAAGATCACGGCGGAGCTTATCATCTACACTCACGATGGAATCCGCAAACCTCTGCCGATTGTCCCAAGTGATGATGAGTTGGCCGCTCACACGGCACTCGTCGGTCGACTGAAAGATCCGATCTGGCTCCAGGCCTGAGCGATCACGCCACGGCCGAGGTACCTGATTGCGCTTGAGCTCGGCGTGTCTGCCAAAGCGCAACGAAGTCGATTGGTTGCAACAGCACGGGCGGGAACCCGCCGTCACGGGTCACGTCCGCCAATATGTTCCGGGCGAACGGGAAGAGGATACGTGGACACTCAACCAGCAGCACTGGCTCGATCGCGTTATCGGGCAAGCCCGACAACGTAAAGACGCCGGCATAGGTCAGTTCAGCCACGAAGACGGTCGGTGGGACCGCAGCGGACTGGCCATTGCCGCCCTGCACTGCTTCATGAGCCTCTGCCCGGATCACAATTGCTACTTCGAAAATGCTTTGGCCGTCCTGAACACGGCGCGCCTGCACGTCCAGATTAATATTCACCTGAGGCTGGGTCCGGAGCTGCGAGTACACTTGCGGCGCACCCGGCACCTCGAAGGACAGATCCTTGACGTACTGAATATTAACAACGAGTGGGGGCGGTTGAGCCTGGCCGGCCGACGGCTGGGCGGTGGTCGTCTCAGACATTACGATCTCCGTGTCATTGCCGATCAGCGTGGGAGCGCCGTACGGCGCGCCGCGTAGCATGGATGGGAGGGCTGCGCCATCCTTCTTGCCGCTTCGCTAGGCCCTCCACGTGAGTTGCTCGGGCGCTGGACCGGTCGGATCGCAGCGAAGCCACTGGCCATTCGTGATACTCCTGCCGGTGAGCGACAGGATGAAGCCCCAATGGCTGACCACAAGGGTCGTAGACCAATCCGGCAATGCCGCCATCTCCGCCCGAAACAGCGCGGCGCGGCCTATCACGGAGTCGGCGGGCTCCTCCACCGGTGGCCACCATACCTCGTCAATGCCGGAAAAGTCGTGTTCCGGCCAAACTTGCTCGAGCTCGGTTCGCGGGCTGCCCACATCGCAGGCAAATGCGTAGCGCTCACGCACGATGGGGTTAATGGATACCTCCAGGCCGAGCGCCTCAGCGATTGGGACGACGGTTTGCAGCGTACGGGTATACGGTGAGACAATGATCCGCGTGATTCCTTCGCCAACGAGCTGTCGGGCAGCCTCAGCCGCCTGGGAGTGACCGAGTTCCGTCAATCGGGGATCGATGATGCCCGGATCGCGCCGCGTCGCACCAAAAAGGAGATTAAATTCGCTCTGACCGTGGCGCAGGAGGATCATGGGCGCGCCAATACAGGCCAGTGTGCCGGACTGCAACCGCCTCACCAAGTGAGAAAGATTTGTGTCCGGGGCCTCTCGTGCTTATCTGTGACACCCGAGGAGAGCTATGATGGGTGCTAGCAGCGGTTTCCCGGTCGACCTGATCCTGTTCGGGATGATAGCCGCGTTTCTGGTCCTGCGGTTGCGCAGTATTCTGGGGCGGCGGACGGGGTTCGAGAGACAGGCCCCACCATTCAAGCCGCCAGAGGATCAGAACCCAGCCGGGCCGGTGATAGAAGGACGAGCTGAAGCACCACCGCCCGCTGCTCGCGATTTGCCAGACCCAAGCGGTACGGTCGGGCAGACGTTGGCGCGTATGCGTTCTGTTGACCCCAAGTTCGATGCGGCTGGCTTCCTAGCAGGGGCGGAGAAGGCGTTCCGCATCATTGTTGCCGCCTTTGCCTCAGGTGATCGCGCGACGCTCCGCGGTTTGCTGAATGACGAAACCTATAAGGCGTTTGAGCAGGCTATCGGGGGCCGCGAGGCGGCTGCACAGACGCAAGTGAGCAGCATTCACGCCATTCATTCTGCGACCATCGAGAGCGCTGATCTGCGGGGCACGGCTGGAGCCATCACAGTGCGTTTTGTCTCGGATCAGACAAGTCTTACCCAGGACAGGGACGGGCTTCCGGTGATCGGAACGGATGCCGTGACTGAGATCACCGACATTTGGACGTTCGAGCGGGACCTTTCAACGCGCGACCCGGTGTGGCGCCTGGTTTCCGCGCGAAGCGCCTGAAACTATCGGTCCGACGCCCGAATGGAACGGCTTGCCGGGGAGCCTGAGCTCCAGACATACGAGGGGCATCGGCTGATCTGCGGCGACTGCCTCACGGTTCTGCCCACGCTAGAGGCGGGCTCGGTGGACGTAGTGGTCACCTCGCCGCCTTACAATCTTGGCCTCGCATATCGCGGTTACGATGACCGACGCGACGAGGACGAGTACCTTTCGTGGCTCGAACGAGTCGCTGTCCAGATCCACCGGATCATGAAGCCAGATGGGTCATTCTTTCTCAACATTTCGGGATCGAACAGCGCACCATGGGTACCATTTGAGATGATTGTGCGACTCCGTTCTCTGTTCATGCTGCAGAACCACATCGTCTGGATCAAGTCTATTGCTACTAAAGGTGACTCTGTTGGCCACTTCAAACCTGTTGGCGGGCAGCGCTTCCTCCATCACAACCATGAGCACATTTTCCATCTTACCCGAAACGGCAGCGTCAAACTGGACCGTCTGGCAATTGGCGTGCCCTTCAAAGATAAATCGAACATAGCGCGGCGCGGTCATCCGAAAGACCTGCGCTGTCGCGGCAATACGTGGTTTATTCCCTACGATACAGTGCGGAGTAAGGCGGAGAAGTTCCATCATCCGAGCACATTCCCATTGGCTTTGCCGCAATGGTGTATTCGCCTGCACGGTCAATCGGGGGCTGTCGTTTTGGATCCGTTCATGGGGACCGGCACGACAGTGTTAGCGGCCGCCCTTGAAAACGCGATTGGCATCGGCATCGACCGCGATCCAGCCTACGTCGCCGTTGCACGACGACGTCTTTCTGAGGTGCAATGTGAGCAGTACCGCATGGCGGAACTCTAATATGGCCGCAGAGACGCGCGTCGCGCTGTTCGTCACTTGCCTAGTCGATTTGTACCGCCCGTCGGTCGGATTTGCCGCGATCAAACTGCTTGAACTGGCCGGCTGCCAAGTTGAAGTTCCGCGTGCTCAGACATGTTGTGGCCAACCGGCATGCAATTCAGGAGATCGAGCAACGGCACGTGAATTGGCTGAAGGCATCCTTGATGCTTTTGGAGGGTACGATTACGTTGTGGTGCCATCGGGATCGTGTGGCGGCATGTTGAAGCATCAGTTGCCACATCTGTTCGATGATGATCCGAATCTGCGTTCTCGTGCCAATACGCTGGCCGCACGAACCTTCGAATTGCTCAGTTTTCTGACGGATGTCCTTCACTGGAATGGGCTGTCCAATTCGCTCGATGGTTGTGAGGTCACATATCACGACAGTTGTTCCGGCTTACGGGAACTCGGCATCAAGGTGCAACCTCGCAAGCTGCTCCAGGCGGCCGGTATTGGCGTCAGGGAAATGACGGACCCGGATGTGTGTTGCGGCTTTGGTGGTACATTTTGCGTGAAATATCCGGACATCGTGGCGACAGGAGCACGGACGGTGTTGGCGGGCGACCTGGGATGCCTGCTCAACATTGCCGGCCTGCTGCGGCGTGACGGACACCGTGTTCAAGTTCGGCATGTGGCGGAAGTGCTCTCTGGGATCGCGGACCACGTACCGCCAATCGGCATCAGTGCCCGCGCAGGATCTGACTAAGAAACAATTTCAAACGTTCCGTTTGCGGATTTTCGAACAGGGTCTGAGGCGGTCCACTTTCGACGATCTCTCCGCGATCCATGAAGACGACTCGATCTGCAACCTGGCGCGCGAAGCCCATCTCGTGCGTAACGCAGACCATGGTCATGCCAGATTCCGCAAGTTCGATCATTACGTCCAGAACCTCCTTGATCATTTCCGGATCCAATGCGGAGGTGGGCTCATCGAACAGCATGATCTTCGGCCGCATGCATAATGCGCGGGCGATCGCTACTCGCTGCTGCTGCCCGCCCGAGAGCTGGCCGGGATACTTGGCAGCCTGCTCTGGGATTTTCACGCGCGACAGGAAGCTCATGGCGAGCTCATCAGCGTCCGCCTTTGGCATTTTTCGCACCCAGATCGGTGCCAGCGTGCAGTTCTCGAGGATGGTCAGGTGTGGAAAGAGATTGAATGATTGGAACACCATGCCGACCTCGCGGCGAATGGTGTCGAGCGAACGCAAGTCGTCCGTCAATTCAGTCCCATCAACGATAATCCGACCTTGCTGATGAGTCTCGAGCCGGTTGATGCAACGAATCATTGTCGATTTGCCAGAGCCTGACGGCCCGCACACCACTACGCGCTCCTTTTCGGCTACAGATATGGACACGTCCTTTAGAACGTGTAGAGCGCCAAACCACTTGTTCACAGCGTCCATGAGAATGATTGGCGGCACCATGGTGTTCGCCATGTGTGCGACAGTATGAGCTGATGCAGTAGTCTCACTCACGGTTCGATCCTCTGGTCCTGACTATGAGGCGACGGGCCAGAAACCGTGCATCATTCGGTTTGCGACGTCGAGGCCTAGTTCTCCCGCAGACCTGCGCGCCGCAATCCGTCTGCGTACAACGCACGATCCTGCGTCCTCATCATTGGCGACCGTTCCAAGGCATCGCTTATGGAGAATGCCGGCTCGAGGGTGAGCAAACGAGCCCGTATCCGTGCCGCTTCCTGCTCGTGACCGAGCTGGCCGAGCGCCGCAAGATACCCCTTATAGGTTGAACTGAACCCGGGATTGAGCTCAACGGCTCGCCGTCCGAGCGATGCGGCGGTCGCGTAGTCGCCACAGAGATAATGCGGCATCATCAATGCCATATCGAAAAAGAACGCATGAGGATCATGTGGCGCCAGGTGTTTCGCACGGTCGATGCGCTTAATCGCCTCAGCATGGCGCCCCAGATAGCTGTTCGCCAGACCGGCGTAGCACCAAGCCAGCGGCAGGCTGGGGTTCAATGACAGCGCCTTTTCATGGAGCGACAGAGCCTCCTCAGCTCGCTTATGTAAGAAGCCGCGAACATGTCCCACCAACGTGATCGCACGAGCATCTCCCGGATCAAGCGTGACGGCTCGTTCGGCCAATTCACCAGCCCTGAGGGTCGCTGCCTTCGGATCCTTCGCCCAAGCCTGACCAACCAACACAACGTGCCAATAGGCCCACCAGGCATGAGCCGCGGCATTGCTCGGGTCCGACGTCGTGGCGGCGGCAAGCGACTTGCCCGCTGCATGAAATCCGACAGGCTCCAACCGATAGATCGCTGGAATTGCGCGCATGGTCAGATCGAAGGAGGTCAACTCCGGCAGATCAGCAGCCGGTATCCGCTTGCCATAGCGCAACAGCAGCTCGGGATCTATCTGAGCTGCGATCTCGGCAGCCAGTTCCCCCTGAACGGACAATACGTCTATTGCCGCCCGGTCGAACGATTTCGCCCAGACCACGGCTCCGCCATCGTCTGAATCGAGCAGACGAACTATGAGTCTGATCTGGGCTCCTGACCGCTGACATGCGCTATCGAGAACAAAGTCGACGTCTCGCCGTTCGTGGTCAGTCGCCCCGATCGCGGAAATCCACCGAAAGCGCGATATAGCGGCCTGCACCTCATCCACGAGACCAGGCAGCGGATTATCCGGATGTGCACCGCTCAGATTGCGCATAGGCAAAACTGCAAGCTTCACCCCCCTTGCAGGAGAGCTTGACTTGCCACGGTTCGTCAGGTGAGGACGCCATGCGCCCGCGACCGCTTGCAGCTCAAAGGCTGGCATCAGGCCAGCGCGGGCAAATGCCACAACATAGCGGTTGTAAGTCGAGCGCACCGCGCCGTCATCCCCCAATTCCTGATGCGCCGCGATCAGAGTGCGCCAGGCATCTTCATGCATGGGATCAATCTGCAGCAGGCGTTCGGCCGATGCGATCTTCGTGGGTACATCAATAGCTACAGACAGGGTCGCTTCCTCGACTGATCTAGCTCGTTGCTCGCTACGTTCCCGCTCTTCGAGAAGCCATTGATCGAAAGCAGGATCCAGTCCGTATAGATCGTCGAGCAATGAGGAGCGCAACGGCCCAGGGTCATCAGCTCCACGGCCTAGCATGGTGGTTGACGCACGGACATCAACCCAGAGAGAGGCATCGCAGAGGGCCAAATGATGGCGATCGACGCGCAACAACTTCGTCACGTCCTCCCCGAGGGCTCGCTGCAATTCGTGCACAGCTTGGCGCAACGACGCGAAGGCCTGCTCCTTGCCTCGCCTGCTCCAAAGCAGACTGGTCAACTGGCTTCGAAGGACCGGTCGCGGGGCAGCCAGCACCAGCACGGCAAGCACGGCTCTTGTCTTGCGCGAACGAGGCAATAGGCTCCTTCCAGCCGCATCTTCCACGCGCATTTGGCCATATAGGCTGATGCGCAGCGACGGCTCGGCGGAAGGTGCGGGAGGCCCGTCAGTCGTTTTGCTATCCCGCGAGATGGCGACACATGACCTATATAAGGGAGCAGGCTGGATTGCCTACAACCGTTAAGAGAATTGATTAAGCAGAAACTACCTCTCGTCGCGTTCAGCCACAAGAGGGCTTTTGTGAAATTTTTCCTTGACAGGATACCCGCGGCGGAGATAGATCGGCTTCGCCAACGGGCGTAGTGCGTCCTGGCCCATCCCGAAACACTTGTGCGTAGTCTGAGCAGACTTGGCCATCTGTGCGCTCGTTGGCGCGCACGGCCAACTTCGAGGCTGTGGGCACACGCAATGTTATCAGTGAAAATGGAGATCTCAGAATGATTCAATCTCGCGCAACTGCTGCGGCGGCGACCAAAGACAGCGGACGGATCCGTCTCGGTGCCGGCTGGCGCATGCCGGCGCCCAAGTCGGCCCGCTAACCGCCGTGTCTGCGGGCATCGTTGCGTTGCCCGTTACCGTCAGATCGCCCCACAGCACCCGGACCTGCTGTGGGGCGGTGCTGGCCTCCTTAAAATCTCAGAAGGGAAACCTTGCAGCTATGCAAGAGGAATCACCCCCCATCGTCCGCTTTTACCGGCTAATCGCCGACGCACGCCTACCCCAGCGAGCCGACCGTTCCGCTTCAGGAACACTGCCGACGCGCGCTTATCGCTATTGCGAAGCTGTGACGGCCGCGACAGCGTTCGGCTGGTGGGTTTTTCCCCCTACCGATATGATGCTCCTCTGGGACGGGCACGACATATTCTGGCGATGCACCGGCTGGGATGATTGGCTGCCGCTAATGCCATCGGCGCAATATCCGGACCTCGCTAAGCAGTTCGATGAGACCGCCC
>Ga0310811_10005555_pt1 | contig 15978 bp, 11 predicted proteins | sample YCmetagenome_FD_207642 | JGI IMG/M metagenome (GOLD analysis project Ga0310811, IMG submission 207642) | Soil microbial communities from experimental microcosm in Duke University, North Carolina, United States - YC | ecosystem: Engineered > Artificial ecosystem > Soil microcosm > Unclassified ...
ACGCTGCTCGGCGTGCCTCCCGGCACCCGGCTCGAACTGGCGATGCCGCCCGAGCCATCCGACATTCCCGAAAGCGTGGTCATGCAGGCGCTTGCCGACCTGGAAAATCGTCGTCCGGACCTGCTGGTACTGCGCGCCGGCTACGACGAACAGGACGAGCGGTACAGGGCGGCACTGCTCAGCAATTCCCGAAACTCGATGTCGGCCTGACGCGCGGCCGCGACACTTCGGCCATCTATACGTCCGGGCTCAGCATCTCGGTGACGTTGCCGCTCTTCAACGGCAACCGGGGCAACATCGCCATCGAAAAGGCAACGCGCGAAAGCCTCTACGAAGACTACGTCCAGCGGCTCGACGATGCGTACGCCGCCGTCCAGGGCATCACGTCGAACTTGCAGCTTCTGCAGCGGCAACTGCGCACCGCGCGCTCGTCCGAGCTTGCGCTCAAGACTTCGCTCGACAACGCGCGGCAAGCCTCGCGGCTACGGAACCTCGCGCTCCCCGCGCTCGCCGGCATCGAATCGCAATACCTCACGCAACGCATCGCGACGGAAAACCTGGCGAGCGCGCTGCTTCAGCAGCATGTCGCGCTCTGCACCCTCATCGGGGTGAGCGCCATCGACCATCAGCCACTTCAACGCGCAAATCCATGAACCGAACCGTCACGTTCGCCGCCGTCATCGCCGCCGTCATCGCTCTGGCTACCGGCCGGATCGCGTGCGCGCAGGATGTCGTCGCGATGCCCGCGGTCCGCAAGCACGTCACCCAGACCCTGTCTGCGCCGGCGCATGTTCAGGCCGCCTCCGGCATCGTGCTCGCGGCATCGACGGCGGGCACGGTATCGGGCCTGCGCGTGCTGCCCGGCGACCCGGTGCGCCAGGGACAGCTGATTGCCCGCCTGACCGGGGAAACCGTGCTCGCGGAAACCACGCGGCTGACGGCGGAGCAGCAATCGGCGCAGGCGCGGGCGGCTTCCACGCTGCAGGCGGCCGCGATCGAACAGCAGAAGCTCGATGAACAGCTCAGCACGCGTGACGCCGTTCTGCGTGCGCAGGCAGACGGCGAGACGGCAAGACAGCAACTCGCCGTCGCGCGGGCTGCACGGACGAGTTACGAAAGTCTGCTCGCGATCACGGCGCCGCAGTCCGGCATCGTAACGGCCGTCAACGCGGCCGACGGACAGGTCGCGAGCGCGGGGCAGCCGCTCGTGACCATCGCACCGCTGGACGGACTGTACGTCGTCGCGAGTTTCTACGGGGACAATGCAACGCGCGCTGCGGCCGGCATGGAAGGCACGTTCCGGCCGGAGGGCCGCGCGCCGATTCGCGTGACCGTTCGACGTACATCGCCCGACGCGACGACGCCCGGGCAGCAAGACGTGTGGCTGAAAGCCGCCGACGGTCGTGCGCTTCCCGTCGGCGCGATCGGCACGCTGTCGCTGACGGTCACGACCGAAGGGCTGGCGGTACCCGCCAGTGCGCTCGTGCTCGATAACGGCCAATGGTGGGTGCTGGTGCACGACCGGAGCGGAGAGCATCGCAGGCTCGTCGTTCCGGGGCCGTGCGGCGACGGGTGGGCGACGATCCGGCAGGGACTCGCGCCAAACGAGCGGGTCGTGACCCAGGATGCTTATCTGCTGTTCCATCGCGACTTCGCGAAGCGTTACCAGCAGGCCGACTGATGGACTTCCGAAACCTGCAGAGCGACATCGTCAGACGACCACTGCTATGGGTCATGCTCTACGCGGGCCTGATCGCCTGTGGCCTCTACGCGCTCGTCAACATTCACGCCGAGGTTCTTCCGCAATTCAACCTGCCGCAGGTGAGCATCGTCGCCCGGTTGCCTGGGGCGACGACGCTCGACCTCGAAGGACTCGTTGCGCGACCGGTCGAGACCGAACTGATGTCGCTGTCGTCGCTGAGCGACGTGCGGACCCTGATCGGGCAGGGCTCCGTGCAGATCGAAGCCCGCTTTACGGAAGGCACGAACGCGGCCGGCGCGCTGCAGGCCGTGAACGGCGTCATCGGCCGCATCAACGGCGCGTTACCCAAAGACACCAGCCTGACGACCGAAATTTCGGGCAACGCCATCAACGAGGTCGCGGACTACGCCGTGCAGATTCCGGCTGGCGTCGATGCGCCCGGCGTGCAGCGCATGATCGAAACCGACATTGCGCCGCGTATCCGTGCGATCGCGGGCGTCCAGCGGGTCTCCGTCGCGGGCCCTGGTGCGGACGCAATATGGGTACGTCCTGATCCGGTGAGGATGCAGCAATTCAACGTTTCGGTGTCGGCGCTTGCCTCCTCGCTGGAGGCGGCGACCGCGATGGCGCCGGGCGGCTACGTGGAACTCGGACATCAGGATGTCTTCGCGGAAGGCCGGAGTCTGCCGTTGACGCCCGCGCAGTATGCGGACGTTCCGGTACAGGCGTCCGGCGGCGTGATTCCGCTGGGGACCGTGGCCGATGTCGCGCGGGCCGCGCCGCCCGCGCATCATGCCGTGACGCTCGACGGCCGGCGGACCATCGCGCTGGTCGTCTTCAAGCAGCCCGGCGCTTCCACCGTGCCGGTCGTCGAGGACATCGACAGGACACTCCGTGAACTTGAGCCGCAGATGCCCGGCGGCGCGCGTTTCGTCCGGATCTACAGCCAGGGCCATATCGTCGGTGTCGTGTCGGCGGACTTGACGCGCAATCTTGCGATAGGAGCCGCGCTGGCCCTTGCCGTGTTGTTCTGGATGCTCGGTGCGAGTCGAGGCATCTGGGCGCTGGCGGTGAGTATTCCGTTGTCGCTGCTGCTCGGCATCGCCGGGCTATATCTGAGCGGCCAGAGCCTGAACCTGCTGACCTTCGGCGCGCTGTCCGTCGCGGTCGGACTCCTTGCCGACGACGCGATCATCGTGCTCGAAAGCATCTATCACCGATGGGAGGCCGGAGACGGCCGGTGGGACGGCGTCGCGCGCGGGCTTCGCGACATCGCCGGCCCGGACATATCGGGCACGCTGACGACCGTCGCCGTGTTCTTGCCGCTCGCATTCGTCGGCGGGCTGGCGGGACTGTTCTTCGTCCCGTTTTCGCTCGCGATGACGTTCAGCCTGATGGCTTCCCTCGCGATTTCCCTAAGCCTCATCCCGCTCGTGCTCGGGTTCGCGGGCCCCCGCGTCCCGACGCGGCCGACGTCGGGTTCGCGCGCCGTCGCGTGGCTCAAGCGCCATAACGCGCGGCTTTTCGATCTTGTGCTGCGTCGCCCGCGACAGTCGCTCTGGGGCTGCGTCGTCATCCTGGCCGTCTCGGTAGCCGGTCTGGTGCTCGTGCCCGTCGATTTCCTGCCGCTGCCGAACGAGGCCGTGTTGCTGGAAAGCTTTACGTTGCCGCCCGGAACGTCGCTGCACGACGCGCGAGATGCGGCCGACCGCCTCTCGTTCCGGCTGCGCAGCCTTCCGTTCGTGGCGCACGTATTCGCGCGGGTGGGGTCCGCGTCCGGAACGTCGTACACGGAACCTGCTTACGCCGGTGAAATCCAGGTTGCACTGAAGCCGGACGTGAACGCGGGAAGTCTCGACGAAATCGGCGCGCAGATCACCGAGGCATCCAGACTCCCGGGCATACAGACGTCGATAGGCACGCCCACGCTGGAGCGACTGGGCGAAAGCCTGTCGGGACTGCCTCAGCCTTTCGTGATCGACGTCTACGGCAATTCAGTTGCCACCCTGCAATCCGTGTCGAATGAGGTAACGCGACGTCTGTCGTCGGTGCCGGATCTCGCCGACGTGTTCAACAACGACGGTTACGCCGTGACGGAGCTGCAGATCACGCCGAAAGCCGGGGCGCTCGCGCTTCACGGCATCACCGCCGCGCAACTCTTTTCCCAACTGCACCTGATGCTGGCCGGACAGACCGTCGCAACGGTGCCCGAGGGAAATGGTCATCTCGACGTGTACATCCGCCTCGGCGACCCGACGCATTTCTCCGTCGAACAGTTGAAACAGATTCCCGTCATGGCGAACGGATGGACGGCACTCGGCGACTTGACGGACATTGCCATGAAGACAGGTCCCAACGTCCTCCGGCATCTGAACGGTCTGCGCGCCATCGAAATACTCGCGACACCGACTGCTCCTCTCGGGAAGGTCATCTCCGACGCCAAAAAGGCGCTGGCGACGATGAAATTGCCGCCCGGCTACGACGTGAAATTCGGCGGGCTTTATCCGCTGCTCGAACGCGCCTTGTTGAATGTGGCGGTCGCCGCGGCGATCGCGCTCGCGCTCATGCTCGGCATTCTTGCGCTGCAGTTCGACGGCTTCCTGGTGCCGGGTCTGCTGCTCCTGCAAATACCGCTCGCGTTTTCGGGCGGAGCGATTGCGCTGTTGCTGAGCGGCGTCGGCCTCAATGCGGTCGGCCTGATCGCGTTCCTCACGCTGGTCGGCGTGAGTCTGAATCACGGCATTGTTCTGCTGCAGAGGGTGAAACGCAACGAAGCCGAAGGAGAAAGCGTCGTCGACGCGGTCAGGCATGCCGTCGAGGTGAGATTCCGGCCCATACTGCTGACAGTCTTGACGGCATCGCTCGGCTTGCTGCCGACCGCGCTGGGCTTCGGAAAGGGAGCCGCACCGGAACAGGGACTGGCGATCGTGACGCTGGGCGGCCTCGTCTGGAGCGGGTTGCTCAGCACGAATCTGCTTCCCGCGCTGTACGTCTACAGGTCGAGACAAAGGCGTCTTTAGCGATCCGCCAGAGCGGGGATCAGCGACCCGGCGCGACGCCGGTCCTCAACGCATCGCCGCGCTCGGCCGCCGCCACCGCGCGCCTGAAATACTCGATCGTGTTGCGCAACCCGTCGTCGAGCGGCGTATGCGGCTGCCACCCGAGCAGCCGCGTCGCGCGCTCGATCGACGGCTTCCGGTGCCACGGGTCGTCGACCGGCAGCGGCAGGAACCGGACCTCGGACGCCGACCCGCTCAACTGCGCGATGCGCCGCGCGATGTCGAGCATCGAAATTTCCTCTGGATTCCCAAGATTCACCGGCCCGCCCGGATCGTCGGCCGCGTTCATCAGGCGGATCAGCCCGTCGATCAGATCGTCCACGTAGCAGAACGAGCGCGTCTGCGAGCCGTCCCCATAGACAGTCAGCGGCTCGCCCGCCAGCGCCTGCATCACGAAGTTCGACACCACGCGGCCGTCGCGCGGATGCATGCGCGGCCCATATGTGTTGAAGATCCGCGCGATCCGCACGTCGAGCCCGTGTTGACGGCGATAGTCGGTGCACAGCGTCTCCGCGCAGCGCTTGCCTTCGTCGTAGCACGAGCGCGGGCCGATCGGGTTCACGTGGCCCCAGTAGTCCTCCGTCTGCGGATGCACGCGCGCGTCGCCGTACACTTCGCTCGTCGACGCCTGCAGCAGCTTCGCCTTCACGCGCTTTGCGAGGCCGAGCATGTTGATCGCGCCGTGCACGCTCGTCTTCGTCGTCTGCACCGGATCGAACTGGTAGTGGATCGGCGACGCGGGGCACGCGAGGTTGTAGATCTCGTCGACTTCGACGTACAGCGGAAACGTCACGTCGTGGCGCATCAATTCGAAGTTCGCGTTGTCGAGCAGATGCGCGACATTGCGCTTCGTGCCGGTATAGAAGTTGTCGACGCACAGCACGTCGTGGCCGTCGGCGACGAGCCGCTCGCAGAGATGCGAGCCGAGAAAGCCGGCGCCGCCGGTCACGAGAATGCGCTTCGCGGTCAGTTCCTTCATGGTGTCGTTCCTCGTCGATGGCTCATGCGGCGTTCAGCGGGCCTTCACGCGCACACCGCGCGCAGCGCGTCGTTCCAGTCGTACACGAAGCGGTCGATGGCGAAGCGTTCGAGCGCGGTGCGGCGCGCCGCGTCGCCGAGACGGCGCGCTTCGTGCGGATCCTCGATCAGTTCGCGCATCGCGTCGACGAGCCGGTCGAGCCGCGTATCGACGATCCCGTTCTCGCCGTCGCGGATCACGCTCGCGAGTTCCGTGGTCGCGAGGCCGACGATCGGCATCCCGATCGTCATCGCCTCGACGATCGCAAGGCCGAGGCTCGTCCAGCGGATCGGATTGAAAAAGAAGCGATAGCGCGAGCAGAACGCCGCCAGGTCGAGATTCGGAATCTCGCCGATGCCGCCGAGGCTTTGCGCATCCATCCCGACGAGATCGAGCGGCACCTGCGTGCGCGCGTTCTGGAACACGTCGGCGCCGAGCCGCCGTCCGCGCTCGCGCAGATGATTGACGACGACGATCCCGCACGGCTTCTCGCCGGTGTAGCGCACGCCGTCCGGCACGACGACGCCGTGTTCGATCACGCGCGTCGGCGTGTCGCCGCTGTCCCACATCAGCTGGTTGAACGGCGTCACGTGCACGAGCAGCGTGCCGGGATCGGCGACCCAGTGGCGCTGCGCGAACGGCGCCTCCTGCGGCGGATCGTGCTCGACGTACACGCGCGGCAGACGCCGCTGCGCATCGGACAGCAGGCGATGACGGTCGTCGTCCCAGTGGCTGCGGTGCTGGTAGACGATCACGTCGAACTCGCGCGACGCGACTTCCGACGCGTCGACTTCGTGCACGTTCGGCCCCCACGGCAGCACGCCCGCGCGGCCCGCATAGCCGGGCGGGCGGCCGTGCTTCGTCACGACGTGGAATTCGTGCGGCGCCTGGGTCAGGTAGTACAGATAGTTGCCGTGCACGTGCCATGTCAGCACGCGCAGCGGACCGGAACGGTGCATCAGCATCGCGGACCTCCGTGGTGCGGTCGGGGTTCGGCATACGCCCGCGAAAGCGGCGGGGAGGTGTCGTTGAAGGCGGAGGCGTCTGCCGCGTGCCGCAGTTGCGCGCGTGCATGCGCCGCGACCGACTCGATGCCGATGTTCAGCGCGCACGGGTGCCCGTACGGGCAGTCGCGGAACATGCAAGGGCGGCACGCGGGCCAGTCCGCGAGCACGTGATGGCGGTCGTGATCGAGCGGCGCCCAGCGCCGCGTGTCGCTGCCGGACGCGACGACGACGCTGCGCGTGCGCATCGCGGCGGCGACGTGCGACAGTCCGGTGTCGTTGCACACGACGAGCCGCGCGTGCGCGACGAGCGCGGCGAGCGAACCGAGCGACGTCTCGCCGGCGAGATGTTGCGCAGGCCGCACCATCGCGCCGACCACTTGCGCGGTCAGCTCGACCTCCGCGGCCGTGCCGGTCACGGCGATCTGCCAGCCGTCGGCGGCGAGGTCGTCGGCGACGGCGGCGAAGCGGTCGGCGGGCCAGCGCCGCGACGGTAGCTGCGCGCCCGGATGCACGAGCACGAGCCGCTCCGGATGCAGGCCGTGGCGCGCGGCGAGCGCGTCGTAGTCGTCGACGTCCTCGGGTGTCAGCGGGAACGACAGCGCGGCGCTCGCCGCGTCGACGCCCATCGCGCGCATCAGCACGTTGTAGCGCTCGGGCTCGGGCAGCGTATCGGGCCATGGAACGAACAAGCCGCGCGGCGGCGTCTCGCCCGGCTGCGAAAAACCGGCGAGCGCGCGCGCGCCGAAGCGGGCAACGAGCGCATTCGCGATGCCGCCGCTGCCGTGAAGCTGGATCGCGAGATCGAAGCGCCGTGCGCGCATCGCGTCGACGAACGCGCTCAGGTGCGCTTCGTCTTCCGCTTGCTCGGGAAAGCCGCGTGCGCCGGGAAACGCGTCGAACGCGTCGATCAGCTCCGCGTAGCGGGCGGCGAACGCGCGTGCCCACGGCAACCCGATCAGCGTGATGTGCGCATCAGGCAGCGCGGCGCGCAACGCGCGCAATGCGGGGACGCTGCACAGCAGATCGCCGAGCTGCAGCGCGCGGAACACCGCGATGCGTCGGGGAGCCACGGCGTCGATGAAGGTCGTCATCGGTCGAACCTCGCTGCAATAGCGTCGAAAAACGTCATAGAAACCACACGCGATAACGGACCGCCCCGTTGAGCCGCCAGTAGATCGACAGAAACGGGATCCACACGGACGTCCACGCCATCTCGGCGATATGCGCCGCCGAAAGCCGCGTGCCGCGCAGCCGGACCACGCAGAACCCGCCGGTCAACACGAGCCACACCGCGAATGCGGCGATAGCGACGTCCGCGCGTTCGAACAGAAACGCGACGAGCACCCACAGCGCCGCGCACAGGATCGAGTAGTAGAGGAGCGGCGGCCCGGATGCGATCCGCTGCCGGTACAGGTCCGGGTGCTTGCGATAGAGCAGCGCGTCGTAGCGGCTCTTCTTCTGCTGCGCAAGACTCACACCCCAACGCGCGGGCCGCACCGGATGCACGACGAGCGCGTCGTCCGCGCGCACGACCTGCGCGCCCGCGCGCAGCAGCGTGAACTGCAGGTCGGAGTCCTCGCGCCACGCCGCGGTGAAGCGCTCGTCGAAGCCGCCCGTCTGCGCGAGCCGCGTGCGCCGCACGAACGCATTCGCGGTCGCGAATTCCGCGCGCGCGAGGCCGCTCGCGTCGCGTTCGTAGTCGGTCGGGGTGTCGCGCAGCGGCACGACGATGCGGCCCGCGGCGGCATCCGCGCGCTCCAGCGCGGCGACGCCCGCGCGCAGCCAGCAGGCGGCCGGTTGCGTGTCGTCGTCGGTGAACGCGATCAGCGGCGCGCGCGCCGCGCGCCAGCCGGCGTTGCGCGCGCCGGCCGGCCCTTGCGTCGCGGTGACCGCGACATAGCGGATCGCGAGGGCGCGCGGCCGATGTTCGGCCGCGAACGCTTCGACGGCCCGACGCGTCGCGTCATCGGGCCCGTCGTCGCACACGATAATTTCGTAGCGCGCCGGATCGTAGTCCTGCCGCACGAGCGCATCGAGACAGGTGCGCAGCAGGTCGGGGCGACGCCACGTCGGCACGACCACCGACACGTCCAGATGCGCGAGCAGCGCGCCCGGATAGCCGTCGTTCACCGGTTCGTCCGCGCCGATCGTGCGCGGCTCGCGGGCTTCGACGTCGGCGGGTTTCACGCGTCGATTCATCGTCGCTCCTTATGCCGACGCGCGCGCCTTGCGCACGAGGAACGGACCGATTACGAGCGCGTCGAGCGGCGACGTCCAGAACGATTCGAGCGCGTCGCGCGGCGAGTTCACCATCGGCTCGCCGCGCGTGTTGAACGACGTGTTCACGAGCACCGGCACGCCGGTGCGCGCAAAGAACGCGGCAATCAGGTCGTAATAGAGCGGATGCTGCGCGCGATTCACCGTCTGCACGCGCGCGGTGCCGTCGACGTGCCGCACGGCCGGAATCCGCTCGGCCTTCTCGGGGCGCACGTCGAACACGAACAGCATGAACGGCGCGCGGCCCGCGCCGACGAACCATTCGGACGCCTGCTCTTCGAGCACGACCGGCGCGACCGGCCGGAAGTCCTCGCGGTCCTTGATCTCGTTGAGCTTCGCCTGCATCCCCGGATCGACCGGCGATGCGAGTATCGAGCGCGCGCCGAGCGCACGCGGGCCGAACTCGGTGCGCCCCTGATACCAGCCGATCACGTTGCCGTCCGCGAGCAGTTGCGCCGCTTCGTTCGCGACGTCGGTGAGGCGCGTGTACGGCGTCTTCGACCACTTCAGGAACGCCTCGATTTCCTCGTCGCCGTACTCGGGGCCGAGATACGCGTGATCCATCGTCCAGTGGCGCACCGGCTTGCCGTCGGGCGCCGCGTCCGCGCGCAGCCGGTAGTCGGTCCATAGCGCGGCGCCGAGCGCGGTGCCCGCGTCGCCCGCGGCGGGCTGCACCCACACTTCGTCGAACGGGCCGTGGTCGCGCACGAACGAATTCATCACGCAGTTGAGCGCGACGCCGCCCGCCATGCACAGCTTGTCGAGCCCGGTGCGCGCGTGCAGCCAGCGTGCGAGTTCGAGCACTGTCTCTTCGAGCACGCGCTGCAGCGAGCACGCGATGTCGAAGTGGCGCTGCTCGAGCGGGCCGCCGCGTTCGCGCGGCGGGCCGAAGCGCTTCACCAGTTCCGGCTCGGCCACGGTGTAGTGCCCGTTGCCGCGATAGCGGACGATCTCGCGAAACGCGTCCGCGTGCACGGGCTTGCCGTACGACGCGAGCGCCATCACCTTGTACTCGTCGGACGAGTGCAGAAAGCCGAGCCACCCGGTCACCTGTTCGTACAGCAGGCCGAGCGAATGCGGCAGCTCGACCTGCGTGAGCCGCCTGTACGCGCCGCTTCTGAATTCGCCGAGGCTGGTCGTCACGCCTTCGCCGCGGCCGTCCATCGTCAGCACGGCGGCATCGGCGAACGGGCTCGCGAGAAACGCGCTCGCCTCGTGCGCGAGATGGTGTTCGACGAAGTGCCATTCGAACCCGTGTTCGCGATCGACGCCCGCAAAGCGCCGCCGCAGATGATGCGGCGCGCCGTCCAGCAGTTGCGCCTTCGCGTTCACGATGTACGCGAGAAAGAGCGGGTCCCACGGCGAGCCGTTCGCCTGCGCCTTCGCGCGCGACGGATCGAACGGCAGCGCGACCGTCGCGGGCGGCTTGCCGGAGGGCATGCCGGGGAAGAGGGCCGGGTCGTACGAGTACGCGACGTGATCGACGTCCGCAAGCGTGATGCCGGCCGCCTTCAGGCAGTAGTCGATCGCGTCGAACGGCAGTTGCCACGTCGAGAACGGCACCGGCCGCTTCGCGTGCTTCACGTGCGTGAAGCGTTCGTCTTCGGCGGCCGCGAGCACGACGCCGTCGCGCATCAGCGCGGCCGCGCTGTCGTGATAGACCGCATTGATTCCGAGGGTGTACATAGGCGTTTCCCTGTCGTCCACGTGGGTTGAGCGGTTCGCTACGCGAGGCGCGCGTCGTCGGCCGCCGTCTGCGCGGCGATGCGGCGCTGCCGCGTGTCGCGCAGCAGGTCGAGCGCGGCGTTCGCGACTTCGTCGGCCTCGACGCCTTGCAGGCACGCGTGATGCCCGACCGGACACTCGCCGCGATAGCACCAGCGGCACGCGACGTCGCGATACAGCAGACGATGCGGCGTGCGCCACGGCGTGTGCTGCGGGTTCGTCAGCGCATACAGGTCGACGACCGGCGTGCCGAGCGCCGCCGCGATATGCACGGGCCCGCTGTTGTTCGCGATCAGCAGGTCCACCGAATCGAGCAGCGCGATGAATTCGCCGAGCGCGAACGCGCCCGCGAAATCGACGAGCCGCGCGCGCGTCGCCGGTTGCGCGGCGTCGGCGATCGCGCGCGTGAGCGGCGCTTCGTCAGCGGTGCCGGTGAGCAGCACGCGGCAGTCGTCGGCGCGCGTCAGTTCATCGAGTGCGCGCGCGTACTTGTCGCTCGCGTAGCGTCGCGACGCGGCCGTTGCGCCCGGATGCACGACGACGAGCGGCTCGTCGCCCGCGATGCCGTGCGCGGCGAGCCGGGCACGCAGCGCGTCGCGATCTTCGTCGCGCACGACGATGCGCATGCGCGGGTCCGACGTGCGCGCGCCGACCGCCTCGACGAGCGCCAGTTGCCGCTCGACTTCGTGACGCACGCTCGCATGCGGCTCGGGCTCGACGATCCAGTCGGTCAACAGCGAGTATGGGTTCTCGCGGCAATGCGCGAGCCGCCGCGCGATGCCCGCCTGGAAGCACACGGTCGCCGCCGGCAGCGGATTCTGGCTGTACACGGTGAAGATGACCGCCGCATCGAAGCCGCCGTCGCGCAAACGCTCGATCATCGCCGCGTGGTCGTGCGGCGAGCCTTGCGGCGCCGGGCTCGCCCACGGCGCGTCGTACACGATCAGATCGTCGATGTCGGCGAGATACGGCGCGATCGCCGCGCCGGCCGGCGACGCGAAGAGCGTCAGATGCCGGCCCGGCGCCGACTCGCGCAGCGCGCGCAGCGCGGGCGTCGTCATCAGCACGTCGCCGAGATGGTCGAGCCGTACGCACAGGATCCGCTTCACGTCGTCGCCCCACGGCACCGGCGGCGTGTCGATCCGGCGCGGCCCCGCGTGCGGCGTGCGCGGCGCAATCGCGAACGGCGTCGTGTTCATTGCCATGCGGCCTCCGCGGGCGCGCGCGGGTAGCGCGGCCGATGTCGTTCGTGTTCGAACGTGTCGACGATCATCTGCGCGGCGTCGCGCAGGTTCGTCACGAACGCATAGGGCACGCGCGCGGGCGTGGCCTGCCACTCGGTCTCGTTGCCGCAATCCGCGAGGATCGCGCGGCAGCCCGCGCGGTTGCCGGCTTCGATGTCGTCGAGGATGTCGCCGACCATCCAGCTCGACGCGAGATCGACGCCGTGCTCGCGCGCGGCGCGCTCGATGAGGCCGGGCGCCGGCTTGCGGCAGTCGCAGCGGCGCGCGTACGGCGGCACGCAGCCCCGCGGATGATGCGGGCAGAAGTAGACACCGGACAGCGTCGCGCCGCACGACGCGAACATCGCGTGCAAGTGCGCTCTCACGCCGTCGAGCGCCGCAGGCGGAAAGCGGCCGAGCGCGACGCCGGCCTGATTGCTGACGACGAAGAGGCGCAGCGGATGGCGCGCGAGGATCGCGAGCGCGTCGGCCGCGCCGGGCGCGAAGCGCATGCGCGCGGGGTCGACGTTGTACGGCACGTCGTCGAGCAGCGTGCCGTCCTTGTCGAGGAACACGGCGGGGCTGGGCGGCATGGCCGCGGCGTGGGCAGTCGGCATGAGCGGCCCCGTCTAGCCGAACGCACGCAGCGCGGCGCCGCCCGCGGCCGCGACACGGGCTTCGCGCGGCGCCTCGGCGCGAGGGGGCGCGACCTGCAGATACACGTCTTCGAGTTCGCGCGCGATGCCGCGCCACGTGAACTGCGCGTTCGCGCGCGCGCGGCCCGCTTCGCCCATTGCGCGGGCGCGCTCCGGGTCGGCGCGCAGTGCGTCGAGGCGCGCGGCGAGAGCGTCCGGATCGCGCGACGGCACCAGAAAACCGGTCTCGCCGTCGCGCACCGTATGGCGGATGCCGCCGACGTTCGCGCCGATCACCGGCGTCGCGCACGCCATCGCCTCGACCGGCGTGATGCCGAACGGTTCGTACCACGGCGTCGTGACGAACACGTCCGCCGCGCTGTAGTAGTAGCGCAAGAGCGAGCGGTCGCGGCGCCCGACGAACGTCACCTGGTCGTCGATCCCGCAGCGGTGCGCGATGCCGCGCAGCCGCGCGATTTCCGGCGTCGCGATTTCGTTCGGGGTCTCCGAATCGCCGCCGACCACGTACAGGTGCGCGCGCGCGCCATGCAGCCGGCGCAGCGCGGCGACGCCGGCCACCACGTTGTCGATGCCCTTGCGCGGCACGAGGCGGCCGAGCTGCAGCACCGTGAACGCGTCGCGCGGCCAGCCGAGCGCGTCGCGCGCTTCGTTGCGATCGACCGGATGGAATTCGCCCGGATCGAAGCCGCACGCGACGATCGAGATCCGGCTCGCATCCGCACCGTACAGCTCGACCAGATCGGCTTCGTCGGCCGGACATTCGGCGATCACGCGGTCCGAGCGGCGCACGAGTTCGTCCTCGATCGCGAAGCGCTCGTCCGGAAAGCCGTCGCTCGCGCCCTGATGTTTGCGACGCACGCGGCCGAGCGCATGGAACGTCGTGACGAGCGGCAGGTTCAGCGCGTCCTTCACCTTCAGCGCGGCGAGCCCCGACATGAAGAAGTTCGCATGCATCACGTCGTACGGGCGGCGCTCCTTGCGGCAGAAACCGGTCAGGAAGTCCGCGAACGCGCCCATGTACGGCAGCAGACGCTCCTTCGGCAACTGCATCGGCGGCCCCGCGGGCACGTGGATCACGCGCACGCCGTCCATGTCCGACGCGAGCGGCAACAGCGCGCGATCGCGCCGCGTGAACACGTCCACCTGATGCCCGGCGCGATGGAGCTGGCGCGCGACGTGGGCGACATAGACGTTCTGTCCGCCGGTATCGACGCCGCCCGCGACGGCGAGCGGCGAAGCGTGTTCACTGACGAGGGCGATTTTCATGGACGGTTCCTTCGCGAGAATGTCTGGGTGTGTCTGAGTGGGCGCGCCGCGCATCGACGCCGCGTCCCCACCGTCCAGCAGACGCTGTGCCAGGCGCGCAAAGCCGCGCGCGGCGGGCTTTTGCGCGCCGCTCGATGCTTGCCTCGCGCGTGTCCAGACCGCTTCGATGCGGATTGGAACCCGCCCGGAACCGGCTCGTGTGCCGGGAAGCGCTGTGGCATTCCCTGTTTTTACATGGCGCTTGTAAATACGCGGCTCGCCGGCCGTGGCGCGCAGCGGCAAATTTGCGGGCCGTCGGGCGCGCGCCTTGCCTGCGATGCGGCTTTGAGGCCGTCGAGCCTGGAGGCCCTGTCGATGAGCGCCGCATTCGACCGACACACGCAGCGCGCGGTGAAACGCCAGATCGCGAGCGATTTCGTGCACGCGCTGTGGCAGTACCGCGGCGCGACGTTCGCCGCGGCCGCGCTGATGGTGGTCGGCCGGCTGTGCGCGGTGGCGGTGCCGATTGCGCTCAAGCATCTGGTCGACGGGCTCGCGCACGTGCCGGTGCTGGTCGTCGTGCCGGTGTTCCTCGTGCTCGCGTATGCGCTGCTGCGGTTTCTCGGCGATGCGCTGTCCGAGGCGCGCGACGTCGCGTTCAGCATCGTCACGCAGCGCGCGGTCGCGTCGTTTCGAGAACGCACGTTCGCGCACCTGCACCGGCTCGGCGCGCGCTTTCATGCGGGCCGCGAGACGGGCGGGATCGTTCGCGACGTGCAAAAGGGCTCGGACGGCATCGGCTTTCTGCTCGGCACCGCGCTGTTCGCGGTGCTGCCGACGGCGCTCGAAATCGGCGTGGTGATCGCGATCGTCGCGAACCGCTATTCGGCGATGTTCGTGCTCGTGATCGGCGCGACGTTCGCCTGCTATGCGGTGCACACGTCGATCTTCGCGCGGCGGCGGCTCGTGTTCCAGCGCGAGGTGAACCGGCTCGAAGCGACCGCGGACAGCCGGCTCGTCGACAGTCTGCTCAATCACGATACCGTCAAGTACTTTTCGAGCGAGCAGCACGAGGTCGACCGGCTGCGCGGCGTGCTCGACCACTGGGTCGACGCGCGGCTCGCGAACCAGCGCGCGCTGACCGCGCTGCACATCGGCCAGAGCCTCGTGATCGCGGCGGGCATCGCGGCGACGATGCTGCTCGCGGTCCAGCAGGTCGCGCTGCATCACATGACGGTCGGCGATCTGGTGCTCGTGAACGCGTACATCATCCAGGTGTGCGCGCCGCTGAACACGCTCGGCTTCGTGTTTCGCGAGGCGAACGACGCGCTCGTCGACATCGAGCGAATGTTCGGGATCCTGTCGGTTCGCGGCACGGCCGGCGAGGACGTCGACGCGCCGGCCGCGCACCCGCTCGTCGTGTCGCAGGGCGAGGTGCGCTTTACGCGCGTCGACTTCGGCTACGACCCGGCGCGGATCGTGTTGCGCGACATCGACTTCGTCGCGGCGCCGGGGCGCACGCTCGCGGTCGTCGGCGGCAGCGGGTCGGGCAAGTCCACGCTGATGAAGCTGCTGTTCCGCTTCTACGGACCGCTGCACGGCAGCGTGGAGATCGACGGGCAGGATCTGTCGACGGTCACGCAAAAGAGCCTGCGCGACGCGATCGGCATCGTGCCGCAGGACACCGTGCTGTTCAACGACACGATCGCTTACAACATCGCGTACGGACGCCCGAGCGCGACGCGCGCCGACGTCGTGCGCGCCGCGCGCGCCGCGCAGCTCGACGAGCTGATCGAGCGGCTGCCGGACCACTACGACACGCGCGTCGGCGAGCGCGGCGTGCGGCTGTCGGGCGGCGAGCGGCAGCGGATCGCGATTGCGCGCGCGATCCTGAAGGACCCGCGCATCATGGTGTTCGACGAGGCGACGTCGGCGCTCGACACGCGCTCGGAGCGCGCGATCCAGCGCGAACTGACGCGGCTCGCGCAGGGCCGCACGACGATCGTGATCGCGCACCGGCTCTCGACGGTCGTCGACGCCGACCAGATCCTCGTGATGGAGCACGG
>Ga0310811_10005557_pt1 | contig 15977 bp, 17 predicted proteins | sample YCmetagenome_FD_207642 | JGI IMG/M metagenome (GOLD analysis project Ga0310811, IMG submission 207642) | Soil microbial communities from experimental microcosm in Duke University, North Carolina, United States - YC | ecosystem: Engineered > Artificial ecosystem > Soil microcosm > Unclassified ...
GTATGCGGATTACTTCAGTGGTGAGGAGAGCTCAGGTGAGCACGAACGACGGGCCCGGCGTTCCCCCGGAGCAGTCTCCGGAGAAGACCTCGATCTTCCGGGCCGACTTCCTGGCGGACGCGGAGGCGCAGGAACCGCCTGCCTCGGAGCCTTCGGTCGCCGGCGTCGACGCGCTGCCGGCCGGCTCGGCACTGCTGGTCGTCAAGCGGGGGCCCAACGCGGGTTCCCGGTTCCTGCTCGACCGCGACACGACGAGCGCGGGACGGCATCCCGACAGCGACATCTTCCTCGATGACGTCACGGTTTCCCGCCGGCACGCGGAGTTCCGGCGGGAAGGCGGCGAGTTCGTCGTCATCGACGTGGGCAGCCTGAACGGCACCTATGTCAACCGCGAGCCGGTCGACCAGGCCGTCCTCGCCGGTGGCGACGAGGTCCAGATCGGCAAGTTCCGCCTGGTCTTCCTGACCGGCCCGGGGCACGGGGGTCAGGGGACACGGTGACGGCTGCCGGGCGGCCACAGCGTGATGGGTTGAGCATCGGGGCCGTGCTGGCGCAACTGCGCGCCGACTTCCCCGATGTCACCATCTCCAAGATCAGGTTCCTCGAGTCCGAGGGCCTGGTCCAGCCCGGCCGTACGCCTTCGGGCTACCGGCAGTTCGCTCCGGCGGACGTGGAACGGCTGCGCTTCGTGTTGTCCGCCCAGCGGGATCACTACCTGCCGTTGAAGGTGATCAAGGAGCAACTGGACGCCGCCGACCACGGCGCCGTCGAATCGGTGCCGGCCGCCGGCCGGCTGCCGCGCAAGCTCGTCGCGCTCTCGGAGCGGCCCGGCCGCACCGGGCCGGACGGGCTGCCGGTCGCCGAGGACTTCGTGCCCGGCCGGGAGATCCGGCTGACCCAGGAGGAGCTTGTGGCGAAGGCGGAGATCGACACCGCCACGCTCGCCGAGCTCGTGCAGTACGGGCTGATCAGGCCGGGCGTGGCGGGGTTCTACGACCCGGACGCCGTGGTGATCGCCAGAACGGTCAAGGCGATGACCGACTACGGCATCGAACCGCGGCATCTGCGCGCTTTCCGGGCTTCCGCGGACCGGGAGGTCGGCCTGCTGGAACAGATCGTGATGCCGGTCTACCGGCAGCGCGACGCCGATGCCAAGGCCCGCGCGGACGAGCTGGCGCGGGAGCTCGCCGCGTTGTCGGTGACCTTGCACACCCTGCTGGTCAAGGCGGGCATCCGCGCGGTCACCGGCGGCAGCTGAGCGGCGGGAGTGCCAAGTTCGTTGGTAATGACACTGTTTCATGTCTCTTCCTGGCGGCGAAGATGCCGTACGGTTGGTGATGGGTTGCCGGACCACGGGTTCGCACTCGTGGTGCCGGCACAGTTGTAAGAAGCGAGCAGTCGTAAGAAGCGAGCACAGCGCCCGGATGACGGGTAGCGTCGGGGATGTCGATGAGGAATCCTCGGCGCAACGCTGCGGCCGGCGCACAGGAGAGGGAGGCGAAGCCCGATGAGCGAAATGCGCGTCGTCGGTGTGCGGGTGGAGCTGCCCGCCAACCAGCCGATCTTGCTGCTGCGGGAGACCGACGGCGAACGGTACCTCCCGATCTGGATCGGATCCGTCGAGGCCACGGCGATCGCCCTGGAACAGCAGGGCGTGCGCCCGGCACGGCCGCTCACCCACGACCTGCTCAAGGAGGTCATCGGGGCGCTGGGCCGGGAGCTCGAACAGGTCGTGATCACCGACCTGCGCGAGGGCACCTTCTTCGCCGAGCTGGTGTTCGACGGGAACGTGCGGGTTTCCGCGCGGCCCAGTGATTCGGTGGCGCTCGCCCTGCGGGTCGGGGTGCCGATCCACGCGGTGGACGCGGTGCTGGAAGAGGCCGGCCTGATCATCCCCGACGAGCAGGAGGACGAGGTCGAGAAGTTCCGCGAGTTCCTCGACTCCGTTTCCCCGGAAGACTTCCGCGGCGCCGACACCTGAGCGCGGGCCGTCGGATCCTGGTCGGTGGATCAGGTGGCGCGTTTCCCGGATGGCCAGTGAGCGGAACCGATACGCGCCCGGTGCCCGTTCACGCCGCGGTCGCCTTCGCGAAGAATCCGGCCAGTTCCCTTCCGTAGGCTTCGATGTCGGTATCGGGATCCTCCGCCAATGCCGCCGCGGCCCCGTCGAGAGCGTGCGCGATCGTCCTGGCCATCACTTCCGGCGTGAACTCGCCGAACGCCCCTTCTCGCTGTCCCTGCCTGAGCCGGCGTGTCAGCCGGCCGGTCCGCAGATCCGCCAGCAGTGCCGCGGTCACCGGTTCTCCCGGCATGTTCCCGATGATCTCGCCGAGGGCCCGCACCGCCTCCGGATGGGCGCGCAGAAACGCCACTTCCGATTCGATGTAGGCGCGGAGCGGTCCGGCCCGCTCCGGGTGCCGCTCGGCGCGTTCGGCCGTGTACCGGTCCTTGACGTGGATGATCGTGCCGAGCAGCGCGGTCATCAGGTTCGCCTTGGTGCCGAAGTGGTAGGTGATGATCCGGGTGCTGCTCAGGCCGGCCTGGGCGCGGATGCGTTCGAAGGAGGCCTTCGCGTAGCCGTGCCGGGCGATGGTGTCGATGGTGGCGCTGAGGATCTGTGCCCGGCGCGCCGCTTCGGTCACGCCGAGTCCGAGGTCCGGCTGCATCTCAGCCGTTATCCGCATGAGTAAATAATGACATGACCGAGTAAATCGGGCATGACCGAGTGAAGTCTCAAGAAGGACTTGAGGTGCCCCGCGCGTCGCGTTGACCAGGAGACCGAGCACGCTTACCGTCGAAGTCGGCGAATCGCTCGGGTGTGATTAGCCCAACGCGGACGCAACTTGAGCGGTCGCCGCAGCCAGGGATCCCGCCCCCGGGATTCGGGTGCTTGTTTCGACCGGCCGCCCGGCCGGGCGAGGGGAGGCATGCGTGGTCGACGAAAGGCCGGTCAAGGCGGTCGACGGGGAGCAGGGTGAGCTGTTTCCGGACTCGTCCCTGCCTGATGAGCTGGTCGGGTACCGGGGTCCCGCGGCCTGTCAGATCGCCGGCATCACCTACCGGCAGCTCGACTACTGGGCGCGGACGAAGCTCGTCGCGCCGACCGTGCGGACGGCGCACGGCTCGGGTTCGCAGCGGTTGTACTCGTTCACCGACATCCTGGCCCTCAAGATCGTGAAGCGGTTGCTGGACACCGGGGTCTCGTTGCAGAACATCAGAGTCGCCGTCGACCACCTCCGTGGGCGCGGCATCCGGGATCTGGCCAACGTGACCCTTGTCTCCGATGGCACCACCGTCTACGAATGCACCTCGCCCGAGGAGATCGTCGACCTGCTACAGGGCGGTCAGGGCGTGTTCGGCATCGCGGTCAAGGTGCACATGCAGGAGATCAGCGGCACCCTGCACGAATTCCCCGCCGAGCGGGCCGACGGTGGGCACATCGAGCCGGACGTTCCGGACGAGCTGACCCAGCGGCGCAACGCGCGCCGCACGGGCTGATCGGTTTGCCGGCTGCCGGGCAAAGCCGGTGGGAACGGCACAGGTAAGGTAAGAGGCGCAGTCGCCGAAGCCGCGCGGGAGAGTTCGAGCCCTTACCCGGGTTCGGCGCCGAAGGAGCAAGTCCTCCCCGGAACCTCTCAGGCACCCTGGACCGTGCGGACGAGACGCCTCTGGAAAGCGGGTGGTCCGGACACAACCGGCGTGACCCCGCCGAAGGTGCAAACCCGGCCCAAACACACGGGTGAACCTCTCAGGCGCCCCCAGCGGGTACGGACAGAGTGGGGAGGGCCCGGACCACGGTCCGGGCCCTGATGTCCGGAGGCCGGGATCAGCCCGGGACCTTGTCCAGGAATCCGCGGACGTCGCTGATCCGGCCGTTTTCGACCGTGATCACGTCGAAGCCGATGACGACCGGTTCGTCCGCGCCCGCCGGCGCGAGGTGCCAGGTGAACCGCGCGATGTCGTGGTGCCCGTCCACCGTGCCGCCCAGGCCGAACGTCAGTCCCGCGAACCGGCGCTGCGCCCCGTCGATGAACTGGTCCAGACCATCTCGGCCGCGGACGGAGCCCAGCGGGTCGGTGTAGGCCGCGTCCTCGGTCAGGACCTCGTCGAGCACCTCGCGGCGTTTCCCGGGATCGGTTTCGTTCCAGGCGTCGAGATAGCGGTGCACGATCGCGGTGAAGTCGGTCATGGTGGTTCTCCTCGGGTGCTCGGTGGTGCTCGTGGTTCTCGGTCGTTTTCGGTGGTTTCCGAGTCCGCCGGTTCGTGTCCGGTTCGTGTCCGTGCGGACCGGTCGCGGCAACGATGACCGGACCGGCGGCGGCCTGTCGATTACGCGCCGGGTAATGGACGGTGCTTGTAGCGTCGAGGCATGACGACGTTTCGGCGGCCCGGCGGCCGGCCGGGCACGGCAGTGGCCGGGCGCGGCCAGGTCGGGTCCCTGCTCCGGGAGTGGCGGGAACGGCGGCGGATCAGCCAGCTCGACCTGGCGATCACCGCGGAGGTCTCCACCCGGCACCTCAGTTTCGTGGAGACCGGGCGATCCCGGCCCAGCCGGGAGATGGTCCTGCGGCTCGGCGAACATCTTGAAGTCCCGCTGCGCGAGCGTAACCACCTTCTGCTCGCCGCCGGTTACGCCCCGGTCTATCCCGAGACCCCGCTGGACGAACCGGAGATGAGCGCGGCCCGCGCCGCCCTGCGCAAGGTGCTCGCCGGCCACGAGCCGTATCCCGCGGTGGTGGTCGACCGGAGGTGGAATCTGGTGGAGGCCAACTCGGCGGTGTCGGTACTCACCGATGGCGCGGCAGCAGAACTACTGGCCCCGCCCGCGAACATGGTCAAGATCGCACTGCACCCGGACGGCCTCGCGCCGCGGGTGCGAAACCTGGCGGAGCTGCGCGCGGACCTGCTCGGGCGGCTGCGCCGCCAGTATCAGGCCACCGCGGATCCCGAGCTGGCCGAACTGCTCGACGAGGTCCGCGGCTATCCGTGTGACCAGCCGGAGCCGGTGGACGAAGACGCGGCGAGCGGCGCGGTCTTCGTGCCGTTGCGGTTGGTGCACCGAGGCGTGGAACTGTCGTTCTTCTCCACGATCGCGACCTTCGGCACGGCCCTCGACGTGACCTTGGCGGAGTTGGCCATCGAATCCTTCTATCCGGCCGATCCCCGGACGGGGGAGTACCTTCGCGATCTCCGGGAAACCGGTGGCAGGATCGAGGACGCAGGAAGCCGGAACCGCGACAGGTAAAGGAAAATTCGATGGTCACCGTTCCCGACATCGTTCTCACCCACGGCGCGGCGATCCCGCAGCTGGGCTTCGGGGTGTTTCAGGTGCCGTCGGAGGAAACCGCCACGGCCGTCGGAGCCGCACTGGAGGCCGGCTACCGCAGCATCGACACGGCGGCGGCCTACCGCAACGAGGCCGGGGTGGGTGCGGCTGTCCGCGCCTCCGGGCTGCCGCGGGACGAGCTGTTCATCACCACGAAGCTGTGGAACTCCGACCAGGGTTACGACTCGACGCTGCGGGCGTTCGACGCGAGCATGGATCAGCTCGGCCTGGACTACCTCGATCTCTACCTCATCCACTGGCCGCTGCCCCAGCGGGACCGCTACCTGGAGACGTGGCGCGCCTTCGAGAAGCTGCACGCCGACGGCCGCGTCCGCGCCATCGGTGTCTCCAACTTCCAGATCGCGCACCTGCGGCGGCTCCTCGACGAGGCCTCGATCGCGCCGGCGGTCAACCAGGTCGAGCTGCATCCGAACCTGCAGCAGGCCGAGCTGAGGGCCTTCCACGCCGCGCACGGGATCGCCACCGAGGCGTGGAGCCCGCTCGCGCAGGGCGCGCTGCTGGCCGACCCGACGGTCACCGGCCTGGCCGCGAAGTACGCCAGGTCCGCCGCCCAGGTCGTGCTGCGCTGGCACCTGCAGCTGGGAAACATCGTGATCCCGAAGTCGGTCACGCCGTCGCGGATCCGCGAGAACATCGCGGTGTTCGACTTCGCGCTGGCCGAGGACGACCTGGAAGCGATCAAGGGGCTGGACAGCGGCACCCGCGTGGGTCCCGACCCCGACACGTTCAACCTGGCCTGATCGCGGGGGAACCGCGAGAGCCGGTCCCGGTTACGCGGCCGCCTGCGCGAGGCCGGCGCTGCTGAAATCGGCCTGCTGGGCCGGTTCCAGGAGGAAGTCCCGGAAGACCTGCGCCGCTCGCGCCGAGACGTCGTCGACGACCGCGCTGCCGAGCTCGATGTAGGAATAACCGGTGGCCAGCGGCTGGGCGGTCGGCGCCAGGTCGGGACGGGCGGTGCCGAGCTTGCCGGCCCAGTCGGTGGCCTGCGGGCCGGACTCGGGGATCCAGGCCGCGGGCACGCCGCCGATGGCTGCGCTGTCGGGCTGGGCGCCGGGAGTCGCGCCGGGGGCGGTCAGTGCGTCGAACACCTGGGTCGAGTCGACGGCCTGCACGTCGATGTGCACGCAATGGCTGTGCACGACGGTGTTGGCCTGGTTCCATTTCGCGGCCGCGCTGGTGATCGGTGCCGCGATGCCCGGGGCGACCACCACCCGCATCGTCGAGCTGCCTTCGGAACAGCCGTTCGCCTGCGCTTCGGCCCGGCTGTTGAGCACGTTGTTCGCCCAGCCCCAGCCGAGCAGGCCGACGACCAGGAACACGGCCAGTGCTCCCGACACGATCGGCCAGGTGGCGATCCGGCGCCTGCCGACGGCCGCGCCGACCACCCGGTGCTGGCCGGTGGCGCCACTGGGCTCGCGGCCGACGATGCGGTGCTGCCCGGTGGCGGTGCCCGGTTCACGACCGGCCACGCGGTACTGCCCGGTGGCGGTCCCGGCTTCGCGGCCGATCACGCGGTGCTGGCCGGTGGTGGTGTTGGGTTCGCGGCCGATCGCGCGCTGTTGGCCGGTGGTCGGCCCGGACTCGGTGTCGACGGCGCGGAACTGGACGGTGGCCGTGGCCGCTTCGCGGCCCAACGCACGGCGCTGCCCGGTGCTGGTGGGGCGGTCGGGCGGCGGCGGGGGAGCAGGGTCCTCGACCATGTTGTGACGACCCATCTTGTCCTTCCTACTCTCCGTGTTCGCCAGCCACCCTGAGTTCACCCTAACAGGGGTACCTCGTTAGGGAAATGTGATGCTACCTCGCGTGGTCATTCCCACTGCGTAAGCAGAAACGCGCAGTGAGAAATTAGCCGACCGCGCACCGGCGCCGATCGGCGGGTGAACTCGGCTTGCGCGCGGGCGTATTCGGCCCGTCCCGCCGCGGTCTCGACCGGCACGGGAGGGTAGCCCAGCGCCGCCAGGTCGTACGGGCTCGCGCGCATGTCCAGCTCGCGGATGTCCGCGGCCAGCTCGAAACAGTCGCCGACCAGTTCGGCGGGCACGAACGGGGCCAGCTTGAAGGCCGCGCGGTAGAGATCCATGTTGGCGTGCAGACAGCCGGGCTGTTCGAGGTCGGGCTGGGTGGCCCGGGTCGGCTGCGACCGGTTGAGCGGCCGCGCCGCGGCGGTGAAGAACCGGAACGCGTCGTAGTGACCGCAGCGGAGGTCGAGCGATTCGACCACGGCGTCGGTTCCCGCCGAGCCCAGCCGCAGCGGCAGCTGGTCGTGCCGGGTCTCCGGTGCCGGCTGCCGGTACACCATGGCCCACTCGTGCAGGCCGAAGCAGTTCAGCCGTGCCGGGCGGGACGCGGTCGCCCGCAGCAACGCCAATGTCGCGCGCACCGGGCGGGCGCGCTTCTCGGTGAAGGCCGCCGCGTCGAGCGCGACTCCGCCGTCGACCTCGCGGTAGCCGGTGCGGTCGAGGAACGACCGGGCGCCGCGCCCGCCCAGCACGACGCCCGGGCCGGGTTGCCAGCGCTCCAGCTGTGACGGCCGGTGCGGGTAGTACTGGAAAAGGAAGTCCAGCACCGGGTGCTTCTCGCCGCGCGAGCGCCGTTCCTGGTAGGGCACGGTCCACCGGCGCATCCGCTGGACGTGCGCGTGTTCCCGCGCGCGCCACTCGTCTTCGGCGAGCAGCGGGCGCGCCGCGCCGTCAGGCCGTGACATGGGTGCCGTCCCGGATCGTGCCCACGTATTCCTCGACCAGATCTTCCAGCGCCACCACGCCGACCGCCGTGCCCCTGGCGTCCAGCGCCCTGGCGAGGTGCGTGCCCTCCTTGCGCATGGCCGACAGCGCCTGGTCGAGGCGAGCGCCGACCGGCAGTTCGGTGAGCGCGCGGGTCTTGGCCGCCGGGATCCGCGTCGAGGGGTCCTCGCCGATCTGGTCGAGCACGTCCTTCACGTGCAGGTAGCCGATCAGCTCGCCGGAGGAGGCGCAGAGCGGATAACGCGAGAAACCCGTCGTCGACACCGCGCGCTCGACCTCACCGAGGGTGGGCGCGGCCGGCAGGGTGGTCAGCCGGGTGATCGGTACCAGCACATCCCGCACGGTCTTGCCCGCCGACGACAGCGTCTGACTGAGCCGGTCGTGTTCCGACTGTTCGAGCAGTCCTTCCCGCCGCGACTCGCTGAGCAGCTCGCCCAGCTCGGCGGAGGTGTAGGCGGTTTCCAGCTCGTCCTTCGGCTCGACCCTGGCCACCCGCAGCAGCGAGTTCGCGGCCAGGTTCAGCAACCAGATGAACGGGTTGACCAGCTTCACCCACGCGACATGCACCGGCACCAGCCAGAGCGCCAGCCGCTCCGGGTCGGCGATCGCGAGGTTCTTCGGCACCATCTCGCCGATCAGCACGTGCAGGATGGTGATGAAGGCCAGCGCGATCGCGAACGAGATCGGGTGCAGCAGCACCGCCGGGATGTGCAGCAGCGTGAAGAACCAGCCGAGCCGGTGGGCGATCGCGGGTTCCCCGAGCCGCCCCAGCAGCAGCGAGCACACGGTGATGCCCAGCTGGGCGCCGGCGAGCATCAGCGAGACCTGCCGGCTGGCGTTGATCACGATGCGGGCTCGGGCCTTTCCGCTTTCGAGCAGGGCTTCGAGGCGGTCTCGCCGCGAGGAGATCAGGGTGAACTCCGCGCCCACGAAGAACGCGTTGGCCAGCACGAGGACCACGACGAGGAAGATGGCGAGCCAGTCGTTCACGCGCCGGCCTCCGCTGCCGCGCCGGACGCGTCGATCCGGTGCACGCTCAGTTCGACGATGCGGTGCCGGTCCATCGCCGTCACGGTGAGCCGCCAGCCGTCCACGTCCACGCAGTTCCCGGTGTCGGGGATCTTCCCGAGCCGCTCCAGGACCAGGCCGGCGATGGTCTCGTAGTCGCCCTCCGGCATGCGGAAGCCGGTCAGCTCGGAGACCTCGTCCGCGCGGAGCTGGCCGGAGACCAGCCAGGTGTCGGTGTCGAGCTGGCGCGAGGCCGGTGCCTCGCCCTCGTCGTGCTCGTCGCGGACGTCCCCGATGATCTCCTCGACCACGTCCTCCAGGGTCACCAGCCCGGCCGTGCCGCCGTACTCGTCGACGACCATGGCGATCTGGAAACGCGAGTCGCGCAACCGGGCGAGCAGCGCGTCGCCGGGCAGCGAGCCCGGAACGGTCGGCACCGGACGGGTGATCGAGCCGATGCGCACCGTGTCCCGGTCCCGGGCACCGACCGTGAACACCTGCTTGACGTGCACCGCGCCCTGCACGTCGTCGAGATCCTGCTGGTAGACCGGGAAGCGGGACAATCCGGTGCGCTGCGAGATCTCGATCAGGTCGCTGATCGAGTCGGCCACGGTGAGCGACTCGATCTGCACGCGCGGCGTCATCAGCTCCTCGGCCGTGCGGCCACCGAAGCGCAGCGACTTGTCCAGCAGCTCGGCGGTCGAGGTGTCGAGGGTGCCGCTTTCGGCGCTGGCCCGCACGATCGAGCCGAGTTCCTGCGGCGAACGGGCCGACCGCAGCTCCTCCTGCGGCTCCACCCCGAACTTGCGGACCAGCCAGTTCGCGCTGTTGTTCATGAGCGTGATCAGCCAGCGGAACAGGGCGGAGAACCGTGAGTGGTAGCCCATCACCGCGCGCGCGGTCGCCAGCGGGCGGGCGATGGCGAGGTTCTTCGGCACCATCTCGCCGAGCACCATGGACAGCGTCGTGGCCAGCAGGAGGGCGATCAGCAGCGAAGCGCCCTCGGCCTGGCCCGGGGACAGGCCCACGGCGGTCAGCGCCGGGCGCAGCAGATCGCCGATCACCGGTTCGGCCACGTAACCGGTGAGCAGCGTGGTCAGGGTGATCGCCACCTGCGCGCCGGAGAGTTGGAAGGACAGCGTGGCGTGGGCCTTGCGGACCGTGCGGGAGCGCCGGTCGCCGACGTTGCGGACGTCGGCCTCGACGGTGCTGCGCTCCAGCGTGGTCAGGGAGAACTCGGCGGCGACGGCCAGGCCGGTGGCGACCGTCAGCAGGAGGAAGAACAGGATGCCCAGAATGGACAACGCGATACTCACGGGCAGTCACCCGATCGCGTGATGACGGGGAAGCCGGGTGTGTCGCCCGGCTCAGTACTGTCGCCAGGCGACTGCGCGTCGCGCACGGAAAAGTGTCACTCCTCGAAGAAACGGCTCGGTGCCGTAGATGATACCGGCTGAACGGGTGAGAAGCGGACGACGTTCCCGGAGCGGAGTCGGACCGGCGACGAGCGAAGCGCTACCGGGGAAACGCCGGGCCCCTGGACCCGCGGCGGTCCGCCGCCTGCCGGTGTGGCGTGACGGGATCCCGACGGTGCCCGCGCCGCGTCACAGCTCCTGGACGGCGTGGACGCGGTGGCGGCGGACGCTCTCCTCGATCAGGTCCAGCACCGGGCCCAGGTCGTCGGCCGGCAGGCCCTTGGCCAGATGGGACACCAGGCCTTCCAGCATCAGCTCCAGGTATGAGGTGAGCACGTCGACATCGACATCGTCGCGCAGGTTGCCGACGTCGCGCTGGCGCAGCAGTCGCTGCCGCGTGGCGGTGGTGAGCTGCTGCGAGCGCTCGGCCCAGCGGGCGCGGAACTCGGGATCGGTGCGCAGCCGCCGCGAGACCTCCAGGCGGGTGCCGAGCCAGTCCGCCGGGTGCTCGCTGACGCCCGCCAGCAGCTCCCGCATCACCTGCACCAGGCCCTGTGCGGCGACGACCTCGGCCATCCGGGCCGCGTCCTCCTCGGCGAGCGCGAGGAACAGGGACTCCTTGTCGCGGAAATGGTGGAAGATCGCGCCGCGGGACAGGCCGGTCGCTTCCTCCAGGCGTCGTACCGTGGCACCCTCGTAGCCGTGCCGGGCGAAGCACACCCGTGAGCCGTCGAGGATCTGGCGTCGTCTCGCGTCGAGGTGATCCTGGCTGACTCGTGGCATTCTGTGATCCTGTCACCCCGGGAAGTCCTTACGCAATCCGTACGTACGTACTTCTAGCACCGCGGAAAGCTGAAATTGTCGGACCCCGCGTGTAGCGTCCGAACGCAGGTGCTCCCCATCGATCGATTGGACGGGTACGTGATGACAGCCGTTCGCTCACCCTGCGGCAGCGACCCTGCCGCGTTGTCGGCGAAGGTGATTTCCGACCGCGCGGCCGGCGAAGCCTATGTCGCTTCGGTGTGCTTCAAGCACGGGCCACCGCGGCTGCTCGGGGTGGAACTCGAGTACACCGTGCACTACGCCGACGACCCCGCGAGACCCCTCGATCCCGATGATCTCGTCACCGCCCTTGGCCCGCACACCCCTCGGACACTGTGCGATGACAGCCCCGAACAACCGCTGCCGGGTGGCTCGCCACTGAGTTTCGAACCCGGCTGTCAGGTGGAGATCTCCGCCCTCCCCCGGGAATCCCTGACCGAGCTGTACGAAACCGTCTCCGCCGATCTGGCCTATCTCACCGATCTTCTCGCCCGTGCCGGGTTCGCCCTTGGCGAAACCGGCATCGACGTCTTCCGCTCGCCCGCGCGTGTCCTCGACACCGAGCGGTACGCCGCGATGGAACGCCGTTTCGCGCCAGCGGGCACCGGTGGCATCACGATGATGTGCAGCACGGCGGGTCTCCAGATCTGTGTGGACGCCGGGGAACGGGACGGGCTCGCCGCCCGCTGGGCCGCCGTGCACGCGCTCGGCCCGCCCCTGATCGCCACCTTCGCCAACTCGCGCCACCACGCGGGCCGGGACACCGGATTCGCCTCGGCGCGGTGGCTGAGCGTGCTCGACACCGAGCGGAGCCGTACCTCCGCCACCCCGCCGTCGCCGGATCCCCCGGCGACCTGGGCGAGCCGCGTCCTGGACACCCCGCTGCTGGTGGTGCGGCGGCCCGACGCGCCGTGGGACGCGCCCGACGGGCTGACCTTCGGCGACTGGATCCAGGGCCGCGGCGCCGCCGCCGTGCTCGGCCCGCCCACCCACGCCGACCTCGACTATCACCTGACCACGATGTTCACCGGCGTGCGGCCGCGCGGCTACCTCGAGGTGCGCTACCTCGACGCACAGCCGGGACAGGATTGGCTGGTTCCGGTGGCACTGCTGACCGCGCTGCTCGATCGTCCCTCCACAGTGGACAAAGTGCGGGAGCTGTGCGAGCCGGTGGCCGGCCGGTGGGCGCAGGCGGCGCGGGCGGGGCTGGCCGAACCCGGGCTGGCCGCCATCGCCGCACGCGTGGTCGACCTCGGCTGCGCCGAGCTCACCCGCGCCGGCCTGCCCGAGCACACCGTCGACCACATCACCGAGAGCGTGCAGTCGCTCCTGGCCGCCGGCGCCCGCGCGAACGGCGAGAGGACAGTCTGGAGGAAAGACCGATGACCGGAGTTTCCGAAGCCGCCGGCGCGTTGCGCGAGCTGAGCCAGGACAAGCTCCGCGACCACGCCGCGGAGAGCCTGACGAGGGCCAGGTCGCGCAGCACCGTGCTCACCGACGCGGTGGACGACGCCGACCTCGTCCGCCAGCATTCGAAACTGATGTCGCCGCTGGTCTGGGACCTGGCGCATATCGGCAGCCAGGAGGAACTCTGGCTGGTGCGCGACGTCGGCGGTCTCGAGCCGCTGCGCCCGGACATCGACGACCTCTACGACGCGTTCCAGCACCCGCGCGCGAACCGGCCGTCGCTGCCGCTGCTCGGGCCGGCCGAGGCGCGGGCCTATGTCGGCCAGGTGCGGGCAAAGGCCTTCGACGTGCTGGAAAAGGCGCCGCTGGAAGGGCGCCGGCTCACCGAGGCGGCGTTCGCCTTCGGCATGATCACCCAGCACGAGCAGCAGCATGACGAGACCATGCTGGCCACCCACCAGCTGCGCACGGGCGATCCGGTGCTGCACGCGCCCGCCCCGCCGGGCCGCCGCACCGGCCCGCTCCCGGCCGAGGTGCTGGTGCCGGGCGGGCCGTTCGTGATGGGCACCAGCCTGGAGCCCTGGGCGCTGGACAACGAACGGCCGGCCCACGAGGTGGGGGTCGCGGAGTTCTTCATCGACACCACGCCGGTGACCAACGGCGCGTACCTCGAATTCGTCGAGTCCGGCGGCTACGACGAGCGCCGCTGGTGGAGCGAAGCCGGCTGGGAGTACCGCAGGGCCCACGACATCACCGCGCCGCGGTTCTGGCGCCGTGAGCCCGATGGCTGGTGGCGCACCCGCTTCGGCGTCGACGAGCCTCTTCCGCCGGACCAGTTCGTCGTACACGTCTCCTTCCACGAAGCCGAGGCGTACGCCGCGTGGGCGGGCAAGCGGCTGCCGACCGAGGCGGAGTGGGAGAAGGCCGCCCGGTTCGACCCGGCGACCGGGCAGTCCCGCCGTTACCCGTGGGGCAACGAGGATCCCACGCCCGGGCACGCGAACCTCGGGCAGCGTCACCTGTCCCCGGCGGTCGCCGGGGCGTATCCGGCGGGTGCCTCCGCGCTCGGTGTGCACCAGCTGATCGGTGATGTCTGGGAGTGGACGAGCACCGATTTCGGCGGGTATCCGGGGTTCGCCGCTTTCCCGTACCGCGAATACTCGGAGGTGTTCTTCGGCCCCGGGTACAAGGTGCTGCGCGGCGGATCGTTCGGCACCGACGCGGCGGCGATCCGGGGCACCTTCCGGAACTGGGACTACCCGATCCGGCGGCAGATCTTCTCGGGGTTCCGGTGTGCGCGCGACGCCGGTTCGCAGCGATGAGACGCCCGAGTGGGGCGGACATCGCGGGGTCCCGCGAGGAGGCCGCCGGTGTGTAGGCACCTCGCCTACCTGGGCCCCGCGTGCTCGCCCGCGGAGTTCGTCTTCGCCGCGCCGCATTCGCTGCTGCACCAGTCCTACGCACCGGCCGACATGCGCGGCGGCGGCACGGTGAACGCGGACGGCTTCGGCCTGGCCTGGTACGGCGAAACCGGCGAGCCCGTGCGCCATCGGCGCGCGAGTCCGTTGTGGACGGACCAGGACCTGCCCGCGCTCGCCCGCTCGGTGCGGTCCGGGGCGTTCGTGGCCGCGGTGCGCAACGGCACCACCGGTATGCCGGCGGGCGAGGCGGCCTGCGCCCCGTTCGCCGACGGCCGGTGGCTGTTCAGTCACAACGGACTGGTGCGCGGCTGGCCGGAAACGCTGGCCGGACTCGCGGGAAGGCTCCCGGTCACCGATCTGCTGACGCTGGCCGCACCGACGGATTCGGTGGTGCTGTGGGCACTGCTGGCCGAGCGGCTGCGCTCGGGCGAGGACCCCGAAAAGGCCGTCTTCGCGTTGATCGGCGAGGTGGCGGCCGCGGCGCCGGGATCACGGCTGAACTTCCTGCTCACCGACGGCACCGTGCTGATCGCCACGGCGTGGACGCACGCGCTGTCGGTGCGGGAGACGGGGAGCGGGCCCGGCGCCGCCGTGCTGGTGGCGTCCGAACCGCTGGACACCGATCCGGCCTGGCGGCCGGTTCCCGACGGGCACGCCGTCGTGGCGCGCCGGGAAGGCGCCGGAGTTCACACCTGTCGAGTCGTTCCCATGTCCGACCCCATTCCCGACCCCATCCCCATTCCCGACCCCATCCCCGACGATCGGAGCGAGACATGACCGGGCTGGATGTGCATCAGGCCGCCGCCGATCTCACCTCGGCGCTGGCCGTCGACGTGCGCTCGGGCCTGTCGGCCGCGCGGAAATGGCTGCCGTCGAGATGGTTCTACGACGCGCGCGGAAGCGCGCTGTTCGAGGACATCACGGCGCTGCCGGAGTATTACCCGACCCGCGCCGAACGCGAGGTGCTCGCGCGGGAGGCCGCCGAAATCGCGCGCGTCACCGGCGCGCGCGCCCTGGTGGAACTGGGTTCGGGGTCGAGCGAGAAGACCCGCCTGGTGCTCAACGGCCTGCGTGCGCACGGGACCTTGCGCGCGTTCGTACCGCTCGACGTGTCCGAGTCGGCGCTGTCCGAGGCGGTGGCTGCGATCCGCGGCGACTACCCGGGCCTCGACGTGCACGGCGTGGTGGGCGACTTCACCGAGCATCTGGGCCTGCTGCCCGGCGAACCGCCGCGGCTGGTGGCGTTCCTCGGCGGCACGATCGGCAACTTCGGGCCGGCCGATCGCGGCAAGTTCCTGCGCTCGGTGCGCGACGTGCTGGCCGAAGGGGAGTGGCTGTTGCTCGGCACGGACCTGGTCAAGGACCCGGGCATCCTGGTCGCCGCCTACGACGACGCGGCCGGGGTCACCGCGGAGTTCAACCGCAACATCCTGCGGGTGATCAACGAGCGGCTCGGCGCGGACTTCGATCCCGGTCGGTTCGACCACGAGGCGTACTGGGACGCCGAGGCCGAGTGGATCGAGATGCGCCTGCGTGCCCGGGAGGCCATGACGGTCCGGATACCGGGGGCCAAGATGGCGGTCGCCTTCGCCGCGGGGGAGTACATCCGCACCGAGATCTCGGCGAAGTTCCGTCCGGCCGGGATCGCGGCCGAGCTGGCGGAAAGCGGTTTCAGCGTCGAACGCTGGTGGACCGACGCCGGGAAGAGGTTCGGCGTCTCGCTGGCCCGGGCCCGCTCCGCCTGAACCGGAAGCCACGCCGCCCCGGGCCGCCCGGTCACGAGGTGGTCGAATAGGACGGTGAACCCGTTTCC
>Ga0310811_10005559_pt1 | contig 15976 bp, 26 predicted proteins | sample YCmetagenome_FD_207642 | JGI IMG/M metagenome (GOLD analysis project Ga0310811, IMG submission 207642) | Soil microbial communities from experimental microcosm in Duke University, North Carolina, United States - YC | ecosystem: Engineered > Artificial ecosystem > Soil microcosm > Unclassified ...
GTGGTCGCCGCCTTGGTTCGCCAGCTGGCTGGCGCAGTAGTTGCCGGATGCCTGCCCCGACTTGATCACGACCGGTGCGGTCGCCGTCACGTCGTACAGCTTGGTGGCGTTGCCCGCGTAGATGCGCTGGTTGTTGCCGGATGCAAAGCGGAACGCAGAGATGACCGGCGTGGTTTCAGGCAGCACGCACCAGCGGGTGCAGCCGCCGCGCAGCTTGACGCCCTTCATGGTCGGCACCCAGTTGTCCATGATCAGCGCCGCACCCGGCTGCATGTAACTTTCGTTCTCATTCAGGATCAGCCCGCGCGTAGGTGCTGGGATCGTGATCGCTTGCAGCTGCTGGGCAACCTGCTGCGGCACCGGCTGGCGGCGGAAGGCCTGATGCAGGCTCATGTCGGCACCGGCCACGGGTAGGCGACGTTGACGGTCTTTGACGCAGGCCCACGGTCAATGATGATCGGAGACGGACTGTCCTTGCCCATCGCGGTCTGCAGCGCATCGCCGTAGGTGCCCATGTCCTCGGCGTAGGCGGTGCCCTTCTGCGCCTTCCACTGCCAGATCATCCCCAGTTTCAGCAGCCGCTCATCGAGCGCAAAGCTGTCGCCGTCATCGGTGAAGCTGTCGCCAAAACCGCCCGACTTCAGCGCCACGCAATTCTTGTCGAGATAGGCGAAGGTGGCGGTGGTGTTTGGCGTCTGCACCCAGTAGGTCGGGTTTGCCGCGCGATCCGCGACGAACGTACCCGAACCGGAGGTGTGATCGACCTTGTTCGTCCACAGTGTGCCTGCCGGGTCGCGCGTCGTCGCGCCGATAGCGTAGTGGGTAGTGCCCACCCACAGCGGGATGCCGCCGTCCATCACCGGCCAGATCAGCATCTGGCCGCCAATGATCGTCCACTCGCCCCACGCCGAGAACCGGTTCAGCGCCCGGCGCTGTATCCATTCGTCGGTGTCGGGCACGAAGATCATCGGCTGCAATGCTGTGGTCGAGCGCCACACATTGGCGGTGAGCAGCATGCGCTTGTAGTTGGCTGGGAGGTCGAACGCGCTCTTGACGCCGTCGCCCGTGAACAGGTTGGTCTTTTTCAGCTTGGTCCAGTCGCGGGTGTCGTAGGCGATCCGCTGTGCCATCTCGTTGGCGAGCGAGAGCATCTCCTGCATGGTGCGCGTGCCGGTGATGTTGGTGAACACGCTCGATGGCTGGATCACGCCAACCACGGAGCAGACATCCTTCACCACCGTCAGCAGCGTCATGTCATGCCGCCTTCTCGGTCTTGGCGTCCATCGCCATCCGCACCAGCGTCTTGCGCGCCAGCGAGCCGTGCGGCGCGTGCCCAGTGTTCGCGGTGATGTAGTCGCGCAGTTCCTTATCAGACATCGCCTCGAACTCCTGCTCGACGCGCTTGAGGCCCTCGATGTCCTGCTGCAGCGCCATGTTCTTGGCGCGCAGCGCTTCCACCTCGGCCTGCAGCTGCAGGCTCGGCACGTTCGACTTCGCAGTTTCGATGAACTCCATCGCGGCGTTCTTCAGTTCGCGCCCGCCTTGGCCAATGTTCTTCAGTTCCTGCCCGTCGAGGGTGGCCAGTGCCTCGACCGTGTAGATGTTGAGCGCGCGGAGTTCGGCGCGGCGCGCCTCGGTGAGGAACGGTGCATGCGCCAGCGGCGTGCCGCTCTTGGTCTGCGCCGTCTGCGCCTTGAACTGGCGGTACTGACGCGAGAAGCGTTCGGCGTAGGTGTACTTCACCTGAAAGCCGGTTTCGGGATCGGCTCGCCAGCCGCAATGCTCCAGCGCCGGATGCACACTGTAGTCCCGCGCACCGGGTCGGCGGATTTCCACCACCTCGACGTCGTCGCAGATCAGGCGGCCCGCCTCGCGGCTCTTGGCCTCGTTTGGCTCGAAGTGATTGCGAAAAATCACCAGCAGCACGTCGTCGGGATCGGTCGTCGGCATAGATGTCTCCAGAAAAAGTGAGGCCGCCAGTTGAGGCGGCCTCGGTTGCTTGAATTACGCAGCAGGATTGCTGTCGTACATGCGCCAGTTGAACAGCGGATTGACCATCGTGAGTTCCCCCATCCACCCAATAAATTGAGCGATGGCGTCTTTATCGATGGGCATCTGGCCGTCGCCCTCGAACAGCTTGTCGAAATTGCGGTTCGGGTGATAGCGCAGACGCAGGCTGTCGGTGTTGATGCCGAACGTGGTGTTCGCTGGCATGTTCGAGCCGATGCCGCCGTCGAGAACGATCTCGGCACGCTTGCCGCCGCCGATGTACTCCAGTGCGGAGAAGCCCAGCTTGCCGAGAGAGGTCTCGTTCTGCTGGCGCTGGATCGCAATGGTCGCCGCATCGTAGGCCGCATAGTGTTCCGGCGACATGATCAACAGGTCGGCGTAGTCGCGGCCACGCGAGCGGTTGGTCATGATGTAGTTCAGCATCGGGCGGATCGTGGTCGAGGTCACCTGCGTCGAGCCTGCCAAGAACGAGTGCGCGTCGAAGGTCGAGGTGCGCCAGATCGTGGCGCTGCCACGGTCGATGCCGCCGTAGACACCGGAGTTGGTGGTGATCGGGATCGCGGTCGCAAGGCCAGTGATCTGCTTGCCGCCGTTGGCGGTGCCGTCACTGTAGAGACCGGCATCCATGGTGTCCTGCAGGGCGCGCTCGGCAGCGTCGATATAGCTGTCGTACACGTCCATCAGCTGCGCTTCGCCCTCGTTGTTCAGGATTTCCTGCATCGAGAGGATGACAGGCACGACGACCATCTTCGGATCGAAGTAGGCGTCGTTGAACAGGTCGATGGCGGGATTGAGCAGCTGGTCGTAGCCGGAATACCACTGCGCGACCTGCTTGCCGATCTGCAGCGTCTGACGGATGCGCGGACCACTATAGGTCTGCCAGAGACCTTTTCGCCGCATCACGGCGAGAAGGGCGTTGTTGTTACTCACAAGGTCTTGGTAGCCGGAAGATCGATCTTCCAGCGCCATCGACAAAATCTGCTGATAAGCAGCATTCGTGGTGACGTTGGGCATAATTGCCGCTCCACATGATCAGGGTTATGTGCCGCTTCCGACGCGACGGATCGCGTTCTGGATTGCGTCACGACGACCGACAGGTTGCTGATCTGCGCGCCTCGACGTCCCGTTTGAGGGGCCAGCGCCGGGTGAGCCTGAGATCGACTTGTCGGCAGTTCGGGTCTGAGCCGATGCGGAGCGGGTCTGAGCCGCGTGCGTGGTCGGGCGGAGTAACTCCGCGCGCCGGTAGGCAGTCTCCAGATCGAAACCGAACTTGAGTTCGTTCTCGATCAGGTCGCCCAGTTCATCGAACCTCGGATGCGCGTCGGCGAACTGGTCGACCGCTGACCGGGTGTAAGAGAACTGGGCCTGAGTATGCATCTGTTGCAGGGTCTGCTTCAAGCCCGCGATTTCGGCGTGCAATGAACCGATCTGCTGCTGCGCCGCAGCTTGCGCATTGCCCATCTGCATGGTCTTGAGCGCCTCGGGCGACTGGCTCAAGACGTGGTAGGCGATGTCGCGGAAGGTCAGCTTCTGGCCGTCGGGCGAGCGCAGGTTGAGGTTCGAGACGATGACGTCCAGCCCGCCAATCGGGTCTTGGCGCAGCTTCGTCTCCATGTTGACGTAGTTGGTCAGCGCCCGCTGCAGCGTGGTGCCGTGCTTGGTGGCGAGATCGTGGAAGGGACGAACCTTGTTCATCTCCTCATGGTCGCCACGGTAGCGCTTGTAGGCCTCGTTGAAGTCGCTCTCCATCCGATGCACGTCGGCGCGCACGTTCTCGCTCGCCTGATGCCACTCGGCCTTGCCGCGCTCGGAGAAGCGGGTCGGCGGCTCACGGAACGGCGCATGCGCTGGCAGCGGATTTTGCACTTTTTGCACCCCTGCTTGCGCAGGGTTTGCACTGTTTTGCGCCCTCGTTTGCACATTTTGCGCCTCGCGCGGCGCGAACTGGCCGCGCTCGCTGCGCGGCTGATCCGCTGGCCGTTTCTTGAGATCGAGACCCTCGGCCTTGGTTTCTTCCGGCGGCTGATTGTGGCCCGGCTTTGCATCTGCAGGCTTCGGCGCGGGCCGCTCGGCGCGCTTCTCGGTCTTGGCTGGCGGATTGTTGGCGCGGTCGAACGCCGCCTGTATGGCCTCCCGGCGGCTCTGCGGGCGATGTTCAGAACCCTTGACGTCGCCGACCGGCTTGTCGGGGGCCTGCGAGCCGACCGGGGTCGGAGCCGTAACCGGCGGCGGCGTGACGACGACTTCATTGGTGGGCGCAGCAGCGGGCGCGCCGCCCGCAGGGGCGACGGTGACGTCTGACATATCTGATCTCCGCTATCGGGATTTATATTGTTCGATGGCCTTCTTGATCGAGGCGCGGCGTTCTTCCTTGGTGGAAGTGATGCGCTGCTTCGGCTTCAGCTTCTCGGTGCCGATCTCGATCAGGCCGTGCGCTTTGCCCACAGCCCTGAACTCACGCTTCGATGTGTAGAATTTGCCATCGACCTGCTCGGTCGGCGGCATGATGTCGGAAATGATGCTCGGCAATGGAAGGTCGGAGCGCGCGGGCTTCAGTTCGGGTCGCTTCACTCGAAACTTGCCCGGCGCAACCTCGACCAGTTCGATCACGGCGGCGGCACCACATAGACGACAGCCAGCCCCGGCTTGCCTGCGGCGACCTTGGTCACCGCAATGCCCTTGCCGTTGGCGGCCTCGCTGATCGCCATGCCCAGTTTGGGCGTGGTGGCACTGACGTCAGCCACCGGCATGCCGCCGGATGCGACGGTGACGACCGCGAGCGCCACTACCGCCGCCTCTTGCCGCTGCGATGCGCGTCCTGCGTGCCTGCGGCAGCGAAGGTGAAGTCAACCGGCTCGGAAACCTTCGGGCCGTTCTTGATCATCACCTGCACTACGACCGGCTCGCTCCACAGCGATGGCTTGACGCCGGTTGACAGCGTGCCGTCCTCGTTGAGCGTGGTCGGCTCGTCGTGACCGGCGAAGTGGATGACGCTGTCGGCGAAGAAATTTTCGCCGCTGACGTGCAGATCGAAGTCGGCGTCCCCGACCGCGCAGGCGTCGGGGTCGATGCCGGTGATGGCAGGCACCGGCACATCGATGTTCTCTGGCAGCGGCAGCGACACCGTCTGCGGCTCGTTGATCGAAGCCGAGAACGGGAACGCCTGCTCGGCGGCCTTGGCCTTCGGGGCCTCATGGGCCTCGGCCTCGTCGTGCTTTTTTGTACTCATGTGAACGTCCAGTTTTGTGGGCCGCTGATAACCACGCCACCAGTGATGACGTAGACGGGAAGGCTTCCGGCGGTGGCCTTCTTCGGTGCGACCGCTGTCAGTGACGTCGCGCTGACAAAGGTCGTCGGATAGGTGATGCCGTTGATCTGCAGCACGCTCTGCTTGGTGAAGCCGGTGCCGGTCGCCGTGCAGGTAGCGGTGCCGCCGCCGCTCGCACCACCCGCCGCCACGCTGGTCAGCGCCGGGTTGACCGCAGGCGACAGGCTGGAGGCATGCTGGCCGTTGGCCGAGTTGTTGACCCCGGCTACGGTGGCGACACCGACGTAGTTGCCGAGACACGACACCGTCTGCAGCTGGCCCGCAGGCGACGGGTTCGGCACGGTCGCGGTAACCACCACCTCGGTGCCCGCGCCCTCATGCGCCACGCTCGATGACGCCGGGACCGCGCCGCCCATGTTCGGGTTGAACGGCGGCGAGCCAGCGCCGGGATAGGTGCCCTCGCCGCCGCCTGCGGTCGCAGCACTACCACTCGCAAGTGCCGCCGTATTGGCCGCGAACGCGGTGCCGGTCAGCGCACTGCCGTCATCGAAGTACGGCGGCGGGAAATCCTTCGGGTTGACCGACGACCAGTTCTTCGGATCGTTGTAGGTGTTCTTGGTGTAGTTCGGCACGTTCGGCGGGGTCGCGCCCGTGCAGGTGAAATTGGTCGGCGGCGTCGGGTTCGGCGGGGTCACGGTCAATGCGCTCTGAGCCATTGCAGTCTCCTCTGTGGATTGGTAAAGTTCTATGTTTTCGAGAATAGGATTTAAGTCATGTGGACGACGACGCTCGACTGGAACGGCACTCACTGGCTCGTTCACCTCTCCCGCGACGGGAGAACGGTGGCGACGATGACGCTCGATGAGTGGGCGGAATTGTCGGCGACCAAGTATGTGGTCAAGGAACTTCAGTCGGCTGAGTAGTTGTCCTGCGCGGCGAGGCCGCCCATGGTGACGCCACCCAGCCCCAGCAGCGGGGCCTTGCCACGGATCATCTGCGACAGCGCCTCTGCCGGTGAAATGCCCCGCTCTGCCGCAGTGACGTTGGCGCGGTTCTCGACCGCGCGCATGAAGGGATCGCCAGCAACGCTCTTGAGGCCGGTCATCGGACCACCTGCGGCCCACGCCGCCGCCTGCGCCTGCGCGGGTGTCATCCCCGCCTCGCCTGCGAGCCGCTTGTAGTATTGCTCCATCGCGGCATATTCGTTCGCGGTCGGCTTCGACGCCCAGTACACCGGGCGCTTCAGCGCTTCCTTCATGGTGAGATCGCCGCTCTCAAACATCTTGGTCGGGTTGATCGTCGGGCTGTTCTTGTCCAGCTTGACGGAGCCTGCGAGAAACTCCGGGTCTTTCTTCAGCATCGCAGGCAACTTGAGCGCATGCGCGTCAACCGTCACCGGGGCGAAGTTGCCCTGCAGGTTCTGGCTGAACGACATCGGCTTCGGGTTCTTGATCACGTTGCCCCGGTGCAGCTGCTGCGCCATGTGACCATACGGGAACGGATTTTTGTCGGGCAGTGGCAGGCCCTGCTTCTCAAGCCCGTAGTAGTAACTGGCGTTGCGCGCGTTGGCCTCGATGGCAGAGCGCGGCGACGTGGCCGCGACGTAGTCCATGTAGCGTGCGAAGCCCTCCTGCCCCGGCTTCTTTCCCAGTTCATCGATGAAGGCCTGCCGCAGCGGCTCGTTGTAGTAAAACGTCTCCGCGCCGCCTCCGATGCCCTTGCCTTGCTCGATCTTCTCCAGCATCAGCCGCTCGACACGCTTGTCCTTCACCAAATCCGCGACACGCTCGCTGACGCCGCGCTTGGGATCGTAGCGCGGCAGATCGAACTGCTTGACGTCGGGCACGTCGTGAATTTTCGAGTAGTCGAACAGCGACTTGGTCGGGCCAGCGCCCAGCGCCACTTCACCAGTCCGCAGCGGCACGCCCGCAATCGCGCCAGTCCCCATCGGCAACATCGCCGCCTCGACAACCGGCGCGGGATCGTATTCACCGCCCGCCCGCCGCTCCTCGGAAGCCTCGAACGCGCGCTGCGGCAGGCTCAACAGTCCGGACATGACATGGCCGGGATAGCGGCTCAGAACATCGGCGGCGCGGTTCGCCGCAGGCACGCCCGGCGAGAACTGCCCACCACTCGGGATCAATGGCGCGCCAACATCAGGCAGCGGTCGCGGAATGCCCTCGGCGGCGCGCTGGGCGTTATACATATCACTCCGATAGAAGTCCCCCTCTGTAGGGTCGATGGCCCCGGCCATCGCGTTGGTCAGCTTTGCGATCCCGCTTGCGCGCGGAAACGGATCGTAGCTGTCCTGACTGGCAAGGTCGCCCATGCGCTCACTCATGGCAGCGGTCCCGGCTGGTTAATCGCCTGCATCTGCTTGAACTGCTGCGCGGCCTGCCGTTCCTGCTGGCGGCGGTTCATGTCGTCGGCCTTCAACTGGTGCTGCTGGATCGCGAGGTCGGCCTTCTGCCGGTTCAACTCCATGTCCTGATTGCGCTCCAGCATGTGCGCCTGATGCGCTTCCCGGCTCTCGATCAGCTTCTCGTTCTGCACCTGCGCCTTGACTTGCTGGTCGTCGCCCTTGGCGTTCAACTCCATCGCCTTCAGGTCTTTCTGGTTCGCCAATTCCATCTTCTTGTGTTCGTCGCCCTGCTTCAGCTTCGCCGCCTCGATGTCGCCGTCCTGCTTGATCTTGGCCTGCGCCGTCTGCTGCTTCATCTGCTCGATCTGCAACGCGGTCTTGTTCTGCATCGTTGCGGGATCGTCGGGCCTCGGCTGGTCGGCCTTCTCCTTCAGCATCTCGACCATGTTATTGATGCTGCTGTCGAGCGAGCGACCGGCGCGGAAGGGTGCTGTGGCAAACTTCAGAATGTCGCCCGCGAACTCGGCGGTGTGCGGGTCGGCCATGTACATCTGCGTCAGCTGCGGCATCAGTTGCGCCAGCACGCCAATGAACTCGGTGCGCTGCTGCTTCTCCTGCTGCTCGTTCGGGATGATCGTGCTGTCGGTCTCGATGTCGAGGACGAAACTTTTCGTGCGGCAATCACTCAGTAGCTGCAGCACCTGATCGATGGTCGGGCTTTCGGCGATCTTCTTGATCGCGGCCTGCCCGCTCTCCATCAGCTGCTGAAACTGGGCTTGCGCCTGCTGCATGCCTTCAGGGTTGGCTTGCATCTGCTGCTGCACCTGCGGCAGCTTCATCGCCATGTCCAGCGCCTTCTGCTGGTCGCCCATCTGCTTCTGGATCGCTTTCACCTGCTTCTCGACCATGGCGTTGGTCGGCAGCTGGGTCTGGCTCATCTCGATGATGGTCGTATCAGTAAATTTTTCGGTGATGATCTCGCTTGTGATCTCGACCAGATCGCGCGCGATACGGACCATCTCCTGCTGCTTGTCGCGGATGCGGGTCGAGCCGTATTGCGACTTCAGTTGCTGCGCGCCCAGCGTCTCCTCCGGTGAGGTCGAGCCGCGCATGATGTCGCTCAGACCCATGATCTGATAGATGTCATCGATGATCTGCTTTCGCAGCGCCACGCACTGGGTGATGGTCTGCGCGATCACGTCAATCGGCAACCAGATGATGACGTCCTTGGTGCCACCGAACGCCGCCCAGTTCGCAATCGGCACCAGCACCCGGCCCGGCGTCTTGGTCTTGATCGCCGCCTGTATCGCGTCCCCGAGTTCAGCGCCGCCAGCGGGGTAGAAGCCCTTCACCTCCAGCGCGTCACTCAGCGCATGGATGCGCGAGGTGAGGAGGTTGATCTCCTCCAGCTGGTCCTTGTACTGCAAGACGTCGGGCACCGGCACCAATGAGCCGCGCTGGCAAGTGCCGTAGGCGGGCTTCGGGCACGGAAAGAAGCCTCTGAGATCGAGGTGCGGGTCGTCCTCATCGAGGACGAACTCGCAGCCTTCGGAAACCCAGATCACGCGGCGGTCGTTCTTATCCCAGATTTCCCAGAACTTGGCGCGCTCGCGGTTGTCCGCGCCGCCGACTTCCTTGGTGTCCTTATCGACCTTGTATTCGGCGCGCTGGTACTCGTCGCCAGAAATGTCGTGGAAGCGCGCACGCGCCTCGGCCCGCGTCAGGTAGGAGGCGGCGGCCACCCACGTCACCTCGCGCCAGTTGCGCGAGATCGAGTGCAGGAAGTCCTTCCTGTTTTTGTAGTCGATGCAAACCTTCTCGTAGTCGTAGTAGCTGCCGCCCTTCTTCTTGCCCTCGTAGCGGCACCACGCCACGCCACGGTCGATCAGGGCGAGGTCGTCGCGGATCAGCTTCAACAGTTCATCGATCTCGGCGAGATCGAACGCCACCACGCAGCAGCGCTCCATGGTCTCAGCGGCGGCCTGATACACCGGCCTGCGGTCGAGAAACTTCGGCACCACCACCGGCACCGGGGGCTTGGCATAGATCGATGGCTTGATCACCTCGGCATTGGCCCAGAACATCTGGAACTCTTTGTCGCGGCTCATGTTGGCGAGCCGGTCGAGGTTGGCGTGCTGCTTGTCGATCTTGTCGCAGTGGTCGTTCCACTTCTCGAAAGCGTCCTCGCTCTCGCGCAACAGGTTCAGCCACGCCTTGGCTTTCTTCGGCTCCAGCGATGGGTTGAACTCAAGATCGTCATGACGGATGTCGTCATCGACTGGATCGGCCATTACAGGATCATCCCTCGTCGCACTTCAGGCGGTGGCGGAATTATCAGCCCGGTCAGTTGCGGGTTCTTTGGCGTGATCACGCGGCGCGTCGGCCCGCGCCACGACTGCGCGAGATAGCGGAAGGCGTCGGCAAAGTGCGACGTCCAGTCGTGGACGGCACTCGCTCGGAACGCCTTCTTCTCGTCATCCCATTCGCGGCGGTACTGTTCGAGCGCCGGGACGCCCTCGGCCTCGCAGCGCGTGTGAAACACGCACAGCGGCAAAATCCTGCGCACCGCGTTAATGCCGTCGGCAATCGAGGCCAGCGGCACCAGCATCGGTTTGAGACCAAGGCTCGCCATGGTCTCGATGCGGGTTCGCCCGGTGCCCCACTCCTTGATCTTGGCGTCGTGCGGGACGTAGTCGATGCCCGGTTTCCAGCCGTACTTCTGCTCGCGCTGCTCGATCACCTCGGCGAAGTGTTCGACGCCGACGCCTGACGCGCTGTAGCAGTCGAGAATGAATATCTGCGAGCCGACCGTCTGGAACCACCAGATCGCGGTGTCGTCGCGCACGCCCAAATCCCATGCTCTGTGCACCTGCGCCTCGGGCAGCGCCTCGATGTCGAGGATGCGTTCCTCGTTGCGCACCTGCGCCATCTCCAGCGCGTAGAACGCGCCCAAGATCGCGGCATTCCAGCTGCAGAGGTATTCCTGCTCGAACTGGGCACGGCCTACGTCCTCGCCGTACAGCGCGCAGTATTCGGCGAGCGCGCTTTCGAGTTCACGTTCGGTCAGCGCTCCGGTGTCACGCACCGTCAGCAGTTCGCAGAACCAGTCCTTGCTGACGGATGCGTGGTCGAACAGCGCCTTGGCGTGGTTGTGTCCGCGTGGCGTGGTGATGAAGGCGGCCCAGCCCTTGCTTTCGACCAGCATGGGCCGATGAAACGCCCACGCTGACGGGTTCGACAGCGCCCATTCACTGTAGGTTATCCCGGCAACGCCGCCGCCCAGTGTCGCGTCGTAGCGGTCGCTGCCGACCACCTGCCACGTCGAGCCGTTGACGAAGCGCAGGAACATCTCGTTGTCGTTGACGTTCTCGCGGATCGCGGTCGGGAACGCCTCATCGATCCTTCGCTTGCCGCTGTGGGCGTTGATCGCGGTCCAGATCGACTTGCGGCCCTGATTGTATTCGGGCAGGCAATGCCAGTAGTTGCCGGGCCGCTTCATCATGCTCACTGCCGCATGGTGCAGGCAGATTTCGTCCTTGCCTGCCCGGCGGTGCCAGACGGCGAGTGCGCGGTCGCCGCCTCCTTGCAGGTACTGCCACAGCGCCATCTGATGCGGGCGGGGCTTCCAGCCAGCATGCGGGATGTGGATTTCCATAGGTGTGGGTGTTCCGTACTTCTACCGCTTGGCGAGAGACCTCGGAGCGGCTAAAAAGAGGCTCTGCAAGGGGAAAATCAGATGAGACTTGTTCGCTACCCGCTCGCCGCCATCGTGTTCTGTGCGGCACTCAGTGTCGGCACCAAGCATGCCGACATGCCCGATCCCGTCGTGGTCTCGCTGCCCAGAGACGTCGGCAAGATCACGCCGATCATGCGCGTGGTCATCATCACCAACGACATCAAGTACGGCACCTTCCAGCCGAAGTGCCGCATCATCGGCGATATGAGGGACTGCCGATGACCTTTCTGATCCTCATCGTTGTCTGGAGCCTGTTCATCGGCGTGCTGCTCCTCGCCGACAGAGACCGCGAGAACGACCGCGAGATCGAGCGCCGCCGCCCGCCGCCACCTGCGCCGCCAAGCCCCTGTCGCTCGCAGGAGGAGGTTGACGAAATTCTGCGCGCGTGGGGCAACCGGTCAAAATAGCAGGCGAGGCATTCGCGCCCTCGCCCGCAGGTGTCGCGCCTCAAGGCCACGCGATGGAGGAGACCATGATCCCGCTCTACGGCGACAACAGCGAAGCCGCACAGGCCACACGCATGGCCGCCATCAAGGCCAACGCCTGCCCGTTCTGCCACGCTGACAAAGGCTTCGACTGCATCACCATGCTCGGCAAAATCTTCCCGGCCAAACGCTTCGTGCATCAGACCCGGCTCAAGCTGAATGATGAGGGCCTGATCTCCCCGGCGTCACCGGATCGATGATCAGGCCCTCTTGCATTCCCCGTGACGCCACGGTGTCGAGCCGTGCGGGTTCAGCAACTCGAAAATAATTCCTGACGGCGCTGCAACCACTTGATCATAGAGGTTGTGCGGGCGGCGGTGACACTCGGGCCGAAATATGCAATCACGCGCGAGCGAACTTCTTTTCCCCACGGACCTTCACAGGTCTCACGATGAGAACACTGCGCGGCACCGGCAAGACCTTCTCAACATCCGGCAAACGCTGGCTCCCCTTCCACTACGATCCACACCACGCCAAGAAGATGGCCCGCCTGCATCGGCTGAAGGCGAAAGGCCTCACACCAGCGACGGACAAAGCGTCCTTGCGAGAAGCGGCGGAGAAGGCCATTGCGGATTATCGGAAGCGGAAGGCCTGACGGATCGCGGGGGAAAGTGGCAATAACCGGTACCGGTACTTGACCGAAATGCAACCCCGGCAACCGCCCCCGGAGACCACCCCCCCTCCGATACCTTCGCCCCTCCCTGAGGCGATACCCCTGCAGTATCAATGGGTTACGCAGCGTCCTGCCACAGCTGAACGGTCATTCGGTTGTGGCATCCTGATCCCCTGCATCATGCTCGATGACCAGCGGATCGTCTGAAACCGTAGCAGTCTCAATGATTTGGCGGATGATGATCTTGATGTCCCCGCCATCCTCACCTACCAGTTGCTGAGGTGCCTTGCCCCAACCTCGGTCGAGGATGGTCTGGGCGGCGACGACGCGAGCGGAAGGCGGCGCGCTCTTGCTCCCCATCACCCCGGTCAGCACCTTCAGCGCTGCCTCGGTCTGCGCTCTCGCCAATGATCTGATATCCGCTTGCGCCTTCGCCACTTACCTCACTCCACGTTGTTCGCTCATCATGAGCCGTCAGTCGTTGCTGCGAGGTGCGCCTCGCGTTTCGCTTGCTTCCGTTCCCGACGCCAGAAGAACCGCTTGCCGCTGGGCCGGAGATGCCTGCAGGTCGCGTTGAACTTGGCGACCGTCAACAGGCCGCGCTTGCGTGTTGCCATGGCCCACGACCCTCCTGACGTCGATCAGGCACATGCCCGGCATCCGCTCGTCCAGCGGCTGGATGCGGGCGCGGATCATTCCGGATCGCTCGCCTGCGCTCTCAGGCTCTCGACCACGATGGATTGCTCCTCGTCGTCCAGCGTGACCACAGCACCCTGTCCCATGTGGGTCAGGCCGAGCGTGATTTGGCCCGCCTCCTCGAACAGCGCCAGCAGTTCCTCGACGGTGCGGCTCATCGGCTCTGCGGACGTCGCTGGCGCGCCTTCGGCATGCTCTTGACCTTCACGCCCTTGGTCTTGCGCGTCAGTAGCGCTGCCCGCGCCTTGGTCGCCTTCTGTGGTTTCTTGGCCATTGGTTCTCTCCAGTTGCTCGAGACGTTGCCAGATTGCCTCGATCTCATCGTGCAGCGGCGCGATCATCGCCCGCAATGCGTCGTACAGGTCAGCCGCCAGCGCCGTGCGGGCGCGCTCGTCATCCGCCCGCAGCAGCCGCGTCTCATGGGCGATCAGGCTGATGATCTTGGCGTTCGACATGGTCAGGCTCCATCACAGCCAGATCGGGCGTCAGCTGGCTGAACAGCGCATGGCAGCTGGCACAGCGCCGCCACTCCAGCACGACGTTGTTGGCGTCGATCCCCTTCAGATACGGCCATGGGGAACTTTCCGACGGCTGGCCACAGCGCGGACAAGGCTTCATTTTTCGCCTCCACCGTCTGAATTATTCAGCAGTTTCACATGAAACAACGCTTGCATGGTGGCTCATGATGAACTATGTAGAGGGCAGGCCATTTCCGGCCAGCAAGGGGAACCACAATGACCTTCCAGATCATCCACACCGAAACCGCTTCGACCGACTTCTACAACCTCAAGAACAAGGCCGACGGCGCTCGCCGCTACGGCTATGTCGGCAAAATCATCGAAGATACCAATAGCATGTTCGAGGACCGCAGGTTTCGCTCCGACTACCAGACCACGCTGAACGGCTCGCGCTACCAGTCATCGAAGCACAGCAACTGGGTCGCCACCGAAGCTGAAGCCCGCGCGCTGCTCGCCAAGACCATCGCAGGCGCATTGAAGCGCTACGCCAAGCTGGCGAAAGACCCGGCCAGCAAGATCGAGCATCGCGCCTGATCTCACCGAAATGGTTTCACGCCGGGCGGTCGCCAGACCTACCCGGCTTGAGCCAGTAGAAGCACTCCGCTTCAGCAAGGGGAAACCACATGACCGACCTTAGCCACCTCGACGCGCTCCGCGCTCGCCTCGCTCGCGAGCAAGAGCGCTTGGCCGCCGCGCAGTATGAGATGGAACGCGCCTTCCGCCGCCGCGAGATCGCCGCCTGCGAGAAGGAAATCGCTGCCGAGTACAAGTTCCTCGGCATCGAGCCGCTGACGCTGGACGACATCCTGTCAGACGACGACCTGCTCAAGGTGCTTGGCCAATGAAACCCCTCATCGCCTACATCCGCGTCAGCGACAAGAAAACGCAAGGCGTCTCAGGCCTCGGCCTTGAAGCGCAGCAGGCGACCATCGCCCGCTTCGCTGACGCTGAAGGTTTCGAGATCATCGAGACCTTCATCGAAGTCGAGACCGCCAAGGGCGACACGCTCGCCAAGCGCCCGAAACTGGCTGCAGCGCTCGCCGCCGCCAAGGCCGCCGGTTGCGCCGTGATCGTCGCCAAACTGGATCGCCTGTCGCGCGACGTTCACTTCATCTCGGGCCTGATGACCAAGCGCGTGCCGTTCATCGTCTGCGCACTGGGCCTGAACGTCGATCCGTTCATGCTGCACATCTACGCCGCTCTCGCCGAGAAGGAACGCGCCATGATCTCGGAGCGTACCGTTGCAGCGCTTGCGGCGGCCAAGGCGCGCGGTGTCAAGCTGGGTGGCCCCAATGGCTGCGCCGTGCAGAAGAACCGCGCGCAGGCGTTCGCTGAAAGCCTGCGGCCTGTTCTGGCCGAGATCGACCACCTGTCGTCACGCGCGATTGCCGCCGAGTTGAACGCGCGCGGCATCAAGACCGCGACCGGCGGCGCGTGGCAGTCGGAAACCGTGCTTCGCCTCATCAACCGTCTGGAGATCGCATGACCCTGACACCTGACGACCTGAAAGTCATCATCGCATCCGCCCGGCGCATCATCGAACTGGCTGTTGATCTGCCCAAGGACAAGCGCCGCGACTTTGTCGCCGAAGCCGCCGCGATCATCACACTGCTCGAACCACACGCGAGGCCCGCATGACCTGCAATCAGTTCAACAAGGCGCTGCGCGATCTCGGCTTTGCCACCAAGCACCCGGTCAACTTCACCATGAGCAAAGGCCAGACCGAGTTCGCCAACATCACGGGCGTCAGCATCGCCAGCGTCAAGCGCTGGTCAGCCGGTCAGTGGCCGGTGCCGCCGCACATCGCAGCACTGCTGCACCTGATGATCGACACCAACAAAACCGCGAAGGATTTGCGCACATGAAATTCTACTATCTCGCCGACGCCGAGATCGAGCCGATCTACGCCAAGCTGGCCGATGCGCGCAAGGACGCCAACCACATCGCCCGGAACAGCTATCACGACGTCAAGGTCGAGCAGGTCGATATCCCGCTCGACCGCGCCAATGTCCAGCGGCTCGCCAATGCGAGTTCAGGCACCATGAACACGCTGCGCACGGTCTACGTCGCGAGGGCGAAACTGAAGCGCTGATGCTGGGGACATGGGGGCATGGGCGACGGCACCAGCGCCAAAACAAAAGGCCCGGCTTCGCAGCTGGGCCTTTTGCCATTGCAGGCCTGTGTCGGTAACACCGCGACAAGGCAAGGGGAACTTGTCCGTCAAGGTGCTGTCTGGTCACAGTCACGGCAACTACCAGAAAATCGCCCCGAAACGACCCGCTGTCAAC
>Ga0310811_10005560_pt1 | contig 15975 bp, 17 predicted proteins | sample YCmetagenome_FD_207642 | JGI IMG/M metagenome (GOLD analysis project Ga0310811, IMG submission 207642) | Soil microbial communities from experimental microcosm in Duke University, North Carolina, United States - YC | ecosystem: Engineered > Artificial ecosystem > Soil microcosm > Unclassified ...
GGACCTATTTATTTGCTTTTTCAAACGCTTTGATCTGATTGCTTTGTTTGTCCTTCGTCCACAGACGCTGACGTTATATTAATTGTTTCTGCTTCGTGACCACTAGGACCCAAATTCGATGTTCTGTAGATTAATTTGTCTGGACCTACCTTCCAGAATCCCCTCCTATCTTTTTCGACCTTTCACAAGTCCTGACGCTTTTATTCGTCTCGCACGTACGTTTACATACAAGCAGATGTGTCATTTCGTACTCATTTCTACTCCTTGATCATCACGTTTATTTTACGTCTACGTAGTACGCGATGGGCAAATGGCTGTTGAGTGAGATCTCCAGTCTACTTTCCACCCTCTGTCATGTACTAGACTCGTGACCAGCCCTTGCTATGAGACAAGTTGAAACTGGTCGTATACCAAGGACTGGTCACGAGTCTAGTCATGTGGACCCATTTGTACTTGTCCAGACATGCTGCATTACACATATTCGTTCGATATACCAATTATATGCTGTTCTTGATTATGCCACGACACCAACGCAATTTCTGACATTCAATTGTGTATTAAGTCGTGACTCGCTTTGAACGAGTGTGAGCATTGAATTCAGAGTCCCCATGTTGAAGGCCTGTGGACAATGTATGGCGCTGAGAAGTGTGGTGAACATACTGTGCGTAGTGTTCACCATAGGGCCCCGCCCCACAGGATAACAAAAAAGTGAGGTGAAAATGATGCATCAAGAATCATGATGAGGTCTAAGGTGGTTGCAACATAAGTCAAATGACAGCAATATGAAAGTAAGAACATTGTATGATTGTTATGATGCCTGTAACAATGCTGATATTTATTGGTGCTACGACACGATGAACAACCAGCAGCGGAGTTAGATGGTTGGAATACCATCAGGAAATCACTGAGATTTTGTTATGTCTAGTCACATTTGACAAGACACCATAACAAAGACACATCAGGATCAACCTTGCTAGTCATTGACCATGCGATATTACATAGTTATTCAGTGGCTGCTTTCTATCATCCCTCTCTAATATCTATGACAATTGATATGGTTCTGCTACTACAGGCCCCTTGGGCAATATTTTGGCCTGAAGTTATCATCATCAGCAAATCACTGATTCCCTTTTTGTACTTAAATGACTTAATAAGCTCAAATAAGCAAAGATCAGCGGGCGACTTATTCAGACAAGTCAATCTCTGATTTTTGTCTTAATCTCACTTATCCCTCTGGTAGTAAGATGAAAAAGTGTGCATTGCAATCAAACAGCAAAATCAGTAAGGAAATATAAGGCGGCAAAATATTTTGGATCTATTAGTGATAGTACTGGTAGGATCCAGAAAATGGATAGGAAAAATGTGGGAGTCTGTTATTGGCATCAGCAGGAAAGAAAAAAAACACTACAGCTGAGGTTGTGTCAAAGCGCATAGGGTAGTATTCTATTTAAAAAAAATGAAGTCAGCAGTGATAACACTAAGTGGGGAGTGAAAAGCTTCACAAATGAGGGCACACTCATCAATGCTCTGAGTCTCCTCAATATCTTCATCCAAGGCATCTCCCCTTGCAGACTTCTTCATGTACCTTCGTGTGTGTAAAATGATGATTAGTTTCGAATCCTTGTTCCTGTTGCTGATCGACTTCCTGTATGCTTCTGTCTTGTTGTGCCAGTTAGCAAAGGAAAATTTGTAACATCTGCTCAACATCTTGCCTGTTGCCTTGTTGCGTTTCACCAGGAGCTTGACAGAAAACTTGCCAGTGGCCATAGACATGGGAACTTCATTGACATTGATGATGCTGTCTTCAACAAACTTGAGGGCATGTTCAAGCTGGAAACAATCAGAAAAGAGACATGGTTTAAAAAAAACTCATGGCAACAATGCAGAGCACAATAACACCATCCATACCTTTGCCCAAAGTGAGCTCATTGGTATTCAATGTGGGTATACTGGCATGGTCAACAATGGCACTGAGGTGAGTGGATGTGATCATTTGCAGTACAAATACGGACAGGTAGGCTGTCTCCCACAATATGTTATCTGGGTCTTCATAAACGAATGCGCAATCCTTCAAGAGTTGCTTGGCGACAAGGTCATTTGGTGCATCTTTGATGCAAGAGCAGAAATCGACGACAATCACAAGTGCTGTCGAGCCAATGTTGCTCCTCCACTCTGAGAGCCACTGTTGCATCTTAAAATGCATATGAAAGACATGACAAAGAATAACAATAACTATGAACTTACCACTGCAAATACAGCACCATTTGGATTCACCTTGTACTTGACATCAGGGTAGACCACATCAAAGATCTCCTGCAGTGCGTCTGCCATCAGAGACTCAGAAATTTCCCATGGATTAGCTTGACTTCCAGCCTAGAGAAGTGCTGTAGACAAGAAGGCCTTCACCCACTTTGAGTTGGCAGGTACTGGGAGATCATTGTTGTGATATTGACCATGTGGCTTAACAACCTCCTTTGCACTAGCCTTCTGTGAGGCCTGTGGGACTTGGGTGCTGGGAGGAGGTACAACATCATCATAATAACCCGCTGGGACTTGGGTTGAGGGTGGAGGCACAAGATCACTGCAGCTGGTAACCTCAGAGCTTTCTTTCTTCAAATTTTTGGATGGTGGAGGGGTAGTGCTCTGAGATACAATAGTAGATGTCTGAAATACACATGCTGAATTAGATCATCACAAAAGATGAAAAAATCCACATACTGATGTAGTTTTGCAAGAAACATGGCCCTTCTCAATGGTGGGAATTGATCTAACCTTGGGCAAGAGACTTTCCTGTAAATCATCAGCCAAAAAGTCAGTATCATCAATGGCCTCAGATGTGGTCTCATCAACAAAATCCCCATCATCATCAGCCTTACACTTGATACTACCAGGCTGAGTAGAAAATGTTATCTGCTTGGGCTCAGAGTCACTCTTGCTGGCAGGAAAAATTAGAGTAGACTTCTGAAATTGAACTGAGTCCTTGAACTGAATTGCCAATGGGAAGGATGACTTACTTTAATCGCCTTTTTCCCTTTCTTCCTAGGCAGTACAGCTGGACGCTGTTCAAGAGCCTCAGGGTCATCAAGACTATTGTCACTGACCATGAGGACATCATTGGACTCAGGTGCGCTAATCAATTGCTTCTGATTGATGTGCACAGGTTTGGCCTTGGAACTGGTCTTGGTACTGGTGGTAACTACCAATGAGGGTGGAGTGGTTGCAGCATGAGAAGCAGGAAAGGTGTTTGATCTGGAGCTTGGTGTAGCAGACCTTGGTTCAGCTGGTACATTGTTAGCCCAGTCGTTGATCAAACTACTGAGTGAGAGTTTGTTAGTTGTACTTGAAACCACATGATTTATAAAAAAAAGAGTTGATTCACTGAGTGAAAACATTGTTTTGATGAAGAGTGTGTTGGACTCACGACAAAGGCACCTTGTTGCCTTTCTTATCATTCAAGGCACATGCATCAGAATCAACATTATTAGTCTTGTGGGCATTCTTGATGGCTTCCTTCAGCAACATTTTTGCTGCCTTCTCTTTCTTTTTCTTCCCACCAACAACTTCAGCTTCTCCATCGCTCAGTAGAGTGTCCTCTGCATCAACACAAGTGGTTTGACCATCTGGTGAGTGTCAATATTAGTTTCTATTCTCAATGTGACATTTATCATACCATCATTAATATCTGTGCTAGAGGTTTTTTTGCCTTTGGCTACAGGACGAGGATGAGGACAAACAGGCTTTGCCTTGATACCTCCCTGCACTTCAGCTTCAAGAGCCACCATATCATCCTCAATACCAGTGGTCCATTGAGCGGCCTTCTGAATATGCACGCTCGACTGTTCTGGGCTTTCATTTGCATATGGGTTGTCAGTGACCTTTGAGTTCTTAGTATGTGGTTTCCTTTTTGTATTTTGCAGTTGTTCCTCAGCTTCAGCCTCTAAAACAGGCCTGCCAGGATGAGTGTTGGCATTCATGGGACAAGTTTGATGGGTGGACACGTCTTGCAAGGGTTTGGGTGCCATGGTTGATGAGAGGAGTAGCTGAGGTAGAGCAAAGGCACAAAAAATGCAAGGTACTGGTCCTGGGGATTATGCTGACATTTCTCTTATGTTCTTGAACTGCCATAGGCAACAGCTCAGTACTACCCTGCCTGGTCCTAATTAAGTTACTCTCAGAGGCTCACATTCAATCATTCACTCACTTTCTTTTTGAGTCTTCATTCTGCACTCTAGTGCCATGCTGCCCACTCAAAAGAAACATATCTCATATCAAATTCCTTGTGGCCATCCTGGATGTAAGAAGTACTTCAAATCTCTCAGTGGATGCACAAGACACTGCACTGCCATGTACCCATTTATGAGCAGTGAAACTACAAAGGGAGCTGGGTTGCAGGACATGAACATTGATGGTGAGTCCCACATCTGTTTCACTCAGTAATTAATCTCTTTATTCTGACTCTGATTTTTTAAGAATGTGGTTCAAATTGCTCATCTCTGGTGCCACCAGCACAGGAAGGAGATTATGACATGAACTTTGCTGGTGAGTCCCATCAGTGATACCTGACCCACAACAGTTATAAAACTACTTATTAAAGATGGACCATACCTTTCATCTCCACCACCACCAGGGCAAGTTGACGGTGATATTGGTGGTGAGTCTCAGTCTCGATGTCAGCGTGTTTTTTCTGACAGCTCCTTCTGAAGATGCCTGCCATTCATCTGTACCACCAGCTCATGAAGTAAACACCAAATTCCGTGGCACAGGCAAGAACTTATTCTGCAACTATCACACTGGTTTGAATGGTGAGCATGCCTTATTCTTATAGCTATCTAACAATAATGGAGTCCCAGCTCAACCATGTGATGCAAATGGCCTTTTTTTACTGCCTGGTACTCCACCACTGCCTCTCACAGAACAGTTACCTGATGACTGGTCACTGTTTCACAACCATACTGAATTTGAGATGGCCGAATTCTTGTACAGCCACACACAAATGTCCACGCCAAATATCAACACTCTCCTTGATCTCTGGGCTGCGTCACTCCTCAAACATGGTGATATGCCACCTTTTGCAGATCATAAGGACCTCTACAAGACAGTTGACAACATCCCCATTGGTGGCATCAACTGGCAGTCCTTCAAAATTCAGTATTCTGGAGAGAAACCTGATATACCAGTGTAGAGACTCAATTCTCTACAGGCTGGTATTGGCCTATTTTATGGCTCATGACAACTGGGCTTCACAGCACAACATCACCATCATGTGTAGAGTGATTCCACATATTATGCACAGCTTCCCTGCAATAACGCGCCAGACTCAAGACACTTTCCCACACTCGCGCTTAGCGCACGTTCTTGTGCATCTTCACATGTCATCATGCATCTTTGCATGTCATCACACATCTTCGCATGTCATCACGCATCTTCGCATGTCATCATGCATCATTGTGTTTCATCATGCATCATCGCGTTCTATCATGCATCTTCGCATTGAAGGGTGAGGCTCAGCTACAGGGATGAAAAGGAGTTTATGGGTTTGGGGAAACTCTGCAGTAAGACCCAGGTGCGAGGTATATACTTGACCCATAGGACAGCTACTGAGAGGGAGAACCTCGGAATATGGGCAAGGGACTCTCTAGTAATGAGGAGGGGTGCTCTAAGGCATGGGGAACACGAAAGGCGCGGTGTGTGTTATGTTCTATACACACAAGTCATTGTGAGCACAGATATGCAATAATCCAATCATATATCTGGTATGCTTAGAGTCCAACTATTGCTAAGGAGTGGAGAGTGTGCGAAGTCCCTGAACTAAAAGTCTGGTAAGGTCTCTATATACTGTATCTATAAGCGTGAAGGCGTGCGGTACTGAGCCAAATAGTGCGCAGTCCCGAGTAATTAGTATGTATGTAACTATATGTAAGGTGCGCGCTCAGGTCTGAAGTGAATGCTTTTGTAGCAATTGAGATAACTTACCAGTAAATCAGCAAGGACAAGGGGTGGACAGGTGTGTGGAGATAGGCGTGAGGTGCACAAGTGTGCTAAAGTGCACGCTCTGGACATGGTGATTCAAGCATTGGAGTTTGAGCCTGTAGGACCTCAAAATCAATGGGTAGACATGATGTTCCTTACAGTGTTTTATTGTGCATCATTGCGTCTTATTGTGCATCTTTGTGTTCTATCACACATCTTCATGTTCTATCATGCATCTTCATGTTTCATCATGCATATTCATGTTCCATCACGATTTAGTGCGCATCATCGCAGGAGCATCCATCCATTGTCCAGCCAGTTCCTTGGTATGTCGCATTCCATTTATTACTATATCTGACTATGTTTGGCATCATACAATTATTATTTCATTATGGACCCTTACTTTACCTCACTTACATACTTAGAGCACTCCCAATTTGCTTCTGAGCCCTGGGAAGGCGCTTATGTGCAACTTAGGGTTGCCATGTCTGTTTTTACAACTTAGCTTCTGGCAGTCACCATCTATCCCCAGTTAGTTCCATGCAGTGCATGTATCCGTTGTTGTAGTCCCTAGCATCCATCTATAGCTAGTGGCAATCACATTATCCATCTATTATCTGTCCAGCATCCATCCTCCTTGTCTCAATTCAAATCCCAGCACCATTTATACATCTTCTCTACACTTGTGCACTTTGCACGCTACTTTCCCACGCTTTGTGCAACCCATTGCATTTCACTTTCCCACACGTGCCTTCAGCACATTTCACCACATTCCATTGTGTTTCTTCGCATTTACTTTGCATTTCATCACATTTGATTAGGGTTGATCAGCACTCACTTGTGGATTTTTGCTTTCCTTGCATCCCCTTTAGGGTCGAACGCTCTTGCTTCTGCAAGTATAGCAGCTAGGTAGAGCTGAGACTCACTTATACTGGTTTTGCATTATTATAGCTAGTGCCTAGCCAGGTTGTGATACCTACACTGGCAGATGTGCCTTCATGGATGAGTCAACAATTTGATGTTTGGTATTGTGACCCTCATGAAGTTGCATGCAACATCCTTGCTAACCCCAACTATGTAAATGACTTCGATTATCGCCCTTTCCATGAATATTCAGTCAGTAAAGAAGAACACCATTACCAAGACTTCATGTCGGGTGACTGGGCCTGGAAGCAAGCAGTATGTGTCTTTCTATTGGATGTTACTCCCTTGTATTGAATATTCTTTCCAGGATATCCTCACTACTGACCCTGATGCGCTTGGTGTGACATTTGTACCCATAATACTTGGAAGCAACAAAACAATAGTATCTGTCAGCACCATAAACATCAAGTATTATCTATTGTACCTGTCTATTGGCAATGTATGCAACAATGTCCATTGAGCACATCAAGATGTGCTCTGTCTTGTTGGCTTTCTTGCCATTCCAAAGAGTAAGTCTTTGACACCTTTTCATACTGTAACTAATCTCAATCTTGCAGCTACCAATGAGCATAAGGAAACCGAAGAATTCTGTGACTTCCAACACCAAATTTTTCATTCCTCACTTGTGAAGATACTCGAGACTTTCAAGAAACCTATGTCAAAGCCCAAGGTCATGCGTTTTGGTGATGGACATTATTGACGCGTCCTTTATGGGCTAGGACCATATATTGCAGACTATGAAGAGCAGGTTCTGCTCACATCTATTGTGAGGAATTGATGTCCAAGGTTCGTCTTGCTAGCTCTTCATGCTGAAGCACTATGCCAATGTGAGGCACACAGAGAGGCTCTCTTTGAGGAAGACATATCTGATGCCCTGCAGCATGATTTTGGTATTGTGGGGTCTATTGTGGTATGATTCATTCACTTGCTGTGGCGTTTGCCCAACTTATGAAAATTTAGCCTTTTACTAATGACTTTCCTCGTGTGGACATTCATCAACTGATTGCACTGGACATCCTTCACCAAATCATCAAAGGCTGCTTCAAGGACCATCTTGTGACATGGGTGGAGAAGTACCTCCATCATATTCATGGCAAAAGGGAGGCCAAACGTCGAATGGATGACATCAACCGATGACTTGCTACTGCTACTCCCTTCACTGGTTTGTGACATTTTCCACAGGGTCATGGATTCAAACAGTGGACTGGGGATGACTCTAAGGCACTCATGAAGGTATGTTTTTTTTCTGATTGACATAAGATTTGTTGACTGATTCATTACTGTTCAATGGCATCTAGATATATCTACCTGCAATAGAAGGCCATGTACCAACAGACATCATCTGCATGTTTCATGCGTTTTTGGAGTTCTGCTATCTTGTTCGAAGGAATGTCATCATGGAGGACACAATCTCACAAATAGAAGATGCACTACATTGCTTTCACCACTATGGCTCAATATTTCTTCAGTCAGGCATTGTCCCTATATTCTTGCTCCCTTGTCAGCACTTGATGAAGCACTATCCTGACCTTATCCATCTATTTGGAGCGCCAAATGGTCTATGTTTGTTGATGACAGGAAATAAGCATATTAAAGCTGTGAAGAAACTGTGGTGTCAGTCAAACAGATACAATGCACTTGGACAAATGCTTGTGACAAATCAGTGACTTGATAAAATCGCTGCTTTGCATGTAGACTTCACAAAATGTGGTATGCTCAATGGTACATGTCTTAGTGATGCCTCAGGTAAGTAAATTGGGACTATGATATCATGCTTCCCTGATTTCAATTAGGTTGCCTCAATACTTCATGCAATGACCCTCCTGCAAAATCTCCTGACACCAGTCCTGATACTGCTGAGGCCAATGATGTTGATGAGGGTGAAATTGATGATGGGCCAACTGAAATCGAGGCCCATGTGCAGCTTGCACAAACATGCCATGCATATTTTGATCTTTTCACTATATATCACTCACTCATATTGATTTCAGAATGAAAACATGCCAGAACCATAGCAATGCTCACTATTGAGCTTTCTATTCCGAACATACAAGATCTTATTGGTTGCTTTCTCTTCGAACAACTTCACCCTCATGACCCTCATGACCATGCTACCATCCCACACAACAGTTTCCATATCTATGATGGGAAAATTTCTGTGGTTAATTCCACATTATCAAGATTCTATGCACTGAGTGACTTAAGTGGGATTGGAGGGATGTGAAGGGAACATATATGATCCTGCCCTAACTGGAGGAATGTGCACACTCACTATGACTGCATGTTCATAAATGTGCAACTGGACCTTGAAGGAATGCAAGGACTTCAAATAGCACACATGCTATGCTTCTTCTCCTCCAAGAACATGTTCATCTTGTATGAGTGTGCCATCATTCATTGGTTTGATGTCATAGGTGACGCCCCTGATGAAGACATAGGTATGTGGGTAGTTCAGCTGTCCTTTGATGGTCACTCTCTGAATATTTCGGTAATACACATTGATGCAATCTATCGCACAGCTCATCTCCTTCCCCTTTATGGTGTTGATTTCATCCCTTGTGTTATCAACTTTTCAAACTCTTTAGATAAATTCTGCACTTTCTATGTCAACAAATTTGCCGACCATCATGCATTTGAAATTGCATTTTAATATTGTATCGCTCAGCTCCCCTCTCCCATATCTCCAATGACACATCTGCCAAATTCATACTCCCTTCATTCAACCCACTCAGCTTCCCTCTCCCATATCTCGAATGACACAACCATCTCTTACCAAATTCATACTCCCTTCATTCATCTCTCTCAGCTCCCCTCTCCCATATCTCCAATGACACATCCACTGAATTCATACTCCCTTTATTTGACCCACTCAGCTTCCCTCTCCCATATCTCAAATGATACAACCATCTCCTACCAAATTCATACTCCCTTTATCAATGCTGGCAGCATCTTTCCAAAATGTGAAATCCATCCACCTCCTCCAAAAGACCTACCATGTCAGACACCTTCTCTGTTACAAGAACATCCATTGCTGGCCTGGCCCCTATTCATTTTCCTCCTCATTCTTGCCTTCTACCTATACCCAAAGGACTACATGCACATACACATGCAATACCTATTCTGGCTAACCATACTCTCTCCTTACCTTTACTGGTTATACTCCCTCTGACCATATTCCCACTTATCTGTGCCATATCTGCTCGTTGGATCCCCGGCTCATTCCCCTATGTCCTTTCCACTCTACTGGTATTCACCCTGTTATACTCTGAACCCCTTACCCTACTATCGGTCCATGATGATGTCACCCCTTACCCTTACCACACCTTTGGTCAGTGACTCATCCCTTGTCATCCTTACCATAGTCTCAGTCTGTGACTCAGTTCCCCCTTTACCCTTACCTTACTACCAGTCTCTGACTCAGTTCCCTTTCGGCTTGCCTATCTCTGTACTACTACTTACAGCCTGGTCTGTGCTCAAGTTCCTTACCTATATAAACCCTGTGTACCATAGCTGTATTCCTTAACTTGAATCTATTTGGTTCTACACAGTTAACTAGTCCATAACCTCTTAAGCCTAACTGCTTATACTTGTGATTTTTGACTTTGACTATAGCTTCTGACGGTTGCAAGACAGCACCTATCTATTAGCTCATCGCCCTGCTCATCCCAAGCAGTTGGACTGAGACTCGTGACCAGTACCTGAACTCCAGGCCTCACGAGATTATCCAAGTAAGAAAGCACCTAGAATCTAGTCGCTAACATCCTCTGAAAGACCTACCATATGCCACATCAACGCTGGCAGCATCTTTCTGAAACATGAAATCCATCCACCTCCTCCAAAAGACCTACCATATGCCAGCTCACACACAAGCTTCACATCTTCCAAGCACAAATGCCCTCTCAGACCCTGCTCTCCTTCATGATATGCAGATTTTCACCTTCCTCCCACTCTTCGTACTACAGGAACTTCCTTGCAGGTGCACCTTCTACAGCAGCAGTCTTTTTCTTGCGTTTCCTCTTGCATGTATTACTTTTACACTCATCAGTTGAATGCTTCATGCACAACTCAATGGTGGGTATCCCCAGACCATCAAGCCATCCACTGGAGAAGGGCTCTTTCATTTTCCTACAACTCTGGGCATTGGGGTACACCACAGACACATCCGGCCTTTCCATCACAATTCCTCAGCTCCTGCCACTTTCTCTGCCATCACCAGCCCCTCCACAGGTGGTAGTTTGCCTATTCTCATTCTTGCTGGATAGGATTTGCATTGTGATGGGTAATTTGTCCAACTACCTGGTAGTTATTTAGATCTAGGTCCTGGATTCATACTCATCAATTAGGTTACAGAATCTCTTATTGCACTTAATTTACTTCTACATCTTAATAGCAACATTTATTTGAACCACATCTGTAGAAAGTGGTACCAGTAAAATAAGTGACATCAGAGCTTTCTTTTTTCTAATCAGTGAGACCAGTAATATAAATAAGTCATTTAAGTGCAAAAAGGGGCTTGGAGATTTTGCTGATGATGTCACACCTTTGGTTACCTTCACTTGCACTCTTCTCACATATTGGCAGTGGCATTGGAGGACTTGGCTATGTCATGCTATATAGTTGTTGAATAAATGTGTTCTATCATTTAGCTGCAACATCTATGACTCTTGGTATGGTCCTGCTATCACCAGCCCCTTGGGCACCATTTTGGCCTGCATCAGGAAAAAACCAAAATAGTGGGAGTACTAGTGACAGTTACATAGTCCTACATAGCTACAGTAGTGATATATAGTCAACCAAGTCACTCTATAGTCCTATGTAGCTGAAGTGAGGGCTATGCAGAGCTACCAGAGGTGCTGCGAGTGACTTGTAGTCCAGTAGTAACAGTAGCAGATTGGAGTATCACAGAGCAGTGTAGTACTAAGTAATAGTGGAAATACAAAATGTATCTAAGTCAATGAATGTATTCAGATAAAAATCAGTTGCCAACTCATAGGTATTTGTGCTTGTCCACCCAGGGTTGATGGATTGTCCCATCCTTGGTATTGAGTGACATGGATGAAGAATTTCATCAACATGAATCATGGCTGCATTTCTATGCAGTCATTGAGTCGAACAAGATACCTGAAGAAGGCCAGAGAAGGGGTCTGGCTCCCTGAATGGTGTGAACCATTCAATGTAAGCCAAAGCTCTAGAATACATCCCAAACTGATAAGGTAGTGTGAAAATGACATGGACTTGTGCTACTTGTGTGCCTACAGCCTCCATATGAATTTTGCAATGGTGAAATAGTAACAATCACTTCCCATCTAATGTCTATAAATTTGTGGTCCAAGCACCATTGTTGATCAGCACCATATCAAATTTGGCAAGGGATCCTGGCTTCTGGCCAGGACCAGGAGATACTCCAGGGGTGGCTCTGATGTGCCATCACCATGGTGATTCACCTACCCACAGATCTGGTGGAGCAACAATGACAACTTGCCAGAAAATGTCAAAACAATCTTGTGGACCAGGGACAATGTGATTTTTTAGCATATGCTTGTGTAAGAAGAGTTTGAGGGCTGGAAGAAATGAGACTGTGCCATGTGCAGTGATGAGCTACTGAATAGATGTCTGAGGGTGTGCAGGTGTGTTGGCAAGAACATGGAGTACACATTGCCCAATGACAGGAGGTGCTTTGGTAGGGGCAGCATGAGACTCAAATTGCAAGTCTTCTATCTCAGAATCCAAGCCTGAATCAATGTTGTGATCATGGTCAGCATGACCGGCTATGGTGGCTGACTAAGACTGCACAGATAGCCATTTGAGATAGGCACTGCACAAGAACACGGCTTCCTGGCATTGAAGCCACAGAGCCATTTGTTCCTCATAATCCTGCTTCTAGCCCAATAGGCTTCCTTAGTGAGGTTGATATAGAGGTGTTCTGGAAGTTTTGTGTTGAAACCATCAGTGGTACAATACAATGAGATTGATTGGATGTAGTGTGAGAGTTGGTGTATTTTAGGAATATTTAAATGTTCACATACTTCAAGTTTGTGCAGAATATCCTTGTTGGTGTGAAATACCACAAGGGCATTCTCAAGAAATTGGAGGGTGTTGGATGTGTGTGTTTGCAGCTGTGCAAAGTAAGAAAATTCCAAGATAGCTCATGCAACTACCAGCACTTGACTGGCAAGTGGGAATGGATTATGTTAGTACAAAGTTCCAGCCACAAGCAACATCAAGCATACCTTGGGACAGTGCCAGCAAGTAACCCTATGAAAACATGTTGCATTTGTTTGTGTTCCATGCCCATCCATTATTTGACTGCTGATATTCCTTTTTGAAGTGCCAAAGACCTAGAAAGTCCAGTATTGCCTTGAGGTGTGCATCCATCTCAGCTTCACCAATGATTTCAAGACACTACTTGACCAAGTGATCTTTGAAGATGCCCTTGTGGAGCTGGTGTACGAGATCAGGTGTAAAAGCAAGGAATATGTCTGTGTGGGAGATTGTCTCAGAAAGGACTGTAGATGGTGCATAATCCAAAGCCCTTGAATTCAGTTGGATGTTGACCCTTTTTCACTTCTCTAAGATCTCTTATATCAACTGGGGATCCTGCATCAGTGAACTCAGTGGATCACCTCTTTCATCCACCACAACCAGGCACTTTGGGCAGAAATTCTCTTTGCAACATGCCACAAGACATTGTTCTGGAAAATCCACCATATAAGCTGCAAGGATTGGGTATATTTGATGGACCATTTGTTACAATCACCCTATTCTTTTCTCACAAGATGATTCTCCTCCATTCCTCTATGTTTCCATATCACTTTGCTTCCTTTTCACTTACTTCCTTTTCACCTTGCTGTCTCCTCATGCTTCCCTTATCTCTGACTTGCCTTGACTCATTTTCCCATGAACCTTCCTTTCTTGTACTATTACCACTGGTCCATGCTTGCGTCCTTTATCTATTTAGGATTGTAGCTACTGTCTGTATTTCTCTAACTTGAATCTACTTGGTTCTCTCTGATATCTGAACTCTAGCTCCTTGGGAAGGAGGCTAGCCTTTGTCCTCAAATAACTCTAGATCCTGCAGGAGTCTAGACAATCGGATCCTGTGGGAGTCCATAGCCTGACGAAGTAATACTCCAGTCGGTCCTGATCTTGACTTAGCCTTTATTGGCATGACTCTATCTGAGTTCATAACAAAAGATTCCAGTTACTTTGAACCCCTCCATCTGTAGGGACTACCCTTTTTGAAACCATGAAACTGATTGATTTGCCAAAGTGGCACTGAAGAACCCCTTCTCTACAAAAGGACTTGAAAGAGTCCCTAGTCTGAAGCACTAGGCAGCCTTCACTGTAGCCTACTGCCCCTACCCACAAACCTCTCCTAAGAAGATCTCTTCACAAGGGACCTTTGAACCCCCTCACACCCCTGTCCTTTCTGCACTTGCTGTTCCAGGCCCATCCTTTTCTCATAGCATTAGTGCTTCTTCTGAAGTACCTGCACTAGCACCTGTAGAAGGCAGAGACAAAGATATACTAGATGCACCACCACCTGACTCCAACTCAGACCCTGACACTGAACCAGAATCTGAACCCTCTATTGTTGAGGACCCCTTTTCTAGATTTCCCCCACCAGAACCAGAACCATCTGATAATGAATCTGACAACTCTGACTCAGAAGATGACATGCCGAAACCCATTGAACAAAAGATCTGTATCCCACCTGACTTCAGTGGTAACAGAGACAAAACCACAAAGTTCATACAACTCATCACCCTCTATCTCGATGTAAATTCCAAGATCTATGATACCAATATGCAAAAGATTGCATTCACCCTTTCATTTATGAAAGAAGGCACTGCTGCAGCATGGATGGAAGACACCATTGCATTCACACATGAACTAAACCTGGCTACAGGCCACAAAAATGGTTATGGAACATGGAACCAATTTTTAGATCATTTCAAAGAAGCCTTTAACTCCATTGACTCAGCAGGTACTGCACTCCACAAGTTACATGCCCTTAAACAAGGCAATGACTTAAGTGAATACATCTCCACCTTCAAGCAGCTCTGTAGCCAAGCTGAGATCAATAGCTTCAACATCCAGAAAGACTATTTCATCTGTGGATTAAAACCTGCACTACTTTCGAAGCTCTGCAATTCTGGAGATATCCCCAGTGACATGGAAGGAATGTATAAGAAAGTAATCTCCATTGAGAACACCTACCAGCTTCTCTTATCCCACAGAACCCTGACCTCTGATTCCCAAAACTGATCTAATGATCGACGACCAAAACCACACTTCACACTGCACAGGAACAACCCTGATGCCATGGACATAGACTGACTATCCAAGGCTGACAAGAAAGCCTATATAAAAGAAGGACACTGCTTCAAATGTGGTGAGAAAAGACATAGGGCTAATGACCCTGTCAAACATCTGAAGACCGGAGATGATGACAAGAAGAAGAAAGGAAAGCAGACAGTAAGGCATACAGCGCCTGATGATGAAGACTCCAGCAAGATTGAAGAACTCTCTGATGATGAAGAACTCAATGCCAGAAGAACAGATTTTTGAATAGGAGGCCTACCACAATGTTAGCCACCTCCTCATTAGATGTACAGTGGCTCAAAAAAAGTGTCTCAATGTTTGTGGATTTTCATGTAATTGCTTCATTGTGAGTCAGGGTGTGGGAATCTGACTATGCTATAGGGAGATGTTGGGAAGCTCTGCCTCTGGACATTAAGTTTGTTCCCTATGGCGTGGGAATAAAATGACATCATGTGAAGATATGGTCATTTTAATCTGGTGACTCATTGAGACACTTTTTGACTTTAAGTCTGACCAACACAATCTCTATAATTATAGTACTTTGTATGCCTTCCTTTTACTCTAATTACTTCTGCCACTCTTTTAAATATATTATCTATCAATCTGAGGTATCCTTCCTTGGTAATGTTCTCCTATTCTACTGCAACTCTGTTCTATAACTGAAATAGCCCCTATTATAGATTTTGATAGATTTCAAGCAATTTCTTGAGTAATCTTAAGAGATATTTGATAGAGTCAAGGTTCAGGGACTATTAT
>Ga0310811_10005562_pt1 | contig 15974 bp, 12 predicted proteins | sample YCmetagenome_FD_207642 | JGI IMG/M metagenome (GOLD analysis project Ga0310811, IMG submission 207642) | Soil microbial communities from experimental microcosm in Duke University, North Carolina, United States - YC | ecosystem: Engineered > Artificial ecosystem > Soil microcosm > Unclassified ...
TGCTGGAGCCTGCCAAACCGATGGGCATCACCGTGCAGCCCCAGGAAACGCGCTACAGGAACACCTATACGAAGGCCCGCGTGCTGTTCTTCCGCAGTATCGCCACCCACAAGCCGGTCGGCATTCCGCAATACTCGTTCGACCTGCATCAGGTGGAACGCCATATGGCGGCCTTTCCCAATACCGAAGAGCTGAAGAAGCAGGTCAATATTCCGGTCTATGAAACCTTCCCGGACGACAAGAAGCCTGCGGCCGGCAACGACCGCCAGGTGCGCAACGAACAGCCCAAGACGGCTGTCGCGACGGCGGACGCTGAGGACAATAACTAGCCGCGTCAAAAAGGGGAGCGTGTCATTCGGGGGAAGGGCAAGGCGCCAAATGTCAGCCGGCGCGGTTTCTTAAAGACGGCTGGCGCGGCGGGCGCGGCCGCGCCGCTTGGCGTAGGCGGAGCAGCCGCAGAACCCGCGGCCGCGCCGCAAGTTTCGCCACGCACCCGCCGGCCCACACCCGCGCAACAGCTGGCGGAAACCGGCATCTCGCCGCAGCTTTTGCCTTCAACTGCGCCAGCCTGCGGCGCCGACTTCATGGTCGATGTCATGAAGTCGCTGAAGCTGAAATACATGTTCGCCAACACCGCCTCGGCCTTCCGCGGCCTGCAGGAGTCGGTCGTCAATTACGCGAACAACCAGGATCCGGAATTCATCACCTGCCTGCATGAGGAAGCCGCGACCGCGATGGCGCATGGCTATGCCAAGGCCGCCAACGAGCCGGTGATGGTGGGTTGCCATGGCACCGTCGGCCTGCAGCACGCGGCGATGGCGATCTACAATGCCTGGTGCGACCGCGCACCGATCGTCCTGGTCGCCGGCAATACGCTGGACGGCCCCAGCCGCGTCTATGGCAACCAATGGAACCATTCCGCCCAGGATCCGGCGGCGCTGGTGCGTGACTTCACCAAGTGGGACGACCAGCCGGTTTCGCTGCAGCATTTCGCCGAAAGCATGGTGCGTGCCTATCGAGTCGCTATGACCCCGCCGATGGAGCCGGTGCTGATCATCGCCGATGCGGAATTGCAGGAAATGGAACTGCGCGACCGCGGCGACCTGCATATCCCCAAAATGTCGCCGATCGCGCCGCCGCAGGGCGATGCGGGCGCGGTGCTGGAAGCCGCCAATCTGCTGGCCAATGCCGAGCATCCCGTCATCGTTGTCGACCGCGCGGCCCGCACGCCCCAGGGCATGGCCCGCATCGTGGCCTTTGCCGAGGCGCTGAACGCCCCAGTGGTTGACGTTGGCGGGCGTATGAACTTCCCCAACCAGCATCATCTCTACCAGGCGGGCGGACGCGGCCTGATCGACAATGCCGACGTGATTATCGGCCTGGAGGTTCAGAATCTCTACGGCACCATCACCACCGATTCCGACAATGTGCAGCATTCCGAGCAACGCCGCCTGAAGGCGGGCGCCAAGCTGATCAGCCTGGGCATGGCCGATCTCTATATTCGCTCCAACTATCAGGATTTCGAGCGCTATACGCCGGTGGACGTCGCCATCACCGGCGATTGCGAGGCGACCTTGCCCGCATTGACCGAGGCGGTGAAGCTGAAGATTCCGGCGGCCCGGCGTGATGCCATCGCCGGCCGCGCCGATACCTTCCGCAAGAGCCATGCCGCCAATTACGAGCGGGCGCGCGCCGCCATCGCTGATGACTGGGACGCCGTGCCAGTCTCAACCGCGCGCGTCGCTGCCGAGCTCTATGAGCTGATTAAGAATGAAGACTGGGCGATGGTGTCCGGCGGTTATGGCGGCAACCGCACTCTGTGGAACTTCGACAAGCATTACCGGTATATCGGTCTGCGCGGCGGCGGTGGCGTTGGCTATGGCATGTCGGCGGCGGTGGGGGCCACGATGGCGCATACGCCGCATGGCCGCTTTTGCGTCAACTTCCAGCCGGATGGCGACATGATGTTCTCACCGGGCATCATCTGGACGGCGGCGCATCACAAGGTGCCCCTGCTCACCATCATGCACAATAACCGCGCCTATCACACGGAGGTGATGCACATTCAGAAGATGTGCAACCGCTGGAATCGCGGGGTCGATCGCGCCTCGATCGGCTGCGCCATCGCCAATCCCAATATCGACTACGCCATGATGGCACGCGCCATGGGCATGCACGGCGAAGGGCCGATCAATGATCCCAAGGAGGTTCTGCCGGCGCTCAAACGCGCCGTGGCCACAGTCAAGCGCGGCGAGCCAGCGCTGGTCGATATCGTTTCGCAGCCCAGGTAAAAGGAAGACCATGCGCCTTTACCGGATCATCCTGGCAGGGTTCGCGGTGTTGGCCTTGGGGGCTGCGGCAGAGGTCGGGCCCTCCGCCAGCAAGGGCAAGGACACGTTTCACCGGGTCGGATGTTATGAATGCCACAATTATCAGGGGCAGGGCGGCGTGGGCCCGCGCTTGACCGCGGTAAGCCTCGACAGGCTCAAAAGCTATGTGCGCAACGCCAACGGCAATATGCCGCCCTACCGGCCCACGGTGTTGTCGGACGAGGATATCGCGGACATCTATGCCTATCTCTCCTCGCTTCCCAAGCCGCCCGCGCCGGATTCGATTGTGGCGGTAAAGAACCTGAAAAAAGGGGCGCCCTGAGTTGTTGCTGCACTGCACAGGGCCATATTCCCGCACGGGCACTAGCTTTTTCTATAGGCAATCCTCCAGGCTGCTTAATTCCCTTATCCATGCAGCTTGGCTAGAATTATCGGAGTCGGCTTTCCAGCATCTTCCCTAGGTACAGACGAAGCATGCGCAGAACGGCAACCGCAATCGGATTTTTTGCACTCGGCCTGCTGGGCGTTTCCGCGTCGGTGGGAATGGCGGCGGAAAGCCGTCACATGGTGCAGATCCGCCGGCTCAATGAGCAGGAATACAAACATTCCATCGCCGACATCTTCGGTCCCCAGATCGTGGTGCAGGGTACCTTTGAACCCGAAACCCGCATCGGCGGCCTGCTGGCCACCTCGACCACGGTCCTGTCCATCACGCCCTCCGGCTTCTCGGGGCTTTCCGCCCTGGCCGACAGCATCGCGGATCAGGTGGTGAATGAGAAGAACCGCGGCAAACTGATTTCGTGCAAGCCAAAGTCCGAGAAGGAAGCTGATCACGATTGCGCCGCCGAGGTGATAACGCATTATGGCGAACTGCTCTGGCGCCGGCCGCTGACACAAGGCGAGGTTGCGGACAAGACCAAGCTGGCGGACGAGTTGGCCGCGTCGAAGGGCAATTTCTACACCGGCCTGCGCTATGGCCTGGCCTCTCTATTGCAGGCGCCCGATTTCCTGTTCCGCATCGAATATGCGCTGAAGGACGGCAAGAACTACACCCTCGATCCTTACAGCCGCGCCTCGCGCCTGAGTTACCTCTTATGGGACTCCACGCCGGATGCCGAACTGCTGCGCGCCGCCGAGAACGGCGAGTTGGGCAAGCCGGACGGCGTCGCCAAACAGGTTGACCGGATGATGGTCTCGCCACATCTGGAAACCGGCGTGCGCGCCTTCTTCTTCGACTCCCTTGAGCTCGACGCCTACGACAATGTCACCAAGGACACGCTGATTTATCCCAAATGGAGCAGCGCGGTGGCGGAAGCGGCCCGTGAGGACACTCTGCGTACCGTGGTGGACATCACCCTCAAGTCCGACGGCGATGTCCGCGACCTGATGACCACGCCCAAGAGCTTCATCAACCGCAAATTGGCCGCGGTCTATGGCATTCCTTTCGATTTTTCCCAGGAATGGATGGAATACAACTTCCCCCCCGAAAGCGGGCGGATCGGCGTCCTGACCCGCATCAGTATGCTCAGCATGTTTGACCATCCGGGCCGTTCTTCGCCGACCCGCCGGGGGGTCGCCATCATGGATATCTTCCTGTGCGAGCCGACGCCGTCGCCGCCGGCCAATGTGGACTTCTCGATCGTGGAGGACACCAGCTCCCTGAAGACGGTGCGCGAGCGGCTGACCCTGCATTCGACCAATCCGGCCTGTGCCTCCTGCCACAGCCATTCCGATCCCATCGGCCTGCCGCTGGAGGAATTCGACAGTCTGGGCATGCACCGCAACACCGAAAACGGCCAGCCGATCGACGTCTCCGGCTCTCTGGCGGGCAAGCGGTTCAAGGGCGCGGCTGGCCTGGGCCAGGCACTGCACGACAATCCGCGCTTCACCGCCTGCGTGGCGCGCAAGCTCTATGCCTATGGCGTGGGCGCCAATGCCGAAGACGTCCAGCCTTCGACGTTCAAGGCGTCCTATGACGCGTTCGTCAAGGGTGGCTATCGCCTCAAGACCCTCATCAAGTCTCTTGCCAACAGCCCCGAATTTTTCCGTGCTCCGGCGCCTGCCGCCGCGCCGCCTACGGCGACCAAGACGGCGTCCACCAACTAGGAGGTCATGCCATGAAGTTTGCCAGCAAATTTGATCGGCGAATCCTTCTCCGCGGCCTGTTCCAGGGTTCTTCCGTGGCCATGGCCCTGCCGTTCCTGGATTGCATGCTGGATAATAGCGGCCAGGCCTTCGCCGCCACCGGCACGAAGATCCCGGTGCGTTTCGGCACCTATTTCTGGGGCTGCGGCCTGAACAAGCAGTTGTTCCTGCCCCAGACCGCTGGCAAGGACTGGGAGATTACCCCGCAGCTGGCCTCCCTCAAGCCCCTCCAGAAGAAGCTCAATCTGGTCAGCGGCATGCGCGTGCCGTTGGACGACAATCCGAACTTCCAGCACTGGTCGGGCAATGCCGCCATCATGACCGGTATCGCGCCAACCCAGGCCAACGCCTTCGATGCGCCCACCCTGGACCAGACCATCGCCGACGCGATTGGGCGCGGCACCCGCTTCAAGTCGATCGAGGTGGCCTGCTCAGGCATCAAGAGCGAGAGCTTTTCCAGTCTCGGTGGCAAGAACATCAATCCGCCAGAAACCTCGCCCATGGCGCTCTACAAGAAGCTGTTCGGCACCGGCTTCCAGGATCCCCAGCGTCCGGATTGGAAGCCCGATCCCCAGGTCATGGTGCAGCAGAGCGTGCTGTCCACGGTTGCCGAAGACCGCAAGCGCCTGATGAGCCAGGTGGGCGCCAACGACAAACAGCGCCTGGAGCAGTATTTCGACTCGGTGCGCCAGGCCGAGCAGCAGATCGAGGCCGAACTGCAGCGGCCCGAGATCGCCGCCAAGGTCGAAATCCCCACTGAACCGGGCCAGATGCCGGTCAGCAAGGCCGTGCCGACCTTGCAGCGCGTGGTGCCGCTGATGGCCAAGCTGATCGCCATCGGCATCGCCACCGACCAGACCCGCGTCTTCAACGTGGCGCTGTCAGAATCGGCCTCCACCATCTTTATGCCGGGGGACTCCAAGCCCTTCCATCAGACCACGCATGAGGAAGCGATTGACCCGGTGCTGCAATATCAATTGACCGCCTCCAAGTTCAGCACCTACAGCGTGGAGATGTTCGCCTCGCTGCTGAAGGAACTGGATTCGGTGCCGGAAGGCGATGGTACCCTTCTGGATCACATGCTGGTGCTGGGCTATACCGATGTCAGCTTCGCCAAGATCCATGCGCTGGACGGAATTCCGATGGTGCTGGTCGGTGGCGCCAATGGCCGGATGAAGGGTGGCTATCACATTGATGGCCACGGCGATCCGGTATCCCGTGTCGGCCTGACCATCCAGCATGCGCTGAACATGCCGGCTTCCAATTGGGGCAAGTTCTCTCTGAACACCAACAAACCGATTACGGAGATTCTGGTTTAGCGGCAACGCCTCGGATCGGCAGGGACTGCCCTCTACCGACGGCCGCCGAAGGGGGGACATGACCCGCAACCGCGCAACTTTTCCGCTGGTATCTCTTCTTTGTCTTGCCGCCTGGCAGGGCATTGCGCAGAACGAGCCGTACAAGCTGGCGGCCATGCCGGCGGACGTGCAGCAGCACATCGCGGCAGGCCGGGCCTTGACAGGCGGCGCGGTGCCGAAGTCTGCGGTGGGCGAGTTTTTCAATACCGCGCGCAACGCCCACTATGTCGACCCCAAGCTGCTGCCGCAGGCCGATCATCCGATGGGCGATCGCGGCCTGCTGGCGCCCAGCAAGGCCTTCGACCAGCTTTACTATGTCGGCAATGATTTTGTCGGAAGCTGGGTACTGAACACCCCCGACGGAATTGTCATGTGGGATGCCATGGATAATGTCGACGAGGGCGAGCACATCGTCGAGGCCGGCATCCACAAGCTGGGCCTTGATCCCGCTCGCATCAAATATCTGATCATCACCCACGGCCACGGCGATCACTATGGCGGTGTGCCCTATTTCACCGCCAAATATCCCGGCATTCATGTCCTCTCGGCGGACTGGGATCTGATGGCGAAAACGGCCGCGCGCGCGCCTGCCAACTTCAACTTCGGGCCGCCGCCCATGCCCGGCGAAACGGTCACCGATGGCCAGAAGATCACGCTGGGTGGCACCACGATCGCACTCTATGTCACGCCCGGCCATACCCCCGGTTCGGTTTCCGCCATTCTGCCGGTGACCGACCATGGCAAGACCCACAAGGTGGCGATCTTCGGCGGTTTCGGCCTGCCGCAGCAGCTCGGACGATCGGACCGGACGGCGGGGCTCGATGTTTACGACCAGCAGGTGAAGCGCTTTGCCGAGCTGTGCCAGACGGCAGGCGTCGACGCGGTGGTCAGTACGCATCCCGGCTTTGACGGCACCGAGTATCATATCGCGACGGTCGCTAAGGGTCATACGGGCGCCAGCCCCTGGATCATGGGCCAAGATGGCGTCCAGCGCTTCTTCAAGCTGGATCAGGAAATGTCGGCGGCGGTGCGGGGATTGATCGTGGCCAGATAAATTGACGGCTGAAAGCCGACAGAGTCTGCAAGAAAAGTCTCGGGGTGCCATTCCCGTCGGCAAGCTCCCGAAATCGCGCCTCGATTTGGAGGCTTGGCGCAATACGGTTGCCGGTTGGACTGGATGGCTGGGCGGGCAGTCCGCGCGCAGCATCGTGCTGGATGTTCAGGGCAACAGCGTCGGGCTGAGCTATCAGTTCGAGTACTGAGCCAAACATGGTCGAACAAGTCGGCGTTAAAGCCCCGACCGGACACGCATTAGACCCGGGCGCGCAGTTTGACCGTTATCTCGAATCCGCCATCCTGGCGGTTGCATGCCGCAACCGAACCGCCCAGACCTTCGACATTCCGCTTCACGACCCAAAGGCCCAGGCCCTGGTGCGCATTGCTTCCAAGCATGTCGTCTGCCGCGGCCGGGACGGGGCGGAAAGAAGCATAGCGGTCGAAGATGCGGGGAAGCTTGTCCTGATCGACGCCCGGTCCCCGGTCGGCAACGACGACAAGGGCGTGGTCTTCCTGCTGGCGCAGAAACACCTCCACTGTTCCGCCGATGGCGGTATAGCTGGCGGCATTTTCCAGCAGGTTCTCTACAACGGGCTCGATCAGGTCCTCGTCGGCATAGACCGTGATATTGTCGGAAACATGGACCGTCAAGCTTTTGCCTTGCGAGGCCAGGGTTATGTCGTAGTCTTCCAACATCTGCGCCAGAAAGGCGGAGAGATTGAAAGGGCGCCGCGCCGGATAGAGCACATCGGCTGCAGCCTGTTCCAGATCGCGGGCGGAAGTGACGAGATTGTCCAGCTTCACGATTGAGCGCTCGATGAGTTGCAGACTCCTTTTGGCCGCAATATCGGAGGAAGGCACCTGGCGCTTCAGCGGCTCCACAGCCTGCGCAATCACGGCAAGAGGTGCCTTCAACGCATGGGTGGTTTCCTCCGCTGTCCGCTTGATCAGGTTCTGGGAGGAGACAAGAGCATTGACCAGGGAGTCGAAATCCTCCGCGACCCCCGATAGTTCAGGGATGGAATTCAGGTCGCGAAAGGATGCCACACCGGCGCCGCGCAGACGGATGCGGCGCGCCGCGCTGCGAAACCGCGAGACGTTGCGCCACATATGGGCGAACAGCCACACGACCAGAACCGTGCCCGCTACATAAACCGCCGCCGCGATCTGCATCGGTATGCTGCTCCAGAACGACAAGTCCGGCTGGATCGGCGCAAGGGTCGCCGCATCCTGGGAGGTGATCACGACCCAGCAGGCGGAGCCCGTGTGTATGGGGGTCATGGACGTCAGCAATTCCTGGGTGCCCGCCGGATTCAGGAAACTGACCTCCCGTTCTGCAACCTTGTCGCAGGTGGGCGCCAGACGTCCCAGGATTCCCAGTTGCCGCAACCTTTCCTGTTCGCGTTTGAGATAATCCGGAGAGACGGGCGGAGACGAGGCGATATAAGTGAAATCGTCGGGCGGCACGCCGGCCGGCCGCATCAGGATCTTGACGTTCGTGTGACCGGCCGCCGCCGCGCTGAGTGCCCGCCGCAGATCGTCGGGCGAACTGGTGTTGAACTCCTCCAGGTGCAAGCGCAACATGGCCGCGATGACCCGGCCTGTCTGCTCGGCCGCGTTTCCCAGGACGCCATATTGCTGTCGTTCGGCCCGGACGAACTGAAGATAGAGAATGACCGGGACGGCCAGAAGAACAAGGGCAAGAAGGAACAGCTTCAGCGAGAAGGAGTGAACGAGGCGCGACGAAAGCGATGCCGGCCTATTGTTCCCTTCCATCCAGCCACCTGTATCCGAAACCGGGATAATTCTTGATTTGCGAAAAGGACGGATCCAGATCGCGGAATTTCTGGCGGATGCGCTTTATGAAGGCCCTGACATTGGTCCTGTATCCGATCTCCCCGTCGCCGGCGGCAAAGCCTTCTCCATGAACGATGTCATATAGCTTGCGATAGCTGACATCGGCGCCAGGCTGTTCTGAGAGTGTGGAGACAATGTCGAATTCCGTGAGCGTCAGTTCCACGGGGGTGCTCTTCCACGAAGCCCGCCGGCAGTCGTGACGCAACGACAAGTGACCGCGCCGGCGGGTGTTGCCGCTGTCAGGGATGTCTGGCACCTGTCGCGATATCTTGTTGCCGCTGAGAATCAATTCTATGCGTTTGAGCAGGATGGAAAAGCTGCGGGCCTTTTCAACGAAATCGACGGCGCCGCCGATCAGGCCGGCTTCTTCGAAGATCTGGTCGCTGAGCACAGTGAGGAAAATGACGGGAATCGTGATGCCGCTGGATCGCAGGCGCTGCAGGACCTCAATGCCGGTCATGCCCGGCATTTTCCAGTCCAGCAGGATGATGTCCGCGCTTTGATCCGTCAGGTAACGGATCACGGAGCCTCCGTCTGTGAATGTGTCCGCGGAGAAGCCGGCTTCTATCAGATTCGTACTCACGGATTCGCGAAACAGTGCGTCATCGTCGACGACGAGAACGTGGTCGCGCGATACCGGAGTTTCGATCTGTTCCATTATTTCCTCACAATCAAAAGGCGCTGGATGCATCCCTGTGCAACATCGATTTTTTCCCTATCGTGTCCGGTCGCCGCATATTGCAGCGCATGGAACATTGACGTCTTGATGTCGGGATAGAAAAACACCTGAAATGCGCAATCCGGTGAGCCGTAGGTCCAAATGAGCGAGACATCTTTCTGGGTGATATCCGCGGGACCGCCAAGCAGTTTCTCGACGGCCGACGGTTCCTTGCCTATCAGTATGCTGGGCTCGATCGCAGTCACCATTTCAGCCGGCTTGGTCTCGGGCGGCTTGGCCTTGCGGACCCTGTGCGGGGTCCGCTTATGCGAACTTTTCCCATGAAAAATGATCGGTGTGGCCGATTCAACCGAAGCGCCCGGTGCGACCGAAGTGATCGGCTCCGGATCTGGCGGCGGAACGGGCGGGACAGGATCGGCGGCGGTGGGGCGGACCGTGCACCCGCAAAGCAGCACTAATATAGAGAGACAGCTTGTTTCCACGCCAAGCCAATTGCGATTCCGGATATTCCTCCCGGCAGAAAGGGGCGGGCTGACCGGTGGTGTTTGCGCCGGTAGACGGCGTTCGCCGCTGATATCTTGCACTAGCACGCGCGCCTCTCCGTAATGCCCTTGCGCGTTCCTCACCGGCTTTAACTATTTCTTTATCTTGATAGCGGCTCGTTTCTGCACGCGCAGCCCCATTTCTGCTCCTCGCAATGCACCCAGCTCCATCGGCGTTTTTTGCGTAGCAGCGAATTGGGGCGACATAATGGAAAATCATGACTTTGCAGCCGCGCCAGGAGGCAAAGGCAATTAATCGAGTCCCAGATCGGCAACGCGCTCGACCGGCTAAACTCGGATGAGCGAAAATTGATCCAGAAGATGTCGAGAATCATTGTCGCAGCGTGACGATCGGGTGTGACGAAATCGAGTCGTGCACACTGCCGCTCCACAGACGCGACGCCATCCCGATTTGGTCCGAAAAAGATCACAGCCTCATCCTGAACATCGTGGCGTGCGCGCGATGGTTGCGGTTTCACGCATGCCTCAGAACACCAAATTGGGAAAATATCATTCGTATACGGATAAGGTGTGGCGAGAAACGCCCCGGCGGTTGTGCGATCTGCCGCTGGTGTGACCGCGAAGATGCGGATTTGTGCATGGGTCGACAGTGCAGCTGAAAATTGCAGCGACGCAGTCACATGGTGCTGCCACATAACTGACACCGCGTTTTCAGTGTCTGAGCCGCTGGGACAATTCTGGGATAACGATCGCGGGGTGATTGTGCAAAGCGAAATGAAATGCATTTTCGTAGCGGCGGTGATTGCTGAAAGGTCTGCCAATCGAATGACTCAAGGTTCGATGACCCAAGGCCTGATGTCTCAAAATGGGAATCGCATGCACAATGTTTGAATGGCGCTGCTGAGGGACCGTCCCGACTTCGCCGCCACCTCCGTTAGCCTTCGCCCGAATGGATCGCATGTTGGACAATACACCGCGTCAAGATCACATCGCCGGCTTCTGGAGCCAGGGCTACCCGCAACGTTTTGCCGGGTCGGCCCCGATGGGGCAGGTGCAGGAGGGTCCTCGATCGGCCCGAAGAAGCCGTCCCATTACGCCAGCCGGAAGCCGGTCCTCTTGTGCGAGAGACGCATTCGACCATCTTGCTTTCCCGATTGCCAGCGAACAGCTCTACAGGCTGGGCGCATCGTTGCTCGATGGAGCCGGCATCATTCTGGCCGCCATCGCCTCTGGTCTGGGTTATAAATTTTGGTTGCCGGAGAGCCCGGTCGATCTGTCGGTATTTGCCGGCGCCGGCTTTCTTGTTTCCCTGCTGTTTTGCGGCATCCTTGGATTCAGGACATTGCAAACACCGTTTGGCGCAGCGCAGCCGAGCAGGCGCGCGCGTACCGGTCTTTCCTCCTGGATCATCGCCTTCGGGCTGTTCCTGTTTGTCCTTGTCACCATGAAGGTGTCAGCCGGGCTGCCAGGCGGCGCGCTTCCGGTGTTCTTCCTGGCGGGGGCCATATCCGTCACGGTTTCCCGAGTGAAAGCTCCGCATTGGCTGGCGCCGACGCTCCGCAAAAGCGCGCTGGACGGGCCCGACGCTATCGTCATCGGGCCGCGAAACAGCCGTGAGTTCTCTCAGTTGACGGATGCGCTGCGGCAAACCACGCATCATGAACCATTGCCCATCGTGTTTGATGCGGTCTGCAGCGACCAGGCCTGGCCGCAGGAAATCAGGCAGACGGTCCAGCATGCCAGAAGGCTGGCACACAATGCCGGCCCTGGAAAAATACTTGTCCTCAGTCAGGGGATGTCACAGGACCGCCTGGATGGCCTGATCGCGGAACTGGCACTGTTGCCGCGCGCGATCTGCATCGTGCCGGACGAAGCGGTATCCGGCTTTTTGGGCCGCAAGAGAACTCGGATCGGAAATCGCATCGCCGTGGAGGTCCGGCCGGCCCCTCTGAATACGATCCAGCGCGCCTTGAAGCGGGCCCTGGACGTCTCGCTGGCAGGAGCGTTGCTGATCGTTCTGTCGCCGTTCCTGGGGCTGATTGCGCTTCTCGTAAAATGCGACTCGCGTGGGCCGGTCTTCTTTCGTCAGTTTCGTACGGGATATCGGGGCCAATTGTTCCGGATTTTCAAGTTCCGCACCATGACCGTCCTGGAAGACGGGCCCGTCGTCGTGCAAGCCCGCAGGAATGACAGCCGGGTAACGCACATCGGCGGTGTTCTCAGGCGCACAAGCCTCGACGAACTGCCGCAACTTCTGAATGTCCTGGCAGGCCATATGTCGCTTGTCGGTCCCAGGCCGCATGCCGTCGCGCACGACAAGAGCTATGCGCTTCAGATTCCTGACTATGCGCTCAGACAGCACGTGCTGCCGGGCATCACCGGTTGGGCACAGGTCAACGGGCTTCGTGGTGAGACCTCAACGATCGATGCCATGCACAGGCGTGTCGAGCATGACATCTGGTACGCCAGAAATTGCAGTCTGTTTCTGGATGTTGAAATCATGGCGCGCACTTTCTTTGAAGTCACAAGAGCGCGCAATGCGTATTGAACGAGGGCGTGGTTGGTTGTCGGCCACGCCGGAGAACACGAGATGAGCAAGTTGACGCCACTACGCACCGTCGGACCGGTGTCGCTCCCGCGTGCCGCCGAGCAGCGCGCCGATGACACTGCGTACGATGAGGACAGCTGGATTACATTCGCGGATATCCTGCGGATCGTGAGTATCCAGTGGCGGAAGATCGTGGGGGCGGGGCTTCTGGGCGGTGGGGCATGTCTGGTTGCGGTGAACTTCATGCCAACGGTCTATGCCGGCACCTCGCTGGCGATGATTGCCGAGCAACAGAATCACGTCTTCAACAACCAGAACGACCCTTCTGTGTTGTCCGATCTGCCGTCCGATCCAAGCTCGGTCGAGAGCCAGGTGCAGATGCTAAAGTCCCATGAGTTGGTTGGTCGGGTCGTGGACAGGCTCAAGCTCGTGGATGATCCGGAATTCAACGGCGCCAAGAGAGAGCCACTCGCTCTAATCACGGGGGCGATATCGGGCGGCATCAATCGGGCAATATCCGGTTTGGGCAATCCGGCGATGTCCAGGCTGGGAAAGTGGGTGGACACTGGGCCGAAACCCAAAGCGCAGGATATATTCGGGCTGACGGCGGCCCAACGGGTCAGGGAACATGCAATCCAGATGGTCACTGGCCATCTCGACGCTGAGATCCAGGGACGCTCGACTGTTATCGCCATCACCTTTCGCTCCCAGTCCCCAGTCAAGGCCGCGCAGATCGCCAATGCGGTCGCAAGCGCCTATGTCGACAGTCTGACGGACGCAAAGAGTGTTGCATCGGAAGGCGCCGCAAAGTGGCTTGCAGACCGCGTCACGCAACTGGGCCGGCAGGTAGGCACTGCTGATGCGGCTGTTCAGCTCTACAAGGCCCAGCATGGGCTGGTGGATACCTCGACGGGCGCCGCCCTGACGGACCAGAAGCTGGGGGACCTTACGAGCCAGCTCATCGCGGCGGAAGGAGAACGGGCTCAAGCGCAGGCCAAGCTTGCCCGGGTCCGCGAGCTTGTCCAGACGGGCAAGAACGCTGATGTGACGGAAGTCGTTGACTCACCGTTGATTGCGCAGCTTCGTCAGCAGGAAGCGACATTGCTGCAACAGAAGGCCGATTTTTCCTCGCGGTACGGTGACCGCAATCCCAAGATGGTGAGCCTTGAGACGCAGTTGAATGTTCTTAAACAGAAGATCGAGGAGGAAGCCGCCAGAATTGCCGCGACCGTTTCCAACAGTGTCGCGGTGGCGGACGCCCATGTCCAGGCGATCAGGGGTGAAATGGTCGGGGCGACCTCGGCTGCCACCACACAGAATTATGCCCGGGTGAAGCTTGGGGAATTGACGGCCGATGCGGCCTCCGCGCATGCGCTGTACCAAACCTATCTCGATCGCCTGAAGCAAACCCAGCAACAGATTGGCCTCAAATCGACCGACGCCCACGTGGCTTCCCCCGCATCCGTGCCGCTGGCGCCGATTTCCCCGAAGCGCGCGCTTATCGTCGGCGGTGGTGCGATGGTGGGGTTGACGATCGGCTTCTTGCTTTCCCTGCTGGCGGATCGCATGTGCAGCGGATTTCGCTCGGTTCAGGAACTGGAGGGGAGCACCGGTATTCCCGTCCTGGCAACGCTGCCTGAGCTCAAACGCACTCGTGCGCGAGACGCAGCGATGGAGGTCATTAAAAGACCGCACTCCGAATTTTCCGAAGCCGTCCGGGCATTGGAAGTGTCGCTGCCAAGATTCCATGCAGGCGGCAGGGACAGCAAGGTGTTTGTCGTGCTGTCGGCCCTCCCGTCCGAAGGCAAGACGGTAACCGCGGTGAACCTCGCAAGGCGATTCGCGATCGACGGGAAGAAGGTCGTGCTGGTGGATGGTGATCTGAGGCGGCCAAGCGTGTCCGCAACACTGGGCCTTCACAATACCAGATACGATCTGGGAGATTACCTGGCTCGCCGCTGTGTACTCGATGAAGCGATATGCGCTGATCCCCATAGTTCGCTGGTGACTCTGTCGGTGTCGCACGGGCTGAAGTCGAGCAATGAAGACAATCTTTCCGCCATGGTGGCACTGATACGGCGCCTGCGGGACATTTCGGATGTCGTGATCATTGATACGCCGCCAGTCCTTGCGGTTCAGGATGCGAAGCTCCTGGCGGAGCTAGGCGACGGCGCGCTTTTCGTCGTGCGCTGGGCAAAGACCTCACGGGAGGCCGTGCAGCGGGCCCTCAAGCTGCTGCAGGATTTTGGCATCCCCTTGATCGGCACCGCCATGGTGCGGGCACACCCGAAATATCACCGTTTTTACAGCTATGGGCATACCGGTCTTCCGGCGCTGACCCAGTATTACGAGAGCTGACGGGACGTGCGGACGATGATTTCAACCGAGTTGTCGAAACCAGGGCATGATGCAGAGGGCGAACGCTGGTTTGTCGTGCACACGCGCCCGTTCGGGGAAATGCGCGCCATCGGAAATCTGGAAAGGCAGGGATACAGGACCTTCTGTCCCAGGGTTCGCCGCACAATCCGTCATGCCCGCAAGACGTCGATAGTGATGAGCCCGATTTTCCGGAATTACCTGTTCGTGCAGCTGAATCTGGCCTACGATCGCTGGCGCTGCATCAATTCTACGCGCGGTGTGGTCGGGTTGATCATGCAGGGTGACCGGCCGAAGGCGGTTCCGCGCGGGGTCATCGAGGCCATCCTCCAGTATATCGAGGCGGACGGAACGCTAAGCCCTGTGCGCCTGTTTGGCATGGGCCAGCCGGTTCGTATCGAAAGCGGTCCGCTTGCCGATGTCGTCGGCAGGTTTGAAAGATGCGAGCCGGATGGCCGCATCCGCGTGCTCGTGGAGCTTCTGGGCCGCGTTGTTTCTGTGGTTCTGGGCAGGGAGACGATGATCATCGCGGCATGACGCGAAAGCGCGTGCTCGCTTGCAGCATCGTCACACCTGGGTGGGCCTCGTCCCACCCAAGCTGCGGTAGCTTGGAAAAACGACTTCAATGACCTACGGCGAGAGGATTGGATGAGCAATCATCGAGCAGAATGCAAAGTCATGTCCGGGGAAGAAACTCTGTCCCCGAATACCGCAGTCATAGATGGCTTGCCGATCAGCCTGGATTCTCCGGAAGAGATCCTGAAACACATGCACCGCGCCATAGCCGCGCGGGAGGGCGGAGGCTGTATTTCGATCACCAATACGGAGTCGATGTATCACGGGTTGCGTATCGCCGAGCACGGCGCTTACATCAAGCGGGCGGCATTTTCGCTGTGCGACGGGGTGGGCGTGATTGTGGCCGGCCTTGCCTGGGGCTATCGTGTCCATCGGTTCAACGGCCCGGTATTGCAGCTGGAGTGCGCGCGGTATGGCGTTCCGCGGGGCTGGCGGCACTTCTTCTACGGCGGGAAGGAAGGCGTTGCCGAGGAAATGGCCCGCAGGCTCAAGGCGCAGTTTCCTGGGCTGATCGTTTGCGGAACGCACCAGCCGCCGTTTCACGAG
>Ga0310811_10005564_pt1 | contig 15973 bp, 13 predicted proteins | sample YCmetagenome_FD_207642 | JGI IMG/M metagenome (GOLD analysis project Ga0310811, IMG submission 207642) | Soil microbial communities from experimental microcosm in Duke University, North Carolina, United States - YC | ecosystem: Engineered > Artificial ecosystem > Soil microcosm > Unclassified ...
TCGAAGAGGTCGGGGAGCGATTCGTCGAAGCGGCGCGCGAAGGCGGCACGCTCGCGCAGGCGCACGGCGCCCTCGGGCCATGGCAGCTTGTCGAGGCCGTTCGCCCGCACGCCCTCCAGCAAAGCGGCGGCGATGGCGGCGGGATCGGGCCTGTCGTCCGGCCCGCCGCCGAGCCTGAGCGCGCCGAGTCGCCGCTCGCGGGTGGCGACGACACCGCCCGTCGCGGAATCGAAGCGCACGGCGCGAACCTCGGCGATGCGGTCGCCGTAAAGCTGCTCGATCGCGGGCCGGTCGATCGGCGCGGCCGAGAGGATCCGGGCACCGGCCGCGATACCCTGCGTCTCCGCCACCGCCAGCCACTCCTCGCGGGCGAGCGGCGAGAGCGGATCGAGCTTGTACCCCCGCCCGCCGACGCTGGCCCACACCTCGCCCGAGGCATCGCGGCGCCGGGCGATGCGATCGGGATAGGCGAGCGCGACGCAAAGGCCTTCCGCCCCTTCCACGCGGACGGATTGTGAGGGCGGCGTCAGCTTCGCCCACCTCTTCGCCAACCCCCGTGCCGCTTCGGCCCGCTTGCCGCGCTCGCCGCGCCAGCGCTGAAGGCGGTGCGAGAGGTCGGCCGAATCGCCGCCCAGCCCGCGCTCGGAGATCAGCACCGCCACCTCGGCCGCGACCTCCACCAGCCCGAGCGGCGCGGCGGCGACCAGCATGTGCGCGAGGCGCGGCGGCAAGGGCAGCGCAGCGATCGCCTTGCCGTGCGCGGTCGGTCGCCCGTCCGCGTCTATCGCGCCGAGTGCCGCCAGACGGGTGCGCGCCTCGGATACGGCGGCAGTGGGCGGCGGATCGAGCCAGCGCAGTTCGGACGGATCGCTCACCCCCCAGATCGCGCAATCGAGCAGCAGCGCGGAGAGGTCCGCCTCCAGAATCTCGGGCGGGTCGTAGGGCGGCAGGCCGGCGGTCGCGGCCTGCTCCCACAGGCGATAGACCACGCCCGGAGCCTGCCGCCCGGCACGCCCCGCACGCTGCGTCGCCGCCGCCTGGCTGACGCGTTCGGTGGAGAGCCGCGTCACGCCCGCCGCGCGATCGTAGCGCGGGCGCCGCGCCAGCCCCGAGTCGATGACGATCCGCACGCCGTCGAGCGTCAGGCTGGTTTCCGCGATCGAGGTGGCGAGGACGAGCTTTCGCATACCGGGCGCGGCGGACGCGATGGCGGCGCGCTGTTCGGCCGGATCGAGGCTGCCGTGGAGGCGGTGGAGAGCGACGTTGGGAGCCAGGCGATCGAGGCGCTCCGCCGTCCGCTCGATCTCGGCGACGCCGGGCAGGAAGGCGAGGATGCCGCCCTCCGCCTCATCCGCGAGCGCCTGTCGGCAGGCGGCGGCGACCGCATCCTCGATCCGCTGCGTCGAATCGCGGCCGAGGTAGCGATGCTCGATCGGGAAGCTGCGCCCCGCGCTCTCGATCAGCGGAGTCCCCTTTCCCATCAGCCGCCCGAAGCGTTCGCCGTCGAGCGTCGCCGACATCGCCACCAGCCGCAGATCGGGACGGAGCGCAGACTGGGCATCGAGCGCGAGCGCGAGACCGAAATCGCTGTCGAGGCTGCGCTCGTGCACCTCGTCGAACAGCACGGCCGAGACGCCCGCCAGTTCGGGGTCCGCCTGGATGCGATTGCGGAAGATGCCCTCGGTCAGCACCGTCACCCGCGTCGCGGCGGAGCGCTTCGTGTCGAGGCGGGTGGCATAGCCGAAAGTCCTGCCGACCGGCTCGCCCGCCATCTGCGCCATCCGCTCGGCGGCGGCGCGTGCGGCGAGGCGGCGGGGGGAGAGCAGCAGAATCTCGCCAGTGCACCACGCCTCGCCGAGGAGAGCCGGCGCCACAGCCGTCGTCTTGCCCGCACCCGGCGGCGCGACCAGCACTCCCGACGATCCGGCACGCAGAGCGGCGATCAGATCGGGCAGGACAGCGTGGATGGGAAGCTCGCTCACCCGCCCCGATTAGGCGGCTCGTTGCCCGTTTCCAACCATCGTCACGCGTTCGCGAGACTGCACAGTTCCGCCGCCGTGATCCCGTAGGTCGTGCAGATATGCTTGCGCAGGCGGCATTTGGCCTCGGCCATGTCCTGATAGGCCATTTCCTCGACATGCTCGGCGCCGAGATCGACCACATGGGGGCTGGGCACCAGCAGGCCCCAGCTCACCTTGTGGCGCGCCGCCGCTTCGCGCACCTCGCCGACCAGTTCGCGGCCCTCTCTCTGCGTATCGTCCATGCGGACATAACGCGTCGAGCGAGGCCCGGTTTCTAGTAGGCGCGCGCCACCGCGAACTCGACGGCCTCGATCAGCGCCGATTTGGCGCGGCCGTCGGGGAAGCGACCCAGTGCCGCGATCGCGCGCTGGCCGTAATGGCGGGCGCGGGCGAGCGTATCGGCAACGGCGCCGGTCTGCTCCAGAAGCTCGATCGCGTGGGCGAGATCGGCATCCGACGTGCGCCGGCCCTCGATCGCATCCTTCCAAAAACGGCGCTGCACCTCGTCGCCGCGCGCGTGCGCTAGGATCACGGGCAGCGTGACCTTGCCGTCGCGGAAATCGTCGCCGGTATCCTTGCCCATCGTCGTGCCGTCCGACGCATAGTCGATCGCGTCGTCGACCAACTGGAAGGCGATGCCGAGGTTGCGGCCATAGCTGTCGAGCGCCAGCTCGTCCTCCTCGTCGCGCTCGGCAATCACCGCGGCGATGCGGCAGGCGGCAGCGAACAGAGCGGCGGTCTTCGCGTCGATGATCTGGAGGTAGCGATCCTCGTCGGTCTCGATCCGGCGCTGCGCGGTGAGCTGCGCCACCTCACCCTCGGCGATGATCGCGGACGCGCCGGACAGGATGCGCAGCACCCGCAGGCTGCCATCCTCGACCATCAGCTCGAACGAGCGCGAGAAGAGGAAGTCGCCGACCAGCACCGTCGCCGGATTGCCCCAGATCAGGTTGGCGGTGCGCTTGCCGCGCCGCATGCCCGAACCGTCGACGACATCGTCGTGCAGCAGCGTGGCGGTGTGGATGAACTCCACGGTCGCGGCGAGCTTGTGGTGGCGGGTGCCGCCGTAACCGAGCAGTTTCGCGCTGGCGAGCGTGAGCATCGGGCGCATCCGCTTGCCGCCGCCGGCGATCAGGTGACCGGCCAGCTCGGGAATCAGCGGCACCTCGCTCTGCATCCGTGCGAGAATCACCGAATTGACCTGATTCATGTCCGACGCGATCAGCGACACCAGCGGATCGAGCGAAGGCGTCGGCGCGCCAGGGTGGAGCGTGTGAACGGTCGCGGTCATGTCGCGCCCCTCTGGCGCTTGACGCGGGTAAAGGCAAGCTGGGCTTGCATGTCGCGCGCGGCACCGCGAAGAGAGCCGCGACTTTTCCTGCAACCGGCACCGGGACGGATCGCATGACCGACGAGACGCTGAAGCGCTACCGCGAGAGCATCGACAATATCGACGCGGCCCTCGTCTTCCTGCTGGCCGAGCGCTTCAAGGTGACGCAGGCGGTCGGCCGCTACAAGGCCGAGACCCAGCTGCCGCCGGCCGATCCCAACCGCGAGGAGGAGCAGATCGCACGGCTGCGCAGCCTCGCCCAGTCGGCGCATCTCGATCCCGATTTCTCCGAGAAGTTCCTGCGTTTCATCATCGACGAGGTGATCCGCCACCACGAGCGGGTGCGCGAGGCGGGCTGATTCCTATCTGATCAGCGCGCGAACCTGTTTCGCCAGCTCGATCGGATCGAACGGCTTCACGATGACGCCATTGGCGCCGAGCGCGCGATAGGCATCGACGTCCGACTGGCGGGCGCGCGCCGTCATGAAGATCACCGGCAGGTCGGCGATGGCGGGGCGGGCGCGAATCTCGGTCAGCAGGGTCGGGCCATCCATGCCCGGCATCATCACGTCGAGCAGCGCGACATCCGGCCGCCAGTCCCCCGCTTCGAGCATCGCCAGCGCCTCCGCGCCCGAGCCGGCCGAACGCACCTCCATCGCCGGATCCAACCCCAGCGACATCGTCGCGATGGTGCGGATGTCGTGTTCGTCATCGACACACAGGATTCGGATGGGTGCGCTCATCGGGCGTCCGTTGTTGAAACGCTGGCCAGCAGCCGGCGGATCGTCTGGGCGAGATTGGGCAGGGAACGACGTGACTTGACCAGCACCGCATCGACCTGCCCCCGGACTTCCGGCAGCACGTCGGTGGCGGAATAGATGATCGTAGGGATGGCCGTGCCGTCCGCAAGCAGAAGATCGGGCAGCAGCTCGAGACCGGATCCGTCGGGCAGCGCGACGTCGAGGATGACGATGTCGGGCGTCTGCTGGCCGAGCAGATCGCGCGCCGAGGCGACCGTGGTGGCGCGCAGCATCCGCCCCTGTTCGGCGAGCGCGGTGGCGGTCACCTCCAGCATGTCGAGATCGTCGTCAATGTGGAGCAGGGTCGGGCGGGTCGTCGCGCTATGTTCGACGGCACGGCGCACCGCACGGATCAGCCGCTCCTGATCGACCGGCTTGTCGATCCAGTCGATCACTTCCAGCGCCGCCGCGCCGGCCGATTGCGGATCGACGATGCCCGAAACGACGATGATCGGCAGCAGCCGCGTGTCGGCCCGGCGGCGGAGCGCACGCACCACTTCAAGGCCGTTTTCGTCGGGCAGCGCGACATCGAGGATGAAGCCGTCATAGCGGCCGGTGCGCGCGGCCTGTTGCGCCTCGCGCGCGGTGCCTACGCAATCGACGAGGCATCCTTCGCGCTCGAGGATCCCGCGCACGATCTCCGCCGCCTCGACATTCGCCTCGCAGACGAGGATACGCGGGCGTGCGCCGCTTTCCGTGCGCGGATCGGGCGGCGGGAGCGGCAGCGAGAAGGTGAAACGGGCGCCACCGCCCCGCGCCTCGCCGAACCAGATGCGGCCCTGATGGGCGAGCACGATCTCGCGCGAGATGGCGAGGCCGAGGCCGGTGCCGCCGCTCATCGCCGCACCGTCGCCCGCCTGGCTGAAGCGTTCGAAGATACGGTCGCGGAAATCGGCGGGAACACCCGGCCCCTCATCCTCGATCGCGACGACAGCATTGTCGCCGTCGCGGGTGAGCGAGGCGCGGACGGTGCCACCTTCGGGTGAGAAACGCACCGCATTGGACAGCAGGTTGGTGACGACCTGCAGCAGACGATCGGCATCGCCCTGCACGATCAGCGGCCGCTCCGCCGTGTCCAGCTCCAGCCGGACCTGTTTGGTGGCGGCAAGCCCCCGGCTGCCGTCGATCGCCTGGTCGAGCATCCGCGCGACATCGAGCGGCACGCTTTCGAAGTGCATGCGGCCGGAGCCGATCTTCTCGATATCGAGGATGTCGTTGATCAGCCGGATCAGCCGGCGCGAGTTGTTCTCCGCAATCTCGACCAGCCGCCGCGCCGCGTCCGGCAGTTCGCCGACCGACCCGGAGCGCAGCAGGCCGAGCGATCCCACCACCGAGGTCAGCGGCGTGCGCAGTTCGTGGCTGACGGTGCTGACGAACTCGTCCTTCAGCCGCTCCATCGCCTTGCGCTCGGATATGTCACGCAAGGACGCGACGATCTGGATCTCGCCCGGAAATTCCATCAGGCCGAGCGCGATATCGATCGGCAGGGCGTGCCCGTCGCGATGCCGTACCGTGCGATCCAGCCGGTTCGGTTGCGTCAGCGCGCCGTTTCGCAGGCCGATGCGGGTGTGGAAATCGCCGTCGCCCTCGGCCACACCCAATATCGTCGAACCGTCGCGGTCGATCAGCTCCTCCGGCGCGTATCCCAGCATCCGCCCCGCGGCCGCATTGGCCATGCGGATGCGGCCGCTCTCGTCGAGGATCAGAAGCGCGTCGATCGTGCTCGCGAAGATCGCGCGCTGCCGGGCGGCGGCGGCATGGGCCTCCTGTTCCACACGATAGCGCGCCATCTGCGCACGCCATACGAACCACAAGGCGACCAGCAGCGCGATGCCGGCAACCAGCATCGAGACCCACACAAAGCTGCGCATCGCCTGAAAATAGCTGCGCACGGAGCCGAGCCGGTCCGCCAGCGTCGATTGCTCGGCATTTCCGAGCGCGGCGACGAGGCCGCGCACCTCCCGCATCAGCACGACGCCCTGACGGTTCGTCACCAGCACGCCTGCCGCGCCCTCGCCAGCCGAGCGGCGGACACCGATCACATGCGCCATCTCGGCGAACTTGGCGTCGATCAACCCGCCAAGCCGATCCAGCCGAGCGATCTGGTCCGGACTGGACACGTAGAGCCCCCGAAGATCGCCCAGGCTGTCGAGCGATTTCTTGTGCGAGGCATCATAAGCACCCAGAAACGCGGTATCGCCGGTGATGACATAACCGCGCTGCGCGCTCTCCGCCTCATCGAGGCCCCGGATCAGGTCGGTCGCGGTGAAGCGCTTGTCGTAGGACGCGCGCACCATCGACCGCATCGTGTCGAGCTGCCGGATCTGGATGCCGAACCAGAGCGCGAGCAGGATGAGCGCCAGCGGCCCCAGCACGCCGATCGCGGCGTAACGCACGCGCGACGGCGGGCGCGGCGAGCTGGCCGCACGCTCGCCTACGCCTGGCGTCACTGGCTGTCGTCCGCCTGTTCGGCGAGCAGGGGCTGGATCGCGAGGATCGCCTGGGTACGATTGTTGACGCCCAGCTTGCGGAAGATCGCGGTCAGATGCGCCTTGATCGTCGCCTCGGTGACGCCGAGGTCACCGGCGATCTGCTTGTTGAGCCGTCCGTCGGCCAGCGCCATCAGCACGCGCAGCTGCGCGCCGGACAGATCCGAGATGCGCTCGCGCGCATCGCCGACATCCGCCTGCATCCTGACATTGACCGGCGGAAACACCGTTTTGCCGCTCAGGATCGTGCGCAGCGAAGCCAGCGTCTCGTCGAGCGGCTGCGCCTTGGAGAGATACCCCGCTGCGCCGAGCGCGCGCGCGGCCTCGATCAGCTCCGGTTGCTGGCGTGCCGACACGATGACGATAGGCACCTCGCCCAGCGCGTGCTGGATCCGCAGGAAGCCCGAGAAGCCTCGCGCATCCGGCAGCATCAGATCGAGCAGCGCCAGCCGATAGCCGCGATGCCGGGCGATCATCGCTTCGGCCTCCGCGATCGAGCCGACACTGTCGATGGTCAATTCGGGCATGGCGACGCGGGCCGCGAGCGCCAGCCCTTCGCGAATGAGCGGATGATCGTCCGCAAGCAACAATCTTGAGCCTGACACAGCACCCCTGTCTCCAGCCCGACAGCGCCCCATCGCTGCCATGACCAGTCTTTCTGGTTCCGATTAGACAGAAGTCGCAGAAAGCAGATTTGGTTTCAATTGTCGATTTACGGCCAATCCAGAGCAGGCTATTCCGTGCCGTGCTGCACAAATGTGCGGCTGGAGCGGATAAGGCGTTTGAATAACAGGCCTTCCATTCTGATCGTCGATGACGAGCCCTCCAACCGAAGCCTTGCCCGCGGCATCGCATCGGCCGCCGGCTGGCAGGCGGAAGAGGCGGAAAATGGCGGAGCGGCGGTCAGCGCGGCACAGGCACAGGCGTTCACGCTGATCCTGATGGACATCCAGATGCCCGGAATCGACGGCTTCGCGGCGACGCGCGCGATCCGCGCCGGCGACGGGCCGAACGCCGCGACACCGATCCTCGCCTTCACCGCCGTGCCGCCGGGCGATGCGATCGAACGGGGCCGGGCGGCCGGCATGGATGGCCACATCGCCAAACCCTTCACGCCCGAGACCCTGCTCGCCGCGATTACGCCCTGGCGCCCGTCCGGCGCCCCCTCACCGGCCGCCTCGCTGGTTTCGATCTTCGGCGAGGCGGAGATTGCCGGGCTGCTGGCGCGGTTCCGCAACCAGCTGGTGGACGCGCTGGCCGTCGATGAGCCGGCCGCCGAACGGCGCGCACGCGCGCACAAGATCGCCGGGATCAGCGGCACGCTCGGCTTCGTCGAGGTTTCGCAGGCCTGGCTGGCCGTTTCCGAAGGCGACGAATCAGCCTGGGACGGCGCGCGACTCGCCGCGCGCCGGGCCATCCGGCTGATCGACGCGCCGCCCCTCTGAGTTCGACGCCGGTCTAGCCGCCGTCCGACTTCGGTCTAACTCTGCTTCCCACCTCGGTCTAAGCCCCCCTTCCACCCTGGTCTAACTGCCTCGCCGGGCGGCGCGTCCGGAAGTTTTCGTTAAGGTTGTGAGCGTCCTGTGCCTCTTGTCACGCGCTTCAACAGGACCTTCACGATGTTCAACGCCATCAATCGCCTCCGCCTCTCGGGTGCCCTGATCGCCGCCGTTGCCGTCGCCACCGTCGGCACGGCGCCGGCCCAGGCCGCCGGCTCCTCCACCGGCACCATCGGCGTGTCGCTCAACGTCACCGCCGCCTGCGCGGTGAACGGCGCGACCGCGATCGCCGCCAATCTCGGCCAGGTCGGCTCGATCGCCTTCGCCGACCAGCCCGGCCTGTTCGGCAACACCGACGCCTCGATGGTTGCCACCGGCGGCGGCTCGGGCCTGTCGGTGCTCTGCTCGCCCGGCTCCACCCCGACGCTCACCGTCGGCTCGGGCGCCAACGATGCCGGCGGCCTGCATTATATGGCCTCCGGCTCGAACAAGCTCGCCTACCACCTCTACAGCGACAGCGGCCGCACCAACGAGATCGGCATCGGCCAGGCGATCAGCCTCGGCACCGCCACCTCGACCGCCTTCAACGTGCCGATCTACGGCCGCGTGAGCAGCAACGGTGCCGTCATCGCCGCCGGTTCCTACACCGACACGGTGCAGGTGACGCTGGCCTGGTAATCGTAGCGTAACGCGGGACAGCGGCCATGCCGGTTGCATATCGCATGGCCGCAGCGATGCTGGCGGGTGCCCTCGCCGGGGGGCTCGGCGCCGCGCCGGCCACGGCCGAGACCTCGAAGAGCTTTCAGGTCTCGGCCGTCGTAGCCAACGGCTGCTCGGTCGCCACGTCGGGTGGCAGCAGTTGGGGCAGTATCGACCTCGGCACCGTGTCCGGCGTGTCCACCGCGACGGTGCAGGCCAGCCTGCTCCAGAGCGGCCAGGCCGGCCTCCAGATCGACTGCACCCCCGGCATGACCGCCACCGTCACCGCCGACACCGGCCTCACCCCCACGACGGGCGGTGTCCGCCAGCTCGCCAGCGGGACGAGCACGGTTCCGTACCTGCTCTACGCCAACGGCTCCAACGTGCCGTGGACGACAAACGCGATCGCGCTCTCCTTCCCGGTGGGCACATCGCACCTGTCCGTCCCCGTCGTCGCCAAGGCCACGCTCACCGGCGCCACCAGGGCCGGCACCTATGCCGACACGGTGCGCATCACGCTCAGCTGGTAGCGCCCCCGTCCTTTTCCTCAACCGGAGTAGCCCCCGATGCTTCGCAGACTTGCCCTCGCCGCCCTCCTCGCCGCCGCACCGATGACGCAGGCCCGTGCCGCTGCCGTCGTGCTGTGGCCGGTCGATCCCACCATCGCCGCCGGCCAGACCGCGACCGCGCTCTGGGTCGAGAACCGCGGCAACCAGCCGGTCACCCTGCAGGTCCGTTCGCTCGGCTGGAGCCAGGCCGGCAACGAGGATCAGTATGCGCGCCAGGACGAGGTCGTCACCTCGCCGCCGATCGCCAACGTGGCGCCGGGCCAGCGCCAATTGATCCGCATCCTGCGTCGGGACGCCGGCACGACGCCCGCCGAGCACAGCTACCGGCTGCTGATCGACGAGTTGCCGCCGCCGGTCGATCCCTCCAAGCCCAACGTCGCGAGCGCCCAGCTCGCCGTGCAGATGCGCTATTCGATCCCGCTCTTCACCTATGATGGTGAGGTCGCCGCGACGCCGACGCTGCGCGCGCGACTCGTCGTGATCGACGGCAAGCGTTACGCGGAGATCGCCAATCTCGGCCAGCGCCACGCGCGCCTGATCAACCTGCGCATCCAGAACGGCGCCAGGGACTTCACGGTCAATGCCGGCCTGCTCGGCTACGTGCTGGGCGGATCGACGATGCGCTGGCCGGTGCCCGACGGCGCGCCGATCTCCGGGACCATCGTGGTCAACGCCAACGGCGCCGACACCACTCTGGCGCCGACCGCCTGATCCAGCCCATGTGGCGCCGTCTCTCCCTCCTCCTGCTGGCCCTCGGGCTGGCGGGCGCGCGTCCGGCTTTCGCCGCCGCACTGCCCGCCTTCGAGGCCATGCGGGCGGACCAGCCCCTGTTCGTCGAGCTCGTGCTCAACGGCCAGGCGGGGGGCGAGATCGTGCCGATGCGCTCGGCCGGCGGCCACAACCTCGTCGATGCCGCTCTACTGCGCAAGGCGGGCCTCAACGTCGCCGGCGACGGCCCGGTCGACGTCGCGCAGATCCGCGGCGTGCAGTCCAGCTACGACGCCGCCGGCCAGACGCTCCGTCTCGACGTCTCGCCGGACCTCCTGCCGACCAACCACATCTCGCCCTTCGCACGCGAACGCGCCGCCACCGTCGCCAATGTCGGCGCGATGCTGAACTACGACGCCTATGTGCAGACCGGCGGCGGCACGACCACCGCCTCGCTGTGGACCGAGCAGCGCATCTTCGGGCCGTTCGGCACCTTCTCCAACAACGGCACGCTGCGCACCGGCACCGACATCAAGACCGGCTATCTGCGCTACGACACCCGCTATCGTTACGTGGACGAGAACCACGCGCTGGCCTTCACCGCCGGCGACCTGATCACCCAGTCGCTGCCGTGGACCACCTCGGTGCGGCTGGGCGGCCTGCAGATCGCGCGCGACTATCAGGTGCGGCCCGACCTCATCACCACCCCGTTGCCGAGCTTCGCCGGCAAGGCCGCCATCCCCTCGGCGGTGGACCTGTTCGTCGACGGCTATCGCCAGCAGAGCGCCGACGTGCAGCCCGGCCGTTTCGTGCTGGACAACATGCCGGTGGTGAACGGCGCCGGCCAGGCGACGATCGTCACCACCGACGCGGTCGGCCGCCAGATCGCGACCACCATCCCCTTCTACGTCTCGTCGACATTGCTGAAGCCCGGCCTGCTCGATGTCGCGGGCGAGATCGGCTTCTTGCGGCAGGGCTATGGCCTCAAGAATTTCGATTATGGCGCGCTCACCGCCAGCGGCACGATCCGGCGCGGCCTCACCCAGCATCTCACGATCGAGGCACATGGCGAGGCGACGCGCCGCCTCGCGCTCGCCGGTGCCGGCATCGTCTTCGCGCCCGGCCGCTTCGGCACGCTCAACGTCTCCGCCGCGACCAGCCGCAGCGAGGGGCGCACCGGCACGCAGTGGACGGTCGGCTACAGCTACACCGCGCGCCGCTTCTCGATTTCCGCCGAGCATGACCAGCGCAGCACCGGCTATCGCGACCTCGGCACCTTCAACCTCGCCAATTACGCAGGCACCCGCCGCGCCGATCGCGTCATTGCGACGGTGAACATTCCGCACCAGGGCAGCATCGGCGCCGCCTTCATCGACGGCATGACGCTGGGCCACGCGCATACGCGCATCGCGTCCGTCTCCTATTCGCGCCCGATCGGCCGCTTCGCGAGCCTGTTCATCAGCGCCGACCACGACTTCGTGCAGAACAGCACCAGCGCGCAGCTGCGCCTGATCATCCCCTTCGGCCGCAACAGCGTCTCGGCCGGCGTCACCCACGATCGCGGACGCGGCACGCTGGCGCAGGTCGATTATGCCCGCTCGGTGCCGACGCAGGGCGGCTTCGGCCTCAACGCGACGCTCGCCGGAGACGAGGATGGCCGTGTCTACGGCCAGGGCACCGCGACATGGCGGACCGACTCGATGGAGCTGCAGGCCGGCGGCTCCTTCACCCCCGGCCAGCGCTCGGGCTGGGTCGGCGCGACCGGCTCGCTGGTGCTGATGGACAAGAGCCTGTTCGCCGCCAACCAGGTGGACGATGCCTTCGCCGTCGTCTCGACCGGCGGCGTCGCGGGGGTTCCCGTCTCCTACGAGAACCAGCCGCTCGGCAAGACCGACCGCAACGGCCATCTCTTCGTGCCGCAGATCACGTCCTACCACGTCGGCCGCTTCGCGATCGACGCGCTGAGCCTCTCGGCCGATCGCGTCGCGGCAGCGGTGGAGCAGCGCCTGTCCTTCCGCCAGGGCACCGGCGCGGTGGTGAGGATGACCGTTCGTTCCATCCGCAGCGCCACCGTCACGCTGGTCGGCCGCGACGGCAAGCCGATCACCGCCGGCAGCCGCGTCGCGCGCGAAGGCGCCGCCGACAGCGAAGTGGGCTGGGACGGCATCGCCTTCATCGAGGATATCAAGCCCGAGACCGACCTCGCCATCACCACCCGCGACGGCACCTGCCGCGCGCATGTCATCCTCCCCGCGGACGCCAAGGCGCTCGCCCAGATCGGTCCGGTACCATGCGTCTGATCCGCCTGCTTTCCGCCTTGCTGCTCGCCCTCGGTCTTGCGGGCATCGCGAACGCGACCTGCCTCGTCTCGTCGCCTCCGCTCGGCTTCGCGGCGGGATCCACCTACGACGTGAAATCCAGCTCGGTCGCGACCATCTCGGGCAAGGCGGGACTCACCTGCACGGGATCGGTGCTCAACGTGCTCGGCACCGGCTATGCCCGCGCCACGATGACCAGCCTCAACGGCTTCGTACTGAAGAGCGCGTCGGGCGGCAGTATCCCGTTCCAGGTCGCCGCCGACCAGAGTTTCAACTACGCCTACACGCAGGGCAGCACGATCGACTATTACAACACGACCCTGCTCTCGCTGCTCAACATCCTCAATCCGAACAGCTTCGCGCCGCCCCTCTACGCCAAGCTCTCCGCAGCGCCGAACATCCCGGCCGGCACCTACACCGACACGCTGACCGTCCAGTGGAGCTGGAAGGTGTGCAACGGCGTCGATCTGGCCGGCCTCGTCTGCGTGGGTTACGAGACCGGCACCGGCACCTCGACCATCCCGGTAACGCTGGTGGTGAGCGCCGACTGCCGGATCAGCGCCCCCAACGTCAGCTTCGGCACCGCGCCGCTCGTCACCCAGTTCCAGCCGGTGAACCAGGCGGTGCTGGTCGATTGCTCGGTGGGCAGCAGCTACAAGGTCAGTTTCTCGAGCGGCGGCAACGGCTCGTCGCGCCCGTGGCGGACGATGAGCGATGGCGCCGGCCACGTGCTGCAATACAACATCTATCAGCCGGACGGCACGACCATCTGGGACGAGACCAACCCGAAGCCGAGCACGGTGAACGGCGGCGTCGGCACCGGATCGACCACGCCGAGCCAGATGCAGGCCTATGTCGCCAAGGTGAACCCGGCGCAGACCACGCCGCCGGCGGGCAGCTATACCGATACCGTCAACGTGATCATTTCCTTTTAGTTTGGACAGGTTCGGGTTCATACTCTCGACATCGAGGGCGGATTATGGTGGGTCGCGATGATGATCCACCGCCTTGCGCCGATCGCCGCCCTCGCCTTGCCGCTTCCCGCCCTCGCGGCCGCCCCGATCGAGGTGGCCGTCACCAACGTGGCTCAGGCCAAGGGCCGCGTGCATGTCGATATCTGCCTGCAGAAGCAGTTCATGGGCAGCGACTGCTCCTGGTCGGCCGAAGCGCCGGCGGTGCAGGGCACGACGATCGTCACCATCCCCAACGTGCCGCCCGGCCGCTATGCCGCGCAGGTGTTCCACGACGTCAATTCCAGCGGCAAGCTGGAACGCGGGCTGTTCGGCATCCCCAAGGAGCCGATCGGCGTCTCGCGCGATGCCCCCATCCACTTCGGGCCGCCCAAATGGGACGACGCCTGGTTCGATCACGGCACCGAGTCCCAGAGGATCACGCTGAGCCTGCGCTCGAAATTCTTTTAGGCCACATTCTTCTGGGCAATCGCTTCCGCGAGAGGCGATCAGGCTCTAGGGCCTTGTCATGATCCATCCCCTCGCCCGCATCGTCGCCTTCGCCTGCCGCCGCCCGTGGGTGGTGCTAGGCGCGGCGATGCTGCTGACCGTCGCCGCTTTGCTCTTCGCCAGCCAGCGCTTCGCGATGACGACCGACGCCACCCAGCTGATCTCGCCCAAGGTCGACTGGCGGGTGAACGAGCGGAAGATGGATGCCGCCTTCCCGCAGAATGGCGACAGCCTGCTGGTGGTGGTGGACGGCGCGACGCCCGAGATCGCCGAGGCCTCGACCGCCGCGCTGTACGCCAGGATGACGGCCGACAAGGCGCATTTCCGCCGCATCACCCGCCCCGACGGCGGCGACTATTTCGCGCGCGAGGGCCTGCTGTTCGGCAGCGTCGATGATGTGAACGCAGCCACGAAGCAGATGACCGCCGCACAGCCCTTCATCGGGCCGCTGGCGGCCGATCCGTCGCTACGCGGCATCGCCGGTGCGCTCGACACGATGCTGACCGGCGTTCAGCGCGGGCAGGCCAAGCTCGCCGACATCGACAAGCCGGTCGCCTCGCTGGCCGATGCGCTGGACACGCAGGCGAAGGGGCAACCGGCCTATTTCTCCTGGCAGGCGCTGTTCGGCGGCGACGGCAAGGGCGCGCTCGCGGCGCCGAAACGCCGGCTGATCCTCGCGACTCCGGTGCTCGATTATGCCAACCTGATGCCCGGCGAGCCGGCCTCCGACGCGGTGCGCGGCTATGCCAAGGCGCTGAACCTCGATGCGGCGCACGGGGTGCGCGTGCGCCTCACCGGATCGGTGCCGCTCTCCGACGAGGAGTTCGCCAGCCTCGCCGATCATGCCTGGCTGGTCGGCGGCGCGATGATCCTGTTCATGGTGGTGACGCTGCGGCTCGCCGTCCGCTCATGGCGGATCGTCTTCGCGATCCTCGGCACGACGATCGCGGGGCTGATCGTCACGGCCGCGATCGGGCTGGCGGCGGTGGGGCGCTTCAACCTGATCTCGGTCGCCTTCATCCCGCTCTTCGTGGGCCTCGGCGTCGATTTCGGCATCCAGCTCGGCGTGCGCTTCCAGGCCGAGCGGCTGGATCATGCCGACCGCGCGCAGGCGATGACGGCGGCGGCGATCGCGCTCGCCGGGCCGCTGCTGCTGGCGGCGGGCGCGGTATGCCTCGGCTTCTTCGCCTTCCTGCCGACCGATTATGTCGGCATCGCCGAACTGGGCGTGATCGCGGGCATCGGCATGGTGATCGCGCTGATCTTCGCTGTCACCCTGCTCCCCGCACTGCTGATGCTGCTCAAGCCCGGCACGCCCGCAGCCGAACTCGGCAATCCGAAACTGGCATGGCTGGACGATCTTTTGCTGCGCCGCCGCCGGCTCGTGCTGCAGCTGTTCGGCCTGTCGATGCTGCTCAGCATCGCCAGCCTGTTCTGGGTGCGGTTCGATTTCAACCCGCTCCACCTGCGCAACCCTCAGTTCGAGGCGATGGCCACGCTCTCCGAGCTGATGGCCGATCCCGATCGCGATCCGAACACGATCGACATCCTGACGCCGAACCTGCCGGCGGCGCAGGCGCTGGCGGCGAAGCTCTCGAAACTGCCCGAAGTCGGTCACGCCATCACCGCCGCGAGCTTCGTGCCCGACGATCAGGCGCCCAAGCTCGCCGCGATCGGCAACGCGCAGGCTTTGCTCGATTTCTCGCTCAACCCGTTCGCGCCCGCCTTGCCGGCGAGCGACGCAGAGACGGCGGCCGCGCTCCGCCATACCGCGCAGGGATTGCGGCAGGCCGCGACCGGTCAGGACAAGCCCAGCACCGATGCACGCCGCCTCGCCGACGCCTTCGATCGTCTGGCCGGCGGATCGGCCGATGCACGCGCCAAGGCATCCGCCATGCTGGTTCCCCCACTGACCGTGATGCTCGACCAGATGCGCAACGCGCTCGCCGCGCAGCCCGTATCGGTCGACACGCTGCCAGCCGACGTGAAGCAGGACTGGATCGCCATGGACGGGCAGGCCCGTGTGCAGCTGACCGCAGCATCGGCCTATCGCGGCAGCGACAAGGGCCTCGCCAAGTTC
>Ga0310811_10005565_pt1 | contig 15972 bp, 14 predicted proteins | sample YCmetagenome_FD_207642 | JGI IMG/M metagenome (GOLD analysis project Ga0310811, IMG submission 207642) | Soil microbial communities from experimental microcosm in Duke University, North Carolina, United States - YC | ecosystem: Engineered > Artificial ecosystem > Soil microcosm > Unclassified ...
GATAGGTCGGGTAGAAAACGGCCAGCGGCGCGCCGGCCTCATCTTCGTTCTCGTCGGCGGACCGCTGGCTCTGCGAGTAGATCAGCACGCACAGGGTCACCGTCGAGGAGATGCCGAGCATCAGGCCGCTGAGGCGGTCGACGACCAGGCTGATGCCGAGCGGTGCGGCGAACGAGCCGACCTGGACGACGATCGGGCCGTGCCGGTCGGCCTCGACCATCAGCACCGTGCTGATCGCCGTGTCCGCGATCAGCACACTGAGGGAGATCAGGATCTGCACCGGCGCCCGACGCGGGCCGAGCAGGAACTTGACGCCGACGGCGAACAGCGGCAGCAGCACCGGGAGCGGGACGAGCGCGGTCACTCGCCACCGCCGCGGCGCTCGGGCGGACGCTCGAAGTCGGTGTCCGACTCCGTCTCCTCTTCCAGGTACTCGTAGTCCTCGGCGCGCGCGGCGATCGCGCGCCGCAGCCGGGCCCGGGCGCGCAGCTCCCGGCGGGCCTCGCGCAGCGCCTCGCGCAGCTCGCGTTTGCGGGCGCGCGAGGCCTCGAGCGCGGCACGCCGGTCGGCGCGGTAGGCGGCGCGCTGGGTGCGCAGTTCGCCGCGCACGTCCTCACGGTGGGCGGCGCGGGCGATGCGGTGGTCCTCGGCGTCGTCCTGGACCAGGTCGTCGCCGTTGAGCTGCCAGTTGCGGTAGGCGAGGGCGAGCAGGAACGCGGCCATTCCGAGGGTGATGACGATCGCGGTGAGGATCATCGCCTGGGTGAGCACGTCCGCCGGTCCGAGTCCGCCGGCCGCGAGAATCAGTACATTGAGCCCGTTGCCGGCCATGATGAAGCCGAGCACGAGCCGGGTCAGGCTCTGCGCCATCAGCTGGTACACGCCGCAGGCGATCAGCAGCCCGCCGGTGCCGATCAGGGCGAGGCTGGTGGCCGCGCCCGCTCCCGCGCCGCCGCCGGTCACGCGGACGCCTCGCCCGCCGGGCGTTCGGCGGCGGCGCGGTCCGCGGCGATGTGCCGGTCGAGCTCGGCGCCGAACGAGCGCAGGATGTCCAACACCAGGCCGATCACCAGGATGTAGACGCCGAGGTCGAACAGCAGCGAGCTATGCACCGTGAGCTCGCCGCTGACCGGGAAGTGCACGGTGAGATGCCCAGGGGCCAGCACCGTATCGCCCCAGGCGTATCCGAGCAGCGCGGTGCCGGCGGACAGCGCCATGCCGACGCCGAGGAGCACGCCCGCGTCGACCGGCGCGGCCGCCGCCAACTCGTACCGTCCGCCGACCAGGTAGCGCATGGTCAGGCCGAGCCCGGCCAGCAGCCCGCCGACGAAGCCGCCGCCGAGCCCACCCTCGCCGTGGAAGAGCAGGTAGAGCGAGACCAGCAGGATCGTGTGATACGTCAGCCGGGCGACGACCTCGAGCTGCAGCGAGCGCTGGAGCCGGGCGGGGCGCGCGGTGAGCCAGCCGCCGGCGGTGCCGGCGCCGGCGGCCGCGATCGCGCTCTCCGGCGGGCGGCGGCGCCCGAGCGCCGAGACGGCACGGCGGGCGAAGACCAGGCTGGTGACGCCGGCGGCGCAGATGGCCAGGACGCTGATCTCGCCGAGCGTGTCCCAGGCGCGGAAGTCCACGATGATCGCGGAGACGACGTTGCCGAGCCCCGCGTGCCGGGCCAGTCCGGCGTAGCCGGGGGCGACGGCCGGTGCGAGCCGCGCCGCCGAGGCGAGGTAGGTCAGAGAGCTGAGAACCGCGCCGGTCGCGACGGCGAGCGCGAGATGAACGCCGCGTCGGCGGGGACGGAGGGTGCGCACGAAGCTGGGGTCGAGCCGCCGCAGCACCAGCACGAACACGATCAGCGAGACGGTTTCCGCGGCCAGCTGGGTGAAGGCGAGGTCGGGCGCGTCCTCGACGAGGAACAGGATCGCGACGGCGAACCCGCTCACCCCGGTGACCAGCGCCGCGGCGAGCCGGCCGCTCAGCAGCGGGACGCTCACGGCGGCGAGGCAGGTGAGCACCGCGACGCCGAGCTGGGTGCGCGAGTCCCAGCCGGGCGCGGGGTGCGGCACCCGCCAGGGCGCGCCGTCGATCAGGGCCCAGACACCGAGGGCGACGGCGCTGAGGAAGACGGTGCCGACGTACACCGGCAGCGACCCGCGCTGCACCGAGCCGGTGATCTGCAGCGAGGCGCGTTCCAGGGCGAGCAGCAGATTGCTGATGACGTCTTCGCCCTCGGGCAGCGTGTGGTCCTTGTGGAAGCGCAGCAACGGTTTGCGCACCGCGAACAGCACGGCGCCGGCGGACCAGGCGAGCGCGGCCAGGGCCAGCGGCAGGCCGAAGCCGCTCCACCCGGCGTAGTAGAGGTGGACGTCGTGCGCGCCGCCGAGGGTGTCCGCGTATTCTGCGACCGCGTCGTTGAGCAGCGGCGCGCCGATGCCGAGAACGAGGCCGGCGAGGCTGAGCACCGCGGCCGGAGCGAGGAAGAGCCAGTCCGCTTCCTGCACAGGCGTGTCGGGAACGCCCGGCTTGCGGGCGAAAGCGCCCCACACGACGCGGCACGTGTACGCCACGGTGAGCGCCGAGCCCGCGACGATCACGGCGAGCAGGTACGGATCCGATGTCGAGCCCTGACGTGACCCGATGACGAAGGAGTCGACGACGGTCTCCTTCGCGGCGAAGCCGAGCAGCGGCGGGATGCCGGCCATGGAGAGTCCCGCGAGCGTCGTGACGACGCACAGCGCGGGCGTGGCGCGGCCGAGGCCGGAGAGCTTGCGCAGGTCGCGGGTGCCGGTGGCGTGGTCGATGATGCCGACGCTGAGGAAGAGCGGGGCCTTGAAGACGGCGTGCGCGATCAGCATGGCCAGTCCCGCGTACGCCGTATCGCGGTTGCCGGCGCCGAGAACGAGTGTCAGGAAGCCGAGCTGGCTGACCGTGCCGAAGGCGAGCACCCGCTTGAGGTCGTGTTCCCGCAGGGCCCTGATTCCGCCGAGGAGCATCGTCGCGCCGCCGAGCACGAAGCACATCCGGTTCCACACCGGGTCCGCGCCGTAGGCCGGACCGAACCGGGCGATCAGGTAGACGCCCGCCTTGACCATCGCGGCCGCGTGCAGGTACGCGCTGACCGGGGTCGGTGCGGCCATGGCGCCGGGCAGCCACTGGCTGAACGGGAAGACCGCGGACTTGGCGAAGGCGCCGGCCAGGATAAGCACCAGCGCGGCGGTGACGGCGGTGCCGTGCGGCGGCCGTTGGAGGATCGCGGAGATCCGGTAGGTGTCCGCGGCCTGCCCGAGGATCACCACGCCGGCCAGCAGCGCGAGGCCGCCGAAAGTGGTGACCGTCACCGCGCGCAGGGCGCTGCGCCGCGCCGTGGAGCGCTCCGCGTAGTGGCCGATGAGCACGAACGAGAGGATCGTGGTGAGTTCCCAGAAGACGAACAGCACGATCAGGTCGTCGGCCAGCACCAATCCGATCATCGCTCCGGCGAAGCCGGTGAGCGAGCAGGCGAACACGCCGAGGCCGGGTTCGTCGGAGTCGAAGTAGCGGGCGCAGTAGACGAGCACCAGGGCGCCGATACCGCTGGCGAGGCAGAGCAGGATCAGCCCGAGCGCGTCGAGGCGGAACGCGAGCGCGACCCCGTACGCGGGCACCCACCGCGTGACCTGCTCGACGGGATGCCCGTCGACCACGGCGGCCGCCTGTGTCAGGGCCCAGACGAAGGCGGCGGCCGGGGCGAGCGCGAGGACGAAGAAGGCGGCGCGGCCGAGCCGACGCGTCAGCAGCGGGGCGAGGACCGCGGCCAGGGCGTGCACCGCGATCAGCCACAGCACGCGCAGGTCCCTCCGGTCGCGGGCGTCCGCCGCGCCGCGGCGACCCGCGCCGGCGCGGCGGCCTCACTTCGGATTGTGCGCTATGCGGCTTTTATCGTGGCCGAGACACGCCGTCGACCGCGGCCGGTCTCAGCCCGTAGACTCAACGCCATGGCACGATACGAGTACCGCTGCCGCGCGTGCGGCGCGACCTTCGAGCAGACCCGGCCGATGGCCGAGGCGAACTCCCCGGCGACCTGCCCGCAGGGCCACACGGACACGGTCAAGCTGTTCTCGGCCGTCGCGGTCGGCGGCCGCGCCTCCGGCCCGGCCCCGGCGGCGGGCGGCGGAGGCTGCTGCGGCGGGGGCTGCTGCTCCTGAGCGCACCGCGCCGAACGCTCGCGCGCGCCGGCGGGTGCCGCTCAGTACTGATTCGCGCCGGCGAGTGCGCCCTCGGCGCTGCTCCGCGCGGGCGACGGGTGTTGCGGCGTCCGAGCGAACGTGCGCGTGTCGCGTTCAGACGGCGTCGGCCACGGCGCCGCGGCGCTGCGCGGCGGTCTGCCCCTTGCGCTCGACCGGCACGTGCTCGGCCGCCCGGGCGAGCCCGAAGCGCGGCATGTTGCCGTAGAGGCACTCGTAGTCCCCGGCCTTGACCTGGTACGACTCGTGCCAGATGCCGACCTGCGGGCGCCGGTAGCCGATCATCCGGTTCCAGGTGCGCCAGGCCGGATGGTGCGGTGCCCGGTCGTCCCGGGCGAACCGCTCGAGCTGCTCGACGCTGCGCCAGTACTGGATGACCATCGGGCCACCGGCGCCGAGGACGATCATCGCGTGCATCAGCCCGATCTCGGGCCTGCTCCGCAGGTGGTAGAGCATCCGCGGCATCGCGGTGAACACGTACATGTTCTTGATCAGATGCCACGGCCGGTTGAAGCGCATCCCGATGAGGAAGATCACGAAGTCCCCCTCGATGTCGGCCGTCATCCGGCCGGCGACCACCTTGTTCATCGCCCTGACCTCCCAGGAGTGGATAGCGGGCAGTACTCGAATGGATAGCGGATAGTTCTACTATCCGCTTTTCTCCGCTAGGCTGTCAACCAGTCGGCCGGCCGGTCGGCGACGACCGGAAACCGGGACGGCCCACCGCCCCGGGGCGAAGGGCGCGGATCGGGTGCGCATCAGCGAACTGTCGGCGGTGAGCGGCGTCCCGCTTCCCACGGTCAAGTACTACCTGCGCGAGGGCCTGCTGCCCGCGGGCGAGCGCACCGCGCGCAACCAGGCCGACTACGGCCGCGCGCACGTCGCCCGGCTCCGCCTGATCCGCGCGCTCACCGAGGTCGGCGGGCTGTCCGTGGCCGACACGCGGGAGGTGCTCGCCGCCGCGGACGACCCGCAGATGCCGCTGGACCACGTGATGGGCGCCGCCCACGACGCCGTCACCAACCGGGCGAAGCCGACCCGCACCGAGCCGGAGTGGAGCGCGGCCAGGGACATCGTGCTGCTCCTGGCCGAGCAGCGCGGCTGGCGGGTGGAGCCGGACGCCCCGGCGATCGACCAGGCCGCCGACGCGGTGGCCGCGGTGCTGGCCATGGACGTCCCCGAACTGCATCCGCTGATCGATGTGTACGCCGAACACGCGGAGGAGCTCGCCCGGCGGGAGGTGGCCGCGGTGCTCTCGATGGGCGCGCCCGAGGAGATCGTGCGCGGCGTCGTCATCGGCACGATCGTCGGCGAAGCCCTGCTCAACGCGCTGCGGCTGATGGCGCAGCAGAGCGTCTCGATCGCGCTCCTCGAGCCGGGCCCGGGCGGGCCTTAATCGGATCTGAACCGGTTTTCTCAGCGGAATCTGCAGATCACACGTCCGCTGACTCAGATTCATGCCGCATAGTGGAGCGGTGACGACCACGACCGGCCACCGCCACGCCCGCCCGGCACCCGCGGGCCAGACGGTGCTGCCCCGGCCCGGACGCGGCTGGGCGTACGCGCTCGGCGCGGCGATCGCCGCGGGCGGCGCGGCCGTGGCCGCGATGTGGTGGCAGAACACGCCCGCCGGCACGCTGCAGGCACCCGGCGGCCTGCTCACCGCGGCCGGCCGGGTGGTCGGGCTGCTCGCCGCGTACCTGCTGCTGGTGCTGGTCGCGCTGATGGCCAGGATTCCGCTGCTCGAACACCGGGTCGGCTCCGATGTGCTCACCCGCTTCCACCGGGCGCTCGGCGAGTACACGGTCGCGCTCGCCCTCGGGCACGCGGTGCTGATCATCCTGGGCTACGCGGGCGCGGCGCGCACCGATCCGGTGCACGAGACCGTCACTCTCGAACTGGACTATCCGGACGTGCTGATGTCCACCGCGGCGCTCGGTCTGCTGCTGTGGGTCGGGGTGGTCTCGGCCCGCGCGGTCAGGCGGCGGATGGCGTACGAGTCCTGGTATTACATCCACTTGTACGTCTATCTGGCGATGGGGCTGGCGTTCTCGCACGAGTTCGCCGACGGCGCCGAGTTCTCCGCCTCGGCCCGCAACCGCGCGATCTGGGTGACGGCGCACGTGGTCGTGGCGGCGCTGCTCGTCTACTACCGGGTCCTCGTGCCGGTCTACCGCTCTCTGCACCACGACGTGCGCGTCGAGTCGGTGGTGCGCGAGTCGCCCGCAGTGATCTCGGTGCACATGACCGGCCGCGGGCTGCGGCGGCTGCGCATCGAGCCGGGACAGTTCCTGCGCTGGCGCTTCCTGGACAAGGCGCACTGGTGGCAGTCGCATCCGTACTCGGTCTCGGCCGCTCCCGACGACCGGCGGCTGCGGATCACGGTCAAAGACCTGGGCGATGGCAGCGGCTCGCTCAGCGCGCTGCGGCCGGGCACGAAGGTGTGGTTCGAGGGGCCGTACGGCGCGTTCACCGCGCGCCGCCTCGATCCCGGCGCGGGCGGCAAGGTCTTGATGATCGCGGGCGGGGTGGGGATCACCCCGCTGCGCGCGCTGTTCGAGTCGCTGCCGGGCGGCGGCGGGGCGGCGATCCTGCTCTACCGCGCCTCGCACCCGTCCGAGCTCGCGCTCTACCCGGAGCTGACGCAGATCGCGCGGCAGCGCGGCTTCGGGCTGTTCCCGCTGGTCGGCCCGCGCGCCACGGCGCCGGATCCGTTCTCCGCGGCCGAGCTGCGCCGGCTGGTGCCGGACCTGGCCGAGCGCGAGGTCTACCTGTGCGGGCCGTCCGGACTGGTGCGCGCCGCCCGGCACGGGCTGCGCCGCGCGAAAGTCCCCGCCCGCCGTATCCATGTGGAATCCTTCGACCTGTAGACAAGGAGGGTCATGCGCAAGGTCCTGCTCGCGCTGCTGCTGACGGCGGTCGGCCTCGGCCTGCTGCTGTCCTTCAAGTCGCGCCCCGCGACGGGCGCGACGACGGCGCTCGGCAAGAGCGCGCTCAGCGGAGCCGGCGAGAGCGCCGTCTCCCCGCAGACCTCACCGTCCGCGTCGTCCACCGGGCCGGCGCCCACGCCGACCGCGACGTCGGCCGCTCCGTCGTCGCCGCAGTCGTCGTCCTCCTCGCCCTCGTCGCCGGCCTCGTCGAAGAAGGCTTCGTCCGGGGCGAAGAGCGGGTCGTTCACCGGCGCGGCGGAGAACACGGAGTTCGGCCCGGTGCAGGTCGAGGCCACAGTCAGCGGCGGCAAGCTGACGGACGTGAGCGTCCTGCAGGTGCCGGACCGCGGCGGCTACGAGCAGCAGATCGTGCAGATCGCGCTGCCCGAGCTCAAGTCGGAGGCGCTCTCGGCGCAGAGCGCGAACATCGATGTCGTCTCGGGCGCGACGTACACCTCGCAGGGATACGCCGAGTCGCTGCAGTCGGCGCTCGACCAGGCCGGGCTCTAGGCGGCCGGCGGTGGCGCTGCTGCGCGACGCGCGTCCGCTGATGGGCACGGTCTTCTCCGTCGCGGCTCCGGACGACGCGGCTCCGGATGACGCTGCGGCGGACGGCTCGACTTCCGGCAACACGGCGGCGGACGGCGTGGCCGAGACGTTCCGGCGGGCCTGGGGAGAGGCGCTCGCCCTGCTCCAGCGCATCGAGGAGATCTACTCCCCCTTCATCGCCGAGAGCCCGGTCTCCCGCATCCGCGCCGGAGTCCTGCGGCTCGAGGACCTCGACGCGCAGCCGGACCTGACGGCCGATGAGATCGCCGACTTCCGCGAAGTCCTCGGCCTGTGCGCGCAGTTGCGGCGGGAGTCGGGCGGCGCGTTCGACGCGTGGTCGGTGGGCGCGCCGCCGGCCTTCGACCCGAGCGGCGCGGTCAAGGGCTGGGCCGCCGAACGCGCCTCGGCGCTGCTGGCGGCACGCGGACTGCCGACGCACCTGCTCAACGCCGGAGGGGACGTGCGCCTGCGCGGCACGGGCGAGTTCACCTGGAACGTGGGCGTCGAGGATCCGCACCGCCCGGACCGGATGCTGGTGACGCTCGCCCTCGCCGACGGCGCGGTCGCCACCTCCGGCACCCGGCAGCGCGGCTCGCACGTGTGGGATCCGCTCGCCCGGCGCGAGGCGCGGGGCCTGACGCAGGTCACGATCGTCGGCCCGGATCTCGCGCTCGCCGACGGCTACGCCACCGCGGCGCTCGCCCTCGACGCACGAGCCCGCGCGTTCCTCACCGACCTCGGTGCGCGCGGCCCGTATCAGGGCTTCACCGTCGACGACGCGCAGGGCGTCTGGTGGAGCGAGGGTTTCGAGCAGTACGCGCCGGTGTTGCGCGGACTGCTTCGACCGGATGCACTCTGACCGGCCGGAAAAGGCGGACTTCCGGCGGACTTCCGGTCACCCTGGAGGGTGATCGGCGGCGAAGGGTCTTGGAACGCGCCGTCCGGCGCGCTGTGATGGAGGCAACGGAGGTCGCAACCGCGATCGCCGGACCGTGGTGACACAACGCTCCCCCAAGCGAAGGCCGCACCACATCCATCGGAAACCCGCGCACTGCCCGGCGCGGGTTTCCTTTGTTCCCGCTCCGTTTTCCTTTCACTCTCGCCGCAGAGGCCACACCCTCGCCGCGCCTGCAGCCGCGCCTCGCCCCTCGGCCGACGGACTCAGGCCTCGGCGACAACCTCCGGAGCCGACACCGCGGCCTGCGGCGCGACTTGTGCCGCGACCTGCGCCGCGGCCTGCGGCTGCTGCGCGAGTCGGGCGCTCAGGTCCAGCAGACGGCCCGTCAGTTCGTCGGCCCTGCCACGTTCCGCGTCGAGCTGGGCGCGCAGCCGTGCCAGTTCCTCCTGTGCCGACGCCGACTGGGCGAGGGCGGTTTCGCGCGCGTGCTGCGCCTGCTGCTCGCGCATCCGCGCGTCGGCCGTCTCGGCCTGCGCCGCCTGAAGTTCGCGGGCAAGACCTTCGGCTCGCTCGTGAGCCGACGCGGCTTTCGCGCCCTCGGAATCGGCGCGCTCCCGCTGCATGTCCGCCGCGGCGCGGGCACGCTCCGCCTCGACCAGCGCCTCGGAGCGTTCCGCAGCGGCCTGACGCGACGCGGCCTCGGCACGCTCGCGGGCGGCCGCCTCGCGCACCGCCTGGTCGCGCGCCTGCTCGGCCTCGCTCTGCGCGGCCACGGCACGGCCGAGCGCGGCGTCGCGGGCCGCGGCGGCGTCGCGGGCGTCCTGCTGCGCCTGGCGGGCTTCGGCGGCGCGTTCGCGCGCCTCCTGCCGGGCCTCGGTGCGGTGCTGCGTCGCCTCGGCCTCCCGCGCCGCAGCCTGCGCGGCCTCGTCGAGCGCCTGCGCCGCGGTGGCCTGGGCGTCCCTGGCCTCCTGCTCCGCCTCCTCGCGCCGCGCCCGCTCCTGCTCGGCTTGCGCAAGCGCGGTCTGCGTCTCGGCGCGCGCGCCCTCCGCGGCGGCCTGCGCGTCCCGGGCCTCCGCCGCCGCGGACGCGGACTGGGCGGCCGCCTCGGCGCGCACCGCCGCGATCCGGGACTCCACGCCGGCGGCGGACAGTTCGCCGTTGAGCGAGGTGGCCAGCAGCGCCGCCGCCTGCTCGAGCCGGTCGACCAGCTCCCAGGTCTGGGCCAGCTGCCCGGGCAGTCCGGGCGCGTGCCGTTCCCGGGAGCGGGCGTTGCGCGCGGCCTTGAGGCAGGCGTCGTCGTTGTCCCTGCAGTACTGGAACGGCCGTCCGGCGCCGACGCGCTGCGGGACCGGCCGGCCGCAGTGCAGGCAGGGCCGGGCGGGCACGGCGGGGTCCGCGGCGACGGGTGCGGTGACGGGTTCGGCAGCGCTCATGGCCCTGCAGGATACCGGCCCTGACGCGGCGTCATGCGTGCCGACGTGGCCGCGGGCGGGCCGAGGCAGTCTCAGGCGGTCTGGCAGTACACGGAGAGCCGGTTGAGGAAGTCGTCGTAGATCTTGACCAGGGCCTTGGGCGCGAAGGTGCGCTCGAAGAAGCCGCCGATGCCGCCGGCGCCGTTCCACACGGTCTCGATCACGACGCTGGCGTGGCCGTCCTCGGAGGCGACGACGGTGTAGGTGCTCACCATCGAGGAGTTGCCGTCGGACTCCACCAGCACGCCCTCCTCGGGCGCGGTGACGGTGATCTCGCAGTCGCGCACCCGCTTCTCGGTGGCGGCGAACTTCCAGTGCACGACGGTGCCGGCGCCGGTGCCGCCGGAGCGGACCGCGTACTCCGAGTACTGCGGCGGCAGGATCTGCGGCCGCACCGTGGTGTAGTCGGCCAGGGCCGCGGCCACCTGTTCGGCCGGGGCGTGGATGTGCGCGGCGGCGACGGCGCGGACCTGGGACATGCGGTGCTCCTCGGGGCGGTGCGAACGTGTGCGGGTACGGATGCGGCTACGCGGACTGGGCCGGGCCGCCGCGAGCGGCGGCCCGGCCCAGCTTAGTGCCTGCGGCCGGGTCCGTCCGGTCAGGCCCCGCCGCCCATGCCCGCCTGGATGTTCTCGTCGGACATCGGGCCCTTGTTGATCAGCAGGCCGCCGAGGATCCCGGCGACCACCAGGAAGCCGGCCGCGGCCCAGGTGGCGATCATGTAGCCGTGCACCTGTCCCAGCGACTCGCCGAGCAGCGTGGCCTTCGGCAGGTTCGCGGCGGCCGCGGGGTCGGCCACCGCCGATGCCGGCGGAAGCGCGTGCGCGGTGAGGTAGCTGGCGGTCGCTGACACCGCGATGGTGTTGAGCAGCGCGGTGCCGATCGAGCCGCCGACCTGCTGCGCGGTGTTCAGCGTGGCCGAGGTGACGCCCGCGTCCTGCGGCGCGACGCCCGAGGTGGCCACGGAGAACACGGGCATGAAGGTCAGGCCGAAGCCGATGCCGAGCAGGATCTCGGCGGGCAGCACCTCGGCGGCGTACGAGCCGCCGACCGAGATCTGCGTCATCCAGGCCATGCCCCCGGCCGCCAGGGTCATGCCGGGAACCAGCAGCAGCCGCGGCGGCAGCTTCGTCAGCAGCCGCGCGGCGATGCCCACCGAGGTGAGGATCAGGACGACGGACATCGGCAGGAAGGCGAAGCCGGTGCGCAGCGCCGAGTAGCCCTTGATGCCCTGCAGGTAGTAGGTGAGGAACAGGAACACGCCGAACATCGCGATCGCGGCGAGGGCCATCAGGATGAAACTCCCGGCGCGGTTGCGCTCGGTCACGATGTGCGTCGGCAGCAGCGGCGCGCGGAAGCGCCCCTCCCAGAAGCCGAACAGCACGAGGGCGACGACGGCGATGCCGAACAGCGTGAGCGTCGTGGTGTCGGTCCAGCCGTCGCTGGCCGCCTTGGTGAAGCCGTAGACCAGGGCGAGCAGTCCGCCGCAGCCGAGCAGCGTACCGAGGTAGTCCATCTGCACGCTGCGCCGCGGCGCCCGGTCCACCACGAGGACGAAGGCGCCGATCACCGCGACGACCGCGATGATGACGTTGACGTACATGGTCCAACGCCAGGTCAGGTAGTTGGTGATGACGCCGCCGAGGATCAGGCCGATGGCGCTGCCCGCGCCGGCGATGGCGCCGAACACGCCGAAGGCCTTGGCCCGCTCGTCCGGGTCGGTGAACGTGGTCGTCAGCAGGGAGAGCGCGGCGGGGGCGAGCACGGCGCCGAACGCGCCCTGCACGGCGCGGGCGCCGAACAGCATGCCGCCGCTGACCGCGGCGCCGCCGAGCGCCGAGGCGCCGGCGAAGCCGATCAGGCCGATGATGAGGGTGTTCTTGCGTCCGACGAAGTCGACGATCTTCCCGCCGAGCAGCAGCAGTCCGCCGAAGGCGAGGGTGTAGGCGGTCAGCACCCACTGCTTGTCGGCCGCGGCGATGTGCAGTTCGTTCTGGGCCGAAGGCAGCGCGATGGTGACGACGGTGACGTCGAGCACGATCATCAGCTGGGCGAGCCCGATGATGACCAGGCTCCACCAGCGCTTCGGGTCCTTCTCGGCGGCCGCGCCCGGCACGGCGTCGGCCAGTGTGCTCTGGACGCCCGCGCTCTCCCCCGCGGTTCGGGATATCGCTGCGTCGTAGGTCTCTGAGGTTTCGGACACTGTGACGGCTCCTTCGCCGTACGGCGCCCCCGATTGGCGCGCTCCTATGAAAAACGGTAGCAGCAGGGCCCTGTCGATCTTGGCGGGGGGCGGGGATAGTTCAGTGCCCTGGATCGTGCACGGTGAAAGGCACCGCCGAAACCGCGACACGCAATTCCGTCGGCGCCCGCACCGAATGCCCCGGCCGGCTTTCGATCCTAACCCCGGCGGCGATTTCGTTCCAGGCCTTTCGCTCCGGCCGGACCCGGGCGGGTCCGTGCCGTCGGGCGCCTCGCCCTCCGTGTCGTGCGGCCGAACGTGGGCGAGTGCGGCCGGGTGCGGGTGGTCGCGGCCGACTGCGGCACAGGCGGCACGGCTTGGCCGCGGCGGCGGCGAACGGCGCTCTGACCGGCGGTTCCTTACAGCAGGGCGGTGGTGGTGGAGCCGGCGCCGCTGGGGGGGTTGCAGGAACGCGGGGTCTTGGCAGGATCGATTCGTGACCCCTTGCGCCGCGCGCGGCCGACGTCGCGGATCCCGGCGAGTCCGCCTGCGCGGGCATCGGCGTCATCGGTGAAGACCGCCGGGGTGAAGGCAGCGGCGGGCCGCAGCGCAGATCCGGAACTGGGCCAGTTATCCACCGGGGCAGAATTGCCGTCCGTCCGGGTGTTCCGATATCCGCGGGAAAGCGGCTCGTGCGACGCCTTGGAATTACCTGTGGAATTCCTGGGAGAGTTCTGCGGGTCTGGCCCGGCCGGGCATCCGCCGCGCGTCCGCGCTTCGGTACGCGGGCCGCCGACGGCGATTCGGCGCGCGGGGAAGGCGATTCGGCGCACGGCCGCGTATGTTCGCCGATCCGCCGCGCCGCGCAGGTTCTTCGATCTTGGTCCCTGGGCACGGGCCGGACGGGTCTGCGGGCGCAGGGAACGTCCGCGGCGAATAAGGAGGCGAAGGGGATGGCGACCATTCCGGTGGCACGCGTCCGTGCGGGGGCGACGAGCAGTGCGACGCTGGTCACGCTCCTGGTCACGGCGGGCCTGGGGAACCAGGCGTTGGAATCCTGGCGAACCACGCAGGCGGCGAGCAAGGGGTGGAACGGCTGGGAGGGCACGCTGTTCCAGCCGTTGCTGCTGACGGGCTGGCGGTTCAACGAGAGGAGCGGCGAGAACGCCCTGGAGCACTATCTGGCTCCGCTGGTCTTCAACGTGGTGCTGGTGGCGGGGACCGCACTGCTGGTCGCATGGGCGACGCGCGGCAGCGGCCGGCTGGCGACGCTGTTCGAGACGTGGGGCATGGTGACGCTCGCGGGCGGCATCGCCGCTGCGGCGTGCACGCCGCTCGAATTCGCGGGCCTCAACGGTCCGTCGTCCATGGCGTTCCAGCAGTTGGTGCCGGTGGGACTGACGTTGGGCTTCATCGTCGGCGCGATCGCCGGTCTCGTCGCGTGCGTCTTCGGCGGTGGCGGCGACGCGTCGTCCAGCGCGTCCGAACCGACCCCCAACCCGCTGGAGACCACTGCGACGCTCCCGATGAGCAACTGGCCGCTCGGCGACGACTGACCACGGCAACCGCTCGAGGGCACCACGCCCGGCGTCCACGTAAGCCGTCTGCCCAAGCCGCCCAAGCGAGCCGTCCGCCTCAGCCGTCTACCTATTAGTCCGTTCGCGCGAATCCCGCGCTCCGGTCATATCGTCCCCAGATCCCATCCTCCGTATGGAATAGTCCGAATCCCCTCCCCAGCCGGCCACGGCACCCGCAAGCTGGACTCCATCAGCACCGGGAGCCCCAGCGCGGGCTCCGCGAGCGGACGGGCGGGTCGAGGAAATGGGCAGCAGGAAGAGCGACCGGGTCGCGGGGCGGCGCGTGCGGGCGAAGGCCGGGCAGGTGACCGGGATCGCCGTGGTCGTCGACGAGTTGGAGTGGCTGGCGCTGGCGGACGAGAATCCGCTGTTCGAAGCAGAGGACTACGACGCGTACCTCGCGACCGTCGAGCGCCGGATGAATGCGGCGGCGCGGGCCGGACGCCAGGTCATGATCGGACCGCTGATGCCGGACCAGTTCGAGACGCGGGCGGACGCCTCAGGTCTGGCGCGCGACAGCCCCAAGGCGCTCAAGGAGTACGAGCGCTTCGTCGCGGATCTCGGTCCGCTCACGCGGCCGTGGCTGGGCGAGCCGATATCGCGTGTGCTCGAGCAGATCCGCGCACACGTGCGGGCGGAGGCACTGCAGACGCGGGCCATGCCGGCGCTCGCCGCGGCGGCCTCGGTGCATCCGCAGCCGGACACGGCCGCGCAGCGGGCGATGTCGCGGGCGGCGCACGTGTTCATGGCGCTGATCGAGGACGGTGGCGACGGACGGCACGAGCTCCGCGTCACTGTCCACGCCCAGGAGGGGAAGCTCGAATACACGCTGCCTTACACGCGTAGCGGGCAGGTCATCGCGTTCCCGGACGACGGGGGCGAACACATGGTGGTGGTGCTCCTGTCCATAGCGAGTCTCGGCGAGCGACCCGGCACCGTTCTGTTGCGCTCTCGCCCGCAGGCGGCGTTCTTCCCGGGCCGACGCAAGCCGAAGCAGTGGGAGGAGGCACCGCAAGGACGTGATCCGGTGCCCGCCGGAGGCTGGGAACGCAACGAATCGACGCTCCGGGGCTGGCGGCTCGCGGGCGACCTGCCGCTGCCGATGAGCGAGGGCCAACTGTTCGCCTTCGCGTGCACCGGCCCGGACGGCGACCCGGTGCCGCCGGAGCCTGGCACCCGCTTCCGTGCGGGTTTCCCGCTGGATCCGGAGCGGTTCCGATGCTGCGACTGAGCCCTGGATGTTCCGTCCGGCGGCCGGAAGGTCTCACCTACACTGGTCGACGTGACCTCGTGGGCTTCCATATCCAACCTGGCCACCGCGGCCGGCACGCTGGTCCTGGCGGCCGCCGCGTTCTCCTCGATCCGTTCTGCGAACCGGTCCGCGCGAGCGGCGGAGCGGGCACTGCAGGCCGGACTGCGGCCGGTGCTGCTGCCCTCGCGGTTGGACGACCGCCCGGAGAAGGTGATCTGGGTGGACGGCCATCATGTGATGCTCGAGGGCGCGGGCGCCTACCTCGAACTGGTGGACGGCTCGCTCTACCTCGCGATCGCCCTGCGGAACGTCAACACGGGACTCGCGGTCCTGCAGGGCTGGGACCCGAGCGAGACGGTGCGGATTTCGACCGATCCGCACACGGATGCCGCGCACTTCCGCCGCCAGACGCGCGACCTGTACATCGCCGCGGGCGACGTGGGCTTCTGGCACGCGGCGATCCGCAGCGAGGACGATGCGGCGTTCGAGATGCTCAGCACGGTGGCGAAGAACAGGCAGCCGTTCGGTGTGGACCTGCTGTACACGGACCTCGAGGGCGGCCAGCGTACGATCACGCGCTTCGCCGTTCGCCCGAAGAGGGAAGGAAGCGGCTGGATCACCGTGGCCAGCCGGCATTGGAACCTGGACCGCCCAGACCCGCGCTGACGGCCCTCGCGCGCAGCCGCCGCCCACCACCATGGACGTCGCGAGCAGACTTCTGATCAGCGAGAATTGATCAGCGAATCGCGCCCACGCCCTTGAGAACTTCGATCTCTGCCGTCTCCAGCCCCCACTCCCCCAGCGCCTCGTCGGTGTGCTGGCCGGGGTGCGGCGCCGGGCCGCCGACGCCGCCGGGCGTGCGGGAGAAGCGCGGCGCAGGGCCGGGCTGAAG
>Ga0310811_10005566_pt1 | contig 15972 bp, 11 predicted proteins | sample YCmetagenome_FD_207642 | JGI IMG/M metagenome (GOLD analysis project Ga0310811, IMG submission 207642) | Soil microbial communities from experimental microcosm in Duke University, North Carolina, United States - YC | ecosystem: Engineered > Artificial ecosystem > Soil microcosm > Unclassified ...
TGATCAATCATCAAACGAAGAACAGCCAGAACCAAACAAAGAGACAAATGAACCAATATCTTCATCACCGACCACACAACCAGAGGATGAAGATAGAACGCAAATCACACCAGATGAGCAGAGCAAGCACACTGGTGCTGCAGCATCTATAGACTATGAGGCGGTCCGGCAGGGGAAAATATATCCACCGCCACCTGATTTCTATACCCAGCAGAACAATACACCACCACCAGCAGATACAGTAAACAATACCACGCAACCAGCATGGCAACAACCCACCCCACAACCTAACATAGGGATGGGAACACCACCGCAGATGCCATATTCAGGAGAACGCCCACAGGCTCAGGGACAGACGCCTCCGTGGCAACAATATCCAAACAGTCCTTATCCACCAGGACAGAGCCATCCAGGCTACCCTGGTTACCCCGGCGGATATCCACCATATATGCCTGTGCCACCAGCACGGAGAGGTTTAAAAAAATGGCATTGGATTCTTATCGCCACCCTCTCCATCATTATCCTTGCCAGTTGTGGACTCTGTGGCTGGGCAGGGATCGGCACCTTCAGTCAGAGCTATCAGACAGCGATGAGTATCGTCTATGACGGTCATAATCAGGTAAATAACTACTATACCCAGATTCAAAACCAGCAATATGACAGGGCGTATAGTTACATACAACCAACAGCGAATAACCACAACCTGACACAGACGCAATTTATCAAAGAGGCACAGCAGCAGGACAAATTGTATGGAGCAGTCTCTAACTATACACTTGGTCAACCATCAATCGACTATAGTAATTCAAATATGACCCATTTCACAATAGATGTCACCGTCACACGCCCGAAGAAGACATATACTACAACCTTGAGCCTCGATAAAATCGGCAATCAATGGAAGGTGACAAATTTCACTGCTATTTGATAACCGCGCACCATATGTGTCATGCAGTTAGCAACAGAAATATGCCATCACTCTAAAAATAGAGCATTGCTGTTGCAATACACGATGAATGCTTTCACCTTGATGTAGAACATCTGAACAAAAAAGAAGAGGAAGAAATGACGATACGTGCATTTCTTCCTCTTCAATAAATCAATCATTTACATGTAAATCAATATCAACGAAAAGGCAAAACGGTATAAATTTCAACTATATAGTGGAGAGAGATAAATACATTAATTTGCAGGGTTTCCCAGAATCGTTGATGTTGTCATAGGAACTTCACGGCCAACGCAAGCACGCAGATCTTCGCGATAGAAACGCCAGGTACTACCAACCTTATGCCCGGTTAACTGACCTGACCACATCAAACGGTAAAGAGTTGAGCGGCTTACGCGCAAATAATTCATTGCTTCTTTAAAAGTTAAAAGAACATCTTCTTCAAGCATCTGTACAGCCATTGTTCTCTCCTTGATAATACGAATAAATAAGTGCACTTGACACTAACGATTTAACACTGAGGACAATATTCAATGATACGATATTTGTCTCATTGCATGTTATAGTAACCAATGTTGATGCACATTCATGTTAAGGAATAGTTGCGATCTGGTTAATTTTAATAATAGTTCGGTTCGATCTTCACTACCAGTGTATTCGTGAAGATCTGATAGAGTATATTGAGCAACGAAACACGCAATGCAATCAATGTTATCCGGACTCATTACATATCATGCTGCTTGCATATTTCTATTGTAACTCTTCTTGCGCTCCAGGTATAGATGTTGAGATTTTTTTACCATCCCTGTAATAGGAGAGCGCGTAATTCCTCTACTTCGCAGGCAACAGGAAAGATAGTCATGCCGGTATAATCCTGTAAACGTGCAATTGTCGTTCTATTGGTAGGATCAACAAGAGCGACCGTAAGGACATGCTGCTCATGACCAACGGGTACACATTGCAACTCACGTGCAAGATCTACACCGAGCCAGCGGGTGACTCTGGTAGGTAATGCCTGTGGCAGTTCCATAAATGGTACAGCCTCCTTCTGGTGAGCAGATAACGTGGCCGCGCGAAGAGAGTAAAACGGGTCTGGACGCACGCCATGCAGTTGTGTCGTAATCGCTGGACGTAATGTCAAGCTGTGCAGAACATGGCTTACCTGTTGATACAACTGCTCAGGTGTAGCCGCCGGATCAGGGAAAGAGCCAATCCCCATCATAATACTGGTTTCGCGAGTTAGCGGAGGCACCAGAGTCTCAGCCGCCAGTAATTCAACACTTTGATACACACGTTCAGCAATCGTTGCAATCCCCTGTGCATCGACGTGTGGAAATATAAGAGCAGCCCCGGAATCCTGTATTACACATAATCTATCATCCGTACGAATCACGCGCTGCACAGCAGCCATAATTTGTGTCATGACCTCGGAGGGAGCATGAAAACGACGTCGACGATACTGTAAACATAGCTCCGGAGCCAGAGGCGGAGACTCTAACTGATGAACATGCAATAGTAGCATGCTGACAACTTCGCCCCGAGAAAGGAATAAATACAGGATCGTTTGGAGTTTACGGAAGAGTTCCTGCGCAATAAGTACCGAGAACTCCAGTTGCTCTTCACGCTCAGTATATCCATCGCTCTCTCTGTCAGCCGAAGCCTGATCTTGATCTATCATAGCAAGAGGCAGGCAAACACACTGAACGCGCTGAGCAACAGAAGCGTTGATAGTACGCTTCTTTCCTTTATGCATTGACTGATTACCAGCACGGTATTGGTCTTTGCTTGTCCTCTTCATAACAAAACCACCATGTACTTACATCATCAAAAGCTACGAATCAAGGGTGACCGGGGAATGGAACGTATAGCCAACGCCAGGAACCGTCATAATAAACTGTGGGCTATTTGGATCAGGCTCTACTTTTTGGCGCAAATGTCGAATGTGTGTCTTGACCAGTCCAGAATCCCCTGCCTCATCATAGCCCCACACACGTTCGATAATCATATCGGTGGTAAGAACCTGACCAGTATGAGAAATGAGCAGATGCAATAATCGACTCTCAGTTGGTGTGAGGCGGACTTTCGTGCCATCACGCATAACCTCATGCCGCATTGCATCAAGTGTCACCGGACCAACAGTAATTGCCGAAGAGTTAGATGGACCACATGAAGTAGAAGCTCGTCGCATCACCGCTTTAATTCGTGCCAGCAACTGCCGTGGACTGAATGGTTTCCGTAAATAGTCATCTGCGCCCAGTTCCAATCCTCGTACTTCATCATCCTCACGATCATGAGCTGAAAGAATCATGACCATTGAATTTGTCTCTGTACGCATCTGCCGACACACCTCGAAACCGTCAAGCTTGGGCATTTGAATATCAAGAATCACCAGATCTGGCAATGTTTCACGCCAACGCTTAATTGCCTGTTCCCCATCAAACGCACGTACAACATCATAACCATGTCCCTTTAGCCAATAGCTTAACATATCTACCATATCGCGGTCATCATCCGCCACCATTATTTTCACATCGCTCCTGCCTTCCTTTTTGTGCCGAAACACACTCGGTTGCGGGAATTTCTGGATAAATCCTTTATTTGCGTTACATTACAATAGTAGGATGTACCAATGTGGGAGGTAAAATAATTATTATCCCAACTCGGTGCTCCTGATGTAGTAACGGGAGGGGATTTTTACCAGTAACATCATGATACAAATTGGGCTATAGCTAAACACAACCTCTAGCATTCAGTACTATTATTTCTTTCGCCACTATGACTCAAATCATTCTCATTAACCTTGACTGAGATAGAAAAAAACGGTAGATTTGAATGAATGCAATAATCTATCAGAAGAAGAAAGTTTGAAAAGGACAATTCAATGGAACGTGAAGCTCTTCTTGCACTCGCACGCGAAACCGCGCAACATGCCCATTGTCCCTATTCACATTTCCGCGTCGGTGCCGCCGTCATCGCAAACGGACAAACATTTGTCGGCGTCAACATTGAGATCTCCAGTTATGGCCTTTCCCTGTGCGCTGAACGCTCAGCATTAGCGGCAGCAGTCACGGCTCAGGCAACATCCATCACTCATATCGCAATTGCCTGTATTGATGCTCCCATCGATGCACCATTAGCCACTCGTATGCCCTGTGGAGCCTGTCGCCAATGGCTGGCTGACCTCTTAGCGCCTGATGCTTGTATCTATGTTGATGGCTATAAGCATGATTTTCGCCTTACAGATATCCTACCATATGCATTTACCCTATAATTTTCCTAAACTCATAAACACCTTAACTCTTGACATATGCATTTACCTTGTGTACGCTATAAATCCCGGTAGTGTTTTGTTATGCTGTAGTGCTCCCCTCTAATGCAACCATGCGATAAAGCGTTCGCACTGAGGTGAAGTATGGCGTTACGGGCCTATAGGTGCGCCCATGACATTGGCAACGGCAATATATGTTTAGCTCCCTATTGGCAACCACAATATATAACGGCATACGCTCCACCATCCCAGGCGGGATTATACTCCATTTCCTGCCGAAACGCTCTCTTCCACATCTTTGTAGACTTTACTCCTTCTGTAGTTTCCTTCCAGTGGATCTACTCAATGTCTGTTAAAAGACTCTACCTGAGAGGAGAAAGTGATGATACCTCGTTTCACTCTTGGCGTTGAAGAAGAGTTTCAGTTAGTAGACAGGAATACGGGCCAACTGGCCTCACGCGTCCATAGTATATTGGAGAAAGGAGTCCCAATCTTTGGAGAGCAGGTCAAAGCAGAGATGCTCCAATCGATGATTGAGATTATTACCGATGTCTGTCCCGATATCGCAACATTACGGCTCGATCTTCGTAATCGCATCAGTATGCTATCTCAGCTTATCGAAACTGAAGGGTTAGCCCTTATCAGTGCCGGAACGCATCCTCACGCCCACTGGAGAGATCAGGCACGAACAATCGATGAACGATACAAAGAAATTGAGCAAGAGTATCAGGATGTAGGACGCTCTATTATGATCTGCGGTCTACATGTGCATGTCGGCATTGACCAGCATGAACAGGCAATTCCGCTGATGAATCAGTTACGCACCTGGCTGCCTCATCTACTCGCTCTTTCCTCAAATTCTCCATTCTGGATTAACCACTACACGGGTATCAAGTCATATCGCTCGATTGTCTGGAAACGCTTCCCTCGTTCAGGGGTTGCGCCACAATTCAACTCAACCTCTGAATATGATCACTACATCGCGGATCTCATTCAGACTGGTTGTATCGATAATGCGAAACGCATCTGGTGGGATATACGCCCTCATCCGTTCTTCGATACCATTGAGTTCCGTATCTGCGATATGCCCGCAACCCTTGATGATACCATTGCTATCGCTGCGCTCTGTCAGGCTCTCGTTGCGAAGTTGTCCTGGCTCCATGAGCATAATATGCAGACACCTGTATTATCCACGCAAAAGATTGAAGAAAATAAATGGAGAGCAACACGCTATGGTTTAGATGCCGAATACGTCGATTTTGTGCGTCAACGTCGCCTCTCTTTCCGTGATGCGATTCACGAAACGCTGGATTTCGTTGATGATATGCTTGACGACCTTGGGACACGGCAGGAAATAAACTATTTGCGTAATTTACTTGATCAAAAGAGTGGTACCGGGGCGGATCGGCAGATCGCTGTCTACAATGCAACCGGCAGTATTGATGCTGTTATTCGCTACTTGATGCAACAGACAATGCAAGGTATTCCCCTGAATACCATTGTTACGACACAATAAATTATGTATATAATGCGAGGGAGCCGTGTATAGCACGACCCCCTCGAACTACCTGCATACACAAATCAGAGTGCTGTACTAATAGTGGTACACACCCTCAAGTGTCTCATCAATACGCTGTAAGACATCATCGCTCAGTTTGATGTCAGCAGCTTTGACATTCTCTTCAACCTGAGCAATCTTTGTGGCACCAATAATAGCTGAGCTTACATTCGGCTTACGCAGCACCCAGGCCAATGCCAACTGGCTTACTTTATAACCACCCTCGTCAGCAATCTTCTGCAGATTCTGTACCGCGGTCAACGTCTTCTCGTTCATATCCATGAACATATTCAACTTGCTATCAGCGGCACGTGTTCCTGTCGCCGCCTGCTGACCGGGTTTGTATTTTCCGGTGAGAATCCCCTGCTCCAGTGGAGAGAAGACAACCTGACCGATGCCCTCACGCTCACAAATCGGCATGACTTCGCTCTCGATATAGCGATTGAGCATGTTGTAGATTGGCTGATTGGAAACGATCTTGTCGAGATTCAATTCACGAGCGGTATGCACCGCGTCAGCGATATTAGCAGCTGTCCACTCGGAAACACCAGCGTAGAGGATCTTTCCCTGGGTCACTAAATCATCCAGCGCACGCAGCACTTCGTCAATAGGTGTCTCTGGATCATAGCGATGGCACTGGTACAGATCAATATAATCAGTACCCAGACGCTTCAAGCTGGCATGTGCCTGCTCCATGATATGCTTACGAGATAAGCCACGATCATTTGGACCATCACCCATCGGGAAAAATACTTTGGTTGCCAGCACATATGAATCACGACGATAATCCTTTAATGCACGGCCAACAACTTTTTCCGCTTCACCACGATTATAGCCATTCGCAGTATCAAAGAAGTTGATGCCCAGATCATATGCACGATGGATGCAATCAATTGAAGTCTGTTCTTCAACTGCATTACCAAAAGTCAACCAGCTACCAAGTGAAATGGTGCTTACTTTAACGCCAGCACGTCCTAAATGGCGGTACTCCATTGAGAAACCCTCCGTATATCATAGCAAACCGGGACAAAAGCATAAACAGCATGCTCTCGCCCTTCTGAAAATGATCACCTCAAAATGTTTTTCACACAGAAGAAACGCAAGGCGCAACATCCCCTTAAACAGAAGAAGCAATCTGTATGGAAATCAGGAAATGATATGATTTCATTTGAGGCATGAAATAAATGAGTTCCGTCTGTGGTGGAACTCCATTACTTTACACGTACTCAACAATACTAAAGTAGACACTTCTGGAAGGAAAAACTGATGAATACAGAAACTATTTAAAAACAAACCCGGTAACGAGATAAAGTATATAGATGAGAACCAGTGTACCGCCCAACCAACGTCCTATTTTCCCACGCCATATCAGCAGCACGACCACAATATGCACGGCAACCATCAGCCAGAGAGCATGCAACAATGTCGGTGAAAGCGCGGGCAGCGGTCGAATCAACATGGCAAGCCCAAGTGTCACCAATAAATTATAGGCGAATGAGCCAAGGATGCCTCCCACCAGAACATCTGTATGGCGCTTGCGGGCTGCCGTGATACCCAGCACAATCATTTCCGCCCCGGTCCCCAGAGAGACTATCGTTGCTCCAACCAGACCAGCATTTAAACCAGCAGTGCCAGCAAAACGTAACGCCCCTTCGACAATCAATGGACCACCGACAGCCAGCGCGAGCAATCCTCCCACCACGCGGACAACCTGAAACCAGCGCTGTTTGACGCTCACACTGTCCTGTTGCTCATCGTCGTCGTCATCATCATCATCTGCCAGAAAATACTGTATGATACGACGATCCTGAAGAATTAAAACGACTGTATACGCAATAAAGAGCAGAATAAGCAGTACACCAATGAATCGTCCAGTGGCACCACATAACAGGGCAACAATTGGACAGAGAGAGATAACTGTCGCAAGTACAGCCTGACTCCTGAGACGAGGAGCGATGATAATTGGCATCAAAAGAGCGGTCAAGCCAAGAGCAAAGGTCGTAATAGTTATATTGGTACCAAGCACATCCCCCAGAGCCAGATGACCAGCACCGCGACCAGATGCGATAACCGCAGTCAACATCTCATCTGGTTCAAGACCAGCCAGAAAAATACCCAGCACAAGCGCACTCACGCCAAGCATACGCGCCAGATCACGGACCCCATCCAGAAACACATCAGCGCCCCAGACCAAAAATAAAGTGCCCACAATGATCAGCACAAGATCAAATAGCATGATCATCCACCCAAAACTCCCTTCACAACTACCAGAGATAAAAAAGCATTTTTTAATCTCATAACATACGCACCAGACAATGATATGTGGCATACTATGGAAGAAGGAAGTGACGAAAGGAGATTAAACGCATATGCCCGATGAGCAAGACTCTTATCAATATAAAAGATTAAACTTTTCTGGTGTTGTACCCGGTACAATGCTACAGGCGATTGTAATAAATATCGTGTGCCCATATATGGCCTACTCGATCCTCACCAACCATCTTCCCCCACTTGAAGCCATTTTACTGGTAACACTCTTTCCCATCGTTGGCATTGGCAATGGATTGATCCGACAGCGCCTTCTCGATCCTCTGGCAATAGCAGCCTTGATCATCATTGGTTGCATCATTATCACTTCGTACATTATCACAAATCCGCTCATTTCTCATATACTCCACTATGCACTACCAATCGGTTCGCTCGGACTTGTTATGCTGATCACCCAATTGCTGCCATATCCAACATTTCTGCTCATTGATCGCTACTATCATACACATAGCGAACCGGAAACAGCAACACAATACAAAAACTACTGGTATGAACATCAATCTTACCGGCATATGATCAACGTATTAAATGCCAGCTGGGGCGGAGTACAACTGATTACGGCTCTCCTGATAGCAGTTTCATCAATGATTATATCATCCATATTCTACCTGCAACTGATTCCATTCATCGCGTGCATTCCATATATCATCCTGCTTATATGGAGCGTTCAATATGAAGATAACATTCTGGAGAAACTCACACCAGAGCAACAAGAAACTGATCTTATCGAAACACGACGTTAAGTTTACATCCGCACAGATTTAAACCATCTGCGTGTTCTGCTGCTTTTCACGATGACGCAAATAATCATCTAACACAACCACAGCATGGCGATCCAGACGCAGACGCAGTTCGCTCTCACTCATCCAACACGGTCGTCCCTCAACATTATTCTGTAATTGCCCACCAATGACTCGCGCCTGATACACAAAGCTGATATTACTCATCTGAAACCATGTCGCACTTGCGCCATGATAAAAACCAACCAGATCTTCAATATGCAGGTCCAGACCAGTCTCTTCCTTCCCCTCACGCTCCGCCGTTTGTTCAGGACGTTCTTTCCACGACATAAACCCACCCGGAAAAACGATACGACCTCTGGGAAGTTCAACCACCAGATAATGATCTTTCTCCTCCACAATCACAGCTGCGCTCCCGAAGGGTGGCAAGCGCCCCCCCAGCACTACATTAAAGAGATTAAAGAAAATACTCACGCATATCTTGAGTAAGTCATAGATCATGAGTAACAACCTTTCAACGTTTTTTTCATGTGACCTGATATATCATCTATAATGCATCTACGAAAAGCGAAATCATGAGGTTGATACACTCTACTATTCTACCTACTCACTCTATCCTATATTCCCATACTGTATCAGTATTTTTGTATCTTATACAACTATAAATTACGCACAAGTTATGATACTCCGTTACTCGTGCAACCAACTTATTCGGCCTCATGGCCCATGATAAACGCTTTTAGCAGATCTATAAAACACAAAAAGGAGTGTGGCAATTGATATTGCTTGCCACACTCCCATTCTGTTCAATACTTGAGCGAGATTATTTAATCGCTTCAAGTTCGCTACGGCGATCCTGTAGCTTCCCTAAGCGCTCTTCTTGCGCAGCCAGTTTTTCGCGCTCTTTCTCCACTACTTCAGGCTTTGCTCTGTTCACAAAGTTCTGATTCGACAATTTACCCTGCAAGCGAGCAATCTCCTGCTGCGCCTGAGCCAGTTCTTTGTCGAGCCGTTCCAGCTCCTTTGCGATATCGAGCATACCAACCAGAGGGAGATAGATCTCAACTGAACCAGCCAGCAAACTCATCGCCTGTTCTGGTTTTGTCTCCAACGCAGGATAGAGTTCAGGTGTCTCCGTACGCGCCAGGAATTCGATCAATGGCAACTGTTCAGAGAACATCGCAAGATCAGAGCCGACAGCCATAATCGCGGGAATACGCTTTGCCGTTTCGACATTCATCTGGTTACGAGCATCACGAATCAGAGTAATAACCTGCTGCACCAGAGCGAATTGCTGATCCGCCGTGTCATCCACCAGCGCTGCATTGTACTGAGGCCAGGGAGCCACAATCAGCGCGGTCGCAGGCCATTTCAGGGTATCCTTCTCACTGAAATGATAGAGATACTGCCAGACTTCTTCAGTAACAAATGGCATAAATGGATGCAGCAAGCGCAAGGTCTGATCCAAGATCGCTCGCAGAATGCCAGTGGTGGCTAATTGAGCCGACTCATCACCCTGCATCTGCACTTTGGCAATCTCAACATACCAGTCACAATAATCAGACCAGAAGAAATCGTTGATCTGCCGGCCCGCTTCACCAAACTGGAACTCATCAATCAGACGGGTAACCGATGCTGTCAAACGTGCAAAACGACTGATAATCCAGCGATCCGCCAGCGTACGTGGCTGCAAGGCATCAATAGCTGGCACCCCACCACCAATGTGCGCAGTACTCATCAGCACAAAGCGCGAGGCATTCCAGATCTTATTAGCAAAGTTACGATTACCAACAATGCGCTCTTCCACTAGTTTCATATCATTGCCCGGTGTACTGCTAGTCGCCAGCGTAAAGCGCAACGCATCAGTGCCGAACTGCTCCATGACTACCAGCGGATCGATCACATTATTCTTGGACTTACTCATCTTCTCACCTTTGGCATCACGGACCAGACCATGCAGATAAATGGTCGAGAAAGGAGCATTGCCCATGAAATGGATACCAGACATGACCATACGAGCTACCCAGAAGAAGATGATATCATAGCCCGTCTCCATCACCGCATTGGGATAGTAGCGGCGCAGGTCCGGAGTATCATCAGGCCAACCAAGCGTACTGAAAGGCCAGAGCCAGGAACTAAACCATGTATCAAGTACGTCTTCATCCTGTCTGACATCAGGACTCTCACAATGTGAGCAGACGCTGACATCATCACGGCTCACTGTGATCTCACCACAATTGGAACAATACCAGACCGGAATACGATGGCCCCACCAGAGCTGACGTGAAATTGTCCAGTCATGAATGTTTTCCAACCAATCGGTATACGTCTTATTAAAACGCTCTGGCACGATCTTGATCTGACCATATTTCACCGCGTTCAATGCCGGTGTCGCCAGAGGAGCCATTTTGACAAACCACTGCTTGGAGATCAGCGGTTCAATAACCGCATCATTGCGCTGACAACGGCCCAGCGGCACCACATAATCCTCGATCTTGACGATCAGGCCAAGTTTCTCCAGATCAGCCACCAGATTTTTACGCGCCTCATAACGATCCTGACCGGCATAAGGACCGGCCTCAGCCGTCATCTTCGCGTCGAAACCAATCACCTGAATACGTGGCAGATCATGGCGCATGCCAATCTCAAAGTCGGTCGGATCATGCGATGGCGTCACCTTTACAGCTCCGGTACCAAAGGCAGAATCGACCGCTTCATCACCAACAATCGGGATCTCACGCTGTACCACCGGAACAATCACTTTGCGACCAATCAGGTTTTGATAACGCTCATCATGTGGATTCACAGCAATGGCGGTATCACCGAGAATCGTCTCCGGGCGCGTTGTTGCCACACTGATATACTCAGTTTCACCCGCAGGCTGTCCCTCTTGCGGGATCAGGGGATAGCGTACATATGTTAATTTCCCTGGTGTCTGAACGTGATTAACTTCCAGATCAGAGATCGCGCTCATACAGAGAGGGCACCAGTTGATAATGCGCTCCCCTCGATAGATCAGCCCTTCTTCATACAGGCGCACAAAGACTTCGCGTACCGCTTTTGAAAGACCTTCATCCAGAGTAAAACGCTCACGAGACCAGTCACAGGAGGCACCAAGACGACGATGCTGATCCTGAATACGTCCTTTATATTGACGCACCCATTCCCAGACGCGCTCAAGGAACGCGTCACGTCCCAATTCATGGCGATTGGTCCCTTCAGTCGCCAGCAAGCGTTCTACAACGGTCTGTGTCGCGATACCAGCATGATCCTCACCAGGAACCCAGAGCGTCTCATCGCCCTGCATGCGGTGATAGCGAATCATAATATCTTCAAGCGTGGTTGTAATGCCATGTCCCAGGTGCAATGCTCCGGTCACATTCGGGGGCGGCATAGCGATCACAAAAGGCTGCCGTGCTGGATTGGGGCGTGGCTTAAAGTAATCGCCCTCTTCCCAAAAACGGTACCATTTTGCTTCCACTGCCTGTGGTTCATACGCCTTCGGTAGCGCCGCCACATCAGTGATGGGCGTTATTTCTGCTCGCTTATCCTGTTCAATCATATCTACCTCTAATTATGAAAAAGACCATAAAAAAAACCTCCCTCGTCAAGGACGAGAAAGGATATCACTCGTGGTACCACCTTGTTTTGATCAATCCACATACCCACAAAAATAATATTACTCTACCCCGCTGGATTGATCCTCTACAGTGCGATATCGGGCACCCCCCGTGGAAATTCGTCTCTCACTTGTTTCCAGGCTCCCAGGCGACCTTCAGTATGTGAAACCGAGGAAGACTTACAGCCGCTGATCTTCCATCTCTAACGGATTACACACTTACTCCTCCTGATCTCAGCCAGAGCAAATTTGTATTTCTTCTAGTCTATCGAGTAATGATACAATTGTCAAGACCACACATAAACGCCCATATCGTAATAAAAATGCATTCAATCACAAAAAAATCATTTTGCGGCTATGTTCGTTGCTATCATGATGTCATAGCCGCAAAATAAACATAATATGCTTTACACAGTCTTTCTGTTACGCTTCTTTTTTAAAGGTACAGGAGACTGAGCCAAAGCGTATGATATCGCCATCGTTAATAATCATAGCCTTATCTGGTTCCAGACGCTTCCCATTGATCCGTGTCGCATTCGTGCTATTCAAATCGGTAAGCGTATAGTTGCTTCCGACATGCTCAAGTGCCGCATGGACACGCGAAATGGTATCCGCCCCCTGGCTTTTGCCCAGATCAATCTCTGGCTGCAAACCACCCAGATCATGATCATAACGGCCAATCACCAGACGTTCGCCTGCCAGACTGCGCTGCTGACCATCAGCAAACACCAATACTCCCCAACTCTTCTGTGCATCATAGGCTGGCTGAGAAGCCGGACGAGCGGTAATCGTCGTCTGCGCTGGTGCTGTTGGCCCGGTCTGCACCGTTGCGTCCTGATCCTGTTGCGCAGTCTGATTCGACGGAATATAGTACTGCTTTTGTGGACGTGGCTTATGTGGCGGTGGCGGCGCTTGCCTCGGCGTTCCCTGCACCAGCGTCACTTTAGGTTGTGGTTTGACCGCTGGTTCCTGCGTCACTGGTGGCACATAATATGGCTCTTCAGGTTTTTGCGGCGCTGGCGCGGGTGCTGGCGCAGCCTCAGTTGCCTGCTCATTGGATGGCACATAATACACCTGTGGTTGTGGAGTCGCAGGTGGTGTCTGCGTCACTGGTGGTGTATAGCTCGGCGGTGCTGGAGGCTGATACACAGGTGTTGATGGCGCGGGAGCAGGTTGCGCTGACGTCGTTGGTGGCGTATATGCTGGCGGCTGCTGGACAGGCCCGGGCTGAACTGGCTGATTAGGCATTGCTGCTGGCGCAAAAGTTGACGTCCCACAACGAGAACAGAACGACGTTCCAGGCTTCAATTCCGAATTACAATTCGGACAATATGCACGTGGAGCCGTCAAAGGACGACCACAACCGGAACAGAATGTATCCCCCGCCTCGTAAGGTGTATTACAGTTTGTGCAGCGCAAATGTGTGGCGTCTGGACCCGGCACAGGCGGTGGTAATTGTGCCTGCGGAACTGATTGACCATTAACTACCGGACCTGACGGATTGTAATAGGGCGTTTGACCCTGTCCCTGCCATCCTTGCGGTTGCCCCCACTGCTGCTGCATCTGTGGTAATAAAGGCGCAGGAACCGGACCAATTTGAATGTTGGGTCGTTGCTGACGCACAAGACCATCAACTACATTTAAAACCTGATTTGCAAGGCTAGCCTGCCGTAATGCTCCAGCTCCAGCCGTCAGAGCCAGAGGCCAGAGTATAGGAAAGGCCACAATACCAACAGCTCCAACAGCGGCTTTATCAATCCACCGTTGCTGACCAATCATCGCCAGGATACCGCCCCCGGTCCGCTGAATAGTCAACGAAACCGCCGCCTGCATACCGATAATGGCCTCAAAATCTCCACCCTTCTTGAGCTGAACTAACACCTGATCCTGTTGACCAAAGTATTGTGCCTGGTAGCCCTGGGCAAGGTACACATTGACGATATCGCCAGCCAGCCGCTGAATATCAATGTCCTCTGCATTATAAAAGCGGGCATCCATCCAAAATCCTCCGACATAGCTGTACTTCTTGTTATCTATCATCTCATGCACAATTTGTGTGCATTGAGACAATAGATAACAGTTGGATTTCTTTTCTTCTCTATCTGGTTAATCTATGCACTATGCAAGGCAATGTTTATAATATACGACAAACAATCATCAGTCTCGTTTTCATCTGACACATTCACAATCAGCAAGGAGTTCTCACATGCTATGGTATAGCGTATCACATAAGCCAAGATGGAAAAGCATACAATATTATATTTTTATGCAAGAGCTGATTTCCCAAACACATCCGCAATTCTTCATTCGAGTCTTATGACCTGCATGTAAGCATATAGATGTTTACCAGTCTGAATTACTTACGTTTCCTTCTACCTGTAGGTTAGAAACTTCTCATCATTAAAATAAACGAGCACGAATACGAAACCTTAAGCCACTTGTATTCGCGCTCGCCCATTCATCGCATCAACAGACCAACAGGGATAATACTACGCGCCAACCTCGGTTTCAGTCTCCGCTGCCAGTTCGCCCTCTAAAAAGATGCCATTGCTAAACTGCTCATTGTAGAGCCGTGCATAGAGTCCATCTCGTTCTAATAATTCCTGGTGCGTTCCCTGCTCAACAATCCGCCCACGATCAACTACCAGAATCACATCCGCGGCCAGAATGGTTGACAGGCGGTGGGCGATAGCCAGCGTTGTACGGCCCTTCATCAAAGGTTCAAGCGCGGCCTGTATCAAACGCTCAGAGTGCGTATCCAATGCGCTTGTTGCCTCATCCAGAATCAGAATACGTGGATTTTTCAGGATAACACGTGCGATAGCAATACGCTGCTTCTCACCACCAGAAAGCTTATAACCACGCTCACCAACGATGGTATCATAGCCTTCATCCAATTCCATAATACGATCGTGAATGGCAGCCGCCTTTGTCGCCGCGATCATCTCTTCCTCCGTTGCATTATCACGGGCATAGGCCAGATTTTCCCTGATCGAAGCATGGAAAAGATATGTCTCCTGTGTCACCATCCCCACAAGGTCCGCCAACGATGAAAGTTGAACGTCCCTGACATCGTGACCATCAATCTTGATCGCCCCACTATCAACATCATATAAACGCGGTACCATATAAGTGATCGTCGTTTTACCCGCGCCACTCGGCCCAACCAGCGCCGCTAATTGACCTGGCTTAATGTCAAACGAGACATCATCCAATGTCTGGCGAGGAACATCCAGAGCAGCCTGTTCTCTCTGGAGACCATTTCCGTTCATCCCGACCTTGCGCTCCGAGATCGCAGATTGGTCTTCAGCACGTGCCTTGCGCCAGCGTCGTTTTTTCTTCTCCACAGTATCCTCTTCCACATCCTGCGCAAAGAAATCATCGCGCTTATAGGCAAACGAGACATGATCAAAAGTGACATGCCCTGCCGCTTCTTCAGAAGGTAAACGCAATGCATCTGGCTTGTCCTTGATATCGATAGGAAGATCAAGATACTCAAATATGCGATCAAAC
>Ga0310811_10005567_pt1 | contig 15971 bp, 17 predicted proteins | sample YCmetagenome_FD_207642 | JGI IMG/M metagenome (GOLD analysis project Ga0310811, IMG submission 207642) | Soil microbial communities from experimental microcosm in Duke University, North Carolina, United States - YC | ecosystem: Engineered > Artificial ecosystem > Soil microcosm > Unclassified ...
TCTCTATGGTCATGTGATTGATTTCGTGAATTTTCATTTAAACAGCTGGCATTTCGCGATTTTTAATCTGGCGGATTCTGCAATTTGTGTGGGTGCGTTTATGTTGATTGTGATGTGGATGTTTCAGCAGCATAAATAATGTTTTTATATTTTCACCAAACAGGGCGCAGGGAAATAGAGTTTTTTCATTGCGCCAGTCCAGCAAGCAGACCTGTGACTTTGTGAATTCTGTGGTCCCCACCTACGATCTATTAATAAACTGACTGATGCTGTCAGCCATATAATCAAAATCAGGATTGTAGGTTAACGCTTTACGGGGCAGCTTTGCGAGATGCGCTTTTTTCAGTATTTGGTAAAACATAATTTCGATTGCATTATATGCACCATAGATAATTTGTTGATTGCTAAGCGATGCGCAAGGTGCATCTCCTTCCTGGCCATAATGCTGGTTGCTGCTGGAAAAAATGATGCCTGCATGTGATAAATGCGCGATGTTTAATTCAGGATGTGCTGAATTACGGGCAATGATACGAGGATCGGGATAACCATGCATGATCGAAGTGTATAACAGCATTTTACTGTCGCGATGTGACTGCGATGAAAAGAAATCGATGGCGTCATGACTGGAAATGGTTTCATCTTCACGGCTCATGATCATGTACATTGGACATTTGACCGATTTCTCGGGACGCATCTCGCGTATTGTTGCTGATAATTTGGAAACTTGTCTGACGCCGTTAAATGCTATCGATTTATATTTTGCATAATCATCTTCTTTAAGATTGTAAACCCAGCTGCGGTTTTTTCCGAATGCATTTAATAAATGATTCCAGCTTGCGCCCAAATCGATAGGGGCGCGTACTTTAACTGCTGGCGCAAGCAAAATTATCCCTGCGATACGTTCATCCTGCATCGCATGATAAATTGAAAGGGCGGCACCAGTTGAATAACCGATTAGATAAATTTCATCAACATCCTGTTTTAGTGTTTCAACACCATAGCGTACTGATTGCAGCCAGTCGTGATAAGTTACGCTTTTGAGGTCAGCAGGACGCGTGCCATGACCTGGCAAGAGAATAGCGCGTGCCAAAATGCCATGTGATTTTAGTGAGGCACCGATTTCACGAAAAGTGAATGGGCAGTCAAGCAAGCCGTGTATCAATAGCGCTCCGCATCGGACATGTCCTGAACTTTCAGGCCGATATTCAAAAGGACTGTTGGCATAAATGATTTTTTGAATTGTTTCACTGTCTGCCTCAGCAAAATCACGGCGCTCTTCAATCATCGTCTGGCATAATTTGATATATTCAACAAAGGGCAGGCGGCTATCTGTAATTGGATAGCTGATTGGAGAGTCGGTTGTTGATTCGGATAAATTACTAAACATGATTACTAATTTATAATAAAATGACTAAAATTTCCAATTTGTGAGCCTATAATATTTAGGGACGGGCAATCATACATGAGATTAAAATCAATTTTAAATTACGTGATCTTCGCAATCTCCTTGTTTTTACAAGGAGTTGCATCTGCTGCGCGGCCAACTGGCCTGGGTGGTGTAGCAAATAACATAATGGATCCTGTCGGTGTGGCATCAGACTTCATATATACAGGAAGTATTGTGATTGGTGGGTCGTTTGTGTTTGCAGCAATCGTTAAGTATTTTGATCATCGCCGCAGCCCGCTGATGGTGCCTATCAGCACGGTTGTTTTTCTGTTTATTGCCGGCGTCGTTTTATTAATGCTGCCATTGTTATCCTATATCAATGCAAACGGCATACCATATTCTCTCTTCGGGTAGTCTCGCATGTCTAAATATTCATGGATAATTTTATTTGTATGCAGCATTTCAAGTCTGACTGCATTTAGTCCACCGGCTACAGCAACTGGTGATGTATATACTTCGCTTTTGATGCATCCTGAGAAATTGAAAAATGAAATGATTAAGTGTCAGACCATCGCTGATTCTGAAAAACCACTCACTTCTCATTGTGAAGTTGTTATGAAGGCGATGGATCAAATGATGGGGTTGATCGAGGAGCAGCAAAAGCAACCTGAAAAGTTTGGGCAAATGATTTTGCATGCACAAATGGATGCCGCGAAATCGGATACACAGGAAAACAGAGATAAGGTGAAGATATTGCTGTCGGTTGTGGGGCTTAGTAGTCCTGAATAGTGTTGTCATTCCCGCGAAAGCGGGAATCTCCTTCGGTTTCGCGGGGATGACGATTAACGATGATACGGCGAATTCTGCAAAATACTCCACGCACGATAAATCTGCTCTGCGACAATCAGCCTTACAATCAGATGTGGAAATGTCAGTGCCGATAACGACCAATATTCATTTGCGCGCTGCATGCAGGCGGGTGCGATACCCTCCGGGCCGCCGATGAGTAAATCAATATTTCTTCCTTGTTGCAGCCATGATCCCAGTTGAGTTGATAACTGTTCGCTAGTCCAGTTTTTGCCGCTGCGGTCTAAGGCTATGATGTGATTCTGTGGTTTGATGGCTGCCAGCATTTTTTCGCCTTCACGGTCAGTGATACGTTTCAAATCTGCGTTAGCTGTGCGTTTTTCAGCGGAAATTTCTACTAGTTCAAGCGAACATGACGGCGGCAGACGCTTGGCATAATCTTCATAACCTTCTTGGATCCAGGCGGGTGACTTGTGCGTGATGGTGAGAAGTCGTATTTTCATTCAAAGTTAGCTGGATTTACTGTCACGCAATTCTTTTACGGGTTCCCATAAATCTTCAAGGCTGTAGAAAGAACGTGTAGCTGGCAGCATAACATGTATGACGACGTCACCAAGGTCGACTAGTACCCATTCACTTTCGCGTTCACCTTCTGTGCGGACAAATCCAATCTTATTTTCTTTGGCTTTGATGGAAACTGATTCAGCCAGCGCTTTAACGTGGCGGGTAGAGCGACCAGTGCAGATAATCATATAGTCAGCAATACTCGTCAGAGTGCGAACATCCATGGTGACAATATCGATGCCTTTCATTTCATCTAGTGCATTTATTGCTAAATCTCGTATTTCTTCTGGCTTCATAGTGTTTATATCCGGCTTATGCTGTAAGTACCATGTTGTTTGATATAATTATAAACGCTGTCGGGCAATAAATACCTTGGATTTCTTCCCATTGCAATCTGTTTTCGTATATCAGAGGCAGAAATTTCCAGTTGAGTGATGGGCATCAGCAAGATTCCACCGCTCATGTGCTTGTGAATGTAACTTTGATCCTGCTGTAAATTTTCTTTGAGTAGGTCTGCGATTACGCCTTCTGTGGGCAGTTGATACTGCGGTCGGTGAGCGACAACGATATGGGTTTCATTTAAAATTTCGCGCCATCGGTGCCAACTGGAAAAACCGAGGAAGGCATCAATGCCGAGCAGGAGGCATAATGGAGTGCCGGGCATTTCTTTGCGCATGTCGAGAATGGTATCAATCATGAATGAGGGGTTTTGTCTGCGTATTTCGCGGTCATCAGCGAATAATGCTGTTTCACCCTTAACGGCGCATTCTACCATGGCAAGTCGCTGTTCAGGACTCGCTGTTGGGAATTTGCGGTGTACGGGGCGAAAGCAGGGGATGATATGCACCCTCTCCAAATTCAGGGAGTCGTGCAGCTCCAGGGCGAGGCGTAAATGCCCCAGATGAACAGGATCGAATGTGCCTCCCAGTATGCCGATTGCTTGTTGTGTCTGGCTCGTTTTGGTCATATGACCATTATACCAGTCTGAGACATAAAAGTTGCAATGCATCCCAGCTGTTTCCAGGGCTGCCGCCTTTGATCATGCGGTCGATGTCGGCGGCGTGAACCAGACATTCCTGGCACGCTTTTTTGCCAAAACGGGACAGAAAGCCGCGTATGCCTTGCTGGCGGCGGCTGAAAATACGGTGTTTTTTGAAAATTTCATCCCAGGACAAGCCTTGCTGCTGGGCGAGCGCAATTTCTGTGAGAATGCGTAATTCTCTCGTAATGCCCCAGAGAACCAGCACGGATTCTGTGCCGTCAAGGCGCAGAGTTTCGAGGATATGCAGGGTGCGCGCCTTGTTTGTGGTGATCATGGATTCGGTGAGATCGAATACTGTGTAGCGGCTCTCATCTGCAAGTATGCTTTGAATGAGTTCCGCGTCAATTGCTTTGTCATGTTTGAGTAAATAAATTTTTTCTATCGCTTGCGCAGCTGCGGTGAGATTTCCTTCTACATAATCAGCAAGCAGGCTGGCGGCTTCGTGTTGAATATTCATTTTATATTTGCGTGCGCGCGATATAATCCATTGCGGCAATTGTTCGCGTGCCACGGGCCAGATTGTCACGACGATGCCGTTTTTTTCAACGGTTTTATACCAGGAGCTGCGTGTTGCGCTGTCATCCAGCTTCGCGGTATCAATGATAACTAAATTATCGGGAGATGGATTGGCGGCATATTGTTCTAAAATGTCAGCAGCAGGTTTTGTGGGTGCTTTGCTGCGATAATCCAGTTCCAGTAAATTTTTATCAGACATTAATGATGATGAATGCAGCGTTGTATACAATGTATCTTCATCTTGCACGGACTCTGGTGCAAGTCGTACGCGCTCCGTGAATCCAGCTGTGCGCGCAGCTCTGCGCAGCATTTGCATGGCTTCCAGTTTTTGAATGGGATCGTCGCCGCTGATGAGATAGATTGCGGCAAGTTTATTCGAAAGATGCTCATCAAGCTGTGAAAAATTCAGTTTCATGATCTGCGCTTTTTGGTAATAGTTGTCGCCGGCTTAACATGGAATGCTTGATTTATTTTGCTTGTTATCTGGTTGGATGACAACCGATACATAACGGCATTTGCCAGAGAGCGGTTCATTTCCTGGAAATAAAGATTCGCTTCATTGCTGCTGCCCAGTATTTGGTTGGATTGCACGGTGATTACACGATCTTCACTTAATGTTTGCGATTCTATGATGGGGTGGCTGCGATTATCGGAAACTTCAAATGTGACAGATGCAGTTAATTTATATTGCCTTGTTTGCTGAGTTGCACCCACGCTCAAAAGTTTCTGTGATGTGTCATTATGTGTGATGGCAAGAATTGTTTGTGCTTCTGACTGGTTGGTCACGAGGCGTACGTTAGACATTTTAAGTGACTGTTCTAGGTTGCGAGTTAGCGTACCGTACGGGTCAACTGATCGTAGATAGACAGAATGCAATGGCTCTGCGAGCGGCATTTCACCACGCAAATGAAAACCGCATCCTGACAGCGTTAAAGCTGTCAGAGCGAAAATCCAGCGTTTAAGTTGCTTCTCAAACATAGTTTATTACTCCGCGGCGGTAACCACGTTAACAAGTTTTCCGGGTACCATAATCATTTTCTTGATGGACTTGCCGCTAATCGCCTGCTGAACTTTGTTGTCATTTCTAACGGTGTTTTCGATGGCTTCCTGATCCGCGTCATGAGGTACACGCACTTTGCTGCGCAATTTGCCGTTAACTTGCACGACTAGCTCAATTGTTTCAGCCTTAAATACCATAGCGCTTGACCGTGGCCACTCAGCGTCAAGTATGACGCCGCTGAAATCAAGATCATTCCAGAGCTGGTGTGTAATGTGGGGGGTGATTGGTGCCAGCAGACGCAATAGAATGCTGATGCCTCTGTGAATGATAATGTCTTTGATGTTAATTTTATCCGGTTGTGCATCCGGAATTTTTGTCATCAAATTTAATATCTTCATGCAGCCCGAAACAACAGTATTGAATTGCTGGCGATCATAATCAAACTTGGCTTGCTCCAGAATTTCGTAAATCTGCCGGAAAATATCTGTCTGTGCAGGGTCGGCATTTTCCCAGTTGGTGCTGCCAAGTTGATTACTTGACGGTAAATGGTTTTGTGCGTGTATGATTTCGTGATTTTCATACGCGAATGTCCAGATACGTTTCAGGAAGCGCGATGCACCTTCAACGCCGCTGTCGGACCATTCGAGACTTTGTTCCGGCGGAGCTGCGAACATCATAAATAATCGTACTGTGTCCGCGCCGTAACGATCAATCAAGGGCTGTGGATCAACAACATTGCCTTTTGATTTTGACATTTTGGCGCCTTGATTTAAAACCATACCTTGTGTCAGTAAGCGGGTGAAGGGTTCGTCGCTATTCAGTAAACCTTCGTCACGCATTAATTTATGGAAAAATCGAGCATAGAGTAAATGCATGACTGCATGTTCGATGCCGCCAGTGTATTGATCGACAGGCACCCAGTAATTTGCGCGTCCATCGAGCATGGATTTGTCCTGCTTTTTGCATGTATAGCGAGCGTAATACCATGATGATTCAACGAAGGTATCAAAAGTTTCAGTGTCGCGTTCAGCTGGTTCACCACAAGTCGGGCAGGTTGTGTTTAGAAATGACGGCATACTTTTAAGTGGTGAAGTGACGCCGCTGAATTTGACATCAACCGGCAATACAACCGGCAAATCTTTTTCCGGTACGGGAACTGCGCCGCAAGTTTTGCAATTAATGATTGGCAGAGGTGTGCCCCAATAACGCTGACGCGAGATACTCCAGTCGCGCAGGCGGAAATTCACCTGACGTTTACCGAGATTGTTTTTTTCCAGATATTCGGGAATTGCCTTGCAGGCATCTTCTGAGTTCATGCCGATGAATTCACCGGAATCAACCAGCGTGCCGTAAGCGGTATAGGCTGATTTTGCGAAGTCCCATGTTCCTTCAACCGGTTTAATCACTTCCTTGATTGGTAATTTATATTTTTCTGCAAATTCGAAATCTCGCTGATCGTGCGCGGGAACTGCCATCAGTGCACCGGAGCCGTAATCCATGACAACAAAATTTGCTGTCCAGACTGGAATTTTTTCGCCGGTAATGGGGTGAATGGCATGAATACCAAGTGGCTCGCCTTGTTTTTCCATCGTGGCAATGTCGGCTTCCGCAGTCTTGATATTCTTACAGGATTCAATGAACATGTTCAGCTTGTTATTTGATTCTGCTAGTTTTTTTGTGAGCGGGTGTGTTGGGGCGACGGCGAGATAGGTGACGCCGTATAATGTGTCTGCGCGGGTAGTGAAAATGGTAAGTGGATCATGCCCAGGTACTTCAAACTGAATTTCAACTCCTTCAGAGCGGCCAATCCAGTTTCGCTGCATGGTTTTAACTTGTTCCGGCCAATAATGCAATTTATCCAGATCATTTAAAAGTTCATCTGCGTAAGCAGTAATTTTTAAATACCACTGTGGGATTTCACGGCGTTCAACGAGTGCGCCGGAACGCCAGCCGCGGCCGTCAACGACTTGTTCGTTTGCGAGAACTGTTTGATCTACCGGATCCCAGTTTACTTCCGCATTTTTCTTGTAAACCAAGCCTTTTTCATAGAGTCGTAAAAAAAGCCATTGTTCCCAGCGATAATAACTTGGTTCACAAGTTGTGATTTCTCTATCCCAGTCAAAACCAAATCCCATGCGTTTCATTTGACCGCGCATGTGATCGATATTCTGATAAGTCCATTCTGCAGGCGGGACGCCTTTTTGAATAGCGGCGTTTTCTGCTGGTAATCCGAATGCATCCCAGCCCATGGGGTGTAATACATTTTTTCCCTGCATGCGCTGATAGCGTGCGATGACATCGCTTAACGTGAATACGCGTACATGTCCCATGTGCAGATATCCGCTTGGATAAGGAAACATGGTCAGGCAATAAAATTTTTCCTGATTAATGTCTTCGGTAACGTGAAAGGCATTTCGTTCATTCCAGTATTCTTGTGTGCTGATTTCAATTTCTTGCGGTTTATATTGTTCTTCCATTTCTTCTTCTCGCTTGTGTTATTGTACGGTAATGCTGTTGTCGGTATTGTGTGCGGCATGTTTTTTGCGTGCATATCGATATGATGCAAACAGCATGACAATCATGATTACTAACAGCGGATCAATATCATTATTCATGAGCGGTGTTAAACCTGCGTACGGTTGTACCTTGCCGGTTAATACATACGATGTGTGATCCGGAGCCTCAGCTTCGATGTTGCCTTGCGGGCTGATAATTGCGGTGATGCCATCATTGCTGACGAATAATCCGGGCCGCGCCATTTCAATGGAGCGCATAACGGCCATTTGCAAATGTTGTGCCTGTGCAGAAGACCTGCCATACCAGGCATCGTTGGTCGCAGTTAGCAGCATGCCAACAGATCTATCTTTCACTAACGATAAATCAGGATAAGTAATTTCATAACAAATCGACGGCATAATTTTGAAAGAGCCAAAGCGCATTGGTTCCTGATGCATTTGACCCGGTTTCATATTTGACATTGGTACATTCATGAAATCAAAAATGCGATGGAAAATATTTTCCATTGGTACGTATTCGCCAAAAGGAACAAGCTGGCGCTTGGTATATGCGTTTTCATACTTACCGACGCTGACGAGTGCATTGTAATATCCGGATTCATCTTTGGTTTGAACAGGAATACCAAATATCAATTCAGAATTGCTAGATTTAGCTTTTTCAGACATGGAATCCACGAAATCCATTGCATCTTGCAGCGGCATGGGGATAGATGATTCAGGCCAGATAATGAAATCTGATTTACCCCATAATGGTTCGGACATTTGCTGGTAACTGTTGAATGACAACTCAATTTCATTCGGATCCCACTTCAATGATTGTGGAATATTGCCTTGTACCAGGCTGACAGTAACTGGATCGCCGGCTGGTTCTGTCCATGGTATGAGGCATAACAGACTGCCAGTAATCCAGATGGCTGCAACAGCAAACAAGTTGGTATAAATATCGAAATAATGATGTTTACGCATGGACATGTAACTGTGAACAATGAGTCCAGCAGTGATCATGACAAGTAGCGAAATGCCGTAAACTCCAAAGATGGGAGCAAAACCTTTCAGCGGTGAATTGGTCTGACTGTAACCGACAAGCAGCCAGGCGAACCCGCTCATGAACCAGCTGCGCACCCATTCGCTGAATACCCAGATTGAAGGAAATGCATAAATGACTTTGCTGCGCATGTGTGCAGAAAAATAGCGGTTAGTGAGGAAACAGGCGATGCCGGGATAGAGAGAAAGAAAGGCAATCAGTGCTGCAGTGATGAAGAAGGCGATGACGTCAGGTACGTCGCCATATTTGCTGATGCTGATAAAAACCCAGTAGACTCCGGAGCCGAATAAGCCGAGTCCAAAGAAAAATCCATTCCAGAATGATTGCTTGGGCGATGCATGGTAAATAAGTGCGCATAACCCGACAGCTGCAACGACTGCCAGCGGAAAAACGTAAAAAGGGGCAAAAGACAGCATCATGACAACACCACAGATTGCTGCAGCTGTCAGTTGGTACACGGAATTCAGCTTGTTTTTCATGAGGAATAAAGCCATTTTTTTATGCAAAGGGAGAGTTTACTTTTAACATAAAATTGGTGCAAGTGACACCGAAGGTGTCATCCCCGCGAAAGCGGGGACCTCCTGATGTAACCGTGCAAACAAACGGAGGAAGATTCCCGCTTTCGCGGGAATGACGGAAAAAATAAATTGAGTTACTGCAAATAATTTGCTAGCGTTTCCTCCTCTTATTTAAGGCGCAAGCCGTACACACAAAAAACGGCTATAAAAAATACAATTAGGAGCCACTCTCATGAAAGCCCGTCTCAAAATCATTGCTTCATGTCTTGCTGCGGCAAGCGTAATCTCCGCACCTGTTTTCGCAACCGTTAGCCGGCAGGAAGTTCAGGATCTATCAGAACAGGCAACTAAGCTTAAAAAAACAGTTGCAACATTGCAAAATCACGTGGATTCACTTGAGCGTCAGGTAAATCAAACCAGCCAGAAAATTAGTCACTCTGGCGGCAAAACTAAACTATCTAACAATATGTCCGGTAAACAGCTGGTCCAGTTAATTCACGAAGAAAAAGAATTTTTACCTTTTGATCTTGATGTTCCTGGGCAGGCGTTCGTATCCAGCGGCCCATATGTTGGAGTACCGTTCCAGTTCGCCGGTAATGATCTTGTAGTCAACAGCCCAAGCGTAAACCGAGATGTGCAGTTGTTGAATATCCGCAAATCCATCATGGAACAATTGAAAATGATGGGCGGCGAGATTACTCAAGAGCCGTATCATTCACACATCTTGTTAAGCGGTTTGGTAGAAGGTGCTGCGGAATATTTCAATCCAGGCGGTTCGCCAAGTACAACTGATATCAATCTTTCCAGTGTCAGCCTTGATACATTCGTGCTCGGGCCAAGTCCATGGATACTGGGATTTGTAGAATTAAATTATAACGATGTGCCGCCGGTTGGTGATGTATTTGGCGGTACCAGTAATTACCGCATTTCAGATTCACGCGTATTTGTGAATATGGCATTTGTAACATTCGGTAATTTCACGCAGTCGCCATTCTACGGAACATTCGGTCAGTATTATGTGCCATTTGGTGTGTATTCGTCGGTAATGGTCAGCAGTCCGCTCACCAAAATTTTAACCCGTACCAAAGCGCGTTCAATCTTGCTTGGATTCATGCAGCAAGATCCCAAGAGCGCATTTTATGGGTCTGTTTATGTTTTCCGCGGAGACAGTCATGCAGCTTCCGTTGCCAAAGTGAATAATGGCGGTTTGAACTTGGGATATAAATTTAAAGGTAACTTCGTGAAAGGTAAGTTCGGCGCAGGTGTGATTGGGAATATCGCGGATTCAGGCGGTATGCAGACAGCTGGCAATTTCCAGAATGCGGAACAATTGGTACATCGTGTTCCGGGTTACGACTTGAATACTTTGTTAAGTATCGGTGATCACTTGGATTTGATCGGTGAATTCGTGATGGCATCAACCAGCTTTAATCCGACAAACATGAGTTACAACGGCAATGGTGCGAAACCATGGGCGTTTGATCTTGAAGCTGCTTACTCAATCGATTTATTTGAGACGAAACCAAGTTCATTGGGTATTGGCTACAGTCAATCACATGAAGCACTGGCGTTAGGCCTGCCATTAAATCGTATTTCAGTTGTTGTGAATACGTCATGGTGGCGTAACACGCTGCAAAGTCTGGAATTCAGACGTGATCATCAATATGCTGCCAGCGATACAGCAAGCGGCGGCGGTGGTGCGGTAACACCTGCTGCTTCGGGTAAAATTGACCGGGCAGTCACGGCACAGTTCGATTATTATTTCTAGTCATAAAAGGGCGCGTAAAGCGCCCTTTTTTTATGTTTGATGAGGAGATGATTGATGTCAGAAAAATCACAGGAAGAACGCGCAACAGATGCAATTAATAATTTAACCAGCGAAGTCAGTAACGCATTGCTCGAAGGATTTAATCAATTGCCACAGGATTTGCAGTTGAATGTAGTCATGATTAAAACCGTGCAATTGCTGCTGGCGAATGTGTTGTGTCATGTCGCGAAAAACAAGCAGGAATTTGATGATATCGTGACGGTACAGGGTGCGGAAATTTCTGAACTTGCCTATACCTGTGCAAATGTCGCATTCGCGCATAAGTTTGGATTTGACAAGCATTAATTTCATTTGCAATTAAATGGAATGAATGTTGTAGATAGGGAATCTGCCATGTTTACTCAGGGTAAAAAACCTCGCGGTAAAAAACGTCAGCGTAAGCAAGTCACATCTGATTTTGATATTGATAATTTTGTTGAAGATCAATTCAAGGATGTAAAAATTGATAATCACTCCAGTGCTTTATGGAGCAAGAATAAAGCTCTCGTAAAGAAATTCACGAGAATGGTTGTCGCTGCTGCAGGAAAGGCGGGTGTAGATGATGCTGTTGTCAACAGTACTCTCATCGCATTGATTAATGTGGGTGTGAATATCAGGCTCGCGGCCATGCCGGCGGAGTTTATATTTTGTGAAGAGCCTTCTGATCAATATGCATTATGGTTCAATAAAAAAATAAATTATCTGATTAAGGGATTGGGATATTGCGATCTGGCTCAGTGGGCGAGGAAGTTTAAAGAAGACAATCTGGCGATAGATGGTTTTAAGGAATTAATTTCGTTTATTGTTGATAATGATCTCGAAAAAGAATATGCGGCAGACTGGGTGTCAATCAAACTATTTTTGATGCAGCCTGAACTTATAAAAAAATATCTTGATCGGCTTGAAAATGAATTGCAGGCATACGCTGCAGCATTGCCGGAAAAAAATAAAATCAGCAATCGCGATGGGTTATTTGTGCTGCCTGTGGATGAAGAAAATCCATATCGACGCTGGAAAATTTTATCGGGTTATTTGTATGAATGGGCGCAAGAAAATGGGTTCAAGCAAGCTGCTAAGATTCTCCACCCATTGAAAGATTGGCGATTCATTAAGGTTTTGAAATCGCTGTCATTAATGAAAGATGTTGCCGGTATGATAGGCTCGATGCATGGTGCATGGTCGCACGCACTACAGTGGTATTTTGTGATCGAACATCAAAAACAATCGGGATTTTTGCAGCAAGATCCGCTGAAGTTATATGAATTTCTTGGTTCATCAGCTCCGGAATTATATGGAAAGATATGGGATCTTGTTTTTGATCAGTACGAGGGGAGATATTTTGACAGCCCGGATTTTTTGACATGGGCATTGACTAATCCCAAAGATCGCCATGCATGGCCGCTATTATCGGAAACCGTTTCCAGGTATCAGATGAAGATGTTCGATAATAAAAATTATGCGTACGCTTTATATAAAAAGCATAAAGCTGATTGGAAAGATGGTGTGGTCACGCGTAAGTTTAAAAAATAATTTAGACGATCGCGCGCAGCTGACGCAGATAATCGTTGTCATCCGGAGCGTTACCAGTCTGCTGTGACTGATACATCATGTTAGCCATCACGGTTGTCATCATATGTTCTGCATCATGAGCGGAATATTTTTTAATGAGATTTTGTGCTACTTCTTTTATCCCGGCGGGTCTGTCTAACTGCAATTGTTCACGCAGTGCGATATGCAGGCTCATATGAATAAATGGATTTTCCTGCAGCGAGAATTCCTGTGTCATAAAAGTTTGTTGATTATCAAGCATCGCATGATATTCGGGATGGGCGAGAATCACATCAAGTACTTGCGCTTCCACTGTCAGCAGCGGTAATTTTTTAAGATGTTTTTGCCACACATCAAAAAATATTTGCCGGTATGCGTTGCGATTATCGGTATACATTTTATTGCACTTTTGTCTTGTCTTTATATTGGCACAAATCACTGATGATACAGTTCGGGCAATGTGGTTTGCGTGCGGTGCAGACATAACGTCCGTGTAGAATCAGCCAGTGATGTGCATCATGTTTAAATTTATCCGGTACATTTTTTATCAATTGCTGCTCGACTTGCAGCGGGGTTTTGCCTTTGGCAAGACCTATACGGTTGGCGACACGAAATATATGTGTGTCGACGGCGATGACAGGTTCGCCGAAACAGGTATTCAAAATCACATTCGCTGTTTTGCGGCCAACGCCCGGCAGGGATTCCAGGGCCTCGCGGTCATGCGGGACGCGGTTATGATATTTACTTTGCAAAATACGGCAGGCGCCAATGATGTTTTTGGCTTTTGTGGTGTAAAGGCCTATCGTTTTAATATACTTTTTAAGCCCCGATTCGCCGAGTTCGATGATCTTGGCTGGGGTGTTGGCGACCTTGAATAACTCTTTAGTGGCTTTATTTACTGACTTGTCTGTTGCCTGCGCGGACAGGATAACGGCCACCAAAAGTTCGAAATATGTCTTATAAATCAATTCCGTGGTAGGATGCGGGTCCGCATGTTGGAAACGCATGAAGATTTCATTGATGGTTTTGGCATTCATCATTTTTTGCCTTTCAGGGTCTGTTGACAATTCGTTTTACGGCTGCAAATGTCACTGATTTTGTTCAAATTGACGAATATTCTCGTTAAATAGAATACCTATTCGCCTCGAATATTCGTCAATTTTAATCAAAACATTGACATTTTCGCATCGCAAAACGAATTGTCAACCGACCCTAGACTGTATTCTCTGCGGTAATCATAATATAATTCCAGTCCAAATTAGTAGCCCGGCAGCGTTTTTTGCATCCGGGAAGTTATAAAGATATTAATGAAGGTAAATCATGTATCAACCATATATTAGCGTAGTCATCCCTGTTCACAATGAGCAGGAAGTTCTTGAAGAATTGTATTCTCGCCTGACGGGTGCCCTCGACAAAATCGGCAAGCCGTATGAGATTATCCTCACGAATGACGGCAGTACAGATAAATCTGCAGAAATGCTGATGGAGTTGCACCGCCGTCGTCCGCAGCAAATCCGCGTAATTGAGTTCAATGGTAACTTTGGTCAGCACATGGCGATTATGGCTGGCTTTGAGCGTGTTCGCGGAGAAATTGTTATCACCATGGATGCGGATCTGCAAAATCCTCCAGAAGAAATCAGCAAACTGGTTGATGCCATGGAAGCAGGGCATGATGTTGTGAATACTCACCGCCTTGACCGCCAGGATTCAGTATGGCGTCTGCAGGTTTCAAAATGGCATAACCGTATTCGCGAATGGATGATGCCAAAATTGAAGATGAAAGATGAGGGATGCATGCTGCGAGCATATCGCCGTCACATTGTCGATTTGATGGCGTCAACCGGCGAAAGCACAACCTTTATTCCTGCTCTCGCATTAACATATGCGGCAAATCCAACTGAAGTTGGGGTCATGCATGCAGAACGCAGTGCCGGAACATCAAGTTATAATTTATATAAACTCATTCGTTATAACTTTGATTTAGTCACTGGTTTTTCTGTATTTCCACTGCAGTTTTTCACGATGGTGGGATTGATTATTTCATTATGCAGTTTTGCTTTCGTGATGTTTCTGGTGATGCGCCGTCTTATCGTTGGTCCAGAAGTGGAAGGTGTCTTCACCTTATTTGCAATTCTCTTTTTCCTGTGCGGGATCATACTTTTTGGTCTTGGTATTGTCGGAGAATATGTCGGACGAATATATCAGGAAGTGAGAAAGCGCCCGCGTTTTGTGGTGCGCCGTGTGATTGAAGCGCCGGTAGAGTACACATCAAATGCGGTTTATACAGCTGATCCAGCGTATGAAGCTCCGGCGAGTTTGAATTAATATTTGTCGTCATTGCGAGGAGCGCTTTTTGCTAGCCTGCCCCCGCATGTATTAAGCGGGTGAAGCAGCCAATGATACGGCACAAGTGCAAGGTTAAGGGCTAAATTGCTATCCCTCGCAGTGACGAAAAATAAATGGATAAATATTTATGCAGGAAGCAATCCCGCAAGAATTTCTAATCGCAGGTGTTGATGAAGCTGGCCGCGGGCCGCTTGCAGGGCCTGTTATCGCAGCAGCTGTTATTTTGGATCCCCGTCACCCCATTGCCGGTCTAGCGGATTCAAAAAAATTGACTGAAAAGCGCCGTGAACATTTATTTAATGAGATTCGCCAGCATGCGCTTGCATGGTCTGTGGCGCGTGCTACACGGGCGGAAATTGATGATATCAATATCCTGCAGGCATCGCTGCTCGCGATGCAGCGCGCAGTCAGTAAGCTGAAAATTGCCCCGGTGAAGGTATTGGTGGATGGTAATCGCAGTCCTCGTTTTGCATGCCCATCTGAAGCAATCATCAAAGGTGATGAAAAAGAACCGGCGATCAGCGCAGCATCCATTGTGGCGAAAGTATTGCGTGACCGGCTGATGATGATGCTGGACAGACGTTACCCACAATATGGGTTTGCCGGGCATAAAGGCTATCCTACGGCGGCGCATGTTGAAGCATTACGGACGCATGGGGTAAGCAGGGTGCATCGACTGTCTTTCGGCCCGGTTGCGGCCATAAAAAAAGCCCCTTAGCAGGGGCTTTAAGATTGGTACATTATAAAGGAAGTATTGCTTATGCGACCGCTGTCAGATTAATTAAAGCTGGTTTCTGTGCAACATCTTCGCCGCCATAAACGATATTGATGTCATGGCCTGGCTGTAATCTGGTGGTTTGTGTTGCTTTCCATGC
>Ga0310811_10005568_pt1 | contig 15968 bp, 14 predicted proteins | sample YCmetagenome_FD_207642 | JGI IMG/M metagenome (GOLD analysis project Ga0310811, IMG submission 207642) | Soil microbial communities from experimental microcosm in Duke University, North Carolina, United States - YC | ecosystem: Engineered > Artificial ecosystem > Soil microcosm > Unclassified ...
TATCTCATACTCTGGTTCTCCGTTAACTTCTACTGGAGGTGGAGGGGGTTGGATACGATTAGGAATGGTGTTCGGTGTTGCAGGTTCTAATTGGGACACATGGAAAACAGGATGGACGGAACACATAGAATCTGGAAGTCAGATGGTAATGGAATGTGATCCCAGACGAGCTATAATCTCAAATAGACCTAAGTTCTTTTCCAATAGTTTCTTGGATGGACAAGTGGAATGGAAGTATTTAGCTTTTATGAATACTTGTTCTCCAATCTTGAAGTCCGGAGCGGGTATCCGATGCGCGTCCACAGGTCCTTGATATCTTTTCTGTGCAAGAGACATCTCTTCTCGGAGGAATAGGTGTAGTTTGTTAAGGTCTATAGCATAGTCACAGGTGAGGGCGGATGAGAGGTCGCATTCTGGATGGATGGATATGTTCGGATGATAACCCTTATTGGTGAAGAATGGTGAAACTCCAGTGGCAGCACTCGGAGCGTTATTATATGCAAATTCTGCCAATGGAAGGAGTTCCGACCAGTTATCCTGCTGATAATTGCAGTAGATGCGGAGGTATTGTTCTAGGGTTTGGTTGGCTCGTTCCGTTTGTCCATCTCCTTCCAGATGGTATCCGAATGTGAAGTGGAGGATCATATCGAGTGCCTTTCCTAGAGAACAGAAAAAATGGGATATGAATTCCGCACCTCAGTCCAAAGTAACATGAGAAGGGATTCCATGCTTAGAGAATACATGAAGCAGGAATAGTCTAGCAAGATCCGGAGAGGTAATGGTATCGTGGGTTGGGATGAATATAGCTTGCTTGGATAAACGATCAATAATAACAAGAATGGCTGTATAGCCGGATGAGTCCGGAAGTTGTTCAATGAAATCCATGGATATGGAATTCCAAGGTCTTTCCGGTATGGGGAGTTGTTTCAGTAATCCAAATGGCTTATGTCTCAGAACCTTGGCTCAGGCACAGGTGGTACAGGATTTGATGTAGTCCTTAACATAGGTATGTATACCGGGCCAGGTATATTCACGTCGGATAAGCTCTAGGGTACGGTTCTGACCGAAGTGTCCTGATAACGGATGGTCATGGGTATTCTGAAGAACACGAAGCCTAAGGTCATTGGATTCTGGAACATATATGCAATTATCACAATGGAGGAAACCACTATTGTCCATGGTCCATCTATCGTCCGGAGGATCGGACATGCGCGCAGATCCGATAGGGTCATTAGGGAGTGCGGATAGGATATCCTTATGAAGCTGTTCAACATCCATAAGTACAGCTGCGCGGAGCACTGGAAATGCTAAGGTTGATGCTTGTAGGGATGAAGCTAACTGTTCGGATGTGAATACGGGATGGAAATTATGAGGGTTAACTTGAGCATAGTTCTTATCCCCCTCTTTGGGATAGATGTCCCAGCGTCTAGTAAGGGAATCCGGTTTAGCTCCAAGTTTTCCGGGACGGAAATGGATGATCATATTGAATTGGTGGAGGAATTCCGACCAACGAGCCTGATGGCAAGAGAGGTGTTTGGTGGTTGCAAAATACTCAAGGTTCTTATGGTCCGTGACAACATCAATAGGCTCGGATGAGCCTTCTAGATAGTGTTGCCAGGTCCGAAAAGCCTCATGAATAGCTAAGAGTTCCTTATCATGGGTATCGTAATTGAGTTCCGGGGGGGTAAGGGTTCTGGAATAGAACACTACTGGATGGATTTCAGAATCCAGACATACTATGGACAGTATGCCAGCGATAGCGTCGTCGGAAGCGTCCGTTTCCACAATCAAAGGAATGTCCGGCATCCAATGCGTTAGTATTGGAGCCGTAGTGAAAGCTTTCTTGAGTGTTTCAAAGGATTTCTGGCACTCATCCGAAAAGTTCCAAGGTGCATTCTTGCGGGTAAGCCGTGTAAGTGGAACTACAATATCCGAGTAGTTATAGATAAATCGACAATAGAAATTTGTGAATCCGAGGAAGGATTGAATATCCTTAACCTTCCGAGGTTCCGGCCAGTCTATGATAGCTTGTACTTTCTCGTTAGACATAGTAAGGCCGTCCAGAGATAAGAGATAACCAAGGTACTCCACGGATGTGGAATGGAATTCGCATTTTTTGGGTTTGGCATAGAGCCGATGCTTGCGGAGGCGTCAAAGTACTTCTCGGACATGATTCTTATGGGATGTGAGGTCTTGGGAATATATAAGGATGTCATCCAGATAGACGATAACACATATATCAAGCATATCGGCAAAGATGCTATTGACAAACTGCTGCAATGCGGCCGGTGCATTGGTGAGACCTTCAGGCATAACCAACCATTCATAGGAACCATAGCGTGTTCGAAAAGCAGTCTTCCACTCATCTCCGGACGCAATCCGGATGAGATGATAAGTGGAATGGAGGTCAATTTTCATATAGATTTTGGTGCGGCTAGGGGATTCTAGTAGGTCAGATATGAGAGGTAATGGACATCGGTCTTTCTTGGTTATCTGGTTGAGGCCACGGAAGTCCACACAAAGGTGTAAGGAACCATCCTTTTTCTTGACAAAGAGGACGGGTGCTCCGTGAGGAGAGGAAGAGGAACGGAGTAGTCCGGTAGCGATATTTTCATCATGAAACTTTCTAAGAGCTTCAAGCTCTACCGGGGATAACGGATAAATAGTTCCAAGGGGTGGGGCAGATCCTTCCTCCAAATTGATCTTGAGATCATACGGACGATGAGGAGGAAGTTGACTAGCCTTTCCCTTATCGAAGACATCCGCAAACTCATGATAATCATGATAATCCAAAGGTACTCCAGATAGGTCCGGACCTTCGGACGAGAGCTTAGCGGAATGGAGATCTACTCCAGACAGACGAAGGTAAATGCTGAACTGGGTGGATCCTTCTAATTTACCGGCCCTGCAAAAGGCTACTGCATTGATAAGCGATATATTAGGAACCGGATTATCAGCAGATGGTTCTGGCAAAGTCGGAGGGTGAGGTTCCACTGTAGGAATGGGATCTGGAAGTGGAGGTGATGTTGGAGGGGTCGATGGCATTCTATGAGGTGTTGTCCGGAAGTCGATGCTGCCTGTAACCCAATCAATCAATGGATTGTGTAGGGAAAGCCAGCTATATCCAAGGACGATAAGACACGATGAATCCAAAGGGGTAATGTAAAACATTTTGGAGATAACTTTGCCAGAAGAGAAATGGACGGAGAGATCTATAGCTTCAGAAATGGTAGCATTACAAGTACCGTCAAACAAGCGGAGCGGAATAGGAGGAATCGGATATGTATGGAGTTTTTGTTTTTGGACAAGACTAGTTTCTATAAAACAATGAGAGGAACCACAATCTACAAGAGCTGGAAATTCAGAGATACTAGGATAGTCCAGAAGTGAAATGTATGGACAAAGTGAGGTCGGATTTGAAAGTGCGACAGCATTGAGTCTTAACTCCTTAGCATGGGTCGAGTCAATGTGACCCTCATCCTGTGTGGAGTCAGGGGGGTTGTGGACTATTTTTTTGCTTCGGATGAAGCCTCCTGTTTTGCTTCAGGAGTGACCGTGGCTGCACGTCCTTTAGCAGCACAAGAGGTCGACTTAGTGCAGTCCCAAGCAGAGTGCCCAGGTCTGCCACAGAGTTTCTTATCTAAATGTCTTTGACATTCCTTGGCCGTAAGCTTTCCGTCCTTACCCAGCTTGGTATTAAGATCCAGAGCTTTAGGAGTGGACAAGGTAGACGCGGATGTGGGTTTAGCAGACTTGTTCTGTCCGGATCTGTGATTTCCGGATCCAGATGGATGGGAACTAGCGCGGTCGGATGTGGAGGGTTTCAGAGGATTGGATGATGAGGACTTGGATTCTCTAGAGATCTCACCCTTACATTCCCAGTAATGGGCATTGATAGTCTGGGCAAGGGTTTTGAACTCTGAGAGGGTAGCGGGTTTACCCATGCGACTGATTTTGTCCTTAATATGAGCTGGAAGTCTGTTATAGAATTGGCGACGTAAGGCTCCATCACCCCATCCACGGACTTGTGAGGCAAGCCTTTGGAATTCTACAATGTACTTATTAATACGTTGTCCTTTGCGCATATTGAGTTGCTCGAGTTGCATCTTGGCATCTCCGGATGGGTCATGGGGTCCAAAATTAGTTTGAAGTTCTAGCATGAACTTGGAGTAGTCGTCCATCCAATCCGGATGAGAGCTTAACTCGTCTGAAAGGAGGTCGGGTTCAAACCATTCAAGGGCCATGCCCTTAAGATAGGACTGGGCGAAGTTAACTTTGGCCCGATCTGAATGGAAGGTCTTGGGTTTGCTCTGGAAATTAAGCTCACATTGAACAAAGAACACGCGCAACTTCCTAGGCTCAGATCCGTCAAAGGTATCCAGCTTGTGAACTTTGACTTTGGAGTTGTCTGAAGAGGAAGTGCGACAGTTATTATGCACAAGGTTATTGATGGCTTCAGATAACCGCATGAAAACACGGTCCTGAGCATTAAGCCCATCATCTTCATCGTGGTCTGGTTCATCATCCGGATCTCCACCTTCATCATTAGGTGGGTTTCCGCCTGGAGTATCATCATCTTCATTGTCAGGATCTTCATCGGCTGGGACTAATCTGGACAGAGTACGCATAGGGGTTTCCGGATGCCTATGGTTCATCAACTCGGATATACTCTGAGCTGGTCTGGAAATGCTAGCGCGACATTGAGAGAAACTGGTGAAAGTGTTGACTATGGGTGTAGGGTCTGGTCGCGTGGACACAAGTCCAGCGTTACAGAGGGAATTCTGTGCAACTCTAGTAGGTGCCATGGAGAGTATTGTAAGTATACTCAGAAAGGTGTGAGTTTGAATATACTGTTAAGGTCATACTCAATAGGGTTTGGATCCAAAGGGCTTTGGCCTCAGCTCGTACACTGTGCCCCTTTCCAGAGTATAGCCCTGTATTTCAGAATACTATAGGTATCGTATCCGAAGATCCGGATGGCTATCATAGCGTATCCGAAGGTCCAGAAGACTATCGTATGGTATCCAAATGTAGAGACAAGTATCGTATTCCTATCCGAAGATAAGGAATAGTATCATATACTTATCCGGATGGTGTCCAGATATCAGATGGAAGTATAAAGGCTAGTCTAGACAAGTCTAAGACTAGAAACTAACAGAGTATAGACTATCCGAAGATAGAGGCAGATGTGTTAGACTATCGGATACAATCCTTAAGTCTCAGAGGGTGACAAGAGTTGATAAGACTCGAGTCCAGATAACAGAATGAGGACAATCTAAGATGATATTCGAACTGGGGTGCTACAGGACATATACAAGAGTTTATATACGATAAAACTAAGTGAATGGCTATGCACAAAGTATCGCAATGTATAAGCAACACTTATTACAAGTCAAACATAGGCTGGAAGTTAATCACAGGTGAACAGATCAGTAAACATAGCCGGAAGTAAACATAACCAATATACCGGAAGGGAAGATATACTAAATGGAGCAGTGTTTAACATTACATATATGAACAGGATATGAATGAAGAAGCTTATTGTAACGGATCCGGTACGGATCTGTGGATTGGATCTGATTGGATCTGACATCCAGAACTTTGGATGAGAAGCACAAATGTATGGGATATGACAGTACTCTAGAGTGTCTTCTATGTATAAGCCATGCTCTTTGAGATTTGGTAAGTTTGCTCTCACTGCTATGGATGATACTCATTTCAGAAGTTGTGATTTTGATAGTGGTCTCAGCCCTTTTGGGTGCTTCCATACAAATAAATGTAAGTTGTTATCAGCAGGGTTGACATAGAAATGGTTTATTAAAGCTGCTTTGGGGTCAGACAGTTCTTCCTGCTCTGCCCAGAATGTATCCTCTCTAGTGATGTGAGAGGTAATTGTGCTTGGAATATAGAACTTCATTACTAAATAACTATGTCAGTATATGGTTTATGATACTTCTTCTCTTGTGATGTGTTTAGCTGAGTTAAAACCTTTAACTGTTTTTATAGTAAATGTATTACACAGTAGAATGTGGTGGTCAAAGAAGTATATACAGCTGCATCTAGCAGTTTGTCCAAATCTAGGTGGTTTTAGGTAGCTGAGAGTGTATTTGGTGTAATTGGAAGGCATTTAGGCTGTTTGGAAAATATAAGTGCAACAGATTTTGCATCATTGAGCATCACCTTTAACTCATTAGCAGATACTGGCCAGGGTCTGCCATAGAGCAAATACTATGCTTTAAGGCCTACTGTATAATTGACCAGCAGTGAACTAGAATATGAACCAGTGCAGCTGCATATGAAATTGAGAAGGATAGCTAGCATAATAGAGCATCTTTGCTCTTCTACAATATGGTTTGCATCACAGGAGATGTTGTAGAGCCTCTACAGGCCTGCAGGTGGCTCATATATCTCTTCAGTCCTAGATCATCACACTTGCATTGCATGTACTACATACTGCATAGGTGTTCCTTAGGTCACATCTCTTCACATAGCCAGGCACTTTACTTTAGGATTCAGTGCCATGCCACCATCAAGTTCCATCCATGTCCTCCCATTGTCCACTGGTGTGTATATAACTTCTTACTTCCTTTGTCTGACAGTATGCAGTGCATACCATATATATTTTATTATGGGCCCTACTTACATACATTTATACTGGTTAGAGACCCTGCACTACCTATTTGGCTCCACACTATGGGAAAGTGCCACTGTATAAAAAACAGAGAGGAGAGTTCTTGAATAGATAGTTACTGCCCATCTCCACATAGATTGAAGATTAAGCAAGAATCTATTTTCTTTGACTTCTTATTTTTCTGCATTTGCACACATCAGACCTGAGCACATTGTCAGTACTCTTATCACTTCTCAATAATCAATGACTCCCCAATTTTAACCTTCTGCCACTATGCATCATCTTTTAAACACACATTTTTTTAATTAGTGTGCATTATTTTTCCATTAGACTTCAGGCACTATCTCAGGCACACTCATACAGCTTGCTCTACCTCATAGTGCTCTTTCCTTTGCACTCACACTGCACTCACAAGGATCCTTAGACTGAAGTTCTAGTTATTGATCTCCCTTGCCTATATTCAGAGGAATATTTCTTAGTATCAATTTCCTTGGGATCCATCACATCATTTAACCAGAGGAATTTCCACCCCATTTTGGTGAACAAACATGTCATCTTGATTGTTGAAGTCAAGCCAGGGCTCAAACACTATCAACTCAATTTCCATGTCATTCTAAACTCACAAGTGGCTAAGCAGGCTATGCATGCGTTTGCTGTGGATCCCAATCTTCAGCCACTTGGTGTGGTACTAGCTTGTGGACTGTACTAGGTGTATTATGAAGTCAACTGGCCATTTTCTCATGAGTTGGAGCACTTCAAGAAGACTATGGAATCAGATAATACAGACTATGTCTCCCAGATAGAGAACTTGACAGACACACAATCCAACAACTCAAGCTGCTCTACCCTCAGTGACCCTCCTGATATTATATTCTATGTCTCTAATTGCATCGATGATATCATAGGCTATAACAGTTTCTCTTTCAATTGTGTGTTACTCTGCAAGCAAGGTTTGGCTCAGATAGCTAAGCATACAAGAGCTTGCCACAGTCAGTTTTGGGGATTGGGCAATGGGGAATGCATCACTTGCACTGCAATCATTTGTTTGCTTTGTCACATTTGTTACTTACACATACTGACTTGCATTATTTATACAGGCAATAGAGAAGCATGAGAATTGGTAAAAGTGGTGAGAACAATAAGAGCAGCATGAGCATGTGGTGAGAGAGCAGGAGAAAATGGACAGCTAGAATTTCTATTGTGAATCATTTGTCTGTTATCATATTTTGTATTGATTCTACATACTGATCTGAATTGTTCCTACAGGTAATAGAACAACACAAGTGTGTAGTGAACAGGAGCACATTGGACAACTAGAATTGCCATCATAGATTATCCAACACCTGAAGGAAGCAACCATACCCACTCATAGTTTACTATAGTGCATAGAAGGTCTTATTTCATTGCACCAGATAATATTCATTATAATGGGCCTTCACTATCATGATTCAAGTAACAATGACATTGAAACACAGAACAATCGACTAAAGTCTGTGTATGCAATAATAGGTGCACATATTCTGTACTTAGTATGGGTGGAGGATGCTATTTTGTTCCTACAGGCCTTTTACCTCCCAACTTCAAGTGCTGGTACCAATAAACACATCCAAGCTGCATCTTTCACAGTTTTATCAAAACTTCCCTACACCTACCTTGAGCTAAATATGCAGGCCACCTCTTCCGTCAATCAACTTACTGTAGAGTTACAACACTAACTTCAACCACATCCAGCTGTGACCATCTTATCCTTAGTTTCATAGCTTCAAATGTTGGTGTGACCTGTGACTTGACCAAAATAGCTTCAGTCAGGTGTGATGAAGTGTAACATACTATTGCATCACTGTTATTAATAGCAGATCTCCAAGTCTGTTGGTACTTCACTATTGCTGCACATTGTTTCACCTATAAACTTTCAAGCAACACTGGGTGTGGTCTTAAATGCTGGACCTACTGGAACTGTAAGTCCACCTTTAATGTCACTCCCAGTTATGCCACAACTTGAAACTGATGCATTTGTCACCTCAGATTGGCTTGAATGTGGTCACATTTTCAAGCAGAACCACCTTCCATCATCTGTTAGATGTGAAATCAAACAGTTGTTAACTATTCCAGCATCAATTTAGTCAACCATCCCATTGCAAACCTTATCTGTCACACAACTGCTTGATACCAATTTTGTCACTGCACTTGACCACGGACTCAACTTGAACTCCATCATTTTATCAATATGTATCAATCACACTCACATCCCCAATAACTTTCTGATGTGGACAGTTCCCCCACTATATCTTGCAACTCAGCTACTTGATTAATTTGGTCAAGCCTGGTTTGACAGCCATGCTTCTGTCATCCATCTACATTCTCCAACTGTACACCTTCCATTCTGGGTCCTTTCATACTGGAGAGACATTCCCTATGTTCTCAAGGCTCATCTCACCTGTATTAAGTCCTATGTTTAGATCCTTGCAAGACTTGATCATCACAATGAGCATGACTATCATGCCACTGAGTCAGTACTGATAGATGAGGCTCTAGATATCCTTGAGTACTTGCTATAGGATGCTGATTTAAAGGGCTTTGGTGCTTGTATTGGGATTTATCTAATGGCAGTCTTGTTTCTGCAACACAATCCAAAGTTTATGATATTGGTGAGGGTGACATTGATGGTGAAGCTGACAGCATTCCAAAGGTAGATTGTGGGTGTAGAAAGTGTAGATGGACTATGAATAGGATGTATACTGACTTTTGGTCCCATTGAGGTGCTCAATATGTTTTATTAAATTTACTGCATGTCACAAAATAGCTTTAGTTATGAAAAATCACTATGGCAGTCATATTGAATAGCTTCAATTCACAGCCACTTGTGATACATGATAAAGTTAATGTCATATCTCTACAGTATTGATCTGATTTCCAACATAAACCACATTCCTTGACTGGCTTATAAATACCCTACTAGACCTACCTACTGGTTTTTATCACTAGAAATTGGTGCCAATTACAGAGGTGCATATCAGCTATCTCATCATATATGCTCTGCAAACACTTCCCCATGTGCTGCCAAGGAGTGAGCTTGAGCCACAGATTTTAGTCTGTGAAGTTGGTATGAGTGCAAGATTTGTTTGATAATTAAAATTACTATTTATTTGTCATTTCAGAGATTTCACTTAGAGGCAAGGCCTAAAGACCTAATGGTTAAGGTTGATAATAGTAGCCATCACCAATTTTTTTGAATCCAGACATAGTCATATATTACCATGTTGGAGCCACCATACCTGCCACATGTATCTAGCCCAAGCTCTCAATATAAGGCAATGTTAGGAAACTCAATTCCTACATGGCAACTGCTATATGACTATGTATGGTCTGGCATTAGGCTAGTGTAACAATATATCAAACATTGCTATGTACATAATACATTTGAATTTTGTTCAGATTCATTAGACATTGCAATTGCATTCAGATATGACCATGTAATGCATTGAATTAGTGATAGTATAAAGCAGTGAGGTACAATGATTCCAAGCCTATGTATGTGAATGTAGGTTATTAAGAGCAGACAACAGAATGGGAAAATGAGTGATCTATAAGTAGGTCAGTAGTATAACACAGTAGTAAATGACAGCAAGAATATGAGAGTACACATGGGGGTCTGCGAGCAATGCAAATAAGAGGAGAATATACAATGATACATGAGGCAGGGGACATTTACTTCCTTGAACTTCTCTGTGGCTTAGCTTCTGCAGATGGGGCAGCCTTGCTACACCTCGGTGTAGAGACTCAATTCTCTACAGGCTGGTAGAGGCCTATTTTACAGCTCATGACCACTGGGCTTCACAACGCAACATCACCATCATGTACCCAGGACACTTTCCCGCACTCGCGCGATGCATTCCCGCGCTCGCGCTTAGTTTGCATAGTTGCGCATCTTCGCGTTCTATCGTGCATCTTTGCGTTTCATCGCGCATCTTCGCGTTTCATCGCGCATCTTCGCGTTTCATCGCGCATCTTCGCGTTTCATCGCGCATCTTCGCGTTTCATCGCGCATCTTCGCGTTTCATCACGATTTAGTGCGCATCATTGCAGGAGCATCCATCCATTGTCCAGCCAGTTCCTTGGTGCGTCGCATTCCATTTATTACTATATCTGACTATGTTTGGCATCGTACAATTATTATTTCGTTATGGACCCTTACATTACATCACTTACATACTTAGAGCGCTCCCGATTTGCTTCCGAGCCCTGGGAAGGCACTTATGTGCAACTTAGAGTTGCCATGTCTGTTTTTACAACGGGGCTTCTGGCAGTCACCATCTATCACCAGTTAGTTCCATGCAGTGCATGTATCCGTTGTTGTAGTCCCTAGCATCCGTCTATAGCTAGTGGCAATCACAATATCCATCTATTATCCGTCCAGCATCCGTCCTCCTTGTCTCAATTCACATCCCAGCACCATTTATACATCTTCTCTACACTTGCGCACTTCGCGCGCTACTTTCCCACGCTTCGCGCGACCATCACGTTTCGCTTTCCCGCACGCGCCTTCAGCGCGTTTCGCGTTTCTTCGCGTTTCACCGCATTCCATCGCGTTTCTTCGCGTTTACTTCGCATTTCATCGCATTTGATTAGGGTCAATCAGCACTCATCTGTGGATCTTCGCTTTCCTTGCGTCCCCTTTAGGGTCGAACGCTCTTGCTTCTGCAAGTATAGCAGCTAGGTAGAGCTGAGACTCACTTATACTGGTTTTGCATTATTATAGCTAGTGCCTAGCCAGGTTGTGATACCTACATCGGTTTAGAGACTTTCATGCTCTCCTTCTTACCCTTGCATTTGTGTTTTATCTGGACAGGTTTAGACTCCTCATCTAACTCCAAGGACTCTGTTAGATCACTGGGGGTGGGTAACTCAGCATGCACAGGTGCTGGTGCAGATGGAGCTGGAAGCTTGCAAGGAGAAACTCACTTGGGAGCAGAAGGCACTGGAGTTGATTTGTGAGGAGGTGCAGGTGTTGATTCACAATGAGGCTCAGGTGCTGGTGCAGATGGAGTAGGAACTGGCTTGCAAAGAGAAATTTGCTTGGGAACAGGAACCAGCCTGAAGGTAGGAACTGGTCTGTGAGCAGAAGGCAACACTAAAATTGATTCATGAGAAGGTCTTACTTCAGAAGAACAAGCTTGCATTGACTTGTGAGGAGGGGGAGGTGGTGACATGGAAGATGGAGGAGAAGGAGGACATGCTGGAGCTACCTTGGCTGTATGACAAGCCACCATTTGGGCATGGACTTACGCTAGATCATCATCTGAGGTGCTGGAAATGTCATTATCTCTACTAGAGATAGAGTTACCATCACAGCCTTCTTTGTTCTTGAATAATTTCCTTGAATGAATCAGGTTAGCATGACATGAAGAATATAAAAAAACTTGCATGTTCCAAGCTTTGAAGAGATCATCTTTCCATTCTAGATTAGGGGAATCTTTGATGAGGTTGATGATGTTGTTGTAAAAATCCCAATAGTTGAAATCACCATTGAGTTCTGACCAAGTGTTCTTGGTGCTAATACCGAAATGAACCTTTAAAAGATGAGTAACTTATGACTATAGAGAGACCTTGGGGAATCAAACCTGCAAGCAGCCATAGGCAATATGTGCTGCTTCTACTGTAGTCATGTCATGTAGGGCAGCATTGCAGGTGCATGTTACCTGTGTCTCCCCCCCATACACATTCAAGAGACTTGTAAAAATATGGTGCATAGTCTAAAGGAACATCAGCATAAGGTAACAATAAAAAAAAGCACATACTCTTTCCAACAAATGACCCTCAAACATCCCTTCAAATATGTTGTCATCATCATAGTCTTTGCCCAGTAGATCTCCAGCCCATAGAAAGGCAGGAAGAACGGAGGCAGTTATTCTAATCTTGCCACTCTGAAATTTTTTCTGGGCCCTGTACAGTATTAGCATACCTTGAGTTGGAATGAATTTAAAAAAATACGCACTTATCAGCATCCTTTGAAAATTCTTTGAGCTCCCTGACTGGACAGTGAAATCAAATGAGAATGGAGTGGTTACTACCCAGGTGGGTATGCAAACCAGTGCCATTGTATATAGGTAGTATTATTAGGGAATGAACATTGAAGGCCACGTAGTGACTGATTTGACTCTTCAGGCATGGGGTATTATCAGAAATGAGTAGCTGAGATGGTTAAGGTTGAGTTCTGATGCTTTCCTAGGATAACTAAGCAGAGGTTTCAAGCTCAGAGCAAGTTGAAGAAAGCAAGTGAAGTTCCTCTTGTATCAATCTTGGATTTTATGTAACCTGCAAAGCAAGAAAAGATTCAGTTAATGGTGATATTCAAAAGTGACTTATATTTTTGAGAGTCTCTTGTCACAACTAGCCCAAAGATCCTCATCTTCTGAGACATCACCATTCTCCACAGTGTCATGCTGCTGCAGAGAAAGACCTACAGTGATAAGTTGCTTAGTCTTACAGAACACATCAATGCATCGTGCTATGCAATGAGATGCAGCCAGAAACTCTTTGTGAGTATCAGTCTCAGGCTCCATATTCCTATCAAATGAACTGGTGATAAATCTACTTACCTCCTCTTCTCGTCATCATCTGATGAATGCTGCCTTTTCTTTGGCCTAGTGACTTTCTTTGAGATCTTCTTTGAAGGTAAAACTACTACTGATTCGGATGAGCTAGAGCTGTTAGATGAAGAAGACAATGACACAGAGGTAGTATATTTGCGATGGGCCATGGTGTAGAACAGAAAGATAAGAATCCATCTATGATAAAGATGCATATCAATATTGACGCACTTGCCCTTGTTTGGCTCTACTGTGATTCAATGTTGCTACAGTTGCCCTTTGTAAGACCATTCATAAGTTCAAACAGACCACCTGTGAAGTCTACATAACAACAGAATTACCACACAAACATGTAGCTCAAGGGTGTTGGCAAGCTGCACTGGCTGCAAAATAGCAGGGTGCATTGGCTAAGAATAGAAAAAGTGCATAACATGGCAGGCCAAAGGTTAAGAAGCTTAATATCCAGACATATAAGTTTGATATGCTTGGGTACTACCCAAACACAATCTGAATGAGAGGGATAACAGACAGTTATAGTACACAACCGGTGAGTTGGTTTTTTTTAACAGTGTATTCTAACTCTGGTACAGGGAGAATTACAACACTGATGACTCAAGAGACATTATCCTCGCACCTCAAAAACCAAAGCAACTACAACCACAAGCATTGCAAAACAAGATGCAATTGAACACTTATGTATGAAGGTTATTGATGCTTGGGCAGAGTTTGTTGTCCAGCAGTCAATGTACATACTTCTCATTTTTCATTAAACATTGTATCTGATAATGTCAGATAGAATTTTTTTCCCACCTCAACAATCACTTATATGCACGTGTTCAAGGTCTTGCATATGATGGCGATGAGCATGACTTCAGTGATGCAGAGTGGAACTCTGTTCTTATTACCGACAATATACTATTTAAACACAGTATTCTTCAGGTCAACTACACAATGTATGATCTTCAATATGAGCAAGATTCTATTAACCTCCACACTCATGCCAACCTCATAGTCATGTCACATGAAGAAGAATGGACTCATCTCTACGGGTACACTTGCCTCATCAGAATATTCCATGTTAATGTGGAACATTATGAATCCCTGGATGCAATACAGTCCCATCCAAAGTGGATGGACATTCTCTTTGTTCAATGGTTCAGATGTGATGTGTCATGTGCCATGCCAGACCCTTAACTTTAAATCCACTTCTCTGGATCACTGGATCCAAGATCCAGATCTTAGGTAATCTATCCTATTCATATCTCACCTCTGGATCCCAAACCTTATATCAGCACCCAACCCCATTTGGAATCCCCCTATCTCCGGACTTTCGGTTACTTGTGTTTCTCTTGTGATTATTGATCTGTTACATATGTTTCATTTCCAACTTCATTATTAGTGATCCATTTGACTTAGTAATAGACTTTCCACATGCTTTGTATATAGCCTTCTTCTTTGCTGACTGATCCCTATATGTTACTTATAGTATATCAACCTCCTGTAACTCTTGGATATACTTCAGTTCAAATATCAATTTAGTTCATGCTCATTCCTCTGTCCTCCGGACTCGAGCCTAGTCTCTTATCAATATCCGAGTCTTAGGATTGTATCCTATAGACTATATCTTTGCCTCTACCTTAGGGTAGTCCATCCCTTGTCTGTTTCTAGTACGGATATTATTCAGTCTAGTCTTAATCACTTATCCAAACCATATCTGGACATCAGATATCCGCCCTTGTCAAATCCAGATACTCCAGATGATACTTGTTAGCTCTAGGAAATAAGGGTATATACTTAGGAAAGGGGCACACCATACAAGTCGAGGCCAAGCCCTTTAGATCTGCCCCCTTGTGCATGCAACCTTAACATGATGACAGTCCAGCAGGATTTGCTGCAAAGAGGCTCCAGCACCTCCATTGCTTTGACAATGAAACCCCTGATGCATATGGAATATCTTGATCCAGACTGTGTCATTCAGGGTGTGCACATTATTCTGGCATTCTCATTTGGCTGTCCCGAAGAAAATCTTAGAGTAATGATTGGTCAACATGAAGCAGACTCTGACTGGCAGATCTATTATGTGAACATGTAGGTTTAATGTTTTATTCATGATCTACATGCTAATATATCCTACTTAGGTTTGTAGACAGAGACATGTTTATGAGATTTTGAGGTGGCACTGTTGGTCATAAGGGTATGCAAGAGTGGGATAATATTTTGCAGTGTGAGGGACACATTGCCAAAGAGTATGTTGAAGCCAACAAAGATATTCGAATGGAAGATGAAGGCAGTGTTGCTGAGGAGTTGGATGAAGAGGGTGGTGTGGAGGAGGACAATGAGGAGGAGCATGAGGAGGACAATATCTTGAGTAAAGACACAGAAGACTGCGTTACAGCTGAGCACAGTGAGGTACTTGATGATGACATACTTGCCGATGAAGGGTATGGTGCTCTTTAGACATTCACTCTGACTTGGGTAAATTTTGCTCACCTTTGTCCTATATTTCTACAGTAAGCAACAAAACTGTTGCAATGTTTGTATTAATTTGATTATTCTGGCTATATCATTGCAGGGATTTCTGCTATAAAAATGTGGATAAGAGCAATATTGTAGCCCTACAGCCTTCATACCAGATTTCCTTGAGTAGTTGTGTGTTGTCTGAGAGGACATAGACTTGTTCTTGATGTCCAGAAGTGCTTTTGTGACTTCAGTGATATTTTCAGTCTTGCCTGTACTGATTAGCCAAA
>Ga0310811_10005569_pt1 | contig 15967 bp, 11 predicted proteins | sample YCmetagenome_FD_207642 | JGI IMG/M metagenome (GOLD analysis project Ga0310811, IMG submission 207642) | Soil microbial communities from experimental microcosm in Duke University, North Carolina, United States - YC | ecosystem: Engineered > Artificial ecosystem > Soil microcosm > Unclassified ...
GTAGGCCCCGATAAGCCGGGGATTGGCAACACCAAAGACCGGCTCGCCTACACGCAGTTTCGAAACCCCGGGTCCTACGCTGACGACTTCACCAGGCGGCACAGCACTCGTGCCGGCTCGTATCCAGCCATCCCACGGACCGACTCCAGCGGCCCCGTACTTGACCAGGACCTCGCGGGGGCCGGGCTCGGGTCTCGGGACGCGTTCGAACTTCATGACCTGTGGCGTCCCGAACTCGTGCACGCGCCAGGTCCTCATTGGCGAAGGAATCCGCCCTTCTTTGGCCCCAGGGGCGCTGCGGCCCGGTGCCATCTGATGCTCCTCAACGTTGAGTTCGGCACGACCATCGTCGACCGTTCGTGAACGTTTGTTGCCGGCGACGCTCCTCATGGACGGCTCTCCAGCGCGATTTCTCGAATGGGCGTGCCGTATTTCACAACGAAGGCCGCTGCGGACAACAAGCGCGTTCCTGCAGATCAGGACAGCCGCACGTCGTTTCCTGACAAAGGCTCGTCCTCTGCGGCAGCGTCAGCAGCACTACATCGTGAACGACTGCCACCACGCAGTACCGTTCGCGGCTACTTCAGCTGCGGGGACTGCGACGTCATGCTGGCGAAAATCAAAACCTGCTGCGCCCAACTGCTCCCGGCGGCAGCCGTCGCAACAGTGCTGTGCTGAGCAACTCCACCCAATCGAAAATGTTTCAGCTCATGTGCTGACCGCAACCACTTATCGAACAGCCACCCACACCTGATATAGCTCCTGCAAATGCCTCAACGACCTCATTCACCCCCGGATACAGTGCCATCCTGCCCATCGCATCTGCGAAACGCGGGACAGTTCCTCTGTCTCGCGCTCTTCGCTCTTCTCTTGGCACCCTCCCCCGCCCACGCCGACCCGCCTCGCCTCCAATGCTGGAACTGCCTGCAACGCCTCACGCTGCAACTCCCCGCAACCAACCCGCAGGAGGACCCCACCTACGAGCAGGGTCTCACCCCTGGCTCCGTCCTCCCCGCCCTCAACGCATGCAGCCTGGACGACAGCGAAATTCCCAACCTGAAACGCATCATCCAGGTGTTCACCGACGCTCAACTCGCCGGAGGCCCCGCCTACGTCCAGAAGCACCTTGAGCAGATGCCGCAGGTCAGCCCCAGCGACCGCGCCAAGCTGGTCGATGGCGCGCGCAAGGACCTGGACACGACGCTGCGCCACCTCGTCGATCACAACTGCCGGCTACTCTTGCAATCACACTTCGATGAAGGCGCCAGCCGCGCCTGGCTGTTGCACATGATCAGTCTCGGCCAAGCCGTAGAGTACCACTGATACGCACGCCTCATCGCACCCCCGGCGTCGCCGTCTTGTCACGCCTCCCACCCCCCGTTAGCATTTTCATCAGAAACATAACGGGGAGGGCCAGCACGGAGACGCTCACCCCATGCACGACCTCACCCGACGCACCCTCTTCGCCGGAGCGGCCGCCGCCGGCCTTCTACCAACCATCTCCAGAGCCCAGACCACCCCTGCCCCGAAACACGGCGGCACCCTCAATACCATCCTCACACCCGAGCCCCCCATCCTGGTGCTCGGCGTCAACAACCAGGGTCCCACCCAGCTCGCCGCGGGAAAACTCTTCGAGGGCCTCCTGCAATACACCTTCAAGCTCGAACCGCTGCCCCAACTGGCAAAGTCCTGGTCCCTCTCCGACGACAAGAAGACTTACACTTTCAAGCTCCAGGACAACGTGAAGTTCCACGACGGCCAGCCCATGACCGCCGATGATGTGATCTTCTCCATCACCAAGTTCCATCTGGAACTATCGCCCCGCGCCCGCCTGATCTTTTCCATGATCAAGGAAGCCACCTCTCCCGACCCGCACACCGTCGTCCTGACGCTGGCCCAACCCTTCGATCCGTTCCTGCTGATGTTCGACGTCACCGCCTGCGCGATCGTCCCCAGGCACATCTACGCCGGCACCGACTACCGGACGAACCCCGCCAACCAGCATCCCATCGGCACCGGTCCCTTCCAGTTCGTCGAATGGCAGCGCGGCAACTTCATCCGCTTGAAAAAGTTCGACCAGTACTGGACCGCCGGCGAACCCTATCTGGACGAAATCATCTACAACATCATCCCCGACAGCCAGAGCCGCGCGCTCGCGCTGGAAACCGGCAAGGTCCAGCTTACCCAGGCCAACGACATCGAGCCCTTCGACATTCCCCGCTTCAAGGCGAAACCCAACCTCGAGGTCGAACTGCACGGCTGGGAATACGCCTCGCAGCTGTCCTGGATCGAGATCAACCACCGTGTGAAGCCGCTCGACGACATCCGTGTCCGGCAGGCGATCAGCCATGCGCTCGACCGCAACTTCATTCTCAACAAGCTGTGGTTCGGCATCGGCAAGGTCGCCACCGGCCCCATCGCCTCCACCACCCGCTTCTACGATCCCAAGGTCGCGAAACTGCAAGCCTACGACCCCAACAAAGCCAAAGCCCTCCTCGATGCCGCCGGCCTGAAACCCAACGCGAAAGGCGTCCGCTTCACCATCAAGCAGCTCGCGCTGCCCTATGGTGAAGTCTGGACCCGTCTCTCCGAATACTTCCGCACCGCGCTTGGCCATGTCGGCATCGAAGTGGTCTTGGAAACAACCGACGCCGGCGCCTGGGCGAAACGCATCGGCGACTGGGACTACGAGACCAGCACCAACTTCCTCTCCCAATTCGGCGATCCCACACTTGGCGTGGAGCGCAGCTACGTCTCCACCAACATCAAGAAGATCACCTTCACCAACACCGGCGGCTACACCAACCCGAAGGTGGACGACCTGTTCGCCACCGCCCGCCAGTCCGGCGATTCCGCCGTGCGCGCCAAAGCCTTCTCCGACGTCCAGGCCATCCTCTGCGACGAAGTCCCGCAGCTCTGGCTGATGGAACTCGCCTGGCCCACGATCCACGAGAAGAAGCTGCACGACGTCATCACCACCGCCATGGGCCCCAACGCCGGCTTCAGTGGAGTCTGGATCGGTTGACCTTATCCCCAACCTCCCCTTCCCCTCGCGGGAGGGGGGTAGGGGGATGGGGCCACCTCGCCAGCCTCGCCGCCCAGCGCCTGCTGAAGATCGTCGCCGTGATCCTCGCGATCGCGGTGACCAACTTTCTGCTGATCCACGCCGCCCCCGGCGACCCGGCCAGCGTCATCGCCGGCGAGTCAGGCGCCGCCGACCCGCAGTTCATGGCCCAGCTCCGCGCGCAGTTCGGCCTCGATCAACCGCTCTCCACCCAGCTCGCGATCTATCTCAACCACGTCCTGCACGGCGATCTCGGCACATCCTTCCGCCAGGGCCGTCCCGTCGCCGCACTCATCTTTGAGCGCCTCCCGGCCACCCTCCTCCTCACCGGCTGCGCCTTCGCCTTTGCCATCGTCGCCGGCATCGCCCTCGGCGCCATGGCCGCCAACCGTGTCGGCCGCATCACCGACAGCGTCATCACCGTGCTCGCCCTCGGCTTCTACGCCACGCCCCTGTTCTGGGTCGGACTCATGCTCGTCCTGCTCCTCAGCGTCTGGCTGAACTGGCTCCCCAGCTTCGGCATGGAGACCGTCGGCGCCGGCTACACCGGCCTGACTGCCATCGCCGATGTCGCCCAGCACCTGATCCTCCCCGCCCTCACCCTCGGCCTGTTCTATATGGCTGTATATGCACGTCTCACCCGTGCCTCCATGCTCGAAGTCTCCGCCCAGGACTTCGTCCGCACCGCGCGCGCCAAGGGCGTGCCCGAGGGCCGCATCCTCCGCCGCCACATCCTGCGGAATGCCCTCCTCCCGGTGATCACCTTTGCCGGCATCCAGGCCGGTCAGCTCATCGGCGGCTCCATCCTGGTGGAAACAGTCTTCGCCTGGCCCGGCATCGGCCGCCTCGCCTTCGACGCGCTGCTCGCTCGCGACTACCAGGTCTTGCTCGGCGTCTTCCTCGTCACCTCGATCCTGGTGGTCCTGTTCAACCTGCTCACCGACCTGCTCTACGCCGTGATCGACCCCCGGGTGCAGACCGCATGAAGCTCTTCCTGCGCGCCTACGCCCGCAACAAGGGCGCCATCGCCGGCATCATCGTGGTGCTGCTCGTCTGCCTGATCGCCGCCTTGGCAAGCTGGGTCTTCCCCTACTCGCCATGGGATATGCAGGGCGCCCCGTTCCAGCCCCCAGGCGACCCGGACCTCTGGCTGGGCTCCGACAGCCTGGGCCGGGACGTGGCCGCCGGCATCGCCTATGGCGCCCGCGTCTCGCTGCTCATCGGCGCCGTCTCCACCGCCGCCGCGCTCTGCCTGGGCGTCACCCTGGGCGCCATCGCCGGCTACGCCAGCGGCGCGCTCGACGACGCCATCATGCGTTTCACCGAGTTCTTCCAGACCGTCCCGAGCTTCATCCTGGCCATCGTCTTGGTGGCGATCTTCTCCCCCAGCCTGGGCTCCATCGTTTCTGCTATCGCTGTCGTCTCCTGGCCCCCCGTCACCCGCGTCGTCCGCGCCGAGTTCCTCTCGCTCCGTTCCCGCGAGTTCGTCCAGGCGGCCGAGGTCCTGGGCCACTCCCACACCACCATCATCTGGCGCGAGATCCTCCCCAACGCGCTGGCCCCCGTCATCGTGCTGGCCTCCCTGATGGTCGCCAACGCCATCCTGCTGGAAAGCGGCCTCTCCTTCCTCGGCCTGGGCGACCCCAACCTGATATCCTGGGGCTACATGATCGGCGCCGGCCGCAGTGTGATCCGCCTCGCCTGGTGGATGAGCGTCTTCCCCGGCCTCGCCATCTTCCTCACCGTCCTCGCCTTGAACCTCGTGGGCGAGGGCCTGGGCGACGCCCTCAACCCGCGCCTGGCCCGCCGCCGATGAGCCTGCTTTCCGTCCAGGACCTGACGATCGCCCTTCCTCCCGGCGCCGATCGCCCCCACGCCGTCGCCGGCGTCAGCTTCACGCTCGACCCCGGCGAGGTCCTCTGCATCGTCGGCGAAAGTGGCTCCGGCAAGTCGCTCTCCGCCGCCGCCATCATGGGCCTGCTCCCGCCTGTCCTGCGCCGCGAACGCGGCACCATCGAATTCGAAGGCCGTGACCTTCTGGCGCTCTCCCAAACCGAGATGCGCGCGTTCCGAGGTGCCCGTCTCGGCATGATCTTCCAGGAGCCGATGACCGCGCTGAACCCGCTGATGCGCGTCGGCGACCAGATCGCCGAGGTTCTCGCCGTTCACAACGCCGGCGGCGCCCGCGACCGCGTCCCGGAACTCCTGGCCGCGGTCAACCTGCCCGACCCCACCCGCCTGGCCCGCGCCTGGCCGCATCTGTTGTCCGGCGGCCAGCGCCAGCGTGTGATGATCGCGATGGCGCTCGCGCTGGAACCCACGCTGCTGATCGCCGACGAGCCCACCACCGCGCTCGATGTCACCACCCAGATGCAGATCCTGCGTTTGATCAAGGACATCCAGCAGCGCCGAGGCATGGGCGTGCTGTTTATCACCCACGATTTCGGCGTCGTGGCGGAAATCGCCGACCGCGTCGCCGTGATGCAGGAAGGCCGCATCGTCGAGGCCGGCGGCACAACGCAGGTCCTTGACGCGCCCGAACACCCGTATACACGCGCCCTGATCGCCGCCGTCCCGCACCGCATGGCCGCGCACATCCCCGCCGAGGGCCGCCCCGTGCTGGAAGTCGTCGGCGTCCGCAAAACCTTCCGTCGCGGCGCCGGACTGTTCGGCGGCGGCACCACGGTGCACGCAGTTGCCGACGCCGACTTCGTTCTCCGCAAGGGCGAAACGCTGGGCCTGGTCGGCGAAAGCGGCTCCGGCAAATCCACGCTCGCTCGCTGCGTCGTGCGCCTGGTGCAACCCGACGAAGGCGCCATCCGCTTCCACGACACCAACCTCGCACGCCTCGACCGCCGCGGCTGGAAGCCGTTCCGCAAACGGATTCAGATGGTCTTCCAGGATCCGTTCGCCTCGTTGAACCCACGCCGCCGTGTCAGCGAGATCATCGCCGACGGTCCCATCGCCGCCGGCACGCCGCGCATCGAAGCGCTCCACCGCGTGGGCGAACTGCTCAGCCTTGTTCAGCTCGACCCATCCGCTGCGGACCGCTTCCCCCACGAGTTCTCCGGCGGCCAACGCCAACGCATCGGCATCGCCCGCGCCCTCGCCATGGACCCCGAACTGCTGATCGCCGACGAACCCGTCTCGGCGCTCGATGTCTCGGTGCAGGCCCAGGTGCTGGATCTGCTGGAAGAGCTCCGCCAGCGCCTGGGCCTCACCATGCTGTTCATCACCCACGACCTGCGCGTGGCCGCCCAGATCTGCAGCCGGATCGCCGTCATGCAGCACGGCCGGATCGTCGAGCAGGGCGAAACCGCCCAGGTCTTCAACACGCCACGACATCCGTATACACAAAGCCTGCTGGACTCGATCCCCGGTCGATCATGGGCCTCACCAGTGACCTCCCTCTCCCGCGCAGCGGGGGAGGGTTGGGGAGGGGGCAATGTGACCACCAACACCGCCCAACCGCATCAGGTAACCAATCCCTAATAGCGCTCACCCAAATCCTTCCGCATAAAGACAGCGATGCGACCTGATGGCAGTGCCCTCCTGTCATATTCCTGGTAACCGCGCTTGGCATAGAACGCGATATTCGAGTCAAATGCGGCATTGGTATACAAACGAATTTCTCGAATATTCAGCGAAGCGGCGACAACCTCGGCATGACGGAGCAGGCGGTCGCCAATTCCCCGGCCCTGGTGTTCCTGTCGAACCGCCACATTTTCGATCAGCAGGTGCTCGTCCTCAACAAGCATCTCGATCAGCGCCCGCAGTTCGCCGCCATCTTCGTACAGGTCGATCATATGATGCCGAACCGCGTGGTCGTAATCAGCCGTCATCGGCAGCGGTTCGCTCCCGATGACAGGAACCCACTTCGCGTAAGCTGCCCTCGATAGTTCGCGGACCACTGATGCATCCGCTGGACCGGCGCGTCTCATAGTCACGGCATGCCCCTGCTCGGTTTGGTCGGCCACTGCCCCACCCTATGGCCGCTGGGATTGCAAGAGAACCTCATCGAAAGTTCGGCTTTGACAACAGCCATGCACCCGCCCACGATGCGAGAAAATTAAGACTGGCCAGTTTCGCACAGGGGAAAGCCATGCCATGGGTGTATCAACAAGCGACCGGGCACCTGTTCCTCAATACGATCTTCATAGGGACTGGATATTGCGGCCATGGCAGCGGCCTGAACAATCCCGCTGCACAGGATCAGCAAAACGTCGGTCCGATCCCGACGGGAAGTTATGCGATCGGCCCGGCTCATACGCCAGTGGATCATCTTGGCCCACTCGCGCTTCCTCTCTATCCGGATCCAACCAATCAAATGTACGGGCGGTTTGGATTCTTCATGCATGGAGACAATCAATACGCCAACCACAGCGCCTCGAACGGCTGCATCATCCTTGGCCCGGAAATCCGCAGACAGGTTTCCTCGAGTGACGACAAAACCCTCGTCGTTGTCTCTGGAATTGCCTCACACCAACAACCTCTGACTGACCGGCTGATAGCCGACCCGCAGCAGCAGGCTTTGATCGACCGGTTGCTGGCCCCCTCGCAGCAACAACATTCAGCTGGCCCATCAGGTCGAGACCGCCTGATCTCGACGCAGACAATGCACGACGCCCTGGATGCTCTTTTCAGGGCCACCACACCAGTCAACGCATATCCAGAGCTACCCGCCCTCCCATTCCATCGGACGAGCGTGACAATGGAGGAAGTTGTCAACGCATTGAATGCATCCGATCACGCGACCAACGTGAAACGGGCAAGCTACGTCATGTTCCGGAACGAGTCCGGCAATGGGACAAAGGGAATCAACAACAACTACTGTGGCGCGCAAGCCGACAGCGGACGTTGGCCGGAATCGCTCACCAGCCTCTTCTCGGGAACAGTGACGATCCGAGAGAATGGCACGCAACGCCTGCGCATCTTCCTGGCGTTCAAGACGATGCCAGGAAACCTGGAATTCCTCATGAACCGGGTTTTGAGCAGGGGCCTCTACATCGGCGGCCAGACACACCTTGTCCTGACGATGGCGGTGCACAGCGAAGACGATCTCGCCCGCGCATACCACAAGGAATGGGTCAGCGGATCTGCCACCTCTGAACCGAGCGCCAGGGAGAAAGCCGATTTCTTGAGCATGTATCGGCAGGCAGAGGAACTGATCGCCTGACCCTGGGCACGTCGTCCCGCTGGACGCCGTTACTGAATTGGAGAGAGCATCGCGTCCGTGCGTCAGTCCGCTTAGGAGCCTGAGCCATGCCCGCGACGACAGAAGCCGACTCCGACCGAACAGCACTCGACCTGTTGCTCAGGGGCTTTCAGGTCTCCCGCATGCTTCGCCTCACGGCCGACCTGGGGATTGCCGACCGCATCGCGCCCGATGGACATGTATCCGTGGACGCGCTGGCGGCTGACTGCAAGGTGCAGCCAACACAGTTGGCCCGGGTGCTTCGTGCGCTCGCTGCCTTCGATGTCTTCTCCGTCTCAAGCGAGGGCACGGTCTCCCATACCCCGCGCTCCCGGCTGCTGCGCACCGATGCGCCGGGCAGCCTGCATCACGCCGCGCGGTTTTGGACTGGTCCAGGATCGTGGAAGGCTTGGGGCGAACTCGATGTCGCGCTCGCGGGCGGGGTTCCGCACGAAGCTGCATGGGGCATGAGCCGGTTCGCCTATCTGCGCGCCCATCCGGACGAAGCGCGCGCCTACCACGCGATGATGGCAGCCTTCCCGGACGACCGGCATGCCGCCATCGCGGCGGCTTACGACTTCTCTGGTACTCGGCTTGTATGCGACGTCGGCGGCGGCGACGGTGCCACGTTGCGCCACATCCTGGCCCACCTGCCAGAACTGCGCGGCCAGGTATTCGATCAGAAGGACGTGGTGCGAGCCATCTCCGCCGATGGGCTGATGAATGGACGGATAGCGATCGCGGAGGGCAGCTTCTTCGATGAAGTGCCCGCCGGCGCAGACATCTACATGCTGGTCCGCGTTCTTCACAATTGGAGCGACGCGGACTGCCTGCGCATCTTGCGCGCCTGCCGCGCGGCCATGAGTCCGGGCTCGCTGCTGCTGCTCGGCGAGGAGTTGCTTGAACCGGACCCGTCTTCCGGCCATCCGGCCGCCTACCTGATCGACATGCAGATGATGGCAATGTTCGGTGTGGCGCGGGCACGCACCGAGGGCGAGTTCAGCGCTCTGCTGGCCGCGTCCGGCCTCGCGCTGCGCCGTGTCGTGCCAACCACATCGTCCGTCTCGATCGTCGAAGCTGGGCCGGTGTAAGGCTCACACAGCCAACTACGTCCATCGACCCATGATCGGCAGCCAGAACAACTACGCCGCCGCCCCCCGCGCATGCAGCCGCCGCAGCGCCCGATCCACCCACTGCGCCGTCAGCTTCTCCTGCACGCCATTCTGCAGCAGCCGTTCATGCAGCGCCGGAAAATCCACCCGGTCCAGCGCTTGGTCCTGGTTGAAGCACGAGAACACCACCGTCCGCTCCCCCGTCGCCGGATCGACATGCGGCTGCAGGCACTGCGCGCACACCTCCTTCATCATGCACTGCATCGGTGAGTTGATCGACCCGATCGCCACATGGCCCGGCTTCATCAGCGGCGCCAGCACCCCATGCCGGGCCATCCCCACCGCCTGCATCATCCGATCCGATCCAATGACGATCATCCGATCGGCATCCGCCAGTCCGACCTCCGCGCCAAACTCAACCATCCCCTGCACGATATTGCCGACAAACGCCCGATCCTGCGGCCGCGTCGGCACGAACCCCGGGGCCTCATCGCAGCACCAAACAATCACATCGGCCGCTCGCTCGATCTCCGCCACCTTGTAACGATCGCGCACCTGCTTGTAGCCGGCGAAATACACCACCCGCGAACCCGCCGCCCGCAACGCCGCCCCGATCGAGAACAGCACCGCGTTCCCCAGCCCGCCGCCCACCAGTGCCACCGTCGCACCCTCGACGATCTCCGTCGGCGAACCCGTTGGTCCCATCAGCACCACCGGCTCTCCCGGCTTCAGCAGCGCACAGATATCGGACGACCCGCCCATCTCCAGCACGATCACCGAGACCAGCCCGCGTTCCGGATCGGTCCACGCCCCGGTCATCGCCAGCCCTTCCATCGCCAGCACCGTGCTCCCGACCCCCGCCTCGGACACCCGAGGCGCCAACATCTCGTAGTTCTGCAACCGGTAGAACTGCCCCGGACGGAACGCCCGCGCCTGCGCCGGCGCATGCACCACCACCTCGATGATCGTCGGCGTCAGCCGGTTCACCGCATACACCGTCGGCACCAGCTCCTCGCGGCACCGCTCAATCAGCGCCGTCCCACTCACCCCGGAAGCCTCCCGTCCCGCCAGCACCCGCGACACCACCGGGTACCCCCGCTTCGCCCCGCCCATCGCCTTCACGACATTGCCGAAGAAGCTCGGATGCAGGTCGCCGAAGAAGCTGATGAACCGCCCATCCTCGGCCCGATGCATCAGCACGTGCGTTTCATCCGGCTTGGCCAGCCCACGCACCACGGTTACCGGCGTGCCGCTCTCATCCACCGCCTGGAAATACCGCCCGTCCAGCGCGATCCGCCCATCCTCCCGCGCCAGCACCGTATTCGGCTGCGTCCCCGCCGCCACCAGCACTGCACGAGCCGGCAACAACACCTCCGACCCATCCGCCCGCTTCAACCGCATGCCAGACGCATGCCCAAACCCATCCACCTCCACCGCGGTCGGAGACAGCCCTTCGGCGAATCGCACCGCCTCTTCCATCGCCTTCGCCACTTCCTCGTGGTTCAGCGTGTACGACGGACTGTCGATCAGCCGCCGCCGATAGGCGATCGTCACGCCACCCCATTCATTCAACAGCCGCGCCAACGCTGGCGCCCGCCCCTCCCGCGCCGCCGCGTCCCGCTCCGCGCCAAGAGCCGCGGCATGCGCCAGCCACTCATCGGCAATCCCCGCCTCTTCCGCGTTCCACGCCGCGCGCACAGCACGTTCGCCGCGCTCCGCCACCAGCGTACGATACCGCGCGGAAAACTTGTCCACCTGCCGCACGTAGTACGCCATGCTCTCCGTCGCGGTATCGATCGCGGTCAGCCCGCCGCCGATGACCACCACCGGCAGCCGCAATTGCAGGTTCGCGATCGACGAAACCTTCGCCGCGCCCGTCAACTGCAACGCCATCAGGAAATCCGACGCCGCCCGCACCCCACGCGCCAGCCCGTTCGGAATATCCAGCACCGTCGGCTTGCCCGCGCCCATGCACAGCGCAACGTGGTCGAATCCCATCGCCCACGCATCGTCCATGCCCAGCGTCGCGCCGCCGCCAAACCGGATCCCTCCGAAATGCGCGAATTCACGCCGCCGCTCCAGCAGGAGCCGCACCAGCTTCAGGTAATTCTTGTTCCACCGCACCGTGATGCCGTACTCGGCGACGCCGCCGAACCCGGCCATCACGCGATCATCCAGGTTCTCGTACAGCTCCTCGACATCACGCACCGGCGCCGTCGGATCAAACCCCAGCGGCTCGATCTTCAGCCCATCGACCGCCACCACGGTATGGCCATCGTTCATCAGGTGATGCGCCAGCGTGAACCCCGCCGGTCCAAGCCCGACGATCAGCACCTTCCGCCCGCTCTCCGGGCGAGGCAGCGGCCGCCGCACATCCAATGGATTCCACCGCGTCAGCAGCGCATAGATCTCGAACCCCCACGGCAGCCCGAGCACATCCTTCAGCACCCGCGTCTCGGCCTGCGGAATATCGACCGGGTCCTGACGCTGGTAGATACACGCCTTCATGCAGTCGTTGCAGATGCGATGTCCGGTCGCCGCCATCATTGGGTTGTCGATCGCGATCGTCGCAAACGCCCCCAGCACGCTCCCCTGAGCGCGCAGCGTGTGCATCTCGCTGATCTTCTCGTCCAGCGGACATCCCGCCAGCGTCACCCCGAACGGCGACTTCTGGAATTCTCCGCTTTTCCGATCCTTCAGCCCATGCCGGCAGGAATCCTTCCCCTGCGTATGGCACCAGATGCAGTAGTTGATCTGATCCAGCGCCTGCTGCGCTGTCATCCCCGCATCGGTCAGCCCGAACCCCTCGCGCGCCCGCCAATGCTCCTCCGGCAGCCGCAGCATCGTCACGCCGTCCCGCTCGATCGTCTCCACCGGCACCAGATGCTGCGGATCAACGCGATGAGGCACCCGGAACAGCGTCCCTCCCGGATGTGCCGCCCGCCCCGCTTCGGTCAGTGTCGCCCAGGCAGCATAGCGCAGAGCCACATCCAGCGCCTCGGCATCGCCCGCCTTCTCCCAGTCAGCCACCCGCGCGGCAAACGCCGCCTCGGTCAGAGCCCCGCCGATCAGCGCCTCCAGCGCCGCCCGCAACGCCGCCCCATCGAACCCGGCCGGATCGGCATACTTCTTCACCGCCTGGCGCTGCACGAACAGCCGCTTGCACGCGTGGATCGGGTCCAGCGCGTGCGTCTCATTCGCCAGCGCCAAAGTCTCCGCCTCGATCCCGAACAGCACCGCCACGAACGCGTCGAGATGCGGCCCCAGTGCCACCACCAGGTCGCTCTCGTCCTTCACCGCCATCGCGTCTGGCTCCGCCCGTGCCGCCATCAGCCGCCCGTGCAGCGCCGCGTCCTCGCCGGCCAGTCGCTCCAGGAACAACCGATCGAGCCTTACCAGCCCCTCGCGCGTCGCCAACTCGGCAAATCCGAAATCGAAACCCAACCGTTCCATGCAATCAGCCCATCTTGCGCAGCAGCGCCATGACCTGCGCCCGCTCCTGGGGCGACAGAGGCGCCAGTGCCGCGTCATGCGCCTGGCGCGCGGATGCCACGACACCCGTGATCAGTGCAACGCCTGCCGGGGTCGCCTCCAGCACCGCCGTCCGGCGGTCCATCGGATCACGCCCCCGATGGACCAGTCCCCGCCCGATCAGCCGTCTTACCACGCCCTGAATCGTCGCCGGATCCATCGCCGCGTGGCGCCCCAGCAAATTCTGTGTCGTCCGTTTGAGCTGCACCACCTTCAGCAGCGCGGTGAACTGCGTCGGCGTAAGGTCCGCCTGCGCCACGGCAGCCGTGAAGATCGATACGTGCCGCTGGTGCGCCCGCCGCAGGAGATAACCGATATGGTCTTCGACGGTGAAGCTGGCCAGGCCGTCGTCGCCCGGAGTGATGGATGCGTCCAGGGTGGCCTCCAGCCATTTTGTTCGTAGACAAATGATGGGCAGCCGGCCGGGTTGGTCAAGCGGGCGCGATGGGAGCCAGCGTCCCGGTGGGCGCATGGTGATTGGCAGCGTCCCTGCGGCACCCTTGTTCGCGCGGCGAGAAACCACTCCGGTAGCGCAACATACGCCGTGGACACGCTGCGAAGCCCCATCATTCTTGCGTGTTGGGAAATGCCTGGACCACACCGATGCGTAGCCAGAAGGAAAGGATGCTAGCCGCTGTAAATAACGGCCCCGACTTCGTCCCCACCATGCATGGGCGTTGGGTGATTGGCAGCAAGTCGATGAGTTCATCATTTATTCATTGCTTTGGGTAAATTGTGCCGATTGGCAGCCGCACAGCCACGTCGATGCGGTGCGCCTAGCGCCCGCGCCCCAGTCGCGGCGGGGACGCCGGTATCGTTTTGATCGAGGAGCCGATGCGTCATGGATCGCCCCGCGGCCGCAGCAACTGCGCCTATTCGGGTACAATGGGCAGATCGAATCGGCATCGTCGTTCGCCTGTTGATAGGGTCACTGCTGGCACTGCTGATCGCTGTCGCTTGCGTCGAGTTCTGGACTTTGCGGGCAGTTGAAGAAAATGGAATCCAACGGGCACAGGAATCGCTCGGCGCAAGCATCGCCTTGTTGAAGCATGAATTGGCGCCACTCGGCGCGTCATGGAACGCAACGGCCGACGGCCAACTTGTCCTCGGAACCACGAAACTGAACGATCGCAATGATCTGGTGGACGCAGTGCGAGACGTGACCGGTGCGGCAGTCACGATCTTCCGCGGCGATACCCGGATCGCTACCAACGTAAAGAATCCCGACGGTTCACGCGGCATTGGCACCAAGCTCGCGGCCGGCCCTGCCCGCGACGCAGTATTGCGGGACGGACGCATGTACCAAGGGCCAGCGACCATCCTGGGTAAAGCCTATCTGGCCATCTACGAGCCAGTGAAGGATGCTCAGGCACAAACCGTGGGTATCCTGTTCGTTGGTGTACCTCTCGCCGATGCGCAAGCGTTCTTGGCCAAGATAACCCAGGAGGCGCTGATCGGCGCCGTGGTGATAAGCGCTCTGGTCGGCTTGGCATATTTCTGGGTTCTCCGCGCGACTATGCGTCCGATGACTGATCTGGCTCGGACAATGCTTGAAATCTCTGACGGCACCTTGGACTGCGATGTTCCCTTTGTCCGAAGGACCGATCAGATCGGACAAATGGCCAAGGCATTGCTGGTGCTCCGAGACGCCTCTGCCCAGGCTCGCACCTTGGACGAAGAAGCGACCGCATCTCGTCTACGCGCTGAGGCCGACAAGCAGGCGGCGTTGGCCGACATGGCGGACAAGATCGAGAGTGAGACAACGACGGCACTGCATCAGGTCTCGGCTCGCACGACTGCTATGACTGCCACCGCCGAGGAAATGCGTGCGTCAGCCTCCCGCACTGGAAACTCGGCTCAAAGCGCGGCGACAGCCTCCGCGCTGGCACTGGCCAACGCCCAGACAGTGGCAAGTGCCGTCGAGGAACTCACCGCCGCTATCCGCGAGATCAGTGCCCAGGTGGCCCAGTCGGCCATCATCGTCGGTCGTGCCGTCGCCGCTGGCACCGAGACGCGGGCGACCATTGAGGCGCTGAATGAAAAAGTAGGGCGCATAGGCGCGGTTGCCGATATGATCGGTGAGATCGCTGCAAAGACTAACCTCCTGGCGCTGAATGCCACCATCGAGGCCGCTCGCGCGGGCGATGCCGGCAAGGGCTTCGCCGTGGTCGCCTCCGAGGTGAAAGCACTTGCGACCCAGACGGCACGATCCACAGATGAGATCGCGCAACACATCGGTGAGGTACGCAGCGCCACAGGCGCCTCGGTTGCCGCAGTGACACGCATCGAGCAGACCATTGCCGAGATCAATGCCATTGCCGGTTCGATCGCTGCAGCTGTCGAGGAACAAGGCGCTGCGACGGCAGAGATTGCCCACAGCGTATCCGAGACCGCATCGGCCGCCAACGAAATGACCAGCCGCGTGACGGAGGTCACGGCTGAAGCCGAGCAGACCGGCAAGCATGCGACAGAAGTGCGGGACGATGCTGCCGGACTGAACATCGCAGTCAGCGAACTTCGCAAGTCAGTGGTTCGCGTCGTCCGCACGTCAACTGACGAGGTCAATCGCAGGCAGGCCCTTTGAAGCCCCTGTTATATCCAAGCGACGCGGTGAGTGTCCGAAGCCACTCCTTCGCAATCCCTCTGTCCTCCCCAGTGATCGAATGCCCGACCGGCAGCACATGATGGGTCACCAGCGCTCCGGCACGACCCAGCCGCTCAGCCAGTCGCATCCCATCGCCAGGTGCCCTCCGCCTGTCCTTTGCCCCGTCGATGATCAGCACCGGCGTCCCATCCAACCGGTGCGGCAGATCGTCGGAGAACGGGGAAAGCGGCCGGAACAGGATCGCCGCTGACAGCAGCCCAGGACGCGCCAGCAACAGGGCCGCGGCCATGATCGCCCCATTGGAGAACCCGATCGCTACGGGCCGTCCGGTCAGCCCGTATCCGGCGCAGGACGTTGCGATGAAGTCCGCCAGCACTGGTGCTCTGGCCGCGATGTCCGCCTCGTCCACCCGACGATCCGGAAAGCGATGAAAGAACGCATACCCCCCGTCGATGGCGACC
>Ga0310811_10005570_pt1 | contig 15967 bp, 17 predicted proteins | sample YCmetagenome_FD_207642 | JGI IMG/M metagenome (GOLD analysis project Ga0310811, IMG submission 207642) | Soil microbial communities from experimental microcosm in Duke University, North Carolina, United States - YC | ecosystem: Engineered > Artificial ecosystem > Soil microcosm > Unclassified ...
AAAGCAGGGCGAAATCTTGGCGCCTCAAGGAATGGTTGGCGGGGCGAAAAATCCTGTTATACGGGGGCCGGAAAGGGCCTGTAGCTCAGTTGGTTAGAGCTGACCGCTCATAACGGTTAGGTCGGGGGTTCGAATCCCTCCGGGCCCACCAAATTTTTCAATGCCTTGCGGAGTTTTTGAATTTGAATCTTTTCTCTTGCGACACGCAACCGATACGCTGAGGCCTGATTCCGAGTTTCGATAAATAGGAATCACCTCACGCATCTCTTGGCGGATCTGGCTTACGGTACCGCCTGACACCTTAGTAAGGCGTACGACCTCCCTGTGAGGCTTGCCTTCTAGAATAAGGCGGCGAACCTCCTCGCGCTTGGCATCGCCAACACCGCCCCTAGCCTTGTGTGGGATGGATTTCACCAGCGTATCGATATCAAGAACAGGTTGGTCGATGTTTGCGCGCTTGAGATGAGTGCGGATCTCGGCCATTACGCTCTCGATCGCCGCAACCGCCTCGGAACAATAGTCCGGCTCATAGGGTGCGTAAATTGAAGTGGTTGCATCCGAATCCTTTGGCAGATGGCCAAGGAAGATACTGATCTGCTCCTTTGGCACCTTGCGCTTGCGCATCTCCCGCGCCATCCCGTGGCGGATCGAATAGGGGGTAACCCGCTCGTCAAGACCGGCCTCTTTGACCAGCAACTCCCAAGCCGTAGTTATCGATTTGATAGGTGACAGGCCGTAAGCAACATAGCGTTGCGTCGGGCTGGTGACCGTCTGCAGCCAGGGTTTCAGGGTGGGAGTGACTGCAAGGATTGGGCGGTGCTTCTTGTTCTGTTTGCGGCCGGGCGGATTCAAATCAACGCAGTCATGCGTCTCATCATATTGTGCGCCCCTCAGTTCCAAAACCGCACTGGGACGCGCCAAGGTGTTGGCCGCGATCACCAAATAAGTCAGCACGTGCCGCGAGTTGGCGGCATCGAAGAGAAGCGCCATTTCCACTGGTCCAATCGGGCGTCCCATTGGTTCGCGCGAGCGCTTGTGCTCGGCTGTTTGAATTTCAAATATATGGGGAGCGGTAGTCAAATCCTGCCATTTTACGGCACGGTTCAAGGCCGCTCGGCCATCGGCCAATATCCGATCAATACCGCCATCGCCAATATCTTTCGCAGCTAGCCATTCACGGAACCGGCGCTGCTCACGGGGCGTGATATCGGAGACGAAACTGTCGCTCCAGTATTCATTCCAATATGCCAAGCCGTTCCAAGCCGTCGATGAACTGGGCAGCTTTTTTGCGTGCTCCTCCCAGTAGATGAGCAAAACGTGCGCGATTCGCACTTGATCCGGACTAGTTTTGGTTGAATTGCCGTTGGCGACAACCCAATTAGCGAGCGCGAGGCTGGCTTCCGCGAAATCCGCCGTGCCTAAACTGGCCCTGCGTGTTTGTCGGGTACGTTTGTCATACCATGTGCGGCACCAGGAATCCTCCGCGCCGGCCCGATCCGAACCTTTGCTAAGCCAATAGTTCCCGACTTGGCCAAGGCGAGGGGCTTTTGAGCGTCTCCGCATATTTCATCTCCATGATGGGGTCACCGCGATCGATTGGCACATGACGCGTGCCAAGAGCGCGACTGAACCTATGCTATGTCCTAACTTGTCGGCCAATAAGAAAAAGTCTACGTCGCATTATAGCGCAAATTCGGCGCGCAAAAGGCATATCTTCCGTGAACAACACGACGTATCCAGCTCGCTAATTACCCCTGCCAGGATTATCGCGCGGCAATGATAATTTCCGCCTGCGCCAGGCGCCTCAAAATTTTGCGGTGACGAACGATCGGCCACCAGTCGTACAGAAAAATCTCGATCGGTCGCCAGTTCGCGACCCATCCCAGGATGATCAGGCCTTCGTTAAGCAGGGGGCCGAACTCACCAGACCAGGGCGAGGCCAGAATAAGGCGGCCGCTGGTAATACAGGCGGTGAGCACCACTAGACCCACGCAAAGGGAATAGCGGCCGACGCGGAACAGCTCCTTCAGGTCTTTGGTCAGGGCGTCAGCTCGATAGCTGAAATATCGGCTGACCGCCTGGCCCAGTATCTGCGCAGGGTTTCCCGAGGCTTCGGAAGCCGGCATATGGACCAAGATGCGAATGGGAACCCTTCGCGGCAATTCGCGAGCCCATCCCACGATATAGTCCTCGGCCTCGCGGTCTAGGTCTTTCTCCCTGAAGGGCATCGGGTCGAGCGTGTCGAACAGCTGACCGACCTTGTCGACCTGCACTTCGATGACCGCGGGGTCCTGTCTCATCATCCAAGCATCCAAGGCCCCACGCGCCCTCTCTGCCATGATCAGGATCAAGTCCAATCGCCAACTGAAGTTTGAGGGCGATCAAAGCGTCCGCCCGTGTCGAGGTTTAGGAATGGCCTCAGAATCAGAAGGAGGCGCATATGATCCGGCAAATTCTGCTATCACTTCCCAGCTACCCCGACCGCTCCCCGACCCAGGTGCTGGAGGGAGCCGCGACCTTGGCCCAATTGCTCGGAGCATCGCTCACGGCCCAGATCCCGCAGCTGAGCGGCGATCCGAAAACCTGGCCCCCGATTATCGGTACCTTTCCGCTGGACTTCCCTCAGCTAATGAATGAGTCCGTCCTCCAGAGCGAACGCAACGCGGCTTCGCTGTCCGATGAGATTGCCAAGGCCTGTTCGGAGTTGCGGGTGCCACTGGACATTCGAAGATGTCTGGCAAACCTTATTGACTCGCCCGATCATCTGGTCGATCTCGCGCGCCTCCACGATCTCACCGTCGTGCCCTGCTCCGAAACAGACATGCTGGGCGGCACTGTCACGGAAGCTGTGATATTCGGCAGCGGGCGCCCCACCCTGCTGCTTCCTTCCAGTCACGGCAGAAAGCACTTGCAGTGGCTGGATAAGGTGGTGGTCGCTTGGGACTATAGCCGCGAGGCCGCTCGTGCCATGGCCGACGCCTTACCCATCCTGACCAGGGCAAAAAAAGTGCACATCCTTTCCGTGCTGGGCGAAAAGGGTATCCACACGACTTGTGTTCCTGGGGATCTGGAGCAGTACCTCGCAGCTCACCAGGTGAAATATGCCTTCGATCAGGTACTTCTCAAGGACGGCGAGATCGGCGGCTGCGTAATGTCCTATGCCCGGGAGGTCGATGCCGATCTGCTGGTAATGGGCGCGTATGGCCACTCCCGCTTCCGGGAATTCATTCTGGGAGGCGCGACCCGCAAGACCCTGTCTGATCCGCAATTGCCGGTTCTTGTCTCTCATTAATTGATTGAGGAAACCATCCCATGGCCAAGACAATTCTGGCTTCGCTTACCGGTCTCAACTCGGACCGCACAGTAGTGGAAGCCGCGATAGCGGCGGCACGGATCGAAGGCGGGCACGTCCAGTGCCTCCACACAAGGATCGACGCGGTGGAAACCGCGGCTCTGGTCAGGCTCACTTCGCCGCACGCCGATCTCCGCAACCTCCTGCAGCAGATTTCGGGACAGGAAGGGGAGCGGTCGCGCCATGCCCGGCAGGCTTTTGATGAGATCTCCAAGCGCCATGCGGTTGCCCTGCGCGATACGCCGGGCGACGGCGCTCTGGTATCAATGGTCTGGAAGGAAAATCGATCTTTTCTCAACGAAACGCTGGAAGAAGCGCGATATCACGATTTCACGGTCATGGCTCGCGACGAAGAGCTTTCGTCGGAGCGGATTGTCAGCGTCCTGATGCAGTCCGGGCGCCCGCTCCTGATCGCGCCGGCAAAGCCGGTCGAGGTTATAGGCAAGAAGGTTGCTATCGCCTGGAAGTCCACGGCAGAGGCTGCGCGGGCGCTGACGGGGGCATCCTTCATTCTGTCCCGCGCCGAGAAAGTGGTTATCTTGTCGGTATCGGAGGACAAGGCGGGCGACGACAGCGATCGATATTCCGCAGAGCATCTGGCGCGGCAACTGGCGTGGCAGGGTATCGAGGCGGAGGTCCGTATGAGCTATTCGCCGTCGGTTTCCACATCCAAGGCCCTACTGGATATGGCTTATGATAGCGATGCTGATCTCTTGGTGATGGGCGCTTACGGCCACAACCGGGTGCGGGAATTCATTTTCGGTGGCGTGACGCGAGATCTGCTCGCGGACAGTGCGCTTCCCCTTTTCATGGTTCGATAGTCTTCGGGTACAACTGGCTGAGCCAGGAAAGAGGGACACCATGCGACGCTTGCATCGGGAACGCCATCTTGTGCGTCGTATTGGATGGCTTCGGGCAGCCGTTCTGGGCGCAAATGACGGCATTGTCTCTACGGCCAGCCTAATCGTCGGTGTTGCGGCTGCGGCCGCAACCAAGGGCGACGTTCTGCTGGCGGGAACGGCAGGGCTAGTGGCGGGCGCCATGTCCATGGCTGCGGGCGAATATGTTTCGGTCAGTTCGCAGTCGGATACTGAGAGGGCCGACTTGGCGCGGGAGACTGCCGAGCTGCATGCAAATCCTGCCGCTGAGGAGGACGAATTGGCTGCGATCTATGTCAAGCGCGGCCTGGACCGCGAATTGGCCCGGCGGGTGGCGCGCGAATTGATGACCAAGGATGCCTTGACCGCCCATGCGCGGGACGAACTTGGAATCTCGGAAATCACTAAGGCGCGCCCAATACAGGCGGCCATCACGTCCGCCCTCACTTTCTCGGCTGGCGCAGCGATGCCGCTGATGGCGGTGCTAGTGAGCCCAACCCACTATGTGGTGACCTGTGTTGCGGTATCCTCGCTGCTTTACCTGGCGCTTCTTGGCGCTATCGGCGCCCGGGCGGGCGGCGCTGCCATTATAAAAGCCACGATTCGCGTGACTTTCTGGGGCGCGTTCGCGATGGCGGTGACGGCCGGGATCGGCCTTCTGATTGGAAAAGCTGTATAACGCCCCGTTATTTGCGCAGGCTCAGGATATAGGCCGATACTTGGCGAATCTCGTCACGGGTCAGATTAAGATCCGGCATTCTTTCGTGCGCCGTGCTGAGCCATACCGGAAGCGTGGTGAGGGTTAGCCCCTTCTGGTTAGCAATCCACGAAAAGGATGGCACGCGATCCGTTCGTACTACCGGACCGAGCGTGTCCACCACATGGCAATTGGCGCACAGGGTATGCGCAATCTGATCGCCTTGCATCACATCGAAAGCCGGTTGGCCGTTAGATGCGATTCCATCTGCCTTGGCCAGCGGAAATGCCACCACGGTCGCGAGCATCGCGACTGTTGACCAGATAAGTATTCGACGCTCCGTCTGGCACATGACCGCTTCCTTTGAAAGGAGCATGCGCAGTCCAAAGCTCTGCTGCCTTGATTTCAATCAACCTTGTTTTTCAGGCCCAAGAGGCCGGAGTTGCGATCGGAAAAATCGATCAGGATAGGATTACCGACTGACCGTGATCAGGCACTACGCAATTCCAGTGCAGCTCTTCATCCAACGTGTGTCTGAGCGTATCGGAGCTTTGCGGCTCGCCATGTACGACGAAAGTGGTTCGCGGGACAGTCTTGAACCCCCCTGCCCAGCGCCGCAGTTCGTCTTGATCGGCATGGGCTGACAGCATTGATAGATTGTGGACTTTTGCGCGGACCGGCACATAACCACCATACATCTTGATCCGATCGGCGCCGGCGACCATGGCGGCGCCGCGCGTACCGCCGGCCTGAAAGCCAGCGAACAAAATAACATTCTTTGGGTCGGGCGCGTAATGCTCCAGATGATGCAACACACGGCCGCCTGTCGCCATACCGCTGGCTGAGACAATGACCTTTGCGATGGGATTGGCGGTCAGGTCTTTCGATTCTTGGCTAGTACGAACATAATGGATGCCGCCGTCGAGTACCTGGAGTTGATTTGGGTTCAGCCTGTGGTCATCGCCATGGCGTCGGAAGATGTCGGTTGCGTCTACCGCCATGGGACTGTCGAGAAACACGGGCAGCAGGCGGGGCAGACGTCCTGCGGCCTTCAATTTTGAAATGTGAAAAAGCAGCGTCTGGGTACGGCCGACAGCGAACGCGGGTATAATAACCGTACCCCCTCGATGCGCGGTTGCACCGATGATTTCGGCTAGGACATCCTCCGGATCAGCACGATCATGGCGGCGGTCGCCGTAAGTCGATTCCATCACGAGATAGTCGGTTCGTTCGGGTGTTACGGGATCGACCATCAGGGGATCACCGTAGCGGCCGATATCACCAGAAAAGGCAATTGTCGTTCCGTCCCATTCGATCAGCGCGGTGGCAGCACCGAGAATGTGGCCAGCGCGCAGAAATCGGAGCGTCGCTCCGCCGGGCAGCGAAATCGATTGGTCGAAGGCACAGGACTGCAGGAATTTCAGGGATTGCCGCGCGTCATCCTCTGTGTAGAGCGGCAATGCCGGGTTGTGCTTTGAAAACCGGTGACGGTTGGCGAAATCGGCATCCTGCTCCTGCAGGTGCCCTGAGTCCGGCAGCAGGATGCCGCAAAGATCTGCGGTGGCGCTCGTACAGATGATTGGGCCGCGAAAGCCATTCTTGACCAGCGGGGGGAGATAGCCGGAATGATCAAGATGGGCGTGGGTCAGCACGACCGCCGCGACGTCCCCCGGCGCAAAGGGCGCCGGTGCCCAGTTTCGCAGACGCAATGCCTTGTAGCCCTGGAACAAGCCACAATCGATCAGGATGCGGTGTGTGCCATTGTCGAGAAGATATTTTGAGCCGGTGACCGTTCCGGCACCCCCTAGGAATGAAAGCTTGAGTGCCATGAGTGCCCCATACGCGAATACCTCAAAACATCAGTTTTCACCGCCTCCGACCTTGATCCGGCGCAAGGCGGGGGCACCGCTCAGGTCCCATCCTGCCGCTAGGCCAACTCTGGCCGGCGATCAGCGAAGGAGAGCCATATGACGGACCTGAATCTACGTCAGGATATAATCGATGAGTTGGATTTCGAGCCGCGGGTGAATTCCGCGCAAATCGGCGTGTCCGTAAAGGATGGCGTGGTGACCCTCAGTGGTCATGTCGGCAGCTACGCCGAGAAGCTGGCTGCGGAAAAGGCCGTCAAGCGCGTCAAGGGTGTGAAGGCCATTGCCGAGGAAATCAAAGTGCGCTTCCCGGAGGACAAGAAGACCGCAGACGACGAGATCGCGTCCCGGGCCGTGAGCCTGCTGCGCTGGAGCGCTGTCGTCCCTGGCGACAGTGTCATGGTGAAAGTGCAGGACGGCTGGGTAAGCCTCAGTGGCCAAGTCAATTGGCAATTCCAGCGTTCTGCCGCCGAAGCCGAAATCCGCCGCTTGTCGGGCGTGGTCGGTGTGGTCAACAGTATTGCCATCAAGCCGCGGGTTCAACCGGTTGACGTTAAACACAAGATCGAAGCCGCGCTCAGGCGCAATGCCGAAATCGATGCCCAGGGTATCCAGGTCTCCGTGGAAGACGGCGGTCGCGTCTACCTGGATGGCTATGTCCATGACTGGCGCGAGCGTGAAGCAGCCGAGCACGCAGCCTGGATGGCACCAGGCGTGGTGCGGGTGGACGACCGGCTACGCATTTCCTGATCAAGGGCGGGAGCGGGGGATAATCTCCGCTCCCGCTTCGATCCGCCGTTAAAGATTGTGGACGTTAGGGCACGGTGTCGCGACAACACTGATGCTGGTATATGGGAAGCGCAAAAACCCGCTTGCCGTCTTCGCGGTTGACCTCGATAACGTTTCCGATCGCCATAGCACCATCGCGCGGATGCTCGTGTTTCAATTCCAGCGCGCGTTGAACCGCTACTTGCTGAACGACCTCAACGGTCTCAAGTTCTTTACCCTCATTGTCGGGAATGAGGCGACCGTCCATGAAAACGTCAAAAAAATAGCGCATGAACGTTCCCCTGAAGCGTCCAGGTATTTGAGCCCAGGAATGCCAGTTGTGCCTTGATCCGGATCAACTGGCACGTGCAGCCGGATTGCGAAGCTATATCGCGCCGAAAAAAACCGCAGTTCCCGCGCCGAAGGCCAGCAACGCCAGTGCGCTCAAGGCAAGTCCCAGGCGTACGCCGCCGAAAGCTATTGCCAATACGGACTTTGCGAGTCCATTGGCAGCGCCGGCGATCAGAATGGTGGAGACGGCCACCGCCGGTGTGATCCCCGCGCCAGCAAGCCGCGCCATGGAAAGGGTTATCGGATCTACGTCCAGCAGGCCTGAGAGACCGCCTAGCGCGAAGAGCCCGGATGGGCCGGATGAGAAAAGCTTAGCGAGCAGCATGATCGTCACCAACAGCACCGTGAATCGCAACATCAGGGACAATTCGAAGGGATCCTGCAGGGTCAGGCCCTGCGCGCCCGCCTTCCCGGCAGCGCGATAGGCCAAGGCAGCAGGGATCATCAGTACAATCGATGCTGCTCCGATCGGCGCGGCGAGCGGCACCAAGAGGGCGGGTGCGATCACGACCGCTATTGCCGTCATGCGAAGGAGTGAGACGATCCACGCCGCCAGGATCGCCGCCATTACTTCCGAGCGTGCGACTGGGTTGCGCTTGACCAAACGCGCAAAGGTCCAGGTCACGGTGGTTGAAGTGGCGAGGCCACCGGCGATGGCGGCGAAAAGCAGGCCGCGGCGTTCGCCAGCAATTCGCACAGCGATATAGCCGACATAAGAGACCGCACCGACCAGGACGGTCATCAACCAGATCTGGTGCGGATTGAGAGCATTCCAAGGATCGACTGTCCGGTCGGGCAGGGCGGGCAGCAGTACAACTGTCATCGTCAGCAGCACAAGTGCGGCGCGCAGTTCCGTCCATTTCAGATGCCGCAGAAAAGAATGCATCACCCGGCGCTCGGCTAGAATGGCGGCGACCACTACGCCGCCTGCCGCCGCCACGGCCATGCTGCCCCGCGCCGCGTAGGCGCCCAAGGCAAAGGTCGTAAGGCCCGCGATAAATCCCGTGGCGGAGAAATTCTTTGCCGCGCGCGCACGTCGCCACTCGAAAAGACCAAAGGGGATGGCAAAGCCGGTCAGACATAAGCCCAGTGTGACCGTACCTGGCAACAGGCCACAAATGCCGCCAAGCCCGCCAATCAGAGTGAAGGTGCGGATACCTGCGACGCGACTGCCCTCCTTGGCCTCGCGAGCCTGCCAACCGCGTTCGATCCCGATCAGAAGTCCGATCGCTATCGCGAGCCCGGCCCTTTGTAGGATCTCGATGTCGTTCATTCTGGTCTCGAGGATTACGGGAAGCCAAAGCCGATCATATACATCAGCCCCAGTAATACCCCGGCAACGACCACGAGAACGCAAAGAAATGCGGGGAAGCGTTCTTTGGTGGCGAGGTTGATTCCGCGGGCGGAGAACAATTCAATTGTCCTGCTTCGGCCAACGTTTACCGCGTCCGCCATGCACGGCAGCCCCAGCAACCAGTATGGCCGCGATGGCAAAAAACAACAGGATTACATCGCTTCTCATGAATGCCTCCTAAGGATGAATGAGGGCGCCATGGCCTGCACCGGATGGCGGTGCCGGTTCGGGCGGTGCCGAGATCTTTCCGATCCAGGTGATCAGAAGGGGCTTGCGGGGAACGGGCGGCGGGGTAGCCTTAGGATGACCGACGATGATCGGCGCCACCACGCGGCTTTGCCGGGGTAGTCCCAGGGCATTGTGACCTTCCTCGGTATTGAGCCAGCCTTGAGCGAAGCCAATCCAGCAACTGCCCAGCTTCTGCTCCAGTCCCGCGAGCATCAGATTTTGCGCTGCAAGCGCGCAATCTTCCGCGTTCCATTGCCCATCACCCGGAGCCGAAATGACGATTAATGCGGGTGCGTGATAAAAAATGTGGAAGAGGGGGTCGGCCAGGAGATCGCGAAAATGACCGGGCCGGGGCATCGTGGCGAGATCTTTCAGCATCCATTCCTTGGAATGCCGGGAAATTTCGTCCAGCAACGCAGTGTCGGTAACGACCGTGAAATGCCAGGGTTGTTCGTTCATAGCGCTGGGCGCCCAGCTGGCCGCCGAAATCAGTTCTCGCAATGCGACCGCGGAGACTGACTCTTGGGTGTAGTCTCTGACTGCGCGGCGTTGTCGAATGGCTGCTCGAAGCTCCACGTCTAGCTCCCGGGATTACGCGCTGCGGCAATGTTCGCTGCTGGACAGAAAACGGCACTAACCGCCAAGCCGCTGCTGATCGTGAGGTGCTTGATATCAAGTTGGGTTGCCCTGCGAGGCCGTTTCATTTGCGGACCCTACGAGCCCTACGCGCCCTGCGGGATTCATCCCACGATGCCCAACCCAGCACGCCGCCAAACAATGAAAATGCGCCGATAACCAAGACAAGAATTTCACACCTGGCTGCACGGTTCGCGTTGATTTCGATCAAGCGAGCGGATTGCGCCTGATCAAGGCGGGAGTGTTCTTTTTCCTCCCTCATGGACAACAAGAGGAGCCGCCATGAGGAATTTCCAACTGTTGCCGATGCTGTTCGCAGCGCTGTGGATGTCCAGCCCGGTGGCGGCGCGCCCGACCGCGGTATCGTTGCCGCCAAAACAGGACAAGGCGCCTACACCATTGCTGGGAGACCGACAGCAGGGAGAAAAAACCGGAACCCTATTCCTCGCGTTCTGCTTAGATCAGCTGACCCGTGGCAATCTGGCGCGCGCCGAGGAGGCCTGCGGCCAGGCGCTGAACTTCAACCCGCACGACGCTGACGCCTACAAATTGCGTGGCTATGCCTACCTGTTGGAGCATCGCTTCGAGCGCGCGATGTCTGACTTTCGCGCGGCGTTGCGATTGAAGCCCAGCGACGACGAAGATCTGGCGGGTTACAGCCAAAGCCTAAGCGGCTTGGGACAATATGCGGCGGCGGCCGCGCAATTCCGCAAGGCGCTGGCCGTGTCGCCGCAGAAGGCAGCGTATTGGAACGGCTTGTGCTGGGCACAGGCGGCCTCAGGACGGCAGTTGAGCCAGGCGCTAACGGCTTGCAACCGGGCGCTGGCAATCGAACCGGGCGCGCCCGGCGCACTGAACAGCCGGGGCTTGGTTTACTTGCGCATGAAACGCTTCAGCTTCGCGATTGCGGATTATTCCGTCTCGCTGCGGGCACGTCCGCAGCAGGCATCGGCCTGGTTTGGCAGAGGCCTGGCCCGTTTGTCGGCGGCCGAGATCGCGGGTGCCGAAGACATCACGGACGCGCGGCGACGCGACAATGCGATCGACACCATGTTTATCGCGATGGGGGTCCTGCCTGCGCGGTGCGATCAACCCGGCAAGTCCAAGTGTCCACCTGGCTTTCCGCCAATCGTCGAGAAAGCGCTCGGCGCATATATGGCGGTCTCCTATCAATACGATCCGGGCCAAGAGTTGGCGGCAGGTGTCCTGAAGGATGCTGCAGAGCTACACGCACGGATTCCCGCTAGATAACTTCCCAGACGAATCGGTGAAGACGGCCGCCCCCCCAAAATAAACGTCCCCGGTCGCGCGGACCGGGGACGTCTCGGGCTCGCCTCGGGGGGATGGGGGTCAGGCGGCCAAATCTTCCAGTATGTCGGTGTTGAGAATTTTTACCTGGCGGGCGCAGGGCAGGGCAATGACGCCGTCGCGCTCGAATTGGGTAAGGCTGCGGGAGACTGTCTCAATCGTCAGGCCCAGATAGTCGGCGATGTCTTGGCGGGTCATGGCGAGGTGCAGGACGCGCTTGTCGGCGGAATGCTTGGCCCAATCCAGGAGGAAGGAAGCGACCTTCTCCGCGGCGCCACGGCGGCCCAGAAGCAGAGAGTGACCTTGTGCCTGTGCCAGATTCTGCATGGCGTATTGGAACAGCTGATGGCTGACCGTCTGGTCCTTCTGGGCGAGCGTCTGAACGCTCTGGCGGCGATATGAGATCAGAGTGCAGTCGCTAACTGCTTCGGCCGACATCAGCCGTTCCTCGCCCAACTCGAAGCCGAAGAGGGTGCCGGCGACATGAAAGGCTTCGATCTGGCGGCGGCCGTCGCTTAGAAACTTGCAGGCCCGAACCACCCCGGAGACCACCTTGTAGAAGACATCGGTGTCTTCGCCCTCGGCAAAGATTTCGCGACCCTGCGCGACATGGATCACCGTGCCAGTGGCACGAAGGGGTTCCGGGGCATCCTGACCGGCCATCCAGGCGGTCCGAGCCTTGACGGCTGCGGCAGAAGAGGAGGGAAGGGTGCTTATTGCCATTTGTGCCGTCATCGCTGTCTCCTGAAGCGGGTTTACCTCTCGTTTCTAGCGACCGGCTTGGGGTAGAAAAATTCGGTTTGAACCCTAGGGACTCTACGTAGTCAGGGGCTGATAATGACCTTCAGGGCGCGGGTTTCCGCCGCTTTTCCAAAGGTTTCGTAAGCGTCCAGGATGCGTTCCAGCGCAAACCGATGGGTGATTAGGGAGCTGGCATCCACTTTTTTGGACATCACCGCCTTCAGCAGGGTCGGGGTGCTGACCGTATCGACTAGGCGGGTAGTGATCGTGATATTGTGAGACCATAACCGTTCCAGATGCAGGTCGGCCTTGTGGCCGTGAACGCCCACATTGGCGATGGTTCCGCCCGGCGCCACCAGCGATTGGCAAAGCTCGAACGTGGCGGGAATGCCCACGGCCTCGACTACTGTGTCTACGCCGACGCCAGTTAGCGCCATAACTTTTGCCACGGCGTCTTCCTTAGCGCTGTTGATCGTGTCCGTTGCGCCAAACCGCCGGGCCACGTCCAGCCGGTTGTCATCCAGGTCGATCATGATGGTCCTGGAAGGCGAGTAGAACTGGGCGGTCAGCAGGGTCGCAAGCCCGATGGGACCGGCGCCAACGATCGCCACCGTCGCGCCCGGCTCAATCCTGCCGTTGAGCACACCGCACTCAAAGCCGGTTGGCAGAATATCGCTCAGCATGACCAGTGCTTCTTCGTCCGCGCCGGCAGGTAGGTGGTAAAGGCTGGTATCAGCATGAGGGATGCGGACGAACTCAGCTTGGGTGCCGTCGATCGTGTTGCCCAGAATCCAGCCGCCGCTGCGGCAGTGGGAATACATGCCGCGCCGGCAATAATCGCACTTGCCGCAGGAGGATATGCATGAGATCAGGACATGATCGCCAGGTTTAAAGGACGTACAGCTGGAACCTACGCTGTCCACGATGCCGACACCCTCATGGCCGAGGATGCGTCCGGGGACGCAGGTCGGGACATCGCCTTTCAGGATGTGCAGGTCCGTGCCGCAGATCGTGGTCTTGGTGATCTTGACGATGGCGTCGTCCCCCGCCTGCAGGACAGGTTTGGGTCGTTCCTCCAAGGCCTTAAAACCCGGGCCGCGATAAACCAGTGCTTTCATGGGGCAAATCCGTATTAAATCCGGATGCACCATGGCGAACAACCGTGCGGGTCGCCTTGACCCCGATCAAGCCGTCTGGCGGTTCTTCCGGCTCGCGGTTAGGCTGAACGGACATGACAGTCGCATCCGATATTTCCGCGCCAACCCTGCCAGAAACAAATGCCGCACTAGGTGCGGCAGGCGTGGGGACCTGGCGTTGGCAGTTGGCTGAACCGCGTGTGGGGCTCTCCACCCAGGCGAGCGCGCTTATTGCCGCGACCGCGACGGAGCTGTCTCAGGATCAATTCCTTGCACTGATCCATCCGGATGACCGGAAGGCAATGGAGCAGGGGTTGCAGGACCGCCTGTATGCAGGAAAGCTGCTTGACCTTGACTTTCGTATTGTCGCCGATGGCCAGTGGCGTCGAATGCGCGGCCAGGTAACCGCAAATCCAGTTGTAGCTGACGGTATTATTCTGGACATTGGAGCGCGTCGTTCGAGCCAACTGACAAACTCACGGCTCGCCGCCATCGTGTCCTCGTCGGACGATGCCATTATCGGAAAGACTCTGGACGGAATTATCACCGACTGGAACAGAAGCGCAGAGATCATCTTTGGTTACCGCGCCGAGGAAATGATTGGCAAGTCCATCGCGCTTCTTTTGCCCGCCGGTAAGGAAAATGAAGAGGAGGAAATTCTTGCTCGAGTGCGCAAGGGGGAAAAGGTAGACCATTTTGAAACCCATCGCCGTCGCAAGGATGGCACCGTCATCGATGTTTCCGTCACCGTATCTCCGGTCTGGGACGACAACGGAACGCTGATCGGGGCCTCGAAAGTGGCGCGCGACGTCACGGCGGCGCGCGCAGCACAGGCTTCATTGCGCGAGCGTGAAGCCCATCTTCAGTCCGTTCTGGACACAGTGCCTGACGCCATGGTGGTGATCGATACGCGTGGTATCATGCAGTCCTTCAGCACCACCGCCGAGAGATTGTTTGGTTACCGCGCAAGCGAAGCGGTGGGGCAGAATGTGAGCATCCTAATGCCTCAACCCTATCGTGGCCATCATGACGTATATCTGTCGCGTTATATGGCTACTGGCGAACGCCGAATTATCGGCGTAGGGCGGCTTGTCGTGGGACAGCGAAAAGACGGTTCGACTTTTCCGATGGAACTCGCGGTGGGCGAGATGCGCTCCGGCGATCGGCGCTTCTTTACGGGTTTCGTTCGGGATCTGACCGAGCGACAACAGACCCAGCAGCGGCTACAGGATCTCCAGTCCGAACTGATTTTCATGTCCCGCTTCACTGCGTTGGGCGAAATGGCTTCAACTCTGGCTCATGAGCTCAACCAGCCTCTGACCGCGGCCACGAGCTTTCTCAATGGTGCGCGCAAGTTTTTGGACAGCGGCAAGCCAAGTGATATCCCCACGGCCCGTGACGGAATCGAAAGCGCCGCGGAACAAATGTTGCGGGCTGGGCAGATCATCAAGCGGCTGCGGGAATTCGTGGCGCGCGGCGAAACCGACCGCCAGCCCGAAAACTTGGTAAAGTTGATTGAGGAAGCCAGCGCCCTGGCACTGGTTGGCGCCAAGGAAACTGGCACCCAAGTGTCGTTTTCGTTTGATCCTGCCATCGGATTTGTTTTGGTAGACCGCATCCAGATTCAACAGGTAATCCTCAACCTTGTACGCAATGCTATCGAAGCGATGCAGGAAGTCGAACGGCGCGAGTTGGAAGTCTCAACCCGCTGGATAGACCTGGAAACGGTGGAAATCGCGGTGAGGGACACCGGGCCAGGTATTGCCCCTGAGGTAGCCGAGAACCTTTTTCAACCGTTCATGACCACCAAGCCTCAGGGCATGGGTGTTGGCTTATCCATTTCACGCACAATTGTTGAAGCGCACGGTGGCCGGCTTTGGGCCGAACCCAACCCAGGCGGCGGCACAATTTTTCACCTTACTCTGAAAAGTGTTGAAGGAGAGGGAGTGAATGATGCCTCCTAGCGGTCTCGTCCATCTGATTGACGACGACGAAGGCGTCCGCCGGGCACTCACCTATTTATTGGGCGCGTCCGGACTTGCGGTGAAGGTCTACGAATCCGCTTCTGCCTTCCTTGAAAAATGCGAGGACTTTCAGTCTGGATGTGTGGTCAGCGATGTGCGCATGCCCGGGATTGACGGGGTGGAGCTATTGCGACAGCTCCAGCAAAAGCGTGCACGGATGCCGGTTGTCATTATGACGGGGCACGCGGACGTGCCGCTGGCGGTGGCGGCGATGAAGGGGGGCGCCGTGGACTTTATCGAAAAGCCTTTCCCGGATGATGTATTGCTGGCGGCAATCCAATCAGCGTTTGAACGCGACAGGAATATGGGTCGCCCCGCTGCCGAGGTCGCACAAATCCAGACACGACTGGGGTCGCTTACGGTTCGCGAGAAAGAAGTTCTGGACGGCCTTCTGGCGGGCTTCCCCAACAAGACAATCGCCTATGATTTGGGCCTCAGTCCTCGCACCGTTGAAGTTCACCGGGCCAACGTGATGACGAAAATGGTGGCATCCAGCTTGCCCGAGTTGGTGCGGATGGTGCTGGCAGCCGGCAATTCCTGAACGTCATATCCAGGATGGAGGACTTGGCGCTACGTCGCTGACGTCGGAGCTTGCACTTTGCGTTTGCGCTGGATCAACGCGCGAC
>Ga0310811_10005571_pt1 | contig 15965 bp, 14 predicted proteins | sample YCmetagenome_FD_207642 | JGI IMG/M metagenome (GOLD analysis project Ga0310811, IMG submission 207642) | Soil microbial communities from experimental microcosm in Duke University, North Carolina, United States - YC | ecosystem: Engineered > Artificial ecosystem > Soil microcosm > Unclassified ...
TGTATCCGACCAAAAACTGGCTCATAGGCATAAGCCTGAGGTTTAGTTCATTTGTTCGTTGCGCTACTTCGATAACGTCTTCGACGGATATTTGGCCGCGCTTAATGTCCAGACCATCTAAGGTTTTGTTTTTTGCACGAATTAGGACAGCGCCGATTGACAGCGGGGCAGTATCACTAAACTTCTCCCACAATGAGTGAACTATTGCATGTCGATCTAACGCAACAGATTCCATCTTTTCCAAAAAGTGAAGCGCGCTCATTTTGAACATGGATAGATCGGGGACGATATCAAATGTCTTGCGCCACATCGCGGCCCGCGCCTTCCAGTCCATCGGGAGCTTTGTCCCAAATGCAGAAGGTGCAATTGTCATCATCGTAAGTAGGGTGGCAACAAAGTGACCTTCTAGCCGCCCCCAAGCGACAATCATAATGCCAATTGCTCGGTAAAACTCATCCGCCCCTTTCGGGTCATCCGGTGATGGCGTATGTTCAACTGTAAGACGAAACAGAAACGGTTCAGCAGGAATTTCGTCTGACATAGAAAATACCAATCAAACAGGCGATCAATGCAGCGACTAAGAGGCTCAGCGCCGGTTTGAAGCCGCACTTCAGGCGGCCGTACACACAAAGCCCAAGCCCCTCAAGAGCATGACTCCGAAGGTGTTCCGGCGCAATCGAAGAAGCGACGAAAGCGTTTGGCCGATAGGTCTGATATGCCCCTTGAAACAACCAAATTCGACGTTCTCGATCACCTCAATACAGTCGAGGAGCAGATCGCGTATCTCGAAGCGGCTCTTGACCAGGACGATCCGTCTTTTATCGCGACCGCGCTCGGCGATGTGGCCAAAGCGCGCGGCGTAAGCAAATTCGCTGCGGAGACCGGCTTGAGCCGTGAGGCGATCTACAAGGCTTTCCGTCCGGGCGGAAATCCGACGATCGGAACAGTCAACAAGGCACTCGGTCCTCTCGGCCTAAAACTGAAATTGGCCCCTGCGAGGGCCGCGTAACGAAAACTCCGCGTGGCGCTCTCAGTGCGGCGGTTGCGCTGGATGACCTGCTTCGCGCCTGATAACCCGCGCATCCATCACCCTCGCATCACACTTGTCCCGGATGCTGCGCAACATCTCATGTTGCGCTGCTGATCCGGGACCCATACGCGAGCAACAGCTTCAAGGCGGAAGTACACTATTTTCCCAATTGTAGCGGAAGTCAGGTTTACGCTTGGGCGGACAGTCGCGCGATATGCCGTTAAAGAAAATTGGTCCGCTTCTGACCAAACGCGCCAGACTTTTGGCAACCTGGATTTCGTTGTCAGAGCGGCTGTCTGACTTCAGCGGGGTTGCACCGATCAGGGCAACTCGGAGATCATCTTCAGGTATTCGGCCTCCGGCCATGCACGGGCGGTGCGGGTGCGCACATTGCCGAGCGAACCGATCGCCATCGCAAATTTTGCAATATTGTCGCCGCTTGCCGTATCAAGGAAAGCGACAAGATCGCTGTCGCCGGTTGTCAGGTAAAGATTCTTGATCTCGATATTTAATTTTTTGGCAAGTTCGCGAGCGGCTTGCGCGCGCTTTGGCGCGTCCTTGATATTGCGGATGCCTTGATCGGTCCAATTGAGCGAGAGCATGAAGGTCGGCATAGCGTCCTCCTTGGCTGTTGTCGCCGCAATACGGAAAGCAGCGCACGCGCGGAGTGTGGGCGTTGCACCCGCGATCACGCCGATATCGATTTCCAGATTGAGCTTGTATCTACCGCGACACCAAGGCCGCCAATTCATGCTTGCGCGACTTCGGCAGCCGACATTTTTACGGTAGTTTTTAGCCAAGCCAATCTGCTCGACCGTGCGCGAAGATGCTATCCGATTTCCAGACTGATGTCGATGTCCGAAAAAGACCGGACCGTGTCGCGCCCGGGACAAGCGAGAAACAAATTCTGCGCTGCACCGCGCGCTGGACAAGCTGCGGGCGGCGGCGCGCGGTGATCCGCAGCCAACACAGCCGGGCGCATTCAACGACGTACCGGATATCGGCCGCGCCCAATACATGCTATCGTTGAAAAATATCGCGTCCGTTCAAGAGCTCGCACTGAGATTCTGAAAATTAGTTCGCTGACAATTGGTTCGCTGAAAATGACTCACTGCGAAATGATTCCCTGAAAATCGATTGGGAGGACGACATGGCCAATGTGAAGTGGACGATAAAGGGCCGCGAGTTCATCAACTGCAACTGCGCCTATGGATGCCCCTGCCAGTTCAACGCCCTGCCGACGCACGGATCGTGCGAAGCCGTGGGTGGCTTCCAGATCGACGAAGGTCATCATGACGGCACGCGCCTGGACGGCCTGAAATTTGTCGGCATTTTCCGTTGGCCCGGCCCGATCCATGAAGGACGCGGCGAAGCGGCGGTGGTCGTCGACGAGCGCGCCACGCCGGAGCAGCGTAATGCCCTGCTGCGCATCGTCACCGGGCAGGACACCGAACCGGGCGCGACGGTGTTTCAGGTCTTTTCCACCACCTTCGAAAAACTGCACGAGCCGATTTTCGCACCGATTGAATTCGACGTCGATGTCGATGCGCGCCGCGCGCGGCTCGTGGTGCCCGGCATTACCAAGGGGCGCGGCGAGCCGATCGTCAATCCGGTGACCGGCAAGGAACACCGGGTCCGCATCGATCTGCCCAACGGCTTCGAATACACCGTATCCGAAAGCGGGCGCGGCTGGACCGAATCCTCCGGCGGACCGATCAAGATGGCGCTCAGCGATACGTACGGGCAATTCGCCAACCTGCATCTGTCGCAAAACGGCGTCGTGCGCTGACGTCATTCGAATAAACGATAGGCTGATCATGAGCGAAGGCGCGCTCGAAACGGTCTTGCGCCGCGACCGCGCGGTCGTGATCGCCGCGCTTGTCATGCTCACAGTGCTGGCCTGGGGTTATACCGCGTGGCTCGCCAACAGCATTTCCCGCATGTCCGCGTCCGCCATGATACCATCCACCATGTCCGCGCCCACCATGCCGATGGACGGCATGTCTATGGGCGCCGCCTCGCAAGCGATGCCGTCCGACACAGCATCGATAGGCATGGGCACGATGCTGGCGCCAACATTCGCGCCGTGGACCGCGCCGCATGTCGCGTTCATGGTCGCGATGTGGGCCGTCATGATGGTCGGCATGATGCTGCCATCCGCCGCGCCCGTAATCCTGATTTACGCGCGTGTCGGGCGGCAGGCAGCGGCACAGCACAAACCGTTCGCTGCGACAGGTTTCTTCGCCGGTGGATATCTGCTCGCCTGGGCCGTGTTTTCGTTGTTCGCGACGGCGGCCCAATGGCTGCTCGAACGCGTCGCCCTGCTGACGCCGATGATGACGACGACAAGCGCGCTGTTCGGCGGGCTCGTGTTGATCGCCGCGGGACTGTTTCAATGGACGCCGCTAAAGGACTCTTGCCTGAAACATTGCCAGGCGCCGCTCACCTTCATCCAGCATCACGGCGGCTTCCGGCGCGATCCTCTCGGCGCGCTCGCCATCGGCTTCCGGCACGGACTCTACTGCGTGGGCTGCTGCTGGGCCTTGATGGCGCTTCTCTTCGTCGGCGGCGTCATGAACAGTCTCTGGATCGCGATGCTGGCGCTGTTCGTGCTTTTGGAAAAGCTCGTTCCCAGCGGACGCATCATCTCACGCATCGCCGGCGTCGGTTTGATGGCCTGGGGCGCATGGCTGCTGACAGCGGCGCTGCACTGACAGATCCGCATCCCTTCCGCTCGCGCCATCGATAAAGAAAAAGGCCGCCGCGTTGTGCGCGACGGCCTTTGCTGTTTCGCGCGCCGTGACGGCGCGATCCGTCGGCATCAGCCGCTGGGAACGTAGGCCTTCCAGAACGGCAGGTAATCGCCGAGCACGGTGGCCGGCCACGGCACGGTGAGAAGCTGGTCGAACACGACATAGACCAGCAACGTAATGCCGATCGCCATTGGAAGCACCAGCCGCCACTTCTCCGGCCCCTCGGTGCGCATGAACAGGATGACGAAGATCGGCACTGTCGGGATCAGTCCGATCACCGACATCGAGATCATGAAGCCGATCAGCCATCCAAAGAACATGGTGCCGCGCTTGGCGATCGCGCCGGTCGTCATCGAGTCGATGCTCGATGCGATATCCATGTGGATCTTCTCGCTCTTGACACCGGCGGCCGCCATTTCCGCTTCGCGGGCCGCATGGACCTCCGACTTGAGAAGATCGTTGAGCAGCGACAGCGAACAGAAGATCAGCGCGGCCGTGCCGACGATGGTCGGAACGATCGCAGCCTTCCACGGCCAATCGAACGTCTCTTTCATCATCACGAGCACGACGACCAGCATCACGGCCGGGAACAACTGATACCAGTTGAACTTCGGCATGTGCAGATCGAACAGCATGCGCTTGACGCCGCCGTGATCCTTCATGTCCTGAAGGAACGGCCGCAGCAGGCTGATCGCCGCCATCAGGAACAGGATGATGACGACGGGACGCAGCATCCACAGGGTGCCGTAGCGTTCGATCGAGATGAACAGATAACGCTCGAGGATGTTGCCGAGGATGTAGCCCAGCACCAAAGGCGGCCGCGGCCATTTGAAGTGTTTTGCGATCCAGGCGAACACGCCGAAGCAGAGCAGTGAATACAGATCGCCCCAGTCGCGCTGGCCCTCGAAGGCGCCGATATAGATCAGCGACAGGATCATCGGCAGGATCAGCGTGTAACGCAGGCTGGCGAGTTTTGCGAACTGGCTCGAGAACAGGAAGCAAAGCCCCGAGCCGAGAACGTTGGCTACTGCAATCGACCACACCATCGCGTAGGTGATGTCGAGGTTTTTCGTCAGCATGTCCGGCCCGGGGACGAGGCCATGCATCAGGAATGCGCCGAGCAGGATCGCCATGCCGGCGCTGCCAGGCACGCCGAACACGATCGTCGGGATAAGCGCGCCGCCCTCACGCGAGCAGGTCGCGCTCTCGGCCGCGATGACGCCGCGTACGTCGCCCTTGCCGAACGTCTTCTGCGCGCCCTGTTCGGACTTGAGCGCGTGACCGTAGGAGATCCAGTCGATGACCGACGTGCTGATGCCCGGCACCGCGCCGATCACCGAACCGATCCACGAGCAGCGCATCACCAGCCACCAATGAGTGAAGCAGTCGACCGAGCCCTGCCAGAGGCCGGCCCAGTTGCTCTTCTCGATCTTCTTGCTGGTGTAAACGGCGGTCTTTGCGACGAACAGGTCGCACAATTCGGGCAGTGCGAAGATGCCGAGGGTCAGCGGCACCAGCGGCAAACCATCCCACAGATACAGGCTGTCCATAGTCCAGCGTTCGGTGCCGGTCTGCGGATCGGAGCCGATCATCGACAGCATCAGGCCGAAGCACGCCATCGACAGGCCGCGCAACGGACTGTTGCCCGAGAGCACGGCGACCATCGAGATGCCGAAGACGGCGAGCGCCAGCAGTTCGGGCGAGCCAATGTAAAGAACGAGCGGACGCACGACGGGCAGCGCCAGCGCCATGGTTACGGCGCCGAACAGACCGCCCATCAACGCCGACATATACGCTGCGCCGAGCGCGCGGGCGCCCTCGCCGCGCTTGGTCATCGGGAAACCGTCGAGCGTGGTCGCGGCCGACGCCGAGTGGCCCGGTGCGCCGAGCAGGATGGCGGAGATCGGGTCGCCATGTGTCGTCGTCGCGGCGAGGCCAAGCAGCAGCGCCATCGCCGCCGGCGGATCCATGTTGTAGGTGAAGGGCAAAAGCAGCGCTGTACCGGCGATGCCGCCGATACCTGGCATGATCCCCAACGCCAACCCGCACAGAACCCCGCCCCACAGCAGTAGAAGGCGGTGCGGCTCTATGAGAATGAGCAGACCATGATGCAGCGCGATGAGAGTATCCATTTCGGACGTTCCTGACTTTCTTATTGCGGCAGTTTTTTTCCGCCGGCCTATACGGAATGCGTCTCGGCGCGAAGGGAGCGCATCCGTTGCAGTTCGATGTGTGAATCATGCCGTCCGGGGGACGGTTCACATCAGATGTGCGAGGCAGGAGGGCCGGTCGTCGGAATGCCGAGCACGCAAGGACGCAGGATCGCCCCCTCGTCGGACATGATGGACGCGATCGCCGAAACCGGCTTCGGCATGAGCGCGATGACGCGCCCGAGAACGGCCGGATCAGCGCCGCCGTCAAGCGGATGATGCGCGACCTGTTCGCTGTCGACCTGGGAGACTTCGACCGCGCAGAGATTGTCGATCTTGGCAACATGCGTGGCTGTCTGCAGCGCAAGGACGCTGAAGATCACAACGAAAACTGAGAGGATGGACGCGACGCGGCGGGCGCCGGAGAACCATGCCATCATGCGGTGCAGCCCGGCGGCTGCAAAAATCGACACATCATGAATCGACACGCCTCGCGCCGCTGCACCATCCAGCGATAGGCCATTGGCAGACACGCACGTGACCATGCTTGTGGTGGCACTGCTCTTTTGACCCTGACGCACATCGGCCTTCCTGGCAGATTTTTTTCGCGGCTTTTGCCACAGTTGCCCCGCTCCCCGAAGTCACCCGAAGTCATCTGTATTAACATGGGCGCGCATCCGGCGGAAGCGCGACAATTTAACGTTTTATTGTATCTGCCTCGGGTTTTGCAACGCCGCACAGGTTCGCGTCAACGATGCGATCACTGGCGCATAAATCCGCGCCGATCAACGCTATTCGGCATGTTTTGCTGCAGTTTGCGGTGCAAAATCGGCGCGGCCGGCCAGCGGAAGCTCGTGCATGCGGACCAGCCAGAAAATACTGACGCATAAAAATCCGGCACAGGTCAGGAACAGGGTCCTGAAGACGCCGTCCACATCGGTGAGCATGGTGCCGGCAAGACCCTTCTCGCGCGCGGCATGGATGTTGGTCCCGCCCAGCACAATCGCGCCGAGTACGGCGACGAAAAGCGACGAGATCAGCGAACGGAAGAAATTCATCGTGCCCGTCGCGATGCCGAGATGATGGCGCGGCACGGCGTTCTGCACCGAAACCGTCGTCACCGGATAGACCGTGCCGACACCGATCAGGCACAGACACGGGATCACATAAGCCATCGCGTGTCCGAACGGATGATAGGCGAGCATGACGAGCGCCACGACCGCAAGGCTCAGTCCGACGATCGGCACACGCTTGTAATGCTTGAACCACGCCAGTCCGCGTCCGGATATCACCGAGCCGACATTTGTGAGCACCATCATCGGAATGAGGGCCAGCGCTGAAAGACTGATCGACAGGCCGTGCACGGCACCGAAGTAGAACGGGATGAATATCGTCAACCCGATGATGGTCGCCACGTTGCACGAGACGCCGAACGTACCGGTTCGCACGACCTGATTGGCCAGGATGCTCGGCGGCACGAACGGCTCCTGCGCTGTGCCCAGGCGAACGGCAAATGCGACCCAGAACACAAGCGACAGGCTGACGAGTGCGATGATCGGCGTCGAAAACCAGGGATAGTGCTCGCCGCCAGAGGTCAAGGCCACCATCAGTGCCACCGCGGCCACCATCATCAGCAGGCTGCCCACGACATCGAGCCGATGACGTCGTCGCACGATCGGCAGCCGCTTGAGCGTGCGGCTGGAAATCACATACGCCACTACGCCGAGGGGAAGGTTGATCCAGAAGATGAACGACCAGTGCAGATATTCCGTGAGCAATCCGCCGAGCACCGGGCCCATGATCGAGGCAAGCGACCACATGCCGGCGATAACCGCCTGATAGCGACCGCGCTCCTTCGGCAGCACGATGCTGCCGATGATGGTTTGTGCGACCGGCAGCAGACCGCCGGCGCCGACGCCCTGAAGACCGCGCGCCAATATCAGCGCCAGCATCGTCGGCGCGACGGCGCAGGCCACCGAGCCGATCACGAAGATCGAAATGCCGATCAGCATGACCCGCCGCACGCCGTACATATCGGACAGTTTGCCGTAGAGCGGCGTCACGGCCGTGGCCGTCAGCAGATACGCGGACACCACCCACGAGGGATTGGTGCTGTCGCCGAGCAGGCGGCCGATGGTCGGCAGCGCCGTCGCGACGATCGTCTGGTCGATGGCGCTGAGAAACATGGCGAGCAGAATGCCGACGACGATGACACGAATTTCGCTGTGGCTCAGGGGCTGCTGCCCCGCCCAGAGGCTGGACTCGTCAGCCGCCGTGTCCTCGCTCGCCCCCTGCCCGCTTCCGATCAGCGCAAGTCCTTCCGCCGGCGTCTCGCTCGCAGCCATCCGCGGTGTCACGTCGGACGGCGTTTCGAAATCCGCGTCCGGGGCCGATACCGAGATGGATGCTGCATCCGCGGCGGCGCCGCGTGCGGGTTTCCCGGCGAAACCATCGGGCGAGGAAAATACGCGATCCGAACGCTGCCCGGAGGCAGTTTCGACCGTCATCGCGGCCTCGATCTTGCTGTCGCGTGTTCGCTGTTCGCGCGTCATGTGACCACGACATCAGGATCAGGAAAAATTCTCAGCTTGTCTTTCAGCGGTACGATCCTCGGTGTCCGTGCATGCAAGCACCGTCCAAGCATCCTCCAGGAGGCTCATTCGCGCGAAGGTGTAGCACACGGAACGCCGTGACGATCAGAAAGACATGAGGGTGCGCCATGCGCACCGCGCAGGCTCAAGGATGAATTCCAAGACACCGCAGCGGTTGGTGCACCGAAGGGAATGGCGTTCGCCGCTCGCCGTGTAGCGCGAGCGTAGCGGTGCTCCGCAGATGCGGGTCGTTGTTTCACTGCTGATCGCGCGAGGGAGCGGGATTCAGGTCAGGGACACTGTCGCACCGCCCGGCACCCGGAACAGGCGGACGCACGGAATTGCAGGTTCTCAAAATCGTGAATGGTTAAATACCGGTGCGAATCAAGAAGATATTCCCGCGACGGTCGAAATTCCCGCGGTTATCCAGATACCTGACGCTTGGTCTACTTCCAGACGAAGACGTTTACCCCGTGGGAAAAAAGACACAGCGCAAACAAAAAATTCTGGCAATCTCCATTTGTCCGGAGCAGAATTATATCCAGCGAGAGAGCTGCTCTTGCCGGAAAGGAGGAGCGTCATGCGAAAATATACAACAGGACAAATAAATCAGACTTCCACGACGCGAAGCACGGGAGAGGCGCGGCGTTGCACACATTGTGGCGCACTCGCACCGCTGGCAACAGTGGAGCCGAGCGTTGCCGGTCTCGAAGTTCTTACGTTTGCCTGCATTCATTGCGGTGAATCGCGATCCTATACGCAGCCGATTTACGAGCAGGTTCCGCAAACGGCAGCGTAAACATCAGCGCGAAAATTTTTCGAACGAAAAACTTCGAGCGGTTGTCCTTCTATCAAGCGGCGCACAGGCGCCGCTTTTGTTTTGCGTGTGTTCGGGATTACGTTCCCCGCACGCGGTGCAGCGCAAGAGGGGCGATTGCAGGGAGAAACCGGGATCCCGGATCTGCAATGCACCACCACAGGCTCGTAACGCTCTACGGCTTTTTCAGCTTCGCGCGCTTCGGTAACAGTTTTGGCCAGCGCACGATGTGATCCTGAAGGTCGCTATCGTCGGTCAGCGCCTCTTCCGACATCGAGACCCGGCCACGGACGGAGACGCCGGCAAGATGCACCGTCTCCGGATCTCCGGAGACGAGATGGTGCCACCAATAGAGGTCCCGCCCCTCGGACACGAGGCGATAGGCGCAACTCGGCGGCAGCCAGGACAGCGTCGACACCGTCTCCGGCGTCAATCGCACGCAGTCGCTGACCTTCTGCTGGCGGTTGGGATAGTCGCGGCAGCCACAGGTCTGCCCGTCGAGCAACTCGCAGCCGACATCGGTATAATAAATTTTACCGGTGTCCTCGTCCTCCAGCTTCGACAGGCAGCACCGCCCGCAACCGTCACAGAGGCTCTCCCACTCGGAATCGGTCATCTCGCGCAGAGATTTGCGCTTCCAGTAAGGGGTCGACGGGCCTGGCGGCATGGACGCTCTCATTACGCTGGGTGGCAACGGTTAATATGAAACAATGGTGCGGCCGCCCCGATTTCGCCGGTAAGCGGGATCAAAGTGGCCATTCACTCTGGAGTCACGCGGGATCAGCCTGATATTGGCCCGGTACCCGCAATCCGCTAGAAGGGTCGCGGTGAGCCGGCTCTTCCTGCATCGGTCGCTGCACACCAGACCCCGAAATCGGGACCGGACCCGAAACGACCCGGATTGAGACGAACGCCGTGCGCGAGTTATTCCCAAAAGACCTGCGTCGCAAGATCGGCCAAAAATTCCTGGCGGCGGACGCGCGCGTCGATTCCACTTTGTACACTCTTTGGGCTTGGTCGCGCGAGCAGTTCGAACGTTATTCCGCATTCATGGACCGCTTCCACATCGGCGGCTGGAAACGGCTGCCGGTCGAACTGCTGTCGGAGGGCGCGACCCTGGGCACCGGCGGGCTCGTCCTGCTGCTTGCGCTTGCGACTTCGGCTTTTCATGAGACGAGCGACCCGGACTGGCTGAAGAAGTCGGACCTCGCCGTCACCTTCCTCGACCGCTACGGCAACGTGATCGGCTCGCGCGGCATCAAGCACAACGATTCCATCCCGCTGAGCGAATTTCCCGACACGCTGATCAAGGCGGCGATCTCCACCGAGGACCGCCGCTTCTATGATCATTTCGGCATCGACGTGCCCGGCACCCTGCGCGCCTTGGTGACGAACGCGCGCGCCGGCGGCGTGCGCCAGGGCGGCTCCTCGATCACGCAACAGCTTGCGAAGAACCTGTTCCTGAGCAACGAGCGCACGATCGAACGCAAGATCAACGAGGCGTTTCTCGCAATGTGGCTGGAAAGCCGCCTCACCAAAAATCAGATCCTGAAGCTTTATCTCGACCGGGCCTATATGGGTGGCGGCGCCTTCGGTGTCGACGCGGCGGCGCATTTCTACTTCAACAAGTCGGTTCGCGACATCAACCTCGCCGAGTCCGCGATGCTCGCCGGCCTGTTCAAGGCGCCGACGAAATTCGCGCCGCATGTGAATCTGCCGGCCGCGCGTGCGCGCGCCAACCAGGTCCTCGACAATCTCGTCGAGGCCGGATTCATGACCGAAGGTCAGGTGTTCGGCGCTCGCCGCCATCCGGCCAGCGTCGTCGACCGGCGCGACGAAAGCTCGCCCGACTATTACCTCGACTACGCGTTCGAGGAAGTGAAGAAGATCGTCGACACCCTGCCGAAAAGTCTTGTCGAACGCGCCTTCATCGTGCGCACGGCCATCGATACCGGATTGCAGAAGACGGCCGATGAAGCGGTGGAAAACAACCTGCGCCAGTTCGGTCACGAGTATCACGTCAAACAGGCTGCGATGGTGGTGGCCGGCCTCGACGGCGGTATCCGCGCCATGGTCGGCGGCCGCGACTATGGCGCCAGCCAGTTCAATCGCGCGACCGATGCGATGCGGCAGCCGGGCTCGTCGTTCAAGCCCTATGTTTACACGACCGCGTTGTTGAACGGGTTCAAGCCCAGTTCCGTCGTGGTCGATGGACCGATCTGTATCGGCAACTGGTGTCCCTCCAACTACGGCCACAGCTTCGCGGGGCCGGTCACCCTGACCCAAGCGATCACGCGCTCGATCAATATCATTCCCGTCAAGCTCTCGGTCATGCTGGGCAAGGGCTCCCCGCGGGCCGGACGCGCGAAAATCATCGAGACTGCCCGGAAGTTCGGAATCACGACGCCTCTGCCGGACACCCCGTCGCTGCCGATCGGCGCCGATGCCGTCAACCTGCTCGAACACACGGTCGCCATTGCGACACTGCCGAACGAAGGCAAGCGGGTGGCCCCGCATGCGGTCCTCGAAATCCGCACCGCCGGCGGCGAACTCGTCTGGCGTTTCGATCGCGACGGGCCGAAGCCAAAACAGGTCATCCCGCCCAAGATCGCTGATGACATGAACATGATGATGTCGAAGGTGGTCGAACAGGGCACCGCCCGCCGCGCGATTCTCGACGGCATCAAGGCGGGGGGAAAAACCGGAACGACGAATGCTTATCGCGACGCATGGTTCGTCGGCTTCACCGGAAACTTCATCGCCGGCGTCTGGTTTGGTAATGACGATTTCACCCCGACAAATAAATTGACAGGCGGCGCGCTGCCAGCCCAGACATGGCATACGGTGATGGAATACGCACATCAGGGCATCGAGTTGAAACCCCTGCCCGGCGTGCCTGGCACGGACCTCAAGCGCAATCTCAACGCGATGGCCGACGACTATAATCCCGGCAAAGGCCATCCCATCGTGCTGAGTAAAAAGGGCGCCGAGGTGCTCACGCAGATCGAGCACGTCCTGGACGACGCCACGCGTCATCTGACGCCGGATTCAGTTTCCAGCACGGCGCCTGAGAATGATACGGTCGCGTCGCGCGCCTCCACAGAGAGCGGCGTTCGCGGCAATTGAGAGCCCGCCTTGCATAAGCCCTTGTCCTTTACTCGTCTCATGGTTTGATGTCCTTGCGCCTGCTTGCCGGATCGCTGTTCTCGCTCATCGTCGCGGCGCTTGTTGCGGTCGGCCTGACATGGGTCGCGGTTGAGCACGACCTCGCCTTCGGCGCCGTTACGATCGGATCATGGACGGCAACACCGCAGCGCGGCACGACGGAGATCGATCCCTACGCGCGCGCTTACATGTCCCGCTCCGGCCAGCTTCCGCTCAATGTCGGCGATGGCCTGGCCTATTCAGCTCGCGTCGACGATAGCGGAAAGCCGCTCGATGGACACTGCGATGTAACCGTGGAGGGACTGACGCCGCAGGCCCGCTTCTGGACGCTCACATTGTACGATCCGGCAGGACGGCTCGTTCCCAGCGTCACCGGGCGGCACGATTTCACCAGCGCCGAGGTCGTGCGGCGCGGCGACGGCTCTTTTACCGTCACGGTCGCGCCGGAAGCACGCGCGGGAAACTGGCTCCCGAGCGGCGGCATCGACCGCTATATTCTGATGCTGCGCCTCTACGACACGCCACTCGGCATCGCCCGGCAGACGGTGCGGGAAATCGCCATGCCCTCGATCAAAACGCTCGGTTGTTCATGACGCGCGGGCTCCTGTGGCTCATCGGCGGCATCGTCCTCGGCGGCATCGCACACTTGGGGATGATTCTGCTATTGCCGCGCATCGCCCAGGACGATGCCTATGGGCGGCTCGTCCCCGTGGCGCCTGTCAACACCATGACGACGCTCGCCGCACCAACGGCCGGGCACGAGATGATGCCGTTCCTTGATCCGGCCATCGCATCGGCCGTGTGCCGCTACGATCTTTCCAAGGGTCCGCTGCAACTGTCGGTGAAGGTCAGCCAGGCCTATACGTCGGTGAGCTTCTACACCCGCCTGGGCGTCGCGTATTACACGGTCAACGATCGGGCGGCCGGTCGCGGCGCGATCGATCTCAGTCTGATGACGGAGCAGCAGCGCGCCGACATGCCGGAAGAAGAAGACGTGACCGCCGCCGACCGGCTGATCGTGGAATCCCCGTCCGCAACCGGATTGATCCTGATCAAGGCGCTGGCGCCAGAGCCTGGACTGATGGACATGGCGCGCGAGTCCGTCGCCTCGGCGCAATGCAAGCCGCTGCCACCGACCGCACCGCCGTCCTGATCATCCAATCCAAATTTATTTGCGCACCATCGGCACGCCGTTGACGCCGCCATAGGTCGCGGCGACGAGCTTTCCCGGCGCGACGAGCGCGCACAGGTGGTTCAACGCCTGCTCCGCATCAACCGCCGAGCGCGAGGGATAGGCGATGACGAGCCGCTCCAGCGCGAAGCGATACTCGGCCGCACGATCGACCAGCGACTGTTCAACCCATTCGACAAGCAGCCGGTTCTCCCGCATCCGCCTAAAGGCGTTGACCTCCTCGCCGCGGCCAAGCTGAGCAACATATTGCATGCTCTTGTGGCGCTTCATGTCGAGATCGGCAACGGTGCGTGCCACCGTCATGAAGGGCTCCACCCGCACGATGTCGTTGCGGATATCGTCGCTGAGCTTGTTGTAGCGCGCTGTCGCCGAACGGAACGGCGTCTCCAACAGATTTTTGGCATAAGCCGTGCGGTCGACGGCGAAGCGCATGGGGCGCGGATCGCGGATCAGCCCGCGCTCGGCGAGAAAACTGTCCCAGCGCTGGCGATCATACGGCGGCTCGATCAGCGGATAGGCGAGATCGCGCAGCGTGCGCTCGTAATCGGTCAGTTCGAACTGAGAAGGGATTTGGCCTGGCGCCAGATCGACGGCGTCCCAGGCGTGCATGTTGTCGTCGGTGAGGGAGGGACGCACGCGGCCGAAATCGCCGTTCGTCACGCAACCCGTGAGAAGAAAAGCCGATGTCGCCAGCGTCGCCACGCAAACGATCGGCCGGCCGAATGCCCAGCATCCCGCGCGCCACAAAGGCCCCAAGCGCGCATGTTCTTGCATCAGTCGATCCAGCGTCAGCCGCGTGAGGCCGGGCGCCGCCTGCCCCGCTGCGGGCTCGAAGGCGATGTCGGTGCCTGCGGTCCCTCGCCGGCCCGTTCGACGCGGACGACCGGAAGGATCGTCACGGTTGCGGGTTCGGCGGGCATGATGCCGGCTAACGCACTTTTTGGATTGCGCCACACGTCGGGGAATTGAATGATCAGCCCCATCGTCGTTCGTCCCTTGGTCGTCCTGTCCGGCAGGGCCTGCGCGGTATGCTGATGCCCCCGACACGACCATTAAGGGATGGCTTGGTTAATGGATTGCTAATGCGGCGAGCCGCGCCTCACGTTCCACGCACGGTGTGGCTTTGATTCACAGCGCGAGCGCAGCACGTTGTCCGCGGGGCAACCGTTACGCAACGACCCCATCGATGAAATTCCGGCCGGCGCGGTCCTCGACTTCGACAATCCACAGATCGGAATCGAATTTCCGCTGCCGCACCAGATAGGCGTCGACATCAGGCTCAGCGCCGGCGGCGGTCACATGCGAAAATGACCGCGCGGCCGCCATTTCGTCGTCGAGCAGCGATTGCGGCGCCGGCGCAAACAGATCTGCGGTGCCGTCGAGCCGGTTGACCTTGATGAAAATGGCGCCGGCCTCCTCCGCTCCGCGCTGCACGACGGCGGCGAAGACACCCTCGCCGTTGCAACGGCGCAGATAGGCGGAGACCCACAAGGACGATTTCAGTCGCATGCGCAGGCTATAGCACGGATGCGTGGGGCATTCGTCCCCGCTCGGCACGTCGCTTATTTGGGAAGCGTCTGCCCGGTCATGGCGTCGATCGCCGCGACCGTTTGTTCGTCGATTTTTCCAGTCACGCGCAATCCGCGGGCGCGTTGGAAGCGATCAAGCGCCATCTTCGTTTCATGCGTCATTACGCCGTTAGCACGGATTTGGCCGAAACCATATCTGCTCAGGGCCCGCTGCACGGCGACGACACGGTTGGTCTTGTTGACGAGATCGCCGATCGGATCTCCCGACGGCTTTTCGGCGGCTGGCGCCAAAGCATCCGTGTGTTGCGCGGGCGAAGCCTGCGGCAACGACATCGCTGCGTCGGCGTGATGCGCGGCCGGCGGCGCGACCTTCGCCGGCGGCGGACTCGACCGATAGGAAAAAATCGGCGCCGGATGCGGTCCGCGCTGCATGAACAGAGCATTGCAGAATATCGCCGTGACTCCCGCGGCGGCCACGAGCACGGCCACCGCATCGCGTGGGTTGCGACTGAATCTGAAGGCGATAGACGACAACATCGTTACACGCTTGTCTGCTTGCTGGAGGGATTTGTTTGTTTTCTTGTTACGCGGTTTTCTTGAACTCTTTGTTTGACGCATCGTCTGTTTTCAAACCGGTTTCCGTTCGCGGAGATGAGAGTTGTGGCCGAAGAAGTGGGATGGGTTGGCCGTCGGCGGGAAGACGCAAGGTGATGCGCGTGCCCTTGCCAAGCTGGCTTT